>Ga0070707_100000658_pt1 | contig 34404 bp, 31 predicted proteins | sample KBSK5502metaG_FD_65468 | JGI IMG/M metagenome (GOLD analysis project Ga0070707, IMG submission 65468) | Corn, switchgrass and miscanthus rhizosphere microbial communities from Kellogg Biological Station, Michigan, USA - KBS K5-50-2 metaG | ecosystem: Host-associated > Plants > Roots >... | reverse complement strand
GCTTCCGGTTCGCGCTCGTGTTCGGGTCGATGACGATGGCGATGGCGATCGGCGGCGTCCTGGGGCAGGCCGTCGGGATCCCTCCCGTGCTCGCGGTCAGCGGCCTGGCCTCGATCCTCGCCGGACTGGCCGGCCTGGTCGTCCCGGCCATGCGCGACGCCTGACCTTCGGTACACTGGCGGCCGCACCCGACGCCGCTGCCGCGATCCCTCGCCGGCCGCGCGGCCCGAGCCGCCGAGCGTCCAGCACAGGAGAGACACGACGGGATGACCGAACCGAAGGAGCCTGCGTCCGACGAGACGGCGCCGACCGTGAGCCCGCCCATCGGCGAGCAGGCCAACGTCGCGTCCGGCGAGGAATCGGCCCCCGTCGACGAGACCGCTAACGCAGAGGCCGCCGCGGCGGCGGCCGAGGCCGAGGCGGCGGCATTGGCGGCCGACGAGCTGGGCAGCGAGGACGAGCCGGAGGCGGCGCCGATCGAGGCCGAGGACGGAGGCGCGGCCGATGACGACGAGGAGTTCCCGGAGACGAACGCCCACGCCGATGCGGCCGAGGAAGTCGGCGCGGGCGCGGCGGCGGTCGGCTCGGGTGCTGTGGCCGATCAGCGCGCCACTCGAGGCCCGCGGGCCGCTCGGACCGTCACTCCTGCGACGATCATCGACCCGTCGATCAAGGTCACCGACCGCGCGTCCGCAATCTTCGTGATTGGCACGGTGCTGGTCTTCGTCCTGATCTTCGCCTACGGGGCCCTGCTCGGCGTCGGCGGAACGTTCACACCTTTCGTGGAACCGTCACCCGAACCGACGCCGTCAGTGCAGCCATCGGAATCGCCGGCCGCTTCGGCCTCGCCGGCCGCCTCGAGCTCGCCGGGAGCGTCGGGTTCACCGGGGGCGTCGGTCGCGCCATCGGGGTCGGTCGCCCCGTCGGCCTCGCCGGCTGCCTCGGGATCGCCCGCTCCGTCCTGACAGGACCGTGGACGCCGGATGCTCGATCGGCTGCGACGTCTCGCCCGGTCCGTGAGCGCCGGCGACCCGCGATCGGCGCCGACAGAGGGCGCCGGCGACGATATCGGCGAGCACGCCGACGATTCGCGTCGCGATGAGCGGGCCAGGATGGTCGACGTTCAGCTTCGGAAGCGAGGCATCGCCGACGAGCGAGTGCTCGCGGCCATGCTTGCGGTGCCGCGCGACGCATTCCTCGCGGCGTACCTGCGCGGCTCGGCGTACGCGGATGACGCTCTGCCGATTGAGGCCGGCCAGACGATCAGCCAGCCGTACATCGTCGGGCGAATGACGGAGCTGCTGCGGGTCGGGCCGGGCGATCGCGTCCTCGACATCGGGACTGGGTCGGGCTATCAGGCCGCTGTCCTGGCCGCGCTCGGCTGCCGGGTCGTGTCGATCGAGCGGCACGCCTCGCTAGCCGATAGCGCGCGCCAGCGACTCGCCCGGCTTGGCTACGCCGACCGGGTCGAGATCCGGGTGGGCGACGGGTCAGTGGGTGATCCGGACGGTGCCCCGTGGCGCGGGATCCTCGTGGCCGCCGCTGCGCCGGCGATCCCTGCCGCGCTGCGGGAGCAGCTCGATCCCGACGGCGGCCGGCTCGTCCTCCCCGTCGGGAGCCGGGACCGCCAGGAACTGATCGTCGTCGCCCGGACTGGTGACGCATGGGCCGAGACGCGCGACGGGCCGGTCGTGTTCGTGCCGCTGATCGGCGAGCAGGGGTATCCGGGGTGACGTTCGTATGGTCGCGGCGTCAATGCCGGCAGGTAGGATGGCGCTGATGCAGCCCACAGCATCCGGCACCCCGAACCGGTTCGCGAAGCACCTCGAGGTGCTTCGCGACCACCGAGCCATCGGACTGCCGGTTCGGTTCTACCTCCGTCGACGAGAGCAGGTGCTCTATCTCGTCGTCGGCGGCTGGAACACGGCGTTCGGGTACGGAATCTGGGCCCCCCTTCAGTTCCTGCTCGGGGACCACCTCCACTACCTTGTCGTGGTCCTGATCGCGTGGCCGATCGCGGTCCTGAACGCCTACCTCGGCTACCGCTACCTGGTCTTCCACAGCCGCGGGTCGATCCTCGCGGAGCTCCCTCGGTTCTCGCTCGTCTATGTGGCGACGCTCGCGGTCAACCTCGTTCTGTTGCCGATCGCCCTGCGGGTGTTGCCGTTCAACATCTACGTCGTCCAGGCGCTCCTGACCATGATCGCGGTGGTGGGTTCCTACCTCGGCCACAAATACTTCAGCTTCGGTGGGGACCGTCAAACGGGCGGACCGAAGGGGTCCTCGCAGGATCTCCCGGCTAGATCGGAGGACTGACTCATGCGCAACGTCCGAGGGGAACCTTCGTGCCGTTCCTGACGATCCTGACGCCCTGCTACAACGAAGAAGGCAACGTCCGAGAGGTCCATCGCCAGGTCAAGGCCGTGATGGAGTCGCTACCCGCGTACGACTACGACCACCTCTTCATCGATAACGCCTCAGCCGACAAGACGGTCGACATCCTGCGCGAGCTCGCCACGACGGATCGACATGTCAGGGTCATCGTCAACACCCGCAACTTCGGCCAGGTTCGCTCTCCTTATCACGCGTTCCTGCTGGCCCGCGGCGACGCCCTGATGACGTGTGTCGCCGACCTGCAGGATCCCCCGGAGCTGATCCCCCAATTCGTCAGGAAGTGGGAAGAGGGCTACAAGGTCGTCATCGGGGTGAAGCAGGGCACCAGGGAATCCTGGCTGATGGCACGCACGCGAAAGTTCTACTACTGGCTCCTCGGCCGGCTGTCATCGGACGTGGAGCTCGTTCACAATTTCACCGGGTTCGGCCTTTATGATCGCGAAGTCATTGAGCAATTCAGGGCCACCGACGAGCAATACCCGTACTTTCGCGGCCTCGTGAGCGACTTTGGATACGCCCGTGCAGAGGTCGGTTACCACCAGCCGGCTCGCACCCGCGGCCACTCGAGCAACGATTTCTTCAGCCTGTACGACATCGCGATGCTGGGCGTCACCAACCACTCCAAGGTGCCGCTCCGTCTCGCGACCATGGCCGGGTTTGCCATCTCCGTGCTCAGTCTGCTGATCGCTTTTGGCTATCTGATTGCCAAGCTCGCGTTCTGGGACCAGCTGCAACTGGGCCTGGCGCCGCTCCTCATCGGCATCTATTTCTTCGGTGCGGTGCAGCTCTTCTTCATCGGAGTGCTGGGCGAGTACATCGGAGCGATTCACACCCAGGTCCACAAGCGACCCCTGGTCGTCGAGCGAGAGCGGATCAACTTCGACCCTGACGAGCCGATCGAATCCGCGCACGAGCCACCCCGCTCGGTCCTTCCCGAGCCCTTGCCGGACCCGACACGCCAAACGACAGGAACCGCGAGCCGAACGGGCTCGTAGGCCTGCCGGCAGAACACACCAACGGGAGGCGCTCCATTGCTCCAGCGGGATGAGTCAGGCCAAGTATCGGGACGCACGGACTCCGAAGACGCGGACCTCCGCCGGCTCCGGGAACTGATGTTGACCGGCGGAGCACTGGATCAACCCACCTGGAACTACCAGCTCCTGTCGTACCTGCGCCGGCAGTCGGTCGCGAAGATCCTCTGGTGGGAGCACCTCTACCGCCAGATCGTGGACGTGCCCGGCTGCATCCTTGAGTTCGGCGTGCATTTCGGCACGTCGATATCAACCCTCATGTCGTTGCGCGGCCTGCTGGAGCCCTATAACTACCAGCGAGACATCGTCGGCTTCGACACCTTCGAAGGATTCTCCTCGATCGCCCAGGCGGATCAATCAGGCGACCTTCAATGGAAGGCCGGGGACTACGCGACGCCCGAGGGCTTTGCAGAGCACCTCTCCGAGGTCCTCCAAATCCAGGAACGCATGTCGCCGCTCGCCCACATCCGCAAGCACGAGCTCGTTGTCGGCGACGCCTCGGTGACGTTCCCGAAGTGGCTCTCGGACCACCCCGAGCAGCTCGTCGCCATGGTCATCCTGGACATGGACGTGTACCAGGCAACGGCTGACGTCCTTCGTTCGGTCCAGGCGCGCCTCACGAAGGGGTCGATCGTGGTGTTGGACGAGCTTGCATCCAAAGCGTTTCCGGGCGAGACCCAGGCCTTCACGGAGGTCGTCGGCGCTCGCTCCGTCCGACTCCGTCGCTTCCCGTTGCAGCCGATGGCGGCCTATTACGTCGTCGACTAAGTCACGGCGCGATGGAGCTGCGCCTCCACCATCCCGGCGACGACGTGATAGACGAACTCGTGGCACTCCTGGATCCGGGCCGTGTCGTTCGAGGGCACCGCAAGCAGGAGGTCGCAGGTTCCGGCCATCGGCTCCGATCCTGCTTCGCCGGTGAAGCCGATCGTGACCAGACCATGCTCACGGGCCGATCTCAGGGCCGCGAGAACATTCGCTGACCGGCCGCTTGTCGACAGGGCGATGAGCACGTCACCGGGACGTCCGAGAGCCTGAACCTGTCGGGCGAACACGTCATCGTAGGCTGCGTCGTTCGCGATCGAGGTCAGCACCGATGTATCGGTCGAGAGCGCGATAGCCGGCCATGGCTGGCGATCGATCCGGAAGCGGTTCATGAACTCCGCGGCGAAATGCTGCGCGTCTGCGGCACTTCCGCCATTGCCGCAGATCAGGAGCTTTCCGCCCTGCTCGAAGCAGGACGCGAGACGAGCGACGATGTCCGGGATCACGGGGGACGACCTCGCGACCATGCCCTGGACCGCGGCAATATGGGCGGCCAGCTCGTCATCGATTCCCATCACCCCTCCAGTTGGTCGGCGGACGTCATCGGGTTGCTGCTCGTCACACGGGCGCCGGGATCGCATAACAGACCGTATCGTCGACCTCTCGGGTGTAGTGGCGGAGGTAGAGTCGGCTGTCGGGCATCAGCTCCTCGAGCAGGAGCGGAATCCGCCAGAGATCCGTCGGCACGTGGTAGGCGGAGATCGCGAGCTTCGGCCGGCCTGCGGCGATCAGGCGTGCCGCCCCAAGGAGCGCATCGGCCTCGGCACCCTCGATGTCCATCTTGATCAGGGTCGGGGGACGCCGGACCTCGAAATACTCGTCGAGGCCGACGACCGGGACCTCCTCGCCGCCGGATTCATCTCCGCGGAGGAGGCGTGCATCAGCTCCGTGCGTGCTCAAGAGACGGCCGTTGGAGGTCCGGCGGGCGAGGCCTGCCCGGACCGCGGTGACGCGCGCCGGGTCGCGGGCCGCTTCCACCGCGAGGCGACCAAAGCTCACGGGATCGGGCTCGAACGCGTAGTAGGAGAGAAACCGGCCGGCGCTCTCGTCCACGAAGGACGACAGCGTGTCCCCCACAAAGGCTCCACCGTCGACGACGATCTCCTCCGGGCTCAACTCATGGACGCTGCGATCGAAATAGATCGTGTTCGTGGATCGGATGGCGTCGATGCGGGCCTTGTCCCGGCTCAGGTAATACCCGAGCTTGCCTTCGAACGCCGTTCGCGATTCCCGGTCGGCGAAGAGGGCATGCGCCGCCTCGATGTCCGGGCGGTTCTCCGGGTCGGTCGCGGCAACCCAGGCTCCGTCGTACTCCCGCGTTCGGAAGATGTCCGGCAGACGCAGGTTGAGGTAGCCGATCGGCACCACGTGCTCGCAGCCCCGCGACTCGAGGTCTTCGCGGATCACCGAGTCGTACATCGTGCTCGCCACGAGGATGACATCCGCCCGATGGCGTATCGCGACCTCCGCCGGCGAAAGGACCGGCAGTCCATCCACCTGCCCGCCATGCACGCTCGGATCGCGGTCCCCGTAGGCCACGACCCGCACGCCGACGGCGGCCAACTGGATCGCCACCTCCTTACCGAGCCGGGCGGCCGGGTAGACGATCGCGTCCCGTTCACCCGCAAGGACCTCGTCGACCACGGCGTAGCGGCGATCGAGGGCCGAACGCCACGCCTGGGGATCGTGATCCAGCAATGCCGTCAAGGACGAGTGCGTTCGGTCGCTGCCCGCATCGACACCCATCACCAAGCGGTCCGACCTCCGTCGACGACCAGATTGGCACCGGTCATGTACGACGAAGCGTCGGAGCAGAGGAACAGGATCGCCCCGGCGTATTCGTCGGCGTTGGCCATCCGCCCGAGTGGGATCAGGTTCGATAGGCGTTGGACGAACTCCTCCGGCTGATCCGTGTACACACCCCCGGGCGAGATGGCATTGACACGGACTCCGGATGTCGCCCAATAGGTGGCGAGGTAGCGCGTCAGGCCGATGAGCCCCGACTTTACGACTGAGTAGGTCACGGGTTTGACGGGCTGGAGCTCCTCGGGGAGCCCGGGCTGCCGGTACAACCGTTGATCAGGCCCGATGAGGGCGAGGTCGGACGCGACGTTCACGATGACCCCGCGTCCCCGGCGCGCCATCTCTCCGCCGATCACTCGGCTGCACAGATACGACCCGGTGAGGCCCACCGCCAGGTCGGCTTGCCACTGCTCCATCGGAAAGGCCTCGAGGCGCGAGAACTCGACGTCGGATCCCGGCTCCACCTTGGGATTGTTGGCGGCGTTGTTGATCAGCGCGTCGACGCGGCCGTACCTGCCGAGGATGCTTGCCAGCAGGGACTCGACGCTGCGCGGATCCGTGACGTCGACGCGAACGAGCGAGGCCTCGGAGCCGAACCGCTCGGCGAACCCAACGGGATCCGCATCGAGGAGCTCCGTCCGGGTGTCAGCAAGGAGGGGGACGCCTCCGGCGCCGGCAATCGCCTCGGCGTGCCGCTGGCCCAGGAGTCCGGCTCCGCCCGTAATCACGACGACCCTGCCGGTCAGGTCGAAGAGCTCGTTCGGTTGCATCACACGACCGACTCCGAGAGGTCGATGACTCGGCCGGTCTCGATGGACTCCTTGGCGGCGAGCGCAATCGCGAGGCTGTGCGCCCCATCGCGAATGGAGACTCGGGGTGACTCCCGGCCCTCGAGACACTTCAGGAAGTGGGTCATCTCGTCAAGGAAGAGCTGGTTCCGCTCGAAACCTGGGTTCTCGGACGACTCGGTCACGTTTCCTTCGCCGTCATACGCCGTCAGGGTCAGGAGGCGCAAGTCGACGAGGATCTTTCCGGCGTCCCCGACGATCTCGCACGTGCGGCTCGGCGGTCGCTGGATGTAGTCCTGATGGACGTGGACCGGGATGGCTCGGCCATCGACCGAGCACTCCAGCAGGATGCTTGCCGTGTCCTCGACGTCCACCTCCAATCGCGTCAGATGTCCTCCGATGGCGAATACGCGCCTAGGCATTCCGAACAGCCAGTAGACGTAGTCCAGCTCATGGATCTGGGACAGGATGACGCCGCCGCCGAGGTCCGCCCGGGACGCATACATCTGGCGGTAATCCTCGTAGGTGTGCCATCCCGGCAGATATTCCCCCACCTCGATCCGCACGGCGACGACACGGCCGATCGCAGCGTCCTCGAGGAGCGAGGCAGCACGCACGAGACTCGGATGGAAGCGCATCTGGTAGCCGACGAGGCCGACGAGCTGGCGCGACTCCACGAGGTCGATGAGCTCCCGGACCCCGTCGAGGTCCGCCGAGAGGGGCTTCTCGATGAACAGGGCGGCGCCGGCACGCGCCGACTTGAGCGCAATGGGCAGGTGCAGGCTGCTCGGATTGCAGACAAGCACGGCGTCCGGCCCTTCAGCGAGGGCCGAATCCAGATCCGTGACTACCCTGAGGCCGTACTTCTCGTCGACATCAGCGCCCGGCTCCACCCCGAGGCTGTCCGTCAGGGTCGGAGAATCCCGCCGGACCCGATAGGCGATGATCTCCGCCTCTGATCCCAGAAGGGCGCGCAGGTTCCGGACGTGGCGCTGCCCGATCCCGCCCAGACCGGCCATGAGGAACTTCATCCGCCGCGTACCGCCGCACCCGACACGTACGCCCGGACGCGATCGAGGTTCTGGCGGGCCCACCGGACCTCGTCGCCGGGAGTGTCCCGCGCGACCTGGAGGATGAAGTCGCCGGTATAATCCCGCGACCTCAGGCACTCGAAGACGGCCGGAAAGTCCGCGTCCCCCGACCCGAGAGGAACGGTTCCTCCCCCCGTGATGCGGTCCTTGATATGGACGCTCCCGACCCGGTCGCCATAGGCCGCGAACTCCCCTCGCGGGTCGTACCCGAGCGACGCGCTGTTCCCGATGTCGTAGTTGACCTTGACGGTGGCTTGGGGGAGTCGCTCGAGGAGCTCGGCGAATCGATCCGGGCCAAGAGACGTCTCGAGGTGGAGCTCGACGTCGGCTTCGTGCGCACGGGGGACCGCCCACATAATCGTGTCGACGACCTGCTCGAGCTCCGGGCCCGTCACGATCCGGGAGACGTCGACGAAGGGCAGCACGATCCGCCCGATGCCGGTGCGTCGGGCTCGTCCGATCAGCCAGAGCAGGACGTCGATCCGGTCCTTCAGCTCGGCATCGGTGGCGCGAACGAGCGGACGATCCATGAAGTAGTCCGCGCACAGCGACACGACGCGGATCCCGTGCCGGTCCGACAGCTCCCGGATCGAGGCGATCCCGTCGTCCGTGGCGATCGGGTTGACGTCGGCCCCGAACTCGTCGTAGATCCACTCGATGCAGTCGAGCCCGGCCTCGGCGGCAAAGCCGAACTCGTCGGCCCAGTTCTGTCGCGGAAAGCACTGGAACCGGTCCGCCACCGGAGGGACGAGTCGGCCCTGCATGATGCCGAACCTGGTCATCGCGGTCCTCGGAGGCGGCTACTCATCGATCGTCGGGATCAGCATGTTTGCGCGAAGCTCCTCGCGATCGAGGAACGGCCACAGGTCCTCGAGCGGCCGGCTTACGATGCTGCCGTCCGGACGGAGGGCCGATGAGACCCGCGGCCCGATCGCCTGGTCGGGCGCGACCATCACCTCACACAGCACCGGTCCAGGACGATCGAGCGCAGCGCGAATGCCGGCCTTGAGTCCCGCGTTGTCCGTGATCCGCTCCGTGGCGATGCCGTAGGCGGCGCCGATCTTCACCAGGTCAGGCAGGGTCAAGCCGCTCGATGGGTCGGATCCGACGAGATTCCCGTGAAAGTGGTTGTTCTGACTCGCCCGGATCGAGGCGTACCCGTCGTTGTTGATGACGAAGAACTTGATCGGCAGGTCGAGGCGGACGACCGTTTCGAGCTCCTGGATGTTCAGCTGAAAGCCGCCGTCACCGTCGACGCTGATCGTCCGCTTCCGACCGCTCGCGAGACACCCGCCGATGCTGGCGGGCAGTCCGAAGCCCATGGCTCCCAGGCCACCGGTGCTGAACAGCCGTTGCCCTTGCTTCACAGCGAACGCGAGCCAGAACGTGTCGATGCCAACACCGGAGCTGCCGGGGATGATCAGGTCGTCGCCGTCGAGCTCGTCGGCCAGGACACTCGAGAATGCATACGTGTTCACGAAATCGGCCCGCTCCCAGTACTCGGGCAGAATCACTGGGTACCGGCTCTTCCAATCGGTGCAGCGGTCGAGCCACGCCGTCCGGTCAACGGCGGCAATCGTCCCTGAACGCTCGAGGACGCCCGAGATGAACGTCGCCGCGTCGGCGCAGACCGGCAGATCCACGACGGTGCCGAGCTTGGCGATCTCCGAGGCGTCGATGTCGACGACGACCACCTCGGCTGCGCGGGCAAATTGCGATCGATCGAAGCCGGTGACCGGGACATCGAGCCGGGCTCCAATCGACAGGAGCAGGTCGGCATTCTGGAGGGTGTAGTTGGCGCCTCGGGACGCAACCGTTCCGGGCTTGCCGAAGTACCGCGGGTGCGTTTCCCACAGCAGATCGGCGCCCATCCACGTCGCGAGCACCGGGACGTCCAGGGCATCGACGAGTCGGAGCAGGGCGTCGCCGGCTCCAGCGAGCCGCACCCCATTGCCCACGAGCAGGACGGGTCGCTCGGCGCGATTGAGCAGGTCGATCACCCGCTCGATCTGATCCGTGACGTCATCCGGCAGACGGTCCGCGGACCCCGCGTCGTAGCGCTCCAACGACCCAGGATCGATCTGCGCGCCCTGGACGTCGAGCGGAATGTCGAGCCAGACCGGACCCGGGCGGCCCGTCCTGGCCAGGTAGAGCGCCTTGTCGATCTCGCATGCGATCGAGAGCGGATCCATCACCGTGACCGCGTACTTGGTGATGGGCGTGACGATCGAGACGATGTCGAGCTCCTGCGGGCCGAGCTGGCGGACACCCAGGGAACCCTTGAGGTCCGCTCGCTTCACTTGGCCGGAGATGAACAAACAGGGCGTTGACTCCAGCCACGCACCGGCTAATCCGGTGATGGCGTTCGTTCCGCCGGGGCCCGTCGTCACGAGGGCGACGCCCAGGTTATTCGTGACGCGCGCATAGGCCTCGGCCGCAATCGCCGCGGCCTGTTCGTGGAGCGTCGAGACGAATGCGAGGTCCTTCCGCAGGCCCAGAGCGTCATTGAGATGCATCGCGCCGCCGCCGGGGACCATGAAAACGTGCCCGACGCCGGCCTCCGCGACCCGCTGCATCACATAGTCGGCGAGCCTCATCGCGACGCCTCAGCCGCGCGCAGCAGATCGTCGATGACCTCTCGCACGGCACCGGCTCCACCCGGCCTGGTCGTCACGATGGACGCTGCTGCGGACGCGGCCGCCTGCGCGTTGGCGGGTGTGACCGCGAGCCCGCAGATCTCGAGGGCTGGCACGTCGTTGACGTCGTCCCCAATGAAGCAGACCTCGGCGAGCTCGAGGCCGTGGCGGGCGGCGAAGTCGCGGACGGCGCCCGCCTTGTCCTTGCAGTCGCGATACACCTCGGTGATCCCGAACTTCGCCGCGATGCGATCCAGGGACGGCCCGCCCTCACCGGAGACGAACGCGAAGAGCAGGCCTGCGCGGCGGCCCAGCGAGACACCCATGATGTCTGCGAACGAAACGGCCTTCGTCTCGCCGCCGCCCTCGTCCAACCACACGGTCCCGTCCGTGAGCACGCCGTCGACATCCATCGCGACGGCTCTGATCACCACGCTCAGAGCCCGACCCGCCGCAGCTTCTGCATGACGGGAATCTCGGATGGGAGGACCGTCTTCTCCCCGTCTCCCATCGCAGTTTCGACGAGCCGGATGTCGCGGACGACTCGCATGATGCCGTTCGGCTCGAGCGACGCGGCCTGGTCCGACCCCCACATCGACCGGTCCAACGTGACGTGGCGCTCGACGATGCACGCACCGAGGACAACGGCCGCGACGGAGGACGCGATGCCTGTCTCATGCCCCGAGTACCCGATCGGGATGCGATAGCGCTCCCGAAGCACCGGGATCGCGCGGAGGTTGAGCTCCGAGTACTGGGATGGATAGGCCGAACAGCAATGCAGGAGGATGAGGTCCTCCTTGCCGAGGACGTCCACGGCATGGTCGATCTGCTCGAGGGTGCTCATGCCGGTTGACATGACGATCGGCTTGCCCTTCGAGCGGACGTGGCGGAGCAGTCCGTCGTCGGTCAATGAGGCTGAAGCGATCTTGAAGAACGGCGGATCGAACTGATCGATGAAGTCGGCCGAGGCTTCGTCCCAGGGCGATGCCGTCCATGCGATCGGCTTGGTCCGGCAGTAGGCGTCGATCTGCTCGTACTCGGCCTGGCCGAACTCGAGCGCACGTTTGAGATCGCCGTTCGTCTCGCCGAATGGGTTCTCGCGTGGCTTGGCCAGCTCCTCTGCGGTGTAGACGACGTCGACCGTCCGCTTCTGGAATTTGACCCCTTCGCAGCCCGCAAACTCCGCGACATCGATGAGCTTCCGGGCGATCTGTGTGTCGCCGTTATGGTTGATCCCGATCTCGGCCAGAACGTAGCAGGGCTGTCCGTCGCCGACGGGCCGTCCCCCCAGTTGAACTTCCATCAAGTACGTCTCCCCGCGGTTCTGGTGGAGCGGATCGGCTCGTGTGGCGACCCATCGACAAGCTCGGTCGGTCGAAGAACGCTCACGCCGTAGCCTAGCCTGCGCCCGAGCGCGCCGGCCCGCCTCGATGCCACTGCGCCGTCCGACGCAGAGCCTCGTCCAGCATGACATGCACCTGAAGGCCCAGCTCGCTGCGGGCCCGGGCAGTGGACGGGACATAGCGCGCCGGAGCCGCGCCGGTCGCAACTTCGGCAATGCGAACCGGGACGCCCGGGCGCACCGCCTGCGCGACCATCTCGGCCAGCTCGGCGATGCTCACATCCACTTCCGAGCCGACGTTGTAGGGCCGGCCGGATTGCCCCAGGACCAGAATGGTCCAGAGCCAGACGGCGAGGTCGGAGCCGTAGAGGTAGGAGCGGCGGGCCGTCCCATCGCCCTTCACGTCGATGTGATCGCCACTCAGTGCGTCGCCGAAGAAGTTGCCGATGGCGTAGTCCTCGTCCAGCGGGAGGAGCGGACCGACGAACACGAAGCAGCGTGCGATCTTGACTTCGAGATCCGTCGTCGCGGCCGCCACCGCGCAGAGATACTCGGCCGCGCGCTTGCCGTGGCCGTAGCCGCGGGCCGCGTCCTCGGGGCGCGGCCCGCCGACGTACTCCTCCGGCACGCGTTCGAGGTCCGGAGGCTGGGCCCCATAGACGGCGCCGGAACTGGTGACCAGCAGCTTCCGAACGCCGCGCAGGCCGGCGAGGGCCAGGACCCGCTCGGTTCCTGCGACCGCGGTCCGGAACGATGCAAGGGGCGACATGCCCGGACCGGCCTCCGTCGCCATATGCAGGACATGGGTGAATTCGGCGTCCGGGAACGCAAACGTCCTGACATCGCCGCGGTGGAGCTTCACCGCCGGGTGGCCTGCGACATGCGGCGCTGCCGTGGCGAACCGGGTTGGATCGCGCGTCAGTACGGTGGCCTCGGCGCCCAGCCCAAGATCGTCGTTCGCCTTGAGGAAGCTCTCCAGCATCCACCGGCCGAAGAACCGCGTTCCGCCTGTCACGAACAGGCGAGCGCCGCGGAGGTCCTCCCAGATGCCCGGGGTCTGCTCGAGGACGTGCCGAAGATCCTCCGCCGGCAGCGGACGCGCGTCAGTCCCAGGCATCGATCCTGATCCGATCCGGGCCGACGTCGTGTGCGCGGAGCTGCGAGGCGAGCGCGTCGAGCATCGCCGGCGGGCCGCTCAGATAGAAGAGCGGTTCGTCCAGCGACGTGATGGCCGGCCAGGCGGCAGCGACCTCCAGGCGACCTTGCGTTTCTTCGCAGATGAGATGGCACTTCACCGATGGGACATTCCGGGCACATGCCTCGACCAGGGACCCGTAGACGAAGAGCTCCGACGTTCGGGCGCCGTACAGGAGCAGGACCCGTTGTGCGGATTCCGGCGTGAGCGATAGGAGGTACGCCGTGAAGGCGGAGACGCCAGTTCCGCCCGCGAACAGCACCGCGTCCCTGCTTGGATCAATCTCGAACTCGCCGTATGGAAGCTTGACCCAGACGCTGCCCCCGACGGCCAGCTCACGTTCCATCCGGGACGTGAATACGCCCTTGACCGCGTAGGTGATCGTCAATCGGTCGCGAACGCGGGGTGAGCTCGCGATCGAGAAGACTCGCGACTCCGGCCAGAAGCCAGCTCCGTCATACGGATCGATCGCCAGGTGCAGGAACTGGCCCGGATTGAACCGCGGCACCGCGATCGAGGGCTGGAGCTCGACCGTGTAGACGTGCTCGCCGTGATCGGTGATCCCGCTCACGATGCACCGGATCCTGCGGACAACCGCCACCCTCCGTTAGCGCTCCGCGGGCGCGGGCGCCGGCCGACCGATGGCTGCCCCCGAGGCGCGCGCGCCACCCATGAAGCGCCCAAACGCCTCGATGACATAGTCCATACGAGCGTCGTCGATCCCCGGGTACACGCCAACGAAGAAGGTGTCGTTCATCACGGTCTCGGTATTCGCCAGGTCGCCGACGACACGGCGCTCGATCGTCTCGAAGGCCGGGTGACGAAGCAGGTTGCCGCTGAACAGGCCGCGTGTCTCGATGCGGTTGGATTCGAGGAACGCGGTCAGGTCCGCCCGCGAGAACCCGGCGCCCTGGCGCACAGTGATCACGAAGCTGAACCACGACGGATCCGTCTGCGGCGGAGCCAGTGGCAGGACGAGGCGGTCCTCGTACGGGCGCAGTGCCTCGAGCAGCCGGGCGTGGTTGCGCTTGCGAGCGCCGACGAACTCGTCCACGCGCGCCAGCTGGGCGCAGCCGATCGCCGCCTGCATGTCGGTCGCCTTCAGGTTGTACCCGAGGTGGCTGTAGACGTATTTGTGGTCGTAGCCGTAGGGCAGACTCCCGAACTGCTGGCTGAACCGCTTGCCGCAGGTGTTGTTCTCGCCGCCCGCGCAATAGCAGTCCCGGCCCCAGTCGCGGATGGACCGGGCGATCCGGGCGAGGCTCTCGTCGCTCGTCACGACCATGCCGCCCTCACCGGTCGTGATGTGATGCGCCGGATAGAAGGACGAGGTCGCGAGGTGGCCGAACGTACCCGTGAGCCGGCCGCGGTGGCGGGCGCCGAGAGCATCACAGTTGTCCTCGACGAGCCATAGGTCGTGTTTCTCGACGAGCTCCATGACCGCATCGAGGTCGAACGGCACTCCCAGCGTATGGGCCAGCATGATCGCCCGAGTGCGGGGCGAGACGGCGGCCCGCAGCTGATCCGGATCCGCGTTGTAGTCGCCCAGCCGAACATCGACGAATACCGGCACCAGCCCGTTCTGGACGATCGGCGAGACCGTGCTCGGGAAGCCCGCTGCCACGGTGATCACCTCGTCGCCCGGCCGTAGGCGTCGGTCGCCCACCTTGGGCGAGGTCAGCGTCGTGAGGGCGACCAGGTTCGCCGACGAACCCGAGTTGACGAACAGGGCGTCCGACACGCCGAGGTAGTCGGCGAAGCCAGCCTCGAACTGCTCCGTGAATCGGCTCGCCGTGAGGTAGAAGTCGAGGCTCGAGTCAACGAGGTAGCGCATCTCCTGCTCGCCGAACACGCGGCCGGCATAGCGCACGGGGTCGCGGGCGGGGTCGAACGGCGCCGGAACGTGGCGCTCGAGGTAGTAACGGCCGACCAGGTCCAGGACTTGTCGACGGGTGTCCGCCGCGTCGTCGGCTGTTTCGGTCACGCCGCTCCTCGCTCCTTCGCCTTTGCCCAGGGCAATCCCGCCGCCCGGGCATCGTTCTGGTACGTCGTGAGCTGATCGTCGAGCAGATCGCGCGTGCGGCCGGGATCCCGGTAGAACTCGCGATACCACGCTGCCGTCTGGCGGACGGCGGTTGGCCCGTCCCAGACCGGCGCCCACCCGAGCTGCTCTCGGGCTTTCGCGCTGTCGAGGCTGAGCCGATGCGCCTCATGCGGCACGGGTCCCGAATCGGCCGGCGCCATCCACGAGCCGGACCCCCACTCGCTCAGGAAGCGGTCGACGACCCAGCGCACCGGCCGTTCGCCCTGGTCAAGCGGGCCGAAGTTCCACGGCCCCGCGAACCGATGGCCGTCACGGAGCATGAGGGCTGCCAGCCAGAGGTACCCAGAGAGTGGCTCGAGAACATGCTGCCAGGGGCGGATGGCATCGGGATTCCTGACCACGATCGCGTCGCCGACGGTCAGAGCTCGGATCGCGTCCGGAATGATTCGATCGACCGCCCAGTCGCCTCCGCCGATGACATTGCCAGCACGAACGGTCGCGACCGCGGCCGAGTCCACGTTGGCAAAGAAGCTCTCGCGGTAGGCGGTCGTCACCAGCTCGGCGCAGGCCTTGCTGGAGCCGTACGGATCGAAGCCTCCCACGGGGTCCGACTCACGGAAGGGGCGTCCGGTCTCCAGGTTCTGGTACACCTTGTCACTCGTCACGATGACCACGGCGCGCACCGAGGAGCAAGCACGCGCCGCCTCAAGCAGGTTGACGGTCCCCATGACATTGGTCTCGAAGGTATCGCGGGGCTCCGCGTAGGCGCGGCGGACGAGCGCAAGCGCGGCGAGATGAAAGATCACCGATGGCTGGGCGGTGTTTACCTCCGCCGCCAGTCGATCCCGATCTCGGACGTCGGCCACGACGTGCTTGATCCGAGCGGCCAGGCCGAGCGCGTCGAACAGGTTCGGGTCGGTTGGCGGATCCAGGGCGTATCCGGTGACATCTGCGCCGAGGCTCGCGAGCCACTCGGTCAGCCATGAGCCTTTGAACCCGGTGTGGCCGGTGACAAGGACCCGGCGCCCGCGAAAGCTCTCGATGAGGACGGTCATTGGTACATCAGGATCAATGGCACGTCGGACCCGAACAAACCTCGCGCCGCCGTCGCGATCGCCGTCTGGCTCGTCGCGGACGCGACCAGGATCGGCGCTTCGAGGGTATGCACGGCTCCTGGTGACATTACGGTGCGGCCCGCCAGCCGTTGCCCAGCGTAGTGAGGATTCGAGTCGAGAAACGCCACGATGTTGCACTCGGACAGCCTCGACGTCGCTAGCAGATGGAGTGCGTTCGTCCCGGTTCCCCAAACGTAGATGGGACCCTGGTCCTCGGCCAGCTGGGCAATTCTTTCCAGGATCCCGGATTCCATCTCGGCACTTCGCATGATGTAGCGACGGAGATCGGCAACGCCATCTGTGTCGCTCCGGATGTCGGCCGAATGGGTGGTGCGGCGACAGAGAACCTCGATGCCCGGGCCCTCTTCGTCAGCACTCGGCTTCACGGTAGTGGCTCGCGCTACGACAACCTCAAGGCCCACGGAGCGGAGGAGGTTCTTGAGCGACCTGAGCGTGAAGTAATTGATGTGCTCGACGCTGAACTGCTGATAGGGCGCGTCAACGTAGCCACTGAATCTCGCGGCGTCGGGCACCACGAGATAGACCACACCATCGGTTGTCAGGAGGTCGGCGGTTTCGCGCATGGCCGAGCCCGGATCGACGAGGTGCTCGAGGACAGCAATCAGGCTGACGACGGAGAAACCGTTCGGCCACGCCTTTGCTGCGCGAGCATCCCCGGCGATGACGTCGAGGCCGTATCGCTCCCTGGCCTGACGCGCCGCGTCTGGCGAGGGCTCGACACCGTGGACACTCGTGAACCCGACATCCCGCAGAGCCACCAGAAGCCCTCCGGTCGCGGTCCCGATATCGAGGACGGGACCGGCGCGGTCGGCGACGTGGGCGGCGATGAATTCGGCCTCCGCTCTGTGGCGCTGAAGGTCGAACGACGTGGCCTGGGCCCCTTCGGCGCTCAGGTCGTACTTGGAGGATTGACCGTAGTACTCCGCGAAACGGCCCGCGTCAGGAAGACCGGATGCAAAGCACATCCCACAGCTGCGGCAGGCGACAACGTCGTACCCGTTCGTGATACTGCCGGCCGCGAAGTCCTCGAACCGCTGCTGATACAGGAGGTCGTGCTCAGTTGACGCGCAGACAGGGCAAGGCCTGACCAGCCCTCCTTCGCGCTCGCGAGCATCCTGATCGGGACGATCCGTCACGCCTTGGCCCATACCGCCCATGGCGCTTCCCCGGAATCCCACAGGGCCTGGAGGACGCGCAAGTCACGCAGCGCGTCCATCGGCTGCCAGAACCCGCGATGCCGAAAGGCCACCAGCTGGCCGTCGGCGGCCAGACTCTCGAGCGGCTCCCGCTCGAAGAGGATGTCGTCGCCGGCGATGCGGTCGAGGACCGCCGGCTCGAGCACGAAGAACCCGCCGTTGACCCATGAACCGTCGCCGACGGGCTTCTCCTGAAACGCTCGGACACCCGGCGCGGCGACCCCGCCGACGGTCTCGTCGTCGTCGATCTCGAGCGAGCCGAACCGCCCGAGGGGCTGGACGGCAGTGATCGTGGCCAGCTTGCCGTGCGCTCGGTGGAACTCGACCAGCCGCCCGATGTCGACGTCGGCCACGCCGTCGCCGTAACTCATCATGAATGTCTCGCCACCGATGTAGTGGCCAACGCGCTTGAGCCGGCCGGCGGTCTGCGTGTCGGCACCCGTGTCGACGAGGGTCACGCGCCACGGCTCGGCGGCGTTCTGGTGGATCTCCATCGAGTTGTCGCTCATGTCGAACGTCACGTCGGACATGTGGAGGAAGTAGTTCGAAAAGTATTCCTTGATGACGTAGCCCTTGTAGCCGAGGCAGACGACGAAGTCGCTGAAGCCATAGTGGCTGTAGGTCTTCATGATGTGCCAGAGGATCGGCCGCTCGCCGATCTCGACCATCGGTTTCGGCCTGGAGGCGGTCTCTTCCGACAGGCGCGTACCGAGACCGCCCGCCAGGATGACGACCTTCACGAGCGGCCCGCGCCGTGACATGGGGATCCCTGGGCCATGGATCCAGTGTAGGCATTGGCCACCAGAGAATTCCGCGACGCGATGGTCCGGGTTCCATAGGACCTCGTCCTCATCACGGAACACGAAGAAGTTCGAAGTCCGCGCTCGTCGCGATGGGTACCGCGTCGGTCACCAGTGAGTTCGGATGCGCGGCATCCGCGTAGATGTAGTCGATGCCGTACGCCTTGAGGAAGCTCGATACCGCAGTCGAGGGCGGCCGAGCTGTCGAATCGGGATAGAGCGTCGCTTGCGGCGCGAACACAAATGCCGCATCCGGAGTCTGGGCGGATCTCTCGACGCCGAACAGCGGCGCGAGCGCGTCGGCCTGGAAGCACATCGGCACGATGCGCCGACCGGTATGGGCGTCGATTCCGAGGAGCTTCGAGTTCACGAATGAGATCTCCTCGAGGGGCTGACACGCGTACGCGACTTTCGCATCTTCAGGGAGCCGCACGATCGCCTGAAGGATGCTGACCGGAATTGGCTCATAGGTTGCTGAGCCGCCCTGAAGGCGTCCCAATCCCAGCACGATGCCGAGCTCCAGCTGGATCGCACACAACGTGATGACAGCGACCGCCAGTCCCGGGTGCCCCGCAGAGCGAATGCGCTCGACCAACAGCCAGACGGCGGCGACGGCGACCGGCGTCACGAAGATGGCGAGGGCGCCGAAGAAGAAATAGAACATGTTGAAAGTTGCGAGGCGCCAGCCCCAGACGATCGCGCCGGCGATGACGAGTACCGTCGTCCCGAGACAGATCGCGGCGAACCGAGGCACGTCACGCCGGAGGATCAACCATGCGACCGGAGGCGTCAGCAGCATCCCCGCCTGGACGGACACGACGCCGATCGTCTCGCGCCAGGAGAGATTGAACGGCGTGACGCTCGCCATCGACGCCCCGTTGCCGAGGCCATGGTCGGTGAGCCGGCCAAAGACCGCGGTCAATGCCACGCCAACGGCCGCCGCGATCAGCGTCCTCCGCCAGATGACCGGCACGGGCGGGAGACTTCCGGTCGTCATCAGCGACCGCCCGATCCCGATCGTCCAGGCGGTTCCCAATCCGACGAGTCCGAGAATCGCGATGACGATGTGCTCCGGTAGGACGAAGGCGATGGCTGTCCCGACGAAGCACGCCAAAGACCAGGTCTGCGGGCGCGAATCCAGGACGAGGAGGGCGTACCAGGCGAACAGGACCGCGACCGGGGCCAGCCCGAACACGGCGATCCCGGCGATCAGGCCGACCGGCCACGCGCTGAAGAATGGTCCGAAGACCAATGGCATCGGTGCGAGCACGAGACAGGCAATGAATCCATAGACGAAGGCGAGGCGGGACGTTCGGCCGCTCAAGCGGCTCACGACGGTTCCGGTCAACGCCGCCGCGGCGAGCAGGACCAGTGGCAGCACCACCAGGTAGCGGGCCGCGAGCGGTTCCTGCCCGAAGATCGTGATCACCGCAGCGGCGAGCCAGAGCTCCCCCCAGTGGTACCAGGTCTGCGTCGTATCGACCGGCAGTCTGGAGAACCCGGAAGGAAGCGTATTGGTCTCGGTGCCGGTCGTGGCCAGGTCGCGGCCCAGGACCGCATAGAACGCTACATCGACCTTCTCCACGGGCTGTCCGCCGTCACGTGGACTCGGGGCAAGGGTCGATCCATAAAGGATGGCGATGACGACCACGAACAGGCCCGCGGCCAGAGCGGTCGGCAAGAAGGAGCGGCGTCCGGTTGAGCTGGCCGCGGCGCCGGTGGATTCAGAGGTCGCACGATCGGCGGCCGGGTGCGGTCCGCCCCGCGAGATCTCGTGCTGCCGGGCTCGTCGAGCGAGGGCAAGCCCGATGGCGACCGCGAAGCCGATCGCAACCGGGGTGAACGAGCTCCGCCCTCCGGACCACACTGCCGCCCACCAGGCGGCGACGACCAGCAGCCCGCAGGCAAGCCCGACCCCGAGCATCTCGCCGGCCGGCGCGCCGGGCTGGAGGATGCCGACTGTCCGAGCAACCCAGCTCCCGAAGGACCAGCAAGCAATGCCGAGCAGGATTGCGAGCCCGATTGACAGCCAGACGTCTCGATTCGCGATCGTGATCGCGAGTTCCGTCGAGACGTTCTGCAGGTATCCCAACGGCGATGTTCCTCGGCGTGTTCGCGGGCGTGAGCCCTTCCGACGGAGTGGATCTTCCCTACTGCGACGGCGGGGATACAGGGCGCATCGGACAGCCGGCAGCAGGAACGCCATACAGGTACAGCGATTGGGCAGGACCAAACCAGAGGTACTGCCGGTACGCGTCCGGCTTGACGCGAATCAATGTCATCGCGTCGTCCTTCGAGGGACCGTTGGAGACAACAGCGCACGGCTGGGACGACGCCAGAACTTCGTCATACCACATCCATCCGTGCAGGACCGCTCCAGGTGTTGGTGGATCGGTCGCGTGGGAACCGACCCACTCGTATCCGGCGTCGATGGTGTTCGCGCGGTATCCCATTGCCACGGCGTCACTTCCTTCGCGGTAACGCGCCGCGTCGTACGCGAAGGAGTTCGCAGCAAGGAGGAACGCCGAAATGGCCAGCCAGGCGACTGCGAGATGGGAAAATGCGTGGCTTCGCGTCAGCTGGAACGGCCGCCGGTCGGGTGTTCGAAGCAGGAGGATTGCTGCAACCGGGATGATCGGATAGAGGTACCGGTCGAACAATGTCCCCAGCGACGCGAAAACGACGAGTTCGGCCGCGTACACGACGAGGAAGACGACCAGCGGAGCCTCCGATCGCCGCGCCACCCGAAGGGCGACCTCCCAGAATCTCGTGAACGATTTCCTTCCGGAGAGGTTGGACTGGGCCCACTGGATCACCAGCGCGGCGACGAGGATCCCCGCAAAGAGGGCGATCTGGAGAGATAGAGCCCACGAAACGGCACCGATCACCGGATAGCGGAAGCCGTTCAGGACCTGGTTGCCGAGGCTCCCGTCAGCCGTCCAGAGGTTGCCCACCAGGGATCCGTCCGGTTGGATGACGACCACGCAGGCCAGCCCAGCCCCGAGAAGCATCTGTTGGGCCGTGAGGGTCGTCATCCGTCGACCGACGTACAGGAGGGTCGCAGGCAGGACAGCGGCCGCGAACGTCGTGAAGGCTGGACCGATGAACAACAGGTGATCGGGCCGTGGAGACGGCGTCGCGTGGCCCGCCGTTGACGCGGCCACGGCCGTAAGGCCCGCGATTCCGGCGACCAACATTCCGGACAACCCGATGAGAAGAGGCCGCTCGTGTGCCCGGTTCCGAGCCCACGCGGCAACCAGGATGGCGACCGGTGCCGCGATCGCGAACTCTCGGACGCTCACCGCGAGGAGGCCGACGCCGATCGATGCGGCCAGGGTCAAACGGCTCCCGCCCTCCTGGAGCCACTTCGTACCCAGCAGCAGACAGACCAGCCCGAGAGAGAAGGCAGGCACGTCCGTCATGAAGCCAACGGACTCGCGAGCAAATCCGGGAAACACTTCGATGAGCAGGACGACCATGATCGCGGCGCCGGTCCCGACGAAGCGTCGAGCCAGCAGATAGCCTGCTGCGATTCCGAGGAGCGCCGAACACAGGCCGAACGCCATGAATGCCCATGTATTGCCGCCCGCCAGCCACAGGATCGGCTGCACAAGGACGAGCTGACCGACGACACTCGCCGTGTGCCCAGCCATGTCGACGATGCCGTTGGCGTAGAGGCTGCTCGCCGCACGCATGTACACCCAATCGTCATTGCTGGGGATTCCGACCGCGCCCGCCGTCAGGGCCATCCACAAGGGAAGTCCGACACCGAGTGCCGTCAGCGCGGCGAGCGCCAACACGTCAGATCGTCCGATGCGCCCGATCCCCGGCTCGGTCACGGGATCCAGGCCATGGATCTCGTCACGCGCCTGCGACCGCACAACAAACGGCGCTCCAGGTGGCGATCGCCCCCGACGATTGGCATCGGAGCCACGATAGCCTTCCACGTGCCTCCTCTGCCGAGCGACGCCCACGTCACGCAGGGTCCGTGCAGGTCTCGACGGGCGTCTGGCGAATATGCGTCGTCGAGTGTCCGCCACCGTTCAGAGCGCCGCGAACGGAGGGACCTGATCGGTATACTCGGCCGGCCATGACGCATGTATTCGTCTCTCCCCACCCCGACGACGTCGCCCTCTCATGCGGCGGACTGATCGCGGGGCTGCGCGAGCTCGGCCAGAACGTGGCGATCGTGACCGTGTTCTCCGGGTCGGGCCCGACCGATGACGGCGAGGGCGGCGACGCCCTCTCGATGTACCAGCGCGAGGCCCTCGGGTACGGATCCAAGGTGATGTGGCCGGTATCCGAGGCGTTCAACCGTTCGCACATCTCGGCCGACTTTCCGGTGTACGGCGATCCGGACGCACTGCCCGCCTGGGCGGCGACGGACGATCGCCTCGAGGCCACCCAGGCCGACGCCGACGCCGCCGCCAAACGCTTCTGGCAACGGTCGTCGTGGTATCGCCGGGCGAGCATCCGGAGCGAGTCTCTGGCCGGTCAGCCGATCATGGACGCGCTGTCGACGCAGGGCGCCGTCGCGACCGACGAGCTCGTCGACGCCGCTGCCGCCGGCCAGGTGATGGCCCGGCGCCGGCTCGAGGACGAGGCGTTCGCCGCGTTCGCCGAGGCGTCGATCGTCTTTCTTGATCTGCCCGACGCGGTCTTCCGCGGCTACGCCAACGACGAGGAGCTCCTGAGCGCGCCCCGCGACGACGATCGGGCGCCGTTCGACATCCTTCGCCGCGAGATCGCCCGGCTCGAGCCGCAGAAGCTCTACCTGCCGCTCGGGGTGGGGAACCACGTCGATCACCAGCTCTGTTGTGAGGTCGGCGTCCGCCTGCTGGCCGAGGGCCGCCGTTGGGTGATGCCCGGCCCGGAATACGCCGGGATCGTCACCTTCTACGAGGACTTTCCGTACGCCTGGTGGACCGACTTCAAGCAGATCGAGGATCTGCCGCGGACCGCATTCGCCGGCCTGCCGGCTGGTGTCGGGCTCATGCCCGAATACGCCGATATCGATGACCAGCTCGAGCGGAAAATCACAGGCATCAACCTCTACGCGAGTCAGATGGATCGGCTGTTCAGTGGGACACAGGAGATGGCGCGCCAGGTTCGGGCGTACGCGCGAAAGATCGCGCTGCTGGACGGCTCGAGCGGGGTCGCCGAGCGCTACTGGTCTACGGTCGCGTCCTAGGCGTGACGAGGGCGCAGGCCGTCCTCGAGCGGCTCCGGAGGGTCGAGATCCGCCGGCCATGGGCCGCGCCGGACATCCTCGAGCAGCGGCCATACCGACTCCTGATCCTGACCACGACCGGGGTCCTCGGCCTCCTCGCGATCCTGTCGGCGTACGCGCTTCTCCAGATCGTCCTGGGCAATCGTGTCGGCTTCGGGGTCGACTTCCATCAATATCTCGATCACGTTGCGCGCTGGCAGGCAACCGGTCAGCTCTACCTGCCGCGTCAACTGGCCGGCCCGACGGAGGTGATGGACGGAGATCCGTTATATCCGCCCACGATCCTGCTGCTCCTGCTGCCCTTCCGCGTCCTCCCCGAACCGATCTGGTGGCTCGTTCCCGTGCCGATCATCGCCTGGACCCTCACCAGACTCCGGCCCGCGCCTTGGACCTGGCCCATGCTGGCGATCATCGCCCTGTGGCCGCGCACCCCCGCGCTCATCTATTACGGCAACCCAGGAATGTGGGTGGTTGCGTTCATCTGCCTTGCCCTGTGGCGGGCGTGGGCGGGCCCGCTGATCCTGCTCAAGCCGTCACTCGCGCCATTCGCCCTGCTCGGTTTCGGCCGGCGAAGCTGGTTCGTTGCGCTGGCGCTCGTCGTTGTCGCAGCGATCCCGTTCGGAGGTCTGTGGCTCGACTACCTCACGGTGCTCCGGAACAGCAGCGTTCCACTCACGTACTCGCTGCTGGACCTGCCGCTCGCGCTCGCCCCGGTGATCGCATTCGTCGGACGTCGGCGCAACCTCGACGGCTTGCCGCGCACCTGAGCCGAACGGTCCGCCGGCCGTGACGAGCTCAGCCGGCGGACGAGTCCTTATCGCCCTCGACGCCCGGTGCGGTCTTCGGGCGAGCTTGTCGAGGCCTGGTCCCGGCCCCCGGAGGGTCCGCGCCGGCTGCATCCGCGTCGGCATTCTCGACCTCGAACACCGGGTTGGGCCGGACGGTTGGCCAGCCGCCGTGCTCGGTCGCTCGACCTCCGCCGAACTTGTTCCTGCGCCGCTCAGCGCGGTTGGGCTTCTCCATACGGGCATGGTCGCACGGTCCCGACGACGGCGCCCAGGCGGTACCAACGGGTCGGTTCGCAGTGGCCGCGGCGGCTAGGATGATCCGGTCGTGAACGTCGTGGCCCGCAGCCGTCTCGCCTGGGTATGGGCCCTTGTCCCGATCCTGATCGCCGCGGTTGCCGTTCGCGTCGCGCTCTGGCCGGCGCCCGGTCTCACGGGCGACATCGACCAGTTCGTGCTGTGGGCCCATGGCCTGGCGACGGCGCCCTTCGGCCACGCGTACGACCAGAACCTCTCCTTTCCGCCGGTGATGGTCTACGTCTGGGCTCTGCTCGCCTGGGTCGAGCCGACATTCCGGACGGTGACCACGTCGGCTGAGCCGGCGATCCGGGCCATCATGAAGGCGCCGGCCAGCCTCGCCGACCTCGCCCTCGGCCTCCTCATCGTCTGGCACCTTCGAGCGACGCCACGATGGGCGCTCCTCGGCGGCGCGGCGATCCTGCTCCATCCGGCCGTCATTGACGTGAGCGCCTGGTGGGGCCAGTACGAGTCGATCTACGTCCTCGGCGGCGTCGTCGCTTACGTGCTGGCGGTGCGCGGGCACTCCCTCTGGGCGGCGGCTGCCCTCGGGGTCGCGCTGATGACCAAACCGCAGGCGCTTCCCTTCCTCGTCCCGTTCGGCGCGTGGTTCCTCGCCCGCGACGGGTGGCGAGGCGCACTGAGAGCCGCGGCGGTCGGCGCCATGGTCATTGCGGTCCTCTGGCTGCCGTTTCTTGCGGCCGGTGGCATCCAGGGCTATGCGCGCAACCTCGGCGAGTACCAGGGCGACATCTTCTCGATCCTCTCGCTGCGCGCCTGGAACCTGTGGTGGCTCGTCCAGGAGCTTCTTGCTGGCGGCCAGTTCGTCTCGGATCGAATCGCCATCTTGGGCCCGCTCACCTTGCGCGCTTTCGGCGTCGGGCTCGCACTTGCAGGGGAGCTCACGGTGTTCGTGCTCGTGTTCCGGGCTCGATCGCCACGCGCCCTCGCCTACGGGCTCGCGGCTGCCGTCCTCGTCGCCTTCTGCCTGCTGACGACAATGCACGAGCGCTACGCGTTCGGCGCACTGGCCTTCCTCGTGCTCGCCTTCCCCGATCGTCGGGCCGCGTGGCTGGCGCTCGTGTTCGGCGTGCTCTTCACGCTCAATCTCCTGGCGGCGATCCCGCCGAGCGTTGACATCGGCGCGGCGCTCCCGGTGTCCGGGCCTCTGGGTATCGCCGGCTCAATCGCGATGCTCGCCGTCCTTTGCGCGACCGTCATCGGCCTGTGGAGCGAGGCATCCCCGTCAGCCCGGAGGCGGACGGCGAGCGACGATCCGCCGCAGCCGGCCCTCGAACGCGACGCGATACCAATGCAGGTAGTGCGGTAGCCACTTCCGGAGCTTGAAGTTGCTCTGGCCGGCCGTCCGGTCACGCCACGTCGTCGGCACCTCGGCCACGCGCCGGCCGTCGAGCGTCGCCTTGACCGTCAGCTCGAGGGCGAGCTCGAAGCCGGCCGAGCTCTCGATCGGCGTGGCCGCGAGGAACGACCGGCTGTAGAGCTTGAAGTTGTTCGTCGGGTCGTGGGTCTTGACGCCGGCAAGGTGGTGAAGGCTGAGCCCGGCGGCGCGGCTCATCAGCCGCTTGGCGAACGGTCCCCCGACCTGGTGGCCGCCCTTCATGTACCGACTCGCGGACACGACGTCGGCGCCGTCACGAGCCAGCGCGATCATCGGGTCGACGACGTGTGGCTCGTCGGAGCCGTCGGCCATCGAGATCAGGACGTACGGGGCGATCGTCCCCGCGATCCCGGCCTTCATGGCGTTCAGGACGCCGCGACCGAGGTCGTTACGAAGACTCCGCAGGTTCGGCATCTCGGTCGCGAGCCGGGCGACGACGGGAACGGTCGTGTCCTCGTCGAAGTCATACACGACGACGAGCTCATGAGGGGTCTTGATGCCCGCGGACAGCGCCCGCAGGACCGGCTCGACGTGCTCGCCCTCGTTGTAGACGGGCAGGACGATCGACAGCTCGAGCGGGGCTCCGGTCACAGCCGGCCCGCCGCGACCTCGTCGCGGATCCACGGAATGACTTCATCGAGCATCGTCTCGAGCGACGTCGTCGCCTCGTAGCCGAGGACCGCCTTGGCCTTCCGGACATCGGGGACGCGGAGCTGGACGTCGTGCTCGAACGGCGTGTCGGAGGTGAAGGCGAACGGCCGGCCGTCCGCATGGATCTTCGACCAGATGCACTCGGCGAGCTCGAGCACCGTTGTCGAGCGCGCCGTCGACAGGTTGAAGTCATTGTTCAGCGCCGCCGGCGATTCCATCGCCAGGCGGATCCCGTGGGCAAGGTCGCCGCCGTAGGTGTAGTGGCGGACCTGCGAGCCGTCGCCGAGGATGTGGAGAGGGTCCTGGCCCTTCAGCACCTTCAGCACGAGATCCGGAACTACGTGCGAGAGGGCGAGCTTCACGTTGCCGGACATGATGTCGGTGTCGCGCTTCGCCCGGCGCTCGCCGATCCCGACGCAGTTGAATGGCCGGACGATCGTGTACGGGAGCTGGAACTGCTCCCAGGCGCCGGCAGCGAAGTATTCGGACGCGAGCTTCTGGAATCCGTACGTCGAGATCGGCGGCGGCGAGGTCTTCTCCGCTCCTTCCGGGGTCGGGAAGACGGTCGCCGACTCGTAGACCATCGAGCTGCTCACGACGACGATCCGCTGGAGCCGGCCCGCCTTGTGCGCCGCGATCGCCGCGTCGAAGGTCGAGGCGAGGATCCGCTCGTTCTCCGCGAGCAGGTCGTAGGCGAACTCGTGGAAGTAGCTGATCCCGCCGATCATCGCCGCGGCCGCGACGACCTGGTCGACGTCCGACGCGAGCTCGCGCATTAGCTCGACGTCCTTGGCATCGCCCTCGACGAAGTGGTAGCGCGGGTGATCGTCGTACGATTTCGTCAGCCGACCGTACTTGCTGAAGTCGTCGAGGCCGATGACCTCGTGGCCGGCCTCGAGCAGCTCCGGAACGAGATATCCGTTGATGAACCCGGCCGCGCCAGTGATCAGGACCTTCACGAGATCGGTCCAGCGTGCCCAGGGCTGGAGGAATGTGCCTGGCTGCGAGCCCACACCCCGATCACGATCGAGCTGTCGAACGCGGATCGACGCGGGTCGGGCGCGCGAGAGGCCGGGGGCGGTTTCACGTGGGACGAAGCGGCGCCGCGCTTGGGGACAACGCACGTCGGCGCCCCCAACTCGGCCACCGTTCCCCATCGTCGAGACCCTCCACCCTGGGTCGCAGGAGTTTCAGGCCCCACGGCAGCGAACCGACGAGCGGGACGATGAGGTAATGCAGATACCAATCCGGGGCGGGGAGGATGAGCGCCCAGGAGAGCAGGAACAGGGCTCGACGATCGTGTTGATCGCGATGGACGAAGAACAGCAGCAGCCCGGTCAGCGCGAGAGTCGCCACGGTCGCGAACGTGGACCCCACCATCCCTCCGAGAAATGCGCGCGGCGCAGGCAGAATGAAGTCACTCGTTGGCTGGCCGTTCACGATCACGCTGACATAGTCGAGCCAGGGTTTCGGTCCGAGGATCCAGAGCGTGACGAGGACGATCGAGCCGCCGACAACCAGGGGACCCCTGATGGGGACGCGAGCACGGATTGACCAGATCAGGCCAAGGATCGGGTAGATCTTGACCAGCCCGAGAACGACGAACATGTACCCGCCGAGCCTCGGCCGAAGCCACGCTGCTCCGACGGCGCAGGCGATCAGCACATTCACGTTGCCGGTCAGGAGCGACTCCAGGCTTGGCGGGCTGAGCACGACGACGGCCGCGACGAGGATCGACGCCTGAGGGGTAAATCGCTCCTTCCTCGCGATTTGATAGGACACAACACCCAGGGCGAATGCGACCGCGACCAGGCAGACCGACCAGCTCACGGCGATGGGAATCAGGCCAAGCGGAGCGCTCAACATGGCCGCTGTCGGCGGGTACACATAGCCCACCCCGAACGCCGCATCGCCGAGGGGATACGGCCCACTGAGCTGCCAGTTCGGGTAGATCGGTCCACCTACCAGGATCTGTCGCGCGGTGTACCAGTAGGTATCGAAGTCGCCCGCCCAGATCGTCCCCAGTCGGGCGATCACATCGCCAATCAGGGCAACCCACGTGACCACGAGCAGAGCGATCCCCGGCCGATCGATGAACGGCCGAACCCTCGACGCGCTGGTCCGTAGCTTCACAGCTGAATACCGGATCCCAGGGCGCCCCAGACGTCGACGACATCCTTGCCGCCGACCTCGATGCCGCGATAGGCCTTGTGCGGGACCCCAAGGACGAGGATCTCGCTCTCCTCGAGGACACACTCGAGGGTGGTCAGCCGCTCGTCCTGGACATACGGGTCCGTGCAGACGACTCGGGCCCCGGCCCAGGCGAACAGCTTTCGGAGCTTGTAACTGAGCGACGCGCGGGGATCGTCGGACTCGGCCTTGAACGCCATCCCGAGGATTCCGATCGTCTTGTCCTGGAGGCCGTCGTAGCGGCGTTCGAGGGCGGACACGATGTAGGCGGGCAGTCCCTCATTGACCTGCATCGCGGCCTGGCCGAGCGGGAAGTGATCGGTCGTGAATGCCGCCAGCTGCATCGTGTCCTTGAACAGGCACGGGCCGGCGGCAAAGCCCGGCGCCGGAAGGTCCGCGGCGCGCGGGTAGTCCGTCCGGATGGCATCGAGCACGTTCGAGTAGTTCACGCCGGCCTGGTCGGCGATCATGAAGAACTGATTGGCGACGGCGAACTTCATGTAGCGCCAGGTATTCGTGAACAGCTTGGCGAGCTCCGCTTCCTTCGAGCTCGTCCGGATCGTCTTGTTGGCGAGCTTGCCGAAGAGGGCCTCGGCTCGGTCCGCGGCAACCTCCGTGTCCGCCCCGACGATCTGGGGCAGCGTGTGAAGCTCCTCGAGGGCATGGCCCTCGGCGATCCGCTCTGGGCAGAAGGCGACCTCGACCTTGAGGCCGCGGCGCGCCAGATGGCCGGCGACGTAGGCTGTCGTGCCCGGGTACACGGTACTCCGGAGGACGACCAGCGCCCCCTCCCGGAGGTGCGGCGCGATCTGTGCTACAGCGCGCTCGAACACCGTCATCGAAGGCCCGAGGAACTCGTCGACCGGCGTGCCGATCACGACGACGACCTGATTCGTTCGGGCGAGGATCGCGCCGTCGGTGCTCATCTCGAGCCGGCCGGTCGGCAGCAGTTCGCGCAGGAGCTGGTCGGCCCCGTCCTCCTTGAACGGCATCTCGCCGGCCGCGATCCGATTGAGGGCGGACTGGCTGATGTCGTAGATACCGACCCGGAGGCCCGCCTGGGCGAAGGCGAGGCTCAGTGGGAGCCCGACGTGGCCGCCACCCCCAAGGACCACGACGTCGAGTTCAGCCGGCATGCGGAAACGGTAACAGCGCAGTGGCCGCCGACACCACGCGCCGATGGTCCTCTCGCTCGATCGGGACCATCTGTCAGGCTCCCGAAGGACGGAGGATCGCGCCGTCGTCGTCGTGGTACGTCACCGTCCAGCCGGCCGTCTTCAATCGCTCGACGAACGCGTCCTCGTCGTCGGTCGCGACGATGAAGGTCGGCGCCCAGGCGGCCAGGATCGCCTGCCAGCCCGCGACGCCGTGGCGAACGGTGTCGTAGTCATCCCAGACCCCGGCCGGGAAGACCTCGATCCGTGAATCGAGCGCCACGGTTGCCTGCGGCAGGGCGAGTTCGAACCACGAACCCCACGGCTGCGGGTTGAGGATCCGATCGCCCGATCTGACGGCCTTGCGGAGCGCCTCGGTGATGCCGCCGGGAGCGTCGCCAACCACGCCCGCCGGCGCCCCGAGGCGGCTGTCGATCGGGCGCCAGACGGGCACGAGGACGACACAGACGAACGCGATCAGCCCGACGAACACCAGATTGATGCGCCTCGGGCGCTCGCGGCGCTCGCGGGCGGACGCCTCCGTCGTGCGAGCGTCCACAGCGAGCCCGCCCGCGACGGCGACGGCAGCCCCGAGCGGCCACCACGCGACGCCGCGGATCGCATACGTTCCGATCGCCGCGAAGACTGCGAGCCAGGCCAGGGTCGGCCACGGCGTCGTTCGCCCGCGCCGGGCGAGGAGGGCGGCCACCAACGCGGCTGATGCGAAGAACAGGATCCCCGGAACCGTCCGCAGCGTGGTGGGCTGCCACTCGGTGATCCGATTGGTGACGAATCCGTTCGTGGAGAGGCCCGCGGCGTACGCCCAGACCCCGGCGCCGAACGGGTTGGCGAGGGTCGCGGCCGCCGAGGCGAGCCCCACGCCGAGGAGCCGATGCCGATCGGGGACCCGGTCGTGGACGTCCTCGAGCCAGGCCAGGCCGACGACGACAGGGCCCAAGAAGAAGCTGCCGTGTACGTTCGCCCAGAGAAGGACGATCAGCGGCACGGCCCACACTCGACGCGGGTGCGCGCGCCGGTCGACCACGACCAGAATGGTCACGGACAGCAATGCCATGCCGATGAGCTGGGGCCGGAGGGCGAGGGCAACCGCAGCGACGATGAACGCGGCGAGGGTCAACCAAGCCGCCCGCCTCAGGTCGAGGCCGCGCAGCCGGCAGGCCTCGAACACGCAGCCGAAGATCACCCCGATCAGACCGGCTCGAAGCACCGTCAGACCGGTCCACCCCGCGACGCGGTAGACGGCGGCGAGCACAACCTGGGCGCCCCACTGCTGGTTGAGCCAGGCCGCTCCCGGCGCGGTGAAGCTGAACGTGTCGACGGTCGGGATCTGGCCGGTATCGAGGAACATACTGCCGGCGCGGAGGTGGTACGCGAGATCGACCGCCGACAGGTTGGCGATCAGGGCGGCGAGGACGGGCAGGCCGACGGCGAGAAATGCCCATAAGCGGGCGAGGGTCATCGGGCGGCCCCATCTCCGGTGCCAGCGCGGTCGCCTACGGACGCCACCGCCGCCGTTTCCTCGAGCCGTCCGACGATCCGCTCGGCGAGCTCGATCGAATAGTTCTGGCCACGATCGTGCGGGAAGACCTGGAACATGCTCGCGATGAACAGGTTCGGGATCGGCGTTTCGAATGGCGGGATCCGCTTGCGGAACCCGGGCGTCACGATCGGCTGGGCGAACCGCGCGCCGAACGACCAGCGATCGCCGACCCACGACGGATCGAAGGCCGGGTTCAGACGGCGGATCGCGGGCACGTAGCGGTCGAGCGTCTCGTCGGGCGTCTCGTCGAAGAGCCGATCGTCGTGCGGGACGTAGTTGCCAAAGTAGACGAGGTGTCGTCCGCCGTAGGCCGCGGGCTGGAGCATGGCGGTGTGCTCGACGACGGCAAGAAATGGTGAGCTGGGGTCGGCGACGCCGATCCAATAGCGACCGGTCAACGGCCGGTCGAGGCCGACGATCAGGCAATGCGCGCCGAGGGCGTCGGGCGGGCGTGGGCCGGACGGAGCCGTATCGACGCGCGCATCCCTGGTGATCGCGAGCGTCAGGTGCGCCGGGAGCGTCGAGATCAGGCGGTCGAAGGTCTCCTCGCGCCCGTCGGCGCTGCGGACCGTGATCTCGGTCCCGCGCGGCGCGATGGCGGCAGCCCGGAAACCTGTCACGAGCTCGCCGCCACGCTCGGCGATCCGGGCGGCGAGGCGGCTGTACAGCTGGTGGAACCCGCCGTCGAGGTACCCGAGCTGGCGCGTCCGATCGTGGATACGGGCCCAGAGCCAGGCCATCGAGACATCGTCCGCCGACGTTCCGAACTTGCCACGCAGGAGCGGCTCCCAGACGACCCGGTAGGCGTTGCCGCCCATCACCCGGCTCAGCCAGCGCCGGGCGCTGACGTCCTCGAGCGGCCCGGATCGAGGCATCGCCTTGAGGAGGGCGACGCCGGCACCGAGCCGGACGCGATCGACCACGGGCAGCCCACTGAACCGAAGGACGGCAGCCGGCGTGTCGAATGGCTCGACCTTCCCGCCCGACTGCATGGCCGTCTCCGGTTGGTGCCAGCGGAGGCTCGGCCCGAGGCCGACCTCCTCGATGAGCGCGGCGATGTGGTGATCCGAGCGGAAGATGTGGTGATAGAACTTCTCGAGCCAGATCCCGGGCTCGATCTCAAAGCTGCCGGCGAGGCCGCCGACATCGTCGCCGGCCTCAAGGATTGTCACGTCGTGGCCGCCTTCGAGCAGTCGGAGCGCGGCGATCATCCCGAGGACGCCGGCTCCGATCACGCCGTAGCGCATCAGGCGACGGGCTCGGGTTCGGCCTTGTGGGAAGGCGCGTGTTCGGCGGCCGGCGTTGCGGCAGGCAGTGGACCCGGGTCACGCCGGCTCTGCCATCCAACCACCCACAGCGCGACCAGGGTCCCGTAGAAGGCGGCGGCGTACGTCCAGTTCGGCACGAACGGCAGCAGGATCCAGACGTGGATGGCCGGGATCGCGGCCGACCACCACTGGCGCCGGTCAAGCAGCCAGGCGACCGGCAGCAGGAGCAGGAGCGCGTAGTGGCTCCAGACGATCGGCGAGACGAGCTGGGACGCGAGCACGGCGACCAGGAACCCTGGCGTGCGCGGCAGCAACAACGCGGCAGCCACCACGAGGCCGAGCATCACGACGGTGTTGGCCGTTTGGACCGTGCCAGCCGTGGCGGCGTCCAGTCCGAGGCCATAGAGCGTCGCGCCCAACGCCATGTTCGTGTCGACCGTGACCGCGTTCGTCAGGTTCCGAAGCAAGGTCACGAACCCGACCCAGTCCCACAGGCCCGCGACGGCCGCGGCAACGACGACGATGCCAGCGGTGATCGCCGCGTAGGCGAGGGCCCGCCACTCTCGATTGAACACCAGCCAGACCGCGAGGATTCCGGGCTGGAGCTTCAGGAGAGTCCCGATCGCTACGCTCGCACCGAGCGGGAGGGGCCGATCGAGGCCTCGCCAGGCGACCGCGAAGACCAGGTAGAGCAGCGGGGTCACCTGGCCGATCCGGACCCCGAAGATCAGGGGCCATCCGATGGCACCGAGCAGCAGAACGGTCCAGCGAGTCGTCGGCCGGACGGGCAGGAGCGCGGTCCCGATCGCCCACGCCGCGATCAGCGTTGCGATCCACAGCCAGTTCCCTGCGTCGAAGCCGAAGAAGCTGAACGGCGCGGCGACGAGGACGAAGGTCGGCGGGTATTGGTAGGTGCCACAGCTTCCGGTCGACGCGACGCCGAGATCGTAGATAGGGGCGTGCTGGAGCCAGTGGACGGAGGCGTTGTAGTACGCGAGGAAGTCGCAGCCGAGGGTCGTCGACGCGGTCATCAGCCCGAACGCCAGATATGCCCCCACGACGGCGAGGACGGCGATGGCGGCGATCGCATCGGCGGGACGGCGGATCATCCGGCGACCTTCGCGGTGAGCGACGCCGCGGGCGCGGGTCTGCTCGGCCGCCAACGTTCTGCCTGGCGGAGTGGGACACATGCCGCGAGGACGGCGAGGCTGTTGAGCCACACGACCGGCATGGCGAGCACAACGCCGAACGGGAGCAGCCAGCGGCGGTCGGTCAATGCCGCGGCGAGGACCACGATGGCGGCGACGGCCAGCCGTGGCGCGAGTCCGATCGGGAGATACCAGCCGACCGTGGCGAACGCCGCCTCGCCCGCCCCGGTCGCATCCGCCCGGAGGATGTCGATCCAGCGCACCCACTGCGTCGCATCGAGCGCGACGGACACGACCGCGATCGCCGCCGTGACGCCGAGTGCGATGGCCAGCGATCGCCATTCGCGCCGGACGAGGAACCACAGGACGCCGACCCCGGGCGTGACTTTCGTCAGGAACATCAAGGCCCAGGCAGCGGGCCAGCGGAACCCCACAACGAT
>Ga0070707_100000657_pt1 | contig 34443 bp, 54 predicted proteins | sample KBSK5502metaG_FD_65468 | JGI IMG/M metagenome (GOLD analysis project Ga0070707, IMG submission 65468) | Corn, switchgrass and miscanthus rhizosphere microbial communities from Kellogg Biological Station, Michigan, USA - KBS K5-50-2 metaG | ecosystem: Host-associated > Plants > Roots >... | reverse complement strand
TATCGGCCGCCATAGCGCACGCCTTCTTGTCTGTTCAATTCCTGCAGCTCGTCGAGAATCGCCCCGAGCAGCTCACGGATTTCCGCATCCGTTCGACGCGTGCCGAAGTCAGGGCTGCGACGCGGGTCGTTCAGCTTTGGATAGCGTTTCGCCAACCATGCCGCGCGCTGCATTTCAGGATCGTCAGACATGCAGGCTCTCCGGCTTCCAAGGTCCATCAGCCCATTGCGTGACTTGGTTCGGCGTGTCTGTATCGAGCGTGTCCGCGCTAGGCGGCGGCAATTTTCGGATCGCCGAACGGTGCGAGTAACAGTCGTGGCCGTTGTCGTAGAGCACGCCCACATGATTCGGGAATGAGGGCGGCAACTCATTGACAGTGCCGCGCTGGCCAATTCGGACCGGCATCGAGAGCGCCCATGTCGCCGGACTACCGGCTATTGCCTCTATGCGGTCTCCGATCTGAAATAACTCAGCCATGTGACTCATCCTTCTGGAGCAGGGCTCGCACCAATGCGTCCAGGCAGCCGTGATTCCTGACGACTCCATCAGGCTCGCGTGCAATCACGACATGCATCGCGGCGCGCTCGATGCGCTCAAGGCGGCGGATTTCCTGCTGCTGCGTGCGTACGACGTCGGCGGTCATGCGCATGCCCATCGTGGCGGCGTCCTTGTCGGTGAGTTCATCCACGGCGGCGGTCCAGTCGAGCGAGATCCTCGCGCAGCTTCCTGATCGCCAGCTTCGTCAGCTCGATGTCGTACTCGTAGCCTTCGATCAGCTGTTTGATCTCCTTCCTGCGCTTCTCGTCTCGCTCGTTCCCAAAGTTGAGCAGGGTGAGGTGCCGCTCTTTGGCGTCCTTGCAGAAGACATGAAAATGCGTGTGTGCGAAGTTCATGCGCGACTCCAATCAACGGCGCCATTCGTGGCGCCTTCGCGTTGTTCTTCCCGGTCAGGCTGTTCCCATTCCTCTCGGCTCACGGTCGTATTGCGGATCGTGCTGCCGAAGAGTTCGAACTTGATGGCCTTCACCCGACTCAGCTGGTGACCGTACTCGTCGGGGTCTCCAGCCTTGCGCGCGGCGTCGAGTTTCTCGTGCGCTATCTGAAGCTGGTCGTGCAGCGTCTGGCGCTCGATGTCGATTGGCTTTAGGCGTGCGTTCACGGCTGCACCTTCGTTTCATCCGATAGCATCTCGCGACGGACTTCGCGCACGAGCGCATCGATTTCCGCTGGCGGCTCGACGCTGTAAGAGCAACACCCGCAACCCTTCCACGCGAACCCGCTGTCATAGCTGGTGGCGTGATGCCCTTTGAGAGCCCACTGCAGGGCGGCGCGCAACATCTCGGTGTGACGGGTGACCGATGAGGGAACTTTCAAACCCTCTGTGCCAGTACCTCCGGCGTCTCTCTGCTCGGTCAACACAGAGGCGGGATTCGAACCCGCGTTCTCGGTTGTTCGTTGTTCCGCGTAACGGCGCTTGTTGAGGTCGACGACCTTCGGGGCTTTCGTGTTCATGCCGCGCGCCCTCGGATGATGTAGCGAAGCGGGCCGTGTCCCATGCCGCTGCGAACACCAACGACGCCTTGGCCTTGCTTGCGGACCGCGTCAGCCGCCGCGAATGTGTCGAAGCCGCTCGGGGCCGTCGGCGCGGGATTCGGCATCTGGCAGAACGGGCGAAGGCCGCGAGCCTCGCGCACCGCGCATGCCTGATTGCCGCAGGTGCAGGCTTTCGTGACGCTCTGAACGGCGCTCACTTGCAGCTCCCGCCAGTGCAGTTCACCGGCTGGATCGTGACGTCGTGCGCAACCGTTCCATCGCGGCGATCGTGCAGAGCCTTAGCGCCGGAGATCGCAAGCGAGGTAACTACGAACCCTGTGACATAGGGGTGGCGCTCGGCGGCTTCTCTGAACGACGCGCAACCCGTAAGGGTCAGTAGCGCAATCAGCAGTCCGTTTTTCACCGTTCAACCCTCCGCCGATCCGTGCGTGGACCGTGAGGGAACTATAGGAATCACCTATTAGAAAAGCAATAGGCAAAACCGATTATTTTGGACGGAATGAGGCGCAGTCGAAAAAACCGCGGATTACTCGGGTTCTTTGAGGACCTCTGCGAGCTTGGCCAGTTTAGCTTTCTGGCGATCGTCAAGTTGGCTGAGAAGCAAGGCGAGGGTAGGGTTATCTGCGTCTGGGGGGCGCTTGGGGCCGCGTTCTGTGAAGAGCCACTCTACGCACACGCCTAAAGCGGTAGCCAGCCGTACGGCCGTATCCATGCCCGGATAGCCGTCCTTCCAATCATTCACGGTTGGCTGTTTGACCCCCGCCAGCATGGCGAGTCTTCCCTGCGTTGGTTTTTCTTTGGGGAAGCGCTCGGCCAGGGCTTCCATGGCCCGGTCGTAGAAAGATCGGAGCTGTTTCGCCATGCCGAAAGCATGAAGTAACCCCGAATCGATGTGACCTATTGCGCGAGAATAGGTAATTCCGATAGTATGGCTACCCATATGCAGGCACTTAAGTCTTATCGAGAACGAGCCGGCATTTCGCAGGCGGAGCTGGCTCGCCGTTGCGAGGTGAGCCAGCCGACGATTTGTGACATCGAGAATGGTAGACACATGCCGTCGGTGGAACTGCTTAAGAGAATTTCCAAGGTAACAAGGCTCTCGGCGGATAAGTTGCTCTCGAACTGAGCAAGGGTTGTTATTGATATGGCCGGAGTATCTGGGAAGCGAACGGGTCCGTGTGTCCATTTGAACAAAATCCTCCGCTCCTAGGCGGATATCTTCTACAGGCCCGTCCCGTGGCCCCGGCGGGGAGTCCTCGTCACCCCCCGCGGGTGCTCCCATGTTGCAGCGAGGTTAAGCCTCACTTCTCGCTAATGGAATACCTGCATGGCCCATTTTTTGAACAGGGGCGATCTATTTTCATCGGCGGAATAAGCGCTACTGCGCAGACTCCGCTGGATATCTCACGTTCGATACAACTGGACGCGCCAGAGATTGGATTAATCGCCCGCACTGAATTGAGCTGACAGGCAAACTTTCGCGCGGCCATGTGCCGCGCTTTTTTCAGCGCGATCGGACGACATAAGTCCGACGCGGATCGGGAAGGGTCGATGATGAGAACCGCATCCAGTGTGGTGGATTCGCACAGCTGTACGCCGCATGGCCCAGCCTCAGTAGTTGCCGCACAAAATCGGCTTGCATCTGCGGTCAGTACCTACACGACCATTCTCGAACTCGATCTCGCACGTCAGAACGTGCTCGAGGTGCTGCGCGTTGCGCCGGTCACCGATCACGCATCGCTGCAGATGATGTTGAGCGCATTGCGTTCACGGCGCGCTCAGATTGAGACCGCTGCACGCTGATGGCCGGGTACACACCGCTGTTTTCATCGCTGACCACAGGCACGCTGTGCGGCCGCTGGCCCGATATCGGCCTATGGCCAATCGTGCTTTCCATCAGCGATCGTCACGGCGTTGTCGATGTGACGCCTGCCTATCTCGCTGGCGTTACAGGACTGCCGCTTGAGGAAGTCGTTGCATGTATGCGGCGATTTTGTCAGCCCGATCCCTACAGCCGATCACCGAAGGACGCAGGAGCGCGCCTCGTATTGCTGGACGACCATCGAGATTGGGGCTGGAAGATCGTCAATCACGGTGTCTATCGCGAAAAGGCCAGGCTAATGGCCCGGGAGATAGAGCGGGTGGCGAGCGGGGAAAACAAAGCACGGATGAAGAATAGACAGACCCCCGAAGACCCCCGCTCACCCCCGAAGACCACCGCTTACCCACCCTCAGACTCAGACTCAGACTCAGACTCAGACTCAGACTCAGACAAAGATAAGACCCCACTACGTGGGGCCCCAGTTCGCAGCCAGCGAACTCGGACGGACGTCGATGACGTCTTCGAGCACTGGCGGCAGGAGCACGGACACGTGAGGGCCCAACTCGACGACAAGCGTCGAAGACGCATTGTCGAGGGGCTGAAGACCTTCACCGCCGAGCAACTGCGCAATGCCATCAGCGGCTATCAGCATTCGCCGCACCACATGGGAACCGATCCCCGCGGGAATGGCGTGCGGTACGACGACATCGAGCTGTTCCTGCGCGACACGAAGCACATCGAGGCAGGGCTGCGGCTCTTCACGCATCCACCTCGGCCGCCGCCGAAGGCCGAAACAGCGCACGACCGCATGCACCGAATGCTTAACGGCATCGATGAATCACGAGTAATCGAGCATGAGCCAGAACGAGAATTCCCTGCCATCACCCGCCGCTGAAGTGTGGCGACGCTTCACCGGCATGTTTGGCGCCGATGCCGTCGAGCGGAAATACGGCAAGTCGATCCCGCCCGAGTGGACCTCGATGCTTTCGAGGCTGAAGCAATTCGAGATCGATCGTGGTATCCGGCGCCTTCTGTACAGCGGAAAGCAGTACGTTCCGGCGCTCCCGGAGTTCGTGAAGCTCTGCCGCGCGATCGGGGATGACAACATCGATGAGGGCCGGCCGAAGTTGCCGGCGTTGGTTGCGCCGAGCGCCAGCATCGATCGGTGGGCGGTAGAAGCTAATACGCATTTCCTGGGCTACATCACGCGGCGACTCGCAGAAGATCCGCGCGCGTGGGGAATGGCGGGCTCAACAGAGCAGGCTGAATGCACGCGCATCGCCATGCGGTACAAAAACGCATGGGCTGAGGACATGCGCGAAGGGAAGGGTGTTACGCCGGAGGGAGAATTCATCGAGTACACGCCGGAGGAGCGGAAATCGTCGTGGGATGACCTCATCCGTCAAGCGGAAAGCGCGATCGCCTTGGCGCGCGCTGGGGCTGCGGCGTGAAACTCGAGTGGCGAGACAAGCGGACCGACGAACGCGGCTACCGCAGCGTCTGCAATCGCTACAGCGTCTGTAGCGTCACGCTCGACGGCGAAGAGTTCTGGCAGGCATGGAAGCTTGTTCCGGGCGGCGCATGGTTCGCCCCGTTGTCGCTCACGAATTCCGAGGCTGGGGCGCGCGCAGCCGCGGAATTAGATGCGGAAACGGCCGTTGTATGAGCGATCCCACTCCCATCCTGAACCTCGATCAGTACCACGCGCTCGTGCGGAAGCCGAAGCGGCAGAAGTACGGCAACAAGTGCACAACGGTTAACGGTCATCACTTCGCCTCGCGGGCCGAAGCCGAACGCTACAAGGTGCTTTTGTTGCTCGAGACTGCGCGCGTCATCAGCCACTTGAAACTGCAACCTCGGTTCCGGCTCGAGGTGAATGGCGTGCACCTGTGCGATTACGTCGGCGACTTCGAATACTACGAACTCGGCGCGCGAATCATCGAGGACGTCAAGGGCTATCGCACGCGGGACTTCCGGATCAAACAGCGGCTGATGCTTGCAATCCACGGGATCGAGTTGAGGCTCACATGAAACCGCGGAACAAAGCGTTGCACGCGGAAGTTGAGCGGATCGCGGCTCTGCAGATACAGATTCCTCGTTGCAAGACGACCGCAGCTAATTTCGATACGACGCCCGAGACCGTGCGGGTAATGCTGAGTCTGGCGCGAAAGAGACTGCGGAAGTTAACGAACGTGAAGATTCACGTGGAACAAAGTGATGCGAAGATGCGCAGATCGGAGGGTCCCGCATGAGCCGCATCAATTTGTCCGCACTGATTGCTCTGGGTCTTGCTCTCGTCGCGCTCGATGCGCTGGTAACGGTGGCAAGCGCAACCGACGTCAAGATCACATGTACCGCGCCGACGAAGAACACCGACGGCACAGACATTACCGCCGCGCAGGGCGCGCTGACGTTCAACCTGTACGGCGGTCTTCAAGGCCAGACCAAGCAGAAACTCGTTACTGGCGCCACCTCATGCAGCTTTACGCGCACCGCCGTCGCCTTCGGCACGCAGGAATATCAGGCGACCGCTGTGGCTCTCGGGGTCGAAAGCCCAGCGAGCAACACGGCATCGACAGTAGTGCCGCCGCCAACGCCTGGCCCTCCGACGAATACCGTCGTTGTGACGCTCGTTGCCTACGAGATGCGCGGATCAACGGCCACCAATGATCTGCGAATGGTGCGAGTGGGCCGAGTCTACGAGGGAACATCCTGTCTGCAGACGACGGTAGCGGTGGGCGGGAAGAAGTATCAGCAATTGCCCGATCGGGCCGTCGTGAATGACATGGCCCTTGAGCAATTGAGCAAGGCGCCGAAAGCGTCTCCGGTTTTATGGGGGTTCTGCGGCTAATGATCTCCCCCGTCCGATTCGCCACGTCCTGGCAGCGGTGCTTCTGCGAGACGTGCAAGGAAGAGACGAACCATCACAAGAACGTCTGCGTTCACTGCAATTCCACGTTCACCGGCAAGGCGAGCACTGCGCCCGCACAGTTCAACGGTCGCAAGGAAACTGGACGGCTGACTGAGGAGCAACGCTCGGAGGCCCGCCGCCTGTTCAGCGCCGGAGTCGCGCCGCGGCTCATCGCGAGCAAGCTCCAAGTGTCACCGGGAACGATCTACCGCCTGAACCCGATGACGAGGGGCTGAGATGCATGGCGCGCCCTTCGAAGTACAAGCCCGAATTCGCCAAACAGGCTGCGAAGCTCTGCAAGCTCGGGGCAACTGACCGAGAACTCGCGGACTTCTTCGGTGTGGCCGAATCCACACTGAACCTCTGGAAGCTCGAGCACCGCTCGTTTTCGGAGTCCCTAAAGATGGCCAAGGATGCGGCCGACAAGCGCGTCGAGCGTTCCCTCTATCAGCGCGCGACTGGTTACTCACACGAGGCGGTCAAGATCCTGATGACCAAGGAAGGGGACGTCTACCGCGAGCCATATGTCGAGCACTACCCGCCAGACACGGTTGCCTGCATCTTCTGGCTGAAGAATCGCAAGCCTGCGGAGTGGCGCGACAAGGCGGACGTCGAGCACAGCGGCAGCCTCACGGTGACGATTGCCGATCCCACGCGCCGTGCCGGAAATCCAACTTCCACATAACTGGAACACTCGCCCGTACCAGGATGCGCTCTGGAAGTACCTGGCGGGTGGCGGCAAGCGCGCTGCAGCCGTCTGGCATCGCCGATCAGGCAAGGACGATGTAGCCCTACACTGGACGGCGACGGCCGCCTTCGAACGCGTCGGTAACTACTGGCACATGCTTCCCGAGGCCAGCCAGGCGCGCAAAGCGATTTGGGACGCGGTCAATCCGCACACGGGCATCCGCCGCATCGATGAGGCGTTTCCGCCCGAGGTCCGCAAGCGCACGCGCGACCACGACATGCTCATCGAGTTTGCGAATGGCTCGACGTGGCAGGTGGTGGGCTCGGACAACTTCCGCGGCCTCATTGGCTCGACGCCGATTGGCATCGTGTATTCGGAGTGGCAGCGCGCGGACCCGGTGAGCTGGGACTACCTGCGGCCGATCCTTCGTGAGAATGGCGGGTGGGCGCTCTTCCTGTACACGGCCAAGGGCAAGAACCACGGCTATACGCTCTACAACACCGCGCTGAAACGCCAGCGCGATGACGGGTCATGGTTCGCGCAGATTCTGACCGTCAAGGACACTGGCAACGAAGCATTCGCCGAGGCCGAGCGCAAAGACGGCATGGTCGAGGACATGATCCAGCAGGAGTATTACTGCTCGTTCGACTCGGCCAACCCTGGCGCGTACTACGGGAAGCAGATGACCGCGGCGTGGAAGGAAGGGCGCATTGGTCGCGTCCCTGTCGAGCCCGGCATTCCCTTTGAGACGTGGTGGGATCTCGGCATGGATGACTCCATGTCGATTTGGTTCACACAGACCGTGGTGCGCGAGATTCGCTGCGTCCACTATTACGAGTGTTCAGGCGAGGGCCTCTCGCACTACGTGAACTACATCGATGACTGGGCCAAGCAGCGTGAGGTGCGCCCCGCGCGTCACGGTATGCCGCACGACATCGAGGTGCGCGAACTCGGAACCGGGAAGAGCCGCAAAGAGGTCGCAATGACCATGGGGCTGAAGCCGATCGCCGTCGCTCCCCAACTCGATCTGGAGTCGGGCATCGAGCAGACGCGCCGTATCCTGCCGCAATGCTGGTTCGACGAGACCGAGTGCGAGCGCGGCATCTCAGCGCTGACCGAGTACAGCAAGAAGTGGGACGAGAAGAACAAGGTCTTTGCGCCTCATCCCGATCACAATTGGGCGAGCCATGGGGCGGATGCGTTCCGGACGATGGCAGTGCTGCATCCGGGGCGCGCGGCGATCGTGAAGCCGGCACAGGACCGCTACTCGCGCGGAAAAGGGCGGGGCGGTTCGTGGATGAGCGGGTAGAATGGCGCCATGAACCTACAGCGCTATGAGGTCGGGCTTAACCAGGAGCAGGATGTGCTGATCAAGCTTGCTCAGGCGACTCAGCACATCATCCTATCGCCCGAGCAGGCGCTGGAACTGGCAGCGCAACTGACGAAGCACGCCAAGAAGTCGAAAAAGCTCGTCGGGCAGTCGACACCAAACTGAATTCTTGATGGCATGGGCTGCCGATGCAGCCCGCTTCGGCTTTCACTCCTCCGATCTCCGACTCTGCGCCCGTGCCATCGATGCCGGCTGCGCAGAGTGACCTCTATCCGAAGCTCGATGAGGAGACGGTGCGCACGCAGTTTCAAGCGCGCGCGTCCGCATCGCTCGCTCATTCTGATGACTGGCGCAAGGAAGCCAAGGACCTCTACGACTTCGTCTCAGGTCGCCAATGGGACACCGACGACGAAGCGAAGATGAAGGAACAGAACCGCCCGATGGTGACTTTCAACCTCGTGGCGAAGTTTCTGGACGCGGTTGCGGGCCTTCAGATCAACAACCGCCAGGAGATTCGGTGCTATCCGCGGCGTCCCGGCGCAGCCGAGATGAGCGAGATAGCGAACGGCGCGCTCAAGTGGTGCCGCGATCTCTGTGGTGCCGAATACGAAGAGACCGACGCCGGTCACGACTGCCTGCTGACCGGTATGGGCTGGGTCGAGGACTTCTACGATGACGCGAGTGATCCTGATGGACTGATCGCCCAAGAGCGCCGCGACTGTCTCGAAATGCTCTGGGACCCGCAGGCGCGCAAGAAGAACCTGACCGATCGTCGCTGGCAATCGCGTCTCAAGCGATTCACGCGCGACGAGTACGTCGAGATGTTCGACGAGGAGCCCACAAGTTCAGTCGCGATCAGCATGGCTCCGGACGAACTAGAGGCTGCGCTCCAGGTCATCACGGACCCGCAGGACTATCAAGGCTCGACGACAGGCGCGCCGGAGACCACGGGCAAGTATCTCGTCGCCGATTACCAGTTCTGGTGCATGCACCCGGTCTGGGATGTGACCGCGATGCTGCCGAACGAGATGGGGCAGCTCCAGCCGCAGCAGCAGCGCTTCTCGGACGAGGAATTCCAAGGGCAGGTGAAGCCGATGCTCGAGGCGTCCGGCCTCCCGCATCAGGCGAATAAGCAGAAGGTGCGCGTCTATTATCGCTGCTGGATCACCGGAGCGGGAATCAAAGGCGGCATTCGCAAGCTGCCGTCATTCACATACCACGCGATCACCGGCAAGCGCGATCGGAACAAGAATCTCTGGTTCGGCCTCGGACGGAACCTGAAGGACCCGCAGCGCTGGGCCAATGCGTTCTTCAGCTCGATCATCTGGCAGCTCATGGTCAACCCCAAGGGCGGCGTGATGATGGAGGAGAACGCCGTAACCGATCAGGCGGAGTTTGAGGACTCATGGGCTGATCCGAGCAAAGTTTCGTGGGTAGCAGAGGGCGCGCTAGCAGCCGGCAAGGTGCAGCCGAAACCCGCGAGCGGTTATCCGCAAGGCATGGACCGCCTCATGGAGTTCGCGGTCAATGCGCTGCCGGGTGTCTCGGGTATCAATGCCGAACTACTCGGGCTCACCGATCGCCAGCAGCCGGGCGTTGTCGAGGCGCAGCGAAAGCAGGGCGCGCTCGCGATCGTCGCGTGGTACTTCGACGCACTGCGCCGGTACTACCAAGAAGCTGGCCGCGTGATGCTCGGCATGATCCGAGACTTCATGGCCGACGGGCGGCTTATTCGCGTGGTGGGTAAGGAGGGAGCGCAATACATCCCTCTCTTGAAAGACCCGCTCGCCGCGAAGTTCGATATCGTCGTCGACGAGGCGCCGACCAGCGTCAACATGCAGGAGCGCGTTTGGGCTGTGATTCAACAGCTCCTGCCGCTCGCGGTCCAAGCCGGCGTGCGCATCCCGCCCGAAGTGTGGGATTACGCGCCGATCCCGCCTGACCTTGCCAATGCGCTTAAGCAACAACTGCAGCAGACGCCGCAGCAGCAGCAGGAGGCGCAGATTGCAAAGAGCCTCATGGCACAGGCGCAACAGGCGAAGACTGCTAAGGATCAAGCGCAGGCCACCGAAGCGCAGGCAAGCGCGCAGCTTAAAGACGTTCAAGCGCAGGAGATCGCGGCGAAGGCGCCGACAGATATTGCGCTGGACAGTGTGGAAACGATCAGAAAAGCCGCGGAAGCGGGCGCAATTCAGGCCGGGAGTCATGCATGACGGAATCTGTACTCGCATCACTCGATGCACCATCCAACGAGGCCGACAGTGGACAATCTGAACCAACTCCAAGCGCTGACGCGGGAGGCGCTCGAGGCGCAACTCCGGCAGCCGCAAATGCAGGCGGCAATGCTGAAGTTCATACGCCTGCACCAGGGGCAGCAGGTGGAGATCAACATCGAGATCCGAATAACGCCGAAGGAAAGCTCGTCCCACTAGCGGCTCTGCACGAGTCGCGGGAGAAGATTCGCAACCTCACCTCGCAGATCGAGGAGCTGAAGAAGCAGCCGCAACTGTCCGAAGAGGACCGCGAGTTGCTGAAGGACTTGAAGGCACAGCGTACCGCTGCTCAGAAGCCGAAGCCTCCTGAGTTTATCGAGGACCCGAAGGGTTACATCGATGCGAAGGAGCAGGAAGTCCGGGACGCTCTGAAGGAACTGCGCGAAAGCGAAACGAAGCGCGCGGAGTCGGAGAAGCAGCAACAGCAGTTCCAGTCTCTGATTTCGACGATCGCAACTCACGAGCAGGCGTTCGTCTCGTCCAATCCGGACTACAACGACGCGCTCGCGCATGTGCGCACCGTACGGACGCAGCAACTCAAGATGATGTTTCCGGACGCGACCGATCAGCAGATTCAGCAGCAGATCGGCCGGGAAGAGATCGGCGGCGCGCAGCAGATTCTCGCGCGCGGGGGCAATCCAGCGGAGTTCGCATACAACTATGCGAAGACGCTGGGGTACGCGAAGAAGGTAGCGGCTCCGGCCAATGGCGGCATGGCTGCTGCTGCCGCGGCTCCAGAGCCTGAAGCGAAGCCCGACAAGGACGCGGTGCGCTCGCTCGGTGGTGGCGGAGGGGCACAGCAGGACGACGCGCCGGCTGATCCGATGCCCGAATTCACGATGGCGCTGAAAGAGCGGTTCAAGCCGAGGCGAAAGTGAGCCGGCTCAGCTCGGATCTATGGGCGAAGGAGATGATGAAGGCGACCATGCGGTCGCCCTATAGCCAGTGGCGTGAACGGATGCGCCAAGAATGGCTGGCGCTGCCTTGGTACACACGCGCATGGCGCAGAACCAAATCGCGCGCGCGGTCGGCGCGTCGCCGACTCGGCGAGATCATTGCAGGCGAGCGATTCGACGATTGAAAGTGAGGTGATTCTCGTGCGCAAGAAAGGCGGCAAAGGCAAGGGCGGCAAGAAGGGCTGCTGAGTGAGCCCTGTTCGAGCTTGGGAGGAACTGGACTGGGATGGTGATTTGCCGCAGGGCCAGTCTGCCGTGCGCGTCCGCGTGAGCGTCGAATACGTAGGCGCAATGGGCGGCGGTTGTCTGACATGGAAAACCAAGAAGGACCCACAGCTCGTCCTTGAGAAAATCCGCGCGCTCATCCTTGAGCACGGGACAAGTTCTGAGACTTGACAGGCCATCAGATTCTTGATTGCCTCGCTCTCACTCGCGGTGAACCTGCGTAAACGGTTCGAGGTCTCGGCCACCTACGGTCGTTAGCAATTCGGCGCCACGGCGTTCCGCGGCAAAGGTCCGGCACTCAAGCCGGGGTTTTGCCCTTCCAGGATTCGCACCGTGGCCACAACCGACTATCCCGTCAATTCGCCTCTAGCCGTAAAGCGCTGGTCTCCGGAACTCATGAAGGAGGCGCTGAAGAAGACCTTCGCGCTTCAATTCATGGGCAAGGACAGCAATTCGCTGATCCAGATCAAGACCGAGGTGAACAAGGAAGCGGGCGACCGCATCACCTTCGGTTTGCGTCAGCAGCTCACCGGCGCTGGCGTCGCGGGCGACAACGACCTCGAAGGCAACGAGGAGGCGTTGGTCACCTACTCGCAGAACGTCACGATCGATCAGCTTCGTCATGCCGTGCGCAGCGCCGGCAAGATGTCTGAGCAGCGCGTGCCGTTCAGCGTGCGCGACGAGGCTCGCGATGGTCTCTCGGACTGGTGGTCCGAGCGCATTGACCGCTGGTTCTTCAACCAGATCACTGGCAATACGGCGCAGGCCGATACGCGCTTCACCGGCATGCAGGCGACGACCGCGCCCGACTCGGGTCATGCGGTGTATCCCGGCGCCGAGACCGCCGAATCCTCGCTGTCGGCCACGACTTCGAATCGGTTCTCGCTCGCCCTCATCGACAAGGCGGTCGAGAAAGGCAAGCTCGCGGTGAACCGGCTGCGGCCCATCCGCACCGACGGCGGCGACTACCTCGTCGCGTTCCTGCATCCCTATCAGGTCACCTCGCTCCGTCAGTCGCTCTCCGGCTCGACGCAGTGGAGTGACATCCAGAAGGCAGCGATGCAGGGCGGCCAGATCAGCGACAACCCAATTTTCACGGGCGCTCTGGGCCTCTACAACGGCGTGATCCTGCACGAGAGCGTGCGTGTCCCGCTGGTCGTGGGCGCCACGGGCGGTACGCTCGATGTCGCGCGCGCGGTGCTGTGCGGCGCTCAAGCGGCGTGTATGGCCTTCGGGCGCGGCTCGGGTCAGAACACGTTCAACTGGGTTGAGGAACTCTTCGACTTCAAGAACCAGCTCGGTGTAGCGGCAGGCTGTATCGGCGGCCTCGTCAAAACGCGCTTCAACGGCTCCGACTTCGCGACTGTCACGATGTCGAGCTACGAGATCGCGAGCTAACCGTGGCGACGCTCACCCTTGGCAATGCGCAGGGCATGCAGGCACCCGCGGTGCATGCCGGGCTCAACACGCTCATCTGCCGGTTGTCGCTCTCGGTCACGTTGTCCGTGGGCGACATCCACATCATCGGCAAGCTTCCGCAGGGAGCAATCCCAACGGACGCGGTGTTCTACGGTGGCGCGGCGTTCATCGCCACCTCGACCGGCCAGGTGATGAAGATCGGCACGAGCGCATCGCCCGACATGTTCTTCGCGTCGGCGACTTTCTCGATCACGCCCGCATTCGGCGTGCAGCGCTGCGCGCGTCGCCTCGGATCATCGATGCAAGTCTCGATCTCCGATGACGTGCAGCCGCGCTACGAGAACGTGGTCTTCGTCGGCACCAGTTCCACTTTCACCGTGGGCCACTTTGGCGACCTCGTCATCGAGTACGTCATGCCCGGCTCCGAATTCGCAAGGCCCTGAACCATGGCAACTCGACAACTCGGCGCATACGGACTCGGTCAGCCTCCGGCGGTCCATGCCGGGACAAACGCGCTCGTTATCCGCATCTCGACTTCAACGACGGTGTCGCCCACCGACATTTGGAACATCGGCAAGTTGCCGGTGAATGCGATCCCGACCGACACGATTTTCTACGGCGGCACCGCGACGGGTCAGGCAACGTTCACCGCGAAGTTCGGCACGAGCGCAAGCCCGTCCGCCTTCTTCGCCTCCGCGACCTATTCGAACGCGGTGTATCGCGCGACGGCGAAGCGTCTCGGAACGAGCGCGCAGTGCTCGCTCTCGGACGACAAGATGCCGCGCTACGTCAACGTGCAGATGGTCGGCACCGCAGGCGCAACGCTCGGGTACATCGGCGACCTCATCATCTACTACGTGATGCCGTCGCAAGGCTTCTAATCCTCAACCTTACCTCTGGCCGGAGGGGAATGTGCATTCACTGGGTCTAGACCAGGTCGTACGCGAAGTTTCGGAGTGTCTCAAGGCAGATGACGTCAATCGAGCCCGGGAACTGCTGTTCCCGGCGCTCGATCAGAAGCCAGATGTTGGAGTGCTCTGGTTCTACGCGGGCATCATCGAGTCACTGTCGGGGCGACAAGCCGTCGCCTATCAACTCTTTCGCCACAGCAACGAACTCGAACCGCATCCTGCCAATTGGGCGAACCTCGGCGGCGTTCTGCGCTCAATGGGGCGCATCGAGGAGTGTCGCGCGCTTCTCCAGCGCGGTCTCGAGCGGATGGGGGATAACTCCGATCTGCTCGGCAACCTCTCCGGGTCCTACGTCAACGAAGGCGATCCGCTGCCGGGCATCGAGTACGGCGAGCGCGCGCTCGCGCTGGCGCCTGACCATGGCGGAGCGAAGTTCAATCTATCGCTCCTGTACCTCGAGAGCGGCCAGTTCGGAAAGGGATTCGACTTCTATGCGGAAGGCGCGCACCGCCATCGCATCGAGAAGCGCTACGACCCTGACCCGCCGCATCTGACGCCCGAGCTGCACGCGGAGAACCGGGGGAAGGGCAAGAAGCTCATCGTCTGGGCAGAGCAGGGCATCGGCGACGAACTCATGTTCTCGACGGTCCTCGCGGATGCGAAGAAGGATTACGAGATCATCTTCGAGTGTCACGCGCGCCTGGAATCGCTGTTCAAGACAGCGTCGTGGTACACGGCCCCTGGCTACCCGATCACGCTCTATCCGACGCGCAAGGTCTCGCACGATGAGACCGTGTCGGGCGCAGGAGCAGATTTCAAGACGGCGCTCGGGAACCTCGGGCGGTTCTATCGACGCACGGCCGAAGATTTCACCTGGAGCGGCCCGGTGTATCGCGCGCCCGAGCGCGAAGCAAAGGAGATGCGCTCATTCCTCGAGGCCATCGCGGACGGGCGCAAGATCATTGGCCTCGCTCTGCGCGGCGGGACCATGTCGACCGCGCGCACGTACCGTGTAATGCAGCCGGAGGCGCTCAAAGAGCTGTTCGATGACGAACGTTACCTGTTCGTGTCGCTCGACTACGAGGACATGACGGGGCTTGGCGAGTGGTTCACGCGGACCTATCGCACGTCGCGCTTCGAATTCAAGCCGCAGCGGTTCCTCTGGTACCCCTCGGTGTGTTGGGCGTGGGACTTCGAGCATCAAGCGGCACTCGTCGCCGCAACCGATGCAGTTGTGACCGTGTGCCAATCGATTGCGCACCTTTCTGCGGGGATGGGACATCCCACCTATGTGATGACGCCATCGCGGCCGGCGTGGCGCTACGGAATTCGCGGGGAATCCTGGTTCTGGTACCCGCACCCGGATGCGCGCCTCCTGAGACAAGTCGGCGATGACTGGCGACCGGCCTCGACAGCCCTCGTCGAATCTCTGGGGGCGCGCTTCTTCGACAGCAAGATCGAGAACCCGCTCTTCTCGCACGAGGCGCGGTTGCTCGAGGGGCTTTCCGGCTCCATGTGCGAACTCGGCTCGAAGCGGGCCGGCGTGTTCAAGCGCTGGTTCACGCAAGAGGGCTGGGTGCACGTCTCGATTGATCTGAATGGCGAGGGTGGCGCGCTGAAGCTCGATCTGCAGCAGCAAATAAACCCTGTTCTGATCGGCGGCCCTTTCGACGTGGTGACGAACTTCGGCACGACCGAGCACGTGGACGATCAGGCGGCAGTTTGGGACAACGTGCACGAACTCGTGAAGCTCGGCGGTCATCTGATCTCAACCACGCCGTTTCCTGGCGACTGGCCGAATCATGGCCGCTGGTATCCGCCCGTCGAGTGGTATCGCGAATTCGCGGCGTGCAATGGCTACGAGATTGAGCAGGAGTTCGTGCAGATCGATCGGCTGAAGCAGAAAACGACGTGTTTTCGCATGAAAAAGGTCGAGTCGCATCCCTTCACGATGCCGCGGACACCGATTTTCGAATCAGGCGGTGGGCGCACGGGCGCGTACCCGCACGATGTGGTCGATTTCGTCCGTCAGCAGATGAGGGCCGGCTAATGGGACACGCATATCAATCACCCCTGCGACGCCGTGACGTGCTCGCAGGGCTCTTGAAGCAGCTGAAGGCGAAGACGTTCGTCGAGGTGGGCTGCAAGGAAGGCCGCACGACGGGATTTCTCCTCAAAGAGTTCCCAGAACTGCGCGCCGTCGCGATCGATCCATGGGCCCCCGTGCCGAACACGGACGAGGACTACAAGGGCTGGGACTTCGAGGCGATCGAGCGCGAGTTTTGGCAGAACATCGGCGACGCCAAAGATCGCTGCTCGATGTGGCGCATGACGTCGCAGCGCGCCGCAGAGGGATTCGATATGCGGCCGCCCGTGGATATTGTTTTCGTCGACGCCGCACACGATCACGATAACGTCGTCGCCGACATCCGCGCGTGGTGGCCGATCGTCAGAAACGGCGGGTATCTCTGCGGCCACGACTACCAGCACAAATTCCCAGGCGTCATGCGCGCGGTGGCGGACTGCTTCCCGCTCCTGCGAGTCGCCGTCTGCCCCGATTCGGTCTGGGTCGTGCAGAAAGATGACTGCGTCGAACTGCGGGAGGCTGCATGACGTACTACGTCTATTGGCTCCGGGGCAAGGACTTCTGCGACATGGCTGCGCTCTCGATGAAGAGCGTCCGGCGTGTCGATCCCAAGGCGCGATTCATGGTGTTCACGGACGACGCACCGAACACACCGCGTATCGATGCGCGCGACGTCGCTTGGCATGAACTGCCGGGCGGGCGCCCTCCCATGGTGGCGAACCTCGACGCGCAGATCGCGGCTCTCCATTGCGCCCAACGCGGCGATCAGGTGCTGTTCCTCGATGCCGACATCGTCATGCGCAAGCCGTTTCCCTTCGCGCTTCTGCCTGACCTGTACGTGACGTTTCGAAACGAGGTCACCTACCTCGAGAATGGCGAGGTGAAGGAAGCTGACCCGGACATGGTGATGCTCCAGCCCTACAACTACGGGGTAGTGGGGTGCCATGTGCGGCCGCAGATCATCGAGGCGTTCTACTGGCTGCGCTCGCGCGTGCTCGGCATGAACGCCCGCAATCAAATGTGGTTCGGCAATCAACTTGCCCTCGCGGAACTCGTCGGAGTTGCTCCGAAGGAGGAGCAGGACAAGCTCGTGCGCATTCGCTGGTCGCCCCTGGATAGGGGCAGCGAGCTTTGCGTGCGCCAGCTCCCGTGCACCGTCTGGAACTACAGCCCGAACTCGAAGGATGAGGATGTGAGCGCGAAAGGCATCCTGCACCTGAAGGGCGAGCGCAAAGACCTCATGAAGCAGTACGCGGAGGCGGCGTGAAGGTCTTCATCGGTTACGACGATGCTGAGCCGCAGGCGTACGACCTTGCGGTAGCGAGCCTGCGCGGGCGCGCGAGCATCCCTGTCGATGTGACACCGCTCGATGCTCGGCGCCTTGCTGAACACGGGCTGTTGCGCCGAACGATCGACAAGCGCCAAGGGCCATCAGGACGGGGCGGGCACTACGATTTCGCCTCAAACGCCCCCGCGTCCACGGATTTTGCGATTTCCCGCTTTTTGGTGCCGATACTCGCTCAAAGCGGGTGGGCCCTGTTCTGTGATTGCGATGTCGTCGCGCTCGCCGACATCGCAGAACTCGAGCAGATCGCTGACCCCCGGTATGCCGTGATGTGCGTGCAACACCAGTATCAGCCGAGAGCCGGATTCAAGATGGACGGGCAGGCGCAGACGCGCTACCCGCGCAAGAACTGGTCCTCGGTGATGCTGTTCAACTGCGATCACCCGGCGAATCGTCGCCTCTCGCTTGTTGACGTGCAGGAGCGCCGCGGGTTCGACCTTCATCAGTTCTATTGGCTGAACGATGCGGAGATCGGCGCGCTCCCGGCTGAATGGAACTGGCTAGTAGGTGAGCAGGAGCGGCCAGCGACCCCAAAGATTGCGCATTTCACCCTTGGCGGCCCGTTTACTCCGGGCTGGCTAGGCGGCGCGTATGACTCACTTTGGCATGAGGAGCAGCAACGATGGCTAAGCCCAAAGAAGGACCACGATTCCGCTCGTTCGAGCACGAACTCGCGCGTCGCGGCGGCGTGAGCAATCCGAACGAGGTTGCTAAAACCATCGGACGGGCTAAGCGGGCCGAGACGCAAACGCATGAGACGCCGAATCGCAAACCGACTAAAATCTGAAGTCTCCACGCAGGCCGGTGCGGGGACTCACGAGGATGAGTCATGCCGACACTCGGCGCCGCCATTGCAGCCATCCGTGGAGACCTCAACCGCTCCACCGACTTCGACGCGCGTATTCAAGAAGCGATCGTCAACGCGATCCGCTTCTATCGCGCGCGCCGCTACGGCTTCAACGTCAAACGGTCGACGATAGAGTTAGCCGGCGAGTTCACGTCGCTCTCCACGGACTTCATGGAGATCGACTACGCGAAGCTCGAGGTGGGCGCGCGCCTTGAGCCTCTTGTGGAGCGCACCTACACCTGGCTCAACGAGCAGAAACGCGAAACGAGTTTTTCGTCGGAGCCCATTTGGTTCGCGGTGCAGGAGCGGCAGCTCCGGGTCTATCCGCCGCCGGATCGCAGCTACTCGACGCAGATTCACTATCTCTACGACCTCACGGGCATTTCGCTCTCAACGAGCGACACGACTACCTCGAACGCATGGCTCGATGAGGGGTACGAGGTGATTCGCCTCCACGCAATGGTGGAGGTGCTGGAGATGTACATCGATGGTCCCGAGGCACAAGCGAAGGCCGATCGCTTGCGACTTCGGGAGGTTGAGGCTGAGCGCGAGTTAAAGCGTCGAGCGAATCGCGAGCAGTCCTCGGGCAGCATTCGGGGAAAGATGTGATGAAGACTCTCATGCGCCGCTGCGCGGCGATCGTCCTTGGCCTCACGCTCGGCCTGACTGCGTGGGCGGGACTCGAAACCGTCACGCACATTCAGGACCTCAATTCGTCCTGGCCGCTTGGCTCCGATCTCGCGAGCACAAGCGACGATCACATCCGCAACATCAAGAGCGCGCTGAAGACGGACTTCCCGAATTTCAACGGGACATACACGAGCGCATCGTTGCCCGTCTTCGCGATCCCAAGCGACACGAATACTGGGATGTACTCGGTCGCCGCCGACGATCTGGGTTTTACGACTGGCGGCACGCTTCGCTTCGACATATCCACGAGCGCATTCATCGCAACGTTGCCCTGGCGTGGCCAGGACGGAACGGTGGGTGCTCCGGCGATTAGCTTCAGTGGTGACACAGACACTGGTTTCTATCATGTCGCCGCGAATCAACCGGGAATATCTGCAGGAGGATCACGAGTTTGGTCGTGGAGTACGGCTCAAGCGTTTGCGCTAGATGGAACCGCCGCCCTTCCAAGCGTCTCATTCGACTCTGATCCAGACACTGGAATTTATCGCCGTGCAGCAAACGCTATTTCGTTTGCAGCCGGTGGTTCTCTCATTGCCGATGTTGGTACTTCGGGAATCGACCTACAGGCGGGAACGCTTGGCATACCAGATGGGTCCGCTGGTACTCCCGCCGTCCATTTTGTGAATGACCCCGACACCGGCTTCTATCGCGATACGAACAATCAGATCGGAATCGCACTCGCCGGCGCAACGGCGGGGCAGATCGCGCAGGGAACTTTCACGATCACCGGAACCGGGTTCACTGCCGGCGTCACTGGCACGGCCATTTATTCCCGCGTCGGCAATATCGTCACGCTGTATGTGCCTCAGCTCACCGGTACTAGCAACGCCGCCACATTCACTGCGACGGGGGCCCCCGCAATCATCCAACCGACCCGCGCGCAACAGTTCTCGGTGAGCGATGCGGTCGACAATGGAGCGACGCAATCCGGAACGGCCAACGTACGCGTCGAGACCAGCGGCACGCTTACTTATCTCAAAATCGAAAACGCCAGCGGCTGGACTAGTAGCGGCACAAAGGCTAGTGGGCCAGCCACTGGCCAGACGTTCACATATTTGATGCAGTAATGCGCGCCTCAATCGACGACATCACGAAGGGATTCGCGCCCGATCCGGTAGACCTCCAACTGCCGGATGGCTTCTTTTCGGATTCTCGCAACTTCCGCTACCGAGACGCGGCCGTTGAGAAGTGCAAGGGACAATCGGCGGTCTTCGGCTCGCTCTCTGTAACGCCGATGTGGGCCGCATCCATCGGTGACGGCATTACCTCTTATTGGCTGTACGGCAACGAAGCGGTGCTCTATGCCACCGACGGCACGACGCACGCGAATGTCTCTTCGGCGAGCTACAACGCGGGGCCTGACCTCGGTTACACCGGGGGCCAGTTCCACGGTTACCAGATCGTCAACGACGCAGTGCTGCCGCCTGCAAGCTGGCAACCCTCTCTCTCGAATACCGTGCAGCAGCTTGCAAACTGGCCGGCATCGACCTTCTGCAAGGTGATCCGTCCATTCCGCGATCAGCTCATTGCGTTACGCCTGACGGAAAGTGGAACCTACAACCCGCGCGTCTTGCGTTGGTCCGACATCGCAGGCGTCGGCGCGCTGCCGGGCTCGTGGGACTACACGGACCCCACAAACTTTGCGGGTCGCACCGAACTCGGCGAGACGGAAGACTATCTCGTCGATTGCTTACCGATGCGCGATGTGAACATCGTCTATAAGCAGTTTTCGACCTACTTGATGCAGCCAATCCAGACGAACGATTCGTTTGCGTTCCGGCAGCTCTTCAGTCAAGCGGGACTGCTCGCCGAGAATTGCGCGCGTGCGTTCGGTGCTCAGCACTTTGTAATCACGAGCGACGACATCATCTTGCACGACGGCGCAAACGTTCAGTCGATCGCCGACAAGCGCGTGAAACGGTGGTTCTTTTCGACGCTCAACGCCTCGCGCTATCAGCGCACATGGGTCGCGCCGGACTTCAAGAATCAAACGATGTGGATCGGCTTCTGCGAGACCGGCCACGATTTTCCGAACCTTGCGCTGTGCTGGGACTGGGCCAATAACGCATGGTTCGTGCGCGAACTCGGGGCGGACATGGCGCATGCAGCGCCGGGCATCGTCATCGGTTCCGAGTTGACGTTCGACGGTCAGACAGGCTCGTTCGACTCGCTCACGACAACGTTCGACGAATCGACCTTCACGCCGTTTAACAATCGGCTCGTGCTCTTTGCGGGCACGGCGAAGGCGGCGTATCAGGCCGAGAGCGGCGAGACGTTCAACGGCACGACGATGACGTGCTACGCGACGCGCTCGAACATCGGGCTCACGCGCGACCTCAACAGCATCAAACGCATTCAACGCGTGTACCCCAAGGTGCTCGGCACGGCAGGGGATACCGTCGCGATCTATGTCGGAAGCAAGTCAAGCCCCGACGGAACAACCACGTTCAGCGGTCCTTTCAACTATACGATCGGCACCGATTACAAGATCGACTGCCGCGTGTCGGGACGATGGATCACGCTGAAGATGCAGTACGCCGGAGCGAACACAGTGAAGCTCGCGGGCTATGACCTAGAGTTCGTGCACGACGGCTATCGATGAGCTACACGCCATCGCCGCCGCCGTTCGATATAAAGCAAGTACCCGAGTACCTGCAGAGAGAGCTTCGTCGCCTCAGCGAGGACCTTGCAGACCAGGCCGACAGCGTCTTCTATCGCACGTTGCCCGTAACATCGCTGTCCCTGTCCGTGTCGAATGGGTCCTCGGCCAACTGGAAAGTGGACGGCAACCTCCTGCTCGTGTCGACCTCGGTCACGCAGACGTTTACCGGCTTGCAGCGCGGCGTGCTCTCGCCGATGCGAGAACTCGTGTTCATCAACGTAGGTACCGGAGTGGCGGCTCTCAAGAGCGAGGCGGCCGAGTCGAGCGCGAGTAACCGGTTCGCGCTCGTGACCGACTATCAGCTTTCTAAGAACGCCGCGGCCATTTTATGGCGCGATCCATATGCATCGCGTTGGCGGGGGATATCGAAGACATGATTCGTGAGATACCGCTACCCCTTCTGCCGCGCCTCTGGAGCAGTTTGGGACCGCACCTCGAACGGGCACTGAGGCGCCATCCCTTCCTCGATCTGGAGGGTCTGCAGTGGCTCGCATTCAACGGGCGGGCCTACATCATCGCGGTGCTCGATGGCGATCGAATCGCAGGAGTCATCGCGCTCGACATCCAGCAGTACCCCAAGAAGCGCATCGGGAATGTCCTCGCTCTTGGTGGTGAGATCGGCTCACTCGAGCGTTTCTCCGATGAGGTCGAGTCGTTTCTCCTTCAGTGGTGTCGAGAAAACTCTCTTGATAGCCTCGGGATGCTCGGTCGGCCGGGATGGAGCAAATACCTCGCGCGTCGTGGGTGGCATGTGCAACCCATTATCTGCGCGTGGAAGGACGTGTTATGTACATCCCGCAAGTTCCAGCCGATGGCTATTCTGCCCTCCCAAACGGAAGCGGTGGTGCAGTAGTCCCGAATTTCACGCCGCAGATTCCTGCGCTCAATCAGCCGCCTGTGCAGATGCCTCAACTGCAGGCGTCGCAGATCCCGGCTTTTCTTCCGAATCCGGTCAACTACTCCGCATTCAACCCGCGGGGAATGCCGTTTATCCGTAATCGGACGCTTGGCAATGTGCTCTCGCCGCTCATGCAGCCGAACTACGGCATGCCATGGTTCGATCAGAACGGGCAAATGGGGCAACCGGCGCCCATGCCGATCATGAACGGCGGTGGTGGCCTCGGCTTCCCTGGCGGTCAGTGGGGCTTGCAGCCGATTAGCGGGGGGACTGGCTGATGTCAGGCGGCGGCGGGACAACGGTCCAGAAGAGCGATCCGTGGAGTGGGGCGCAGCCCTATCTTCAGGACGTGATGGGGCAGGCACAGCAGCTTTATAGGGGCGGCGGCCCTTCCTACTATCCCGGCCAAACGTTCGTGGGTCCTACCGCAGGCCAGATCGGCGGCTGGGACACGCAGTTGAACTACGCCGATCAAGTGTTTGGCGGCCAAAATGCGCCGAAGTTCGGACAGGCGACCGATGCGCTCGCGTCCAATCTCGCTGGCAATACCTCGCTCGGCTCGATGGCGAACACGCTCTCACCGATCTCGAGCGGCGCGCTCTCGCAAAGCTTCTCGAATCCCTTTGGCACGGCTGGCGGCCTCGATGCGCGCAGTGCTATTTCGGGCGCGCTCTCTGGGACACCGGACTACTCGGCCGTTCAGGGCGCCGTAGGGGCGGCGAATCAGCAGCAGTTCAACCAGCTCTATAACGATGTCATCCCGCAGCTGAATCAGCGGGCATCGTTCCTGGGGAATCCCTCGGGCTCGATCAAGACGCTCAACAGCACGCTCACGAATCTGACGAACAATCAGAATCTGAACGCGCAGCAGGCGTATCTCGGCGAGTTCAACCGGGCGAAGTCGGCGCAGGAGAATGCGGCGCAATTGGTCTCCCAAGGCGGCCTCTCTTCACAGCAGAATGCGCTGGGCCTCGGTGGGCTGGCCAGCAATCTCGCTTCCGGCGCAGCAGATGCGCAATTGCGCGGCGTCTCAATGTTCCCTGGCCTCGTGCAAGCCGGATCAATTCCCGGACAGCTCGCAAGCCAAGTGGGCGACTGGGGCGCGAACTTCCAGAATCAGGCGCTGCAAGATCAGATCAATCGCTATAACTACTACCAGAACCTGCCGCAGCAGAATCTGCAGAACTATGCTGGGACGGTGAATGGCTTTGGCGGCCTCGGTGGAACCCAATCGAGTGGCTACAACCCAAGCGGGGGGCAGAAGGCGGCGGGCGCCGCGGGCGGCGCTCTTGCCGGGGCGCAGATGGGCAGTATGTTCGGCCCGTGGGGCACGGCAATCGGCGGCGTGCTTGGCGGCGCCTATGGGTATTTCTCGGATCGGCGCCTGAAGACCGACATCGCGCGTGTCGGCGAACTCGAGAGCGGTCTGGCCGTGTATCGCTATCGGTTCAAAGGCGACTCGCGCTTCCAGATCGGTGTCATGGCGGACGAGGTAGCGGAGAAATTCCCGCACGCGGTCACGCGTGACATCTCGGGCTTCGATCGCGTGCACTATGGAGCGATCCGCTAATGGCGTTCCCGCAGTTCCTGCAAAATGGTCTCGGGACGTTCGGGCAGCAGCTTTTCCCGATCGATCCTGGCATGTCCGTTCCAGGTGGCGCCAACACGTCACCAGCAGGCACTGCGCCGCCGCTCGTTGATCCGGCCGCGGCGCAGGCCATTCAGCGCCAGGCGATGCTGCAATTCAGTCTCGGCCTCATGGCCGCCCGCGATGATCGGCAGGGCCTCGGGCACGGCCTTCAGTCTGCGTTTCAAAGCGCGCAGGGCGGTGCACAGCAGGCGATGGATACGGCTTTCAAGCACACGCTGCTGAAGCGCCAAGCCGATTACGAGCAGCAGGATCGCGATCGTCAGGCAAAGACTCAGGAGCGTCAGGATCGGCAGAGCGCGGCCGTCACCGCGCAACGGGTCGTTGCCGGCATGCAGAGCCCGGCGTATGCACAGAATCCAGGCGCGTACCTCTCAGCCGTGCAGAACGATCCCGCTTTCCGGGACATGCTGCGCGCGTCTGGCGTTTCGCTTCCCCAGCCGCAGCAAGTCGCACAGAACGGCGCCATCACGCAGCAGCCTGTTACGCCCGAGCAGTACCAGCAATTTGCGCAGCAGCTTGGTCAGTTCGGCCAACTCGATGCAGCTCCGACCACCGCGCGCGACCTCAATCTCAAGGCGGTGATGGGGCCGAACGGCAAGCCGATCCTCGTTCCGGAAACGCAGGCGATCGGGGCGACGCCGTACGAGAAGCCGACGGAAGCGCCCGCGGAGATACAGGGGTACAACTTCGCGCGCTCTCAGGGTTACAAGGGCACGTTCGAGGATTGGAAGAAAGCGAGCGGAGCGAAGGCGGGCTCAGGGTTTGACGATCCCAAGGTGCAGGACCTGCAGGCTGCCATCAGCGCGGCGGGATTCTCGCTGCCGGCTGGGTTCCGTTCAAAAGAGCAGCAGCTCTCGCTGATGAAGGGCCTTCTGCGCAAATACGACGGGCTCGCGCCTGACGATATCGCTCACCTGCTCTCTTCGAACGCCATCGACTACAAGTCGGTCACGAAGGCTACGCAGACCGCGGCTTCGATCGTCGGGAAAGTCGAGGTGGCCAACAACGAGTTGCAGGCGTTCGTGCCCATCGCGCGCGATGCTTCAGCCCTCGTCGACCGCGGAAGCTTTGTGCCGTGGAACAAGCTCAAACAGATGGGCGAGTCGAATATCTCCGATCCGGATCTGAAGCGTCTTTACGTCGCCACGCAGAGCATCCTGAACGCCTACGACATGCTCGCGGCGCGTGGTGGGACGGACCAAGCGAAGCGCGAACACAACCGCGCGATTCTATCCACCGCCGACAGTCCGGAAGCTTTCAACGCCGCGCTCGACATGATCGTTACAGAGGGTCAAGCGGCGGGGCAGGCCGCGCGGGCGTCGACGAAAGCGAGCGCCTATGAGAATCATCCGGCGCCAGTAACGGATGATGCCGCGCTCCTGAAAAAGTGGGGCGGCTAATGCCTCAGATCGAAAGCGCTGATGAGGCTCGCTCGGTTGCCCGGCTGATTCAGTCTGGGCAGATCAGTGGGCCCGCGCGCGACACAGCCATGCAGGCATTGCGCGACTTTGACGCCGCGCATACCGCGGCACTGAATCCTCCGCAAGCCGCGCTCTCCCAGCAATCGCCATCTTTCGCGCGTCAGATCGCCATGGCGCCCGTCGGCGGCGCCGAAATGCTGCTGAAACTCGGCTCTGGAGCACTCGCGTCCATACCTGCGGGCGTTGCGTATGGAGGCGCGGCCATCGGCAAAGCGCTCGGCGCCGACGTCAATCCTGCGTCCGTGCAGAACCAAGTGCAGAACTACCTCACCTACCAGCCGGTGAGCGACAGCGCCAAGGCTGGCGGCCAGGCTGCGGCTGATCTCGCGCGCCCTGTCCTTGCGCCAGTCGTAAATGCTGCAGATCGCGCGGCGACGGCTGTCGGGCGGGCGAGTCCCGTCGCTGAGACCTATATGCGCGAGGCGCCTGCGGCCTTTCAGGCTGCTATGGGGGTAGTCCCTGCGGCTCAACTCGCAAGGCCCGCCGCCGAAGCGGGGCAGGCAGCATTTGCCGCCGCGCGCAACCTGCCAGCAAAGCTCCGCGAGATGCGCGCGCCGCCGCCTACTGCAGAGGAAGTGCTCGCGCGGATGAGCGCGCAGTCACAGGGGAACATGGGCGCAGCCGCGGCTGCGCCGAGTCTCACGAATGTGAGCCCTGAACTCCGTCAGGCCATCTCGCAGACAGCGCAGCGCACGGGAGGCGCGATCAATCCCGAGGTGCTCGCGCGCCACGTCGAGGCGGATACGCTGCCAGTTCCCGTGCGGCTCACCGAAGGGTGGGCGACGCAAGACCCGGAGATCATCTCCCATGAGATGAACATGCGCGGCTCGAGCAAAACGATGGTCGAGCACATGAATGATACAAACAAGCGGCTCGGTCAGAATGTGCAAGCGATCCGGGATGAGGTCGGGCCGGACGTATTTTCGACCAATCCAACCGAGCACGGTGACACGCTGATCGCTGCGTATCGAGCGAAGAACGACGCGGCGCAGCGCGCCATCTCGGAGCAATACGACAGGCTGCGCAATGCTGCAGGCGGAAGCTTCCCCGTCGACGCGAAAGCCCTCCTTTCGAATGCCTCTGCTGAACTGCACCGAGGTCTACTTTTTGACCATGCGCCGAAGGCGATCATGTCCACGCTCCAGCGCCTTGCAGACAGCGGCTCGATGACATTCGAGAATTTCGAGTCATTACGTACGAACCTCGCGCGCATACAACGATCGATCGCAGCCGATGGGAATGAGAAAGCAGCCGCAGGCGTCATCCGTGACGCGATGGAGCAACTGCCACTCGGGCCGGCAGCCGCGCAACTGAAGCCTTACGCAGACGCCGCGCGCGCCGCGGCGCGAACTCAATTCCAGGCGCTTGAGGCAGATCCGGCGTACAAGGCGGCCGTGACTGAATCGGTTCCGCCCGATCGTTTCGTTCAGCGATTCGTCATCAATGCGCCGCGTGACGATGTTGCGCTCATGAGGCAGAACCTCGGGACAGATGAGCGCGCTGTGCAGACGATGGGAGTGGCCGCGCTCGATCATCTGCGAGACGCAGCGCGCCTCAATCCAAACTACGAGGGTAACTTCGCGGCGGCAGGTTTCAATAAGGGACTACAGTCGCTGTCTCCGAAACTTCAATCATTGCTGCCACCTCAGAACATTGAGCAACTCGATAAGCTCGGAAACGTGGCCCGCTATACGACCGCGCAACCAAAAGGGTCGTTCGTCAACAACAGCAACACCGCAGTCGCACAGGCCGCGGACTACGGTGCGAGGCTTGCGGAGCATGCGGTAAATGCCAAGGCGGGAGGACTTCCTGTCGGGACTCTGGGTCGCAAAGCCATCCAGGCTATGACGCGCAATCGCGCAGCCCGTGAGGCAATTGCGCCGGGCGCTGGTCTTGGCAGGCTACAGACGGCGAGCCCGCAGGTTCAGGCAATGCTCGACGCGGCACGCCGCAGGGCGGCTCAATGAACCTTGATCGCGTCTCCGACACACTTCACGGAAGCCCAACAGTTGTTGCGCCAATCCGTGTCGGAGTTCGTTTGGCAGAAGGTATTCATCACGGCAGTGGCGCCGCGCTTTGTCGCTTCGATTCGCAGACCCTGCATCGCTTCATCTTCCGAGATCTTCGGCGCCTGAAACTTGTTTCGGTTGCACGACAAGCCGCTGACTACACCAAGCGAGTCGTACTCGCCAGACGGGGGTTTCTCAAGAATCTGCACATGCAGAACGGCCTCACGCTGCTGCGGAGTCAATGTCTCGATTCGCTGATTCGACATGCAGCCAGCAAGGAAGAACGCGAGGCAAAGCGTGTATCTCATACGTCCCTACATGCACGCGCGTTTGTCTTTGCAGCAGATGCGGGGCACATTGTCAGGGCACGGAACCCACGGAATGGCTCCGTCGTGCTTCGCCTCTGCGGCGGCTCTCTCTGGAATCTGAACGCGTTTTTCTTGCTCGCACGCCACAAGGAGCAGCGCGAGCCCTATTGTTATGTAACGCACGGTTTCCCTCCTGCATTTGACTATACGCCGGAGGGTATCTGAATGCGAACGGCCATCCGTATCGCATGCATCTCACTTCCGACGTGGGCACTGCGTCTGGTCATCTTCATCCCGTTGGCAGTAATTGGCCTACCACTCGTTTATGCGCTGGCTCACGCCGGCTGGTGTGAGGCGCGTCACTCACCGCGCTTCAACCGCATGGTGTTGCAGTGGCGGACGCCGTGGCTGTTCTGGCTTTGGAACAATTCCGAGGACGGCGTCGATGGCTTGCGCGGAGGGGACCCCGCTCAGGATCGGTGGGCGAAAGAGACCGCCGGATATAGCACTCAGAAACGCATATGGATCTGGGCTGCCCGTCGCAATCCCGTCGACAACTTGCGATTCGTGCCGATCTTGAACCCGAAGATCAATCCAAAGCGCGTTCGATTCATTGGTCTCGATCATGAACCCGCCAAGGGAGACGGCGGCTACTACTACGCATGGATGGGCGCGTACTCGTGCTTCAGATACGAGACGCGGCGATGGCGTTTCTGGTTGGGGTGGAAGCTGAAGCCAGAAGATATTCGCGGGCTGCTGCCGGGTGATCCGCGCGCAATCAGGTGCGATTTTGCCTGCCAACTGAAAAAGATCGTCGCATGACCCGAGGATACAGTGAGCGAACACGATGAGATACCGGATGCGACTGGCGCATTCTCAACTCTCGCGCTTGGATTCCAACTCAGCAAGCGCCAGCAGGCGCTCGTTATCCGCATTCTATGGGTGCTACTCGTGAGCATCCATATCGCATGGGCCTGTGGCTGGCTCACCGCTATCGGTCTCGCCGGATTTGCGAAGGCCGAAGAGGTCAACAACATCCGACAGACCATCGAAGCCTCGGCACGCGTAACGCTCGGCCGCGAGATCCGAGAGCAGGCGCTCATCCGGTGTCGGGCGACAGACCCCGCCATCCGCGACTCGCTCACACGGTATATCGACGCGCTTCAGGGTGAATACGAGCGGATCGCGAATCAGCGATATCCAGAGCCACCGTGCAGCCAGTGACGCACGACTTGGCGCATCAGCTTGTCTCCGAAGAGGAGGGAAGGATTGCGCACGTCTACAAGGACAGCGAAGGATTCTGGACGATCGGAGTTGGCTGCCTAGTCGATGCGCGCAAAGGCGGAGGGCTCTGCGATGAGGCGATCGATGTTCAACTCGAGCACGATATGGCGCTTGCGCGACGGCGCGCGGCGGCGCTTGTCGGCTTCGATTCGTGCAATGACGTTCGGCAGGCCGTGCTCGTGAGCATGTGCTTCCAACTCGGCGACCTGGCAGGCTGGCCGTACTTTAGAAGCGCGCTGGAACGCGGAGAATACGCCGCGGCCGCCGCACATGGACTTGATAGTCTCTGGGCCAAGCAAACACCAATTCGAGCACAGCGACAGATGAATATGCTGAGCACGGGAATATGGCAATGAACTTCGGCCAGAAAGCGCTTCAGGTTCTGAAGACAGTCGCCCCTACGCTTGCAACCGCGGTCGGCGGACCATTCGGAACTCTGGCCGCAACAGCAATCAGTGCGGCGCTTGGGACGCCGTCCGACGACGTAAAGGCCGCAGAGAATGCGCTGCTCGCAGCTAACCCGGACACGTTGCTGGCCCTCAAGAAAGCAGAGCAAGACTTCACGGTCCGTATGCGCGAGCTTGGAATCTCCGAGGAGCAACTCGTATTTCAGGACATCGCCAACGCTCGAGCGCGCGAGATCGCTGTGCGCGACTCCACGCCGCGGAATCTCGCTTACCTCGTCATAGGCTTCACTGGAGCATGCATCGCGGCAACCCTTGCCGGCTACACGAAAGTAGATTCAGCTCTCGCCGGAACACTGATCGGATACCTAGTCGCCGAGAGCAGGTCGGCGCTGTCGTACTACTTCGGAAGCTCCAAGGGCTCGAAGGAGAAGGACGACACGCTTGCAGAGATCGCGAAGAGCTGACGAGCCGCCCGCCCCCAAAAGACTCTCATGACCGAGAGCAGGCCCGATGGATAGGCAGGCGGCTCGATTCAGCGACGGAACTCTGCTCCTGATGGGACAGCGACGTTGCCGTCCGAATCCTCTTGCAGTTCCCGCTTGATCCGCTCGTAAATTTCTTCGCGGTGAATCGGTATGACCTTGGGAGCGTTAAAGGCCATTCTGACCTGATTCCCTTGGACTCCCAATACCGTCATGGTTACTTCGTTCCCGATCATCACTGTCTCGCCTGTGCGGCGCGTAAGAATGAGCATTCCGGCGCTCTCCAGTTCCTATCTGGGGTAAAGGCATCCCCCAGTAATGTCGTCAGGGCTTCAATTACGATACTCCAAACCAGATGTAGCCTACACCTGATTTCTGCGTGACCTACGTCACTTGAGAGCATTGATGCTCCGCGAGGGAGCATCGATTGCCGTTCAAAACGAAGGCCGATATGGCCTGGAGTACCGCTATACGCGCCTGCCGGCAGCAGGCTGGGCTGACTCAGGCCCAGGCGGCGAAGCTTCTCCGGCTGACGCAGCAAGAACTCTCGAAGCTTGAGACCGGGGGTCTAATAATCAAAGCTCGCGACATCCCGAGGGTGGCGAAGGCGTACAAGATGTCGATACGCGCCGTGTGCGATGTGTTCATTGCGCTTTACGAGACCTGAGCTTTTCCGCTATGAGCGCATCTGGGCATCGTGGAACCTCTTATGGAGGTCCCACCATCGCAGGCAATCCGGATGTGGAGGATTCCCGCGCAAGGCGTCGCACAGCCACTGCTCGATGTCACGACGCGGCGTAAGATCGTACCAACTCTTGTCGTCCTGACTGCGCCAGCGCGCGATTTCATCCGGAGTCGCTGGCGGATCGTAGCAAGGCATCACCGACCTCCTTCTCGACGCAGAGCGGAATGGTGGGGAACGGCCCGGCCTAGGACCGGAGTGCGGGTTATCACGCGACCACCGACACGACTGCCACGAATCCCGTCCCCCATAGACTTCATTCGGTTCTCTCATAAAATGGCTCCCGATACTTTTCTGCGCGAAGCCCTCGGGACACGGGCGCGGGCCGGAACTTTGTCTAACGCCCCGGCTCTAGCGATTCATACCATTTACGAATCAGATAGGTCCGAAACCGTTCGCTGAGCTTTCCCGCGATGTGAATGAACAATGGACTGCTCAGCAGCAGAAACCACCCGAATGCGACTTTCATGGATTACCTCCCCGGTTCGCATGATCTCGGCCGACATACGTCGGTGAGCTGGGGTTGTGGCGTGGACAGTCTTTGACATCGAAGCCAACGCATCCGCCCGCATCAACCTCGACGCATTTACATGTCGGTTCGACCGGTGCTAGGCGATACGTCTTCTGGCACCCGCCGCAAAAGTAATCGCCGTCCGGCAACAGCTCCAGGTATCGACAGACGTGCTCGTTTGTCATGAGCGAATTACCTGCGTTTTCTTCGCCAAGATCGCGTTCCACTGTGCGACCTCATCAGGGGTGATGCCAAGATACTTTTGCCAGCGCGGACGCTGGATCATCTCAAACCCGTAGTGAGGCCACAGTCGCAACCAGCGCTGGAAGTTGCGAAGTTCCCGGCGATCCTGCGGGCTCGGTACCTTCGCAATGTCGGCATCGCTAGAGATGATCATGAGTTAGCTGGAGAGCCCATGAAGAGGGGAGGCACTTGAACGGATGTACCTCCAACCGCCGTACCGGCTGACCATGTTTGCCTGATGCTCATGGCTCCCCTCTTCATGGGTTCTCGGTGGATTGATCTTGGCGCCTGACGACCGCCGCCTTGAGGCCATCGTCGTCCGCCTCGTGTGCGATCTCAAGAAGCTCATCGAGCCACCGAGCACGCAGTGCCTGATAGAGATCCTCGACGGTGAACTCGGCGCGGCATTCGTAGTATCGAGCCGGAACGACGTACTCGCCATATCGCTCGAAAAACTTGTCGTGCTTCATGGCTTCGCCGGCTGTGGTGGATGTCGTCGCCAGCAGAATCCCGGTGGACTCCACGCCGAGCAGCTACTGGGGTGCGGATCGACGCAAAGACCTGTGACAGGGTTTCTGCCAATGTCGCACCTGCGGCCGATGCTGAAGTAATCCTGCATACCGAGCAGCAGCCACGCGAGCAGGTAGAGCATGCCCATGGCGATGAGCGTGCATATGCCAACTGCGAAGTCGTCGCTGTCTCTCACGACTTTGCTCTCCAGCTATCGATTACAACGCCAGCGATCATCGGTCACCTCCCTTTGAAATATGAGCGTCGCGCGTGCTCACGGATTGCCGCGTGCTTCACGGCCTTGCGGCGGCCGGTCGGGTCACGCGGACGGGTGTCGGGCGGGGTAGGGTGGTCGACGTAGGTCTCGCCGATGCGCGCCTTGCGGATCTGGCCGCGGGGCTTACGCCAGAGACGGGCCCAATAGGCGTCCGTGAAGCCGCTGGTTCGAATCAGCTCGACGCGCCGAGGGGTGAGACCACTACGCATTGGCTACGCACTCCTTCCCTGAGTGCACGGGGATTCATGGCAAGTGGTGTTGCCCCCGCCTCCACCAAGGATGTCCGGCATTGTCCGTGCATGCGCGGACAAATCAAGACAATTCCGAGGCTTGCCGCTATTCTGTGTCCGTTCGCTGTCGGCGCATCCGGCCACTGGCGGACACAGATTACGCACCGAGTACGCACGGCATCGGGGGAAATTACGCACGTGGCATCGTACGTACGGCACGGAGAAGGCTGGCGCGCGCACATCTATGTCAGTGGCACCCGAGAGTCTAAAACCTTCCGTACGCGGCGTGAGGCCGAATCCTGGGCCGTTCGGCGCGAACGGGAACTCGGAGAAGGGGGCGCGGCGCTCACCTTCGGTGAGGCCGCAGAGCGCTGGCTGGCCTGGAAGCTCCCGCGCCTGACGAACGCCGACAATCAGCGCGCGGTCGAGCAGAGCATCCGAGATTACGTGTTGCCGGATCTTGCCGGCCGGAAGCTTTCCGAGATCCGGCGCCGGGATCTCGTAAAGGTCGTCAGCGGTGTCGCTGATCGCGGTGCAGTAGAGACGGCCCATCGCGTAGGGCAGCGCATTCGAGCGATCTTCGATCACGCCGTCGACCATGGGGACATCGAGTCTCACCCGGCCGCGGGCCTCTCGCGCGTACTCCCCAAGCCGAAGGAAGAGCATATCGTAGCGGTCGCACCGGATGAGTTGCCGAGCCTTCTGAGCGCCGTGAGCAGGTATCCCGAGCCGGTCACGCGCGCAGGGCTTCTCCTGATGGCGCACACCTTCGTCCGCACGTCTGAACTCATCGGCGCTCGCTGGAGCGAGTTTCAGGATGACATCTGGGTCATCCCCGAGGAGCGCATGAAGCGGCGCCTGCCGCATGTCGTGCCGCTCTCTACGCACGTGCGTAGTCTGCTCGCCGAACTCCGCCCAATGACGGACGAGAGCCCGTACATTTTGGCGTCGCCCTTCCACACCGAATCCTCGATCAGCAAGAACACGCTGCTTTTCGCGCTCTACCGCCTCGGCTATCGAGGGCGAATGACGGGGCATGGTTTCCGTTCCGTGGCGTCCACCATACTGAACGAATCGGGCAAGTGGTCGCGGGATGCGATCGAGCGGCAGCTGGCGCACAGTGAGACCGACCAAGTGCGGGAGGCGTATCACCGGGCCGAATACCTCGAGGAGCGGCGCCGGATGATGGAATGGTATTCCGAACATCTTCATCTTGCCGCTAGTGCCTCGACGATCCAGCGGTAAGGGATCTTTCCGGCCTCATTCTTGGCGGGCTTCATGCGGCGAAGCGTGCGCGTGCTGACGTCCAACATCTCGGCGGCTTCAGTGACCGAGACATGAGAGGGCACGGGGCGCGCAGCATCATGAATGGCTAGCGCCTTCGTAATCAGGCTCAATGCTTCCTGCTCGGTCAGCATACGTTCATTCCCCATCTAGGAGCGCTTCACGCGCCGCTTCTTGCGCGCAGCCGCGGCTTTCTGCTGATTTTGCTGCCAGCGAACACCATCAATGAATGCCCGCACGCGGCAATCGATGATCACGGTGTCTTGATACGTGGCTGCGTGTCCCGTACAACGGGCCAGCCCATAAAACTGTTCGGCGTACTCGCGCGGGTTCAGTTTCTTGCTAGCCATCGGACTCGCTCTCAGTAGCGCTGATGCCGCATGCTGGAGACCAGCTCCCACAAAGAG
>Ga0070707_100000655_pt1 | contig 34484 bp, 19 predicted proteins | sample KBSK5502metaG_FD_65468 | JGI IMG/M metagenome (GOLD analysis project Ga0070707, IMG submission 65468) | Corn, switchgrass and miscanthus rhizosphere microbial communities from Kellogg Biological Station, Michigan, USA - KBS K5-50-2 metaG | ecosystem: Host-associated > Plants > Roots >... | reverse complement strand
CGCCACTCCGCCTCCACGAGCCCCTGGCGGTCGAGACGGTGGAGGGCCTGGTAGAGGGCCGCGTCCTCGATGGAGAGGTCGCCCGCGGTGAGATCGTGGACGACGCTGGCGATGCCGTAACCATGGCGCGGGCCCGACGCCAGCGTGCGGAGGACGAGGAGGTCGAGCGTTCCCTGGACGAGCGGCAGTGCGGGAAGGGCCATGGCCATACCCCTTAGACGGTGTGGGGAGCAGGATAGTTTGGAGGCTTCTTCACTGTCAATCCAGCAGGTTTCACGACGTCCCGTGAAGCCACGCCAATGGGTCACGCCGCTGGCGGCCGGCCTGACCGAGGGGGGCGGCCCGAGGCTTTGGCCCCGAGGCTCCGGCGAGGCTCCGCTTGACCTCTTCCCGGGGTACCGATAGCCTCGGCGCTCCCCTTAGAGGAGGAACGCCAATGCGTCCGCTCTCGCGCGCGCTCGCGCTCGCGCTGATGGTGGGACCCGCCGTTATGGCTGCGTGTCGCCGCGGCCCCGATCCTGGGCTGATCGTGGCCTCCGGCCACGTCGAAGCGACCGACGTCCGCATCGCCACCAAGGTTCCCGGCCGGCTCCAGTCCTTCGCGGTGAAGGAGGGCGACCGCGTGGAGGCGGGCCAGACCCTCGCGCAGGTGGACGCGACCGACCTGCGCTTCTCCCACGAGCAGGCGGCCGGCGAAAGGGCACAGGCGGAAGCGGAGCTTCGCTTGCGCGTCAAGGGGCCCCGCGCGGAAGACATCGCGGAAGTGGAGGCCCAGGTGGCCACGGTGGAGGCCGAGAAGGCGGCCGCGGAACGGGACCTCGCCCGGATGCAGGCCCTCGTCGAGAAGGGGTCGGGAACCACCAAGCTCGCCGACGACGCCCGCACGCGACGGGACATGGTCGCGTCGCGGCTGGCTGGGTTGAAGCAGACGCTGGCGAAGATGCGATCGGGCAGCCGGCAGGAGGAAATCGAATCCGCCCGCGCCCGCGTGGCCGCCCTCGCCGCCCGCGAAGCGCTGCTCGAGCAGCAGGTCAAGGACGCCACCGTCACCAGCCCGATCTCCGGGGTGGTGACGGAGAAGGTGGCGGAGGCGGGCGAGTTGCTGCCCGCGAGTGGTCCGCTCTGCGTCGTCACCGACCTGCAGGACACGTGGCTCACCGTCTACGTGGCGGAGCCGGACCTCGCGCGCATCCGGATGGGGCAGGAGGCGGAGGTCGTCACCGACGACGGCCAGGCGGGCAAGGGCCGGATCACGTTCGTCTCCTCCCGGGCGGAGTTCACGCCCAAGAACGTCCAGACCCGCGACGAGCGCGTGAAGCTCGTCTACAAGGTGAAGCTCGGCCTCGACAACCGCGGCGGCATGTTCAAGCCGGGGATGCCCGCCGAAGCCCGCATCCGCGCCGTCGCCGACGGAGGGACGCAGAGGACGGCGCGATGACCGCGGACGTCATGGTCCACCTCGACGGGATGCGCCGGTGCTACGGCGACATCGTGGCCGCGGACGGCGTGACCTTCGACGTCCGCCGCGGCGAGATGTTCGGCCTCATCGGCCCCGACGGCGCGGGCAAGACCACGACCCTGCGCGTGGTGCTCGGCCTGCTCCCGGCGGACGGCGGGACGGTGCGGACCTGCGGGCTCAACCCCCTGCGCGACGGCGCCGCCCTGTCCCACCGCATCGGCTACCTCTCCCAGCGGTTCTCGCTCTACGGCGACCTGTCCGTGGACGAGAACATCTCCTTCTTCGCGGCCATCCACGGCGTGCGCAACTGGAAGCCGCGACGCGACGAGCTGCTCGACATGTTGCGGATGACGCCCTTCCGCGGCCGCCTGGCCGACCGGCTCTCGGGCGGGATGAAGCAGAAGCTGGCCCTGGCCTGCACGCTGATCCACACGCCCGAGCTGCTCGTGCTCGACCAGCCCACCACCGGCGTCGACCCCGTGTCGCGGCGCGACTTCTGGAAGATCCTGGCCCGCATCCAGCGCGACGGCCTGACCCTGCTCGTGACGACGCCCGACCTCGACGAGGCGGAGCGCTGCCAGCGGATCGCGCTCATGGACCGGGGGCGGCTGCTCACCGTGGCCACCCCGGAGCAGCTGCAGAGCGAGGCGGAAGGGGCAGTGGTCCAGGTCCTGGCGCGGCCCAAGCGCAAGGCCGCGGAGCTGCTGCTGGCGAGCGGCGAAGTGAGCGACGTGCAGTCCTTCGGCGAGCGCCTGCACGCGACGGTCGCGACGCGCTCGCCCGGCGAGGCCGACGCCGCCGCCCGCAGGCTGGCCGCGGGCCTCCGAGCGGCCGGCATCGAGGTGGAATGGGCGCGGGCGACGCGCCCTTCGCTGGAAGACATTTTCATCGAACGCACGCACCGCTCGGCTTCGGCCGGCGCTACGGACGCGCGCGTTTGAGGGCCCGGGCTGCCGTCCTGGCCGCCCTCGCGCTGGCGGCCGGCCGCCCCTCCCGGGCGGACGAGGTCCGCCTGAGCCTCGCCGAGGCCGTGGACCGCGCGGTCGCACAGGCACCTCGCCTTGCCGGGCTGCGCTCGCTGGAGGAGGCGGCCCGGGCGGGCTGGCGCGCCGCGCGCGCGGCGCGGCTGCCCGTAGCCGACCTCGGCGCCGCCTACACGCGGGCCTCGGACGTGCCGGAGCTCGCGATCGTGGACCCCAGCGGGGCCCGGCGCGTGCTGTTCCCCAACATCCCCGACATCTACCGGATCCGCGCCGGAGTCCAGCTCCCCCTCTACACCGGCGGCCGCATCGGTGCCGCCATCACCGCCGCCGCCGAGGAGACCCGGGCCGCGCAGCTCGACCGGGCGGGCGCTGAGCACGACCTGGTGCTCGAGGCCCGCTCGGCGTACTGGTCCCTGATCACGGCCCGCGAGAGCGCGCGCGTGCTGGCGGAGGCGGCCGCTTCGTTCGAGGCGCACCTCACCGACGCGCGCCACCGCCAGGAGGAGGGGCTGGCCGCACGCAACGAGCTGCTCGCCGTCCAGGTCGAGAGGGACCGCGCCGAGCTCGCGCGCCTGGCCGCGTCCAACGCGGCCGCGGTCGCCAACGCGAACCTGCTGCTCCTCACCGGACTGCCCCCGGAGGCGACCGTCGTGCCCACCGAATCGCTCGCCCTGACCGCCGTGGGGTCGGACCCGCTGAGCGCACTGCTGGCCGTCGCCCTCGCCGGGCGCCCGGAGGTGATGGCGCTGCGCGCCCGCGCGGCCGCCGCGGACGCGGCGGCCCGCGCCGTCCGCTCCGGCACCCTGCCCCAGGCCAGCCTCGCCGCCGGCTACGAATTCGCGAACCCCAACCCGCGCATCCTTCCCCTCGTCCCGGAGTGGAACGGGACATGGTCGGTCGGCGTGAGCCTGGCCCTCACCGCCTTCGACGGCGGCCGCACGGCCGCCGCGGCCGCGCAGGCCAGGGCGCAGGCGGACGCCCTGCGCCACCAGGTCGAGGACCTCGAGCGGCGGATCCGCCTCGAGGTCACCCAGCGCTCCCTCGACCTCGGGACGGCGCAGGCCGCGGTGGCCGTGGCCGATCGCAACCTGGAGGCGGCGCAGGAGAACCTGAAGGTCGCGCAGGACCGGTACAAGGAAGGGCTCATCCCCTCGGCCGAGCTCCTCGACGCCGAGACCGCGCTCCTGCGCGCGGGCCTCGACCGGACGTCCGCCGTCACCCAGTTCCACCTGGCGCGGGCCGGCCTCGAGCGCTCCGTCGGGAGGTAGCGTGACCGTCATCGAGATCGACCACCTCGTGAAGCGCTTCGGCGCCTTCCGCGCGGTGGACGGCCTGTCGCTCTCCGTCCAGGCCGGCGAGGTTTTCGGCCTGCTCGGCAGCAACGGGGCGGGCAAGACGACGGCCATCCGGATCATGTGCGGCCTCCTCCACCCCACGTCCGGCACCGCGCGCGTGCTGGGGTTCGACGTGGCGCGCCAGCCGGAGGAGGTCAAGCGCCGGATCGGGTACATGACCCAGCGGTTCAGCCTCTACGACGACCTCACCGTGCTCCAGAACATCCGCTTCTTCGGGGGCATCTACGGCCTCTCCGGCGAGAGCCTGCGAGAGCGCGCGACGTGGGCCGTCGACACCTCGGGGTTGTCCGGGAAGGAGCACCTGCTGACGCGCTCCCTGCCCGGGGGCTGGAAGCAGCGGCTCGGCCTCGCCTGCGCGATCCTCCACGCGCCGCGCGTGGTGTTCCTCGACGAGCCCACCGGGGGTGTCGATCCCGTGGCCCGGCGGCGGTTCTGGCAGCTCATCGACACCATGGCCGGAGAGGGCGTCACGCTCATCGTGACTACCCACTACCTCGACGAGGCGGAGCGCTGTGACCGCGTGGCCTTGATGCACGCCGGCCGCCTGGTCGCGCTCGGCACCGTGAGCGAACTCAAGGACGTGTTCGCCGGACGCATACTCCTCGAGGTCACGTGCCCGCGGTTCCTCGAGGCGCAGGCGCGGCTGGAGAAGGAGGACTGGGTCCTGGAGGTCTCGGTCTTCGGCGCGCGGCTGCACGTGGTGGTCGAGGACGAGACGGACGGCCGACGAAGGATCGAATCGGTCCTGGCGGCGGACGGCAACGTTCCCGCGACCGTGGACCGGATCGTCCCCTCGCTGGAGGACGTCTTCATCCACTGCATCGAGGCCCAGCAGGCGCCGGTCGCGACCGCGCCATGAGCCCGCGGAAGCTCTGGGCCATCGCGGTCAAGGAGCTGCGGCAGGCTTCGCGCGACCCCTTGAGCCTGGGCATGCTGCTGGGCCTGCCCACCGTGATGCTGCTCTTCTATGGATACGCCCTCAACTTCGACGTCCGGCACGTGAGCCTGGCCGTCGAGGACGACGACAAGACCGCGGCCAGCCGCGAGCTGGTGGCCTCGTTCGTCAACTCGACCTACTTCGACCTCGCCCGCGTCCTGACGCCGGGGACGGACGTGGGCGAGCTGACCGAGCGCCGCCTCGCGCGCGCGGTGCTGGTGATCCCGGAGGGATACGCGCGGGACCTTGCCGCGAACCGCACGGCGCGCGTGCAGCTCGTCCTCGACGGCACCGACTCGAACACGGCCATGACCGTGCTCGGCTACGCCTCCAGCCTCGTGGCGGAGGCCAACGTCGAGATCGTGCGCAGCGCCGCGGGCGGCGAGGGCGCCGGCCCCCCGGTCGACTACCGGCCGCGCGCCTGGTACAACCCCGAGCTGCGCTCCACGCAGTTCCTGGTGCCCGGGCTGATCGGCTACATCCTCATGCAGAGCTGCGTCCTCGCCACGGCGCTCTCCGTGGTCCGTGAGAAGGAGCGCGGCACCATGGAGCAGCTCCTCGTCAGCTCGCTCCGGCCCGTCGAGCTGATCGTGGGGAAGACCCTTCCCTACCTCGCGATCATGGTGCTGGCCACGGTCATGATCCTGGTGGCGTCGCGGGTGCTCTTCGACATCCGCGTGCGCGGGTCGTATCTCGACCTCTCCGCGGTGGTCCTCATCTACCTCGTGGGGGCCTTGTCCTTCGGCCTCGTCATCTCGAGCTTCTCGGACACGCAGGCGGTGGCCTTCCAGGCGGGCATCGTGATGTCCACGTTCCCGTCCATCTTCCTTTCCGGCTTCATCTTTCCCATACGGTCCATGCCCCCGGCGCTTCAGGCCGTCACCTACGCGATCCCGGCCCGATACTTCCTGGTCGTCGTGCGCGGGGTGATCCTCAAGGGCGCCGACCTCGGTCCCTACGTCCAGGACATGGCCTTCCTCGCCCTGTACGCCGCCGCCATGCTGGGCATCGCCTTCACCCGTCTGCGGAAGCGCGAGTTCTAGCGTGGGCGCGCTGCTCCACGTCGTGGTCAAGGAGTTCCTCCAGCTCCGGTACGACCGGAAGATGATCCCGGTCATGATCCTGGCCCCCCTCGTACAGATCGTCGGCCTGGGGTACGCCGCGAACCTGGACGTTCACGACGTCCCTCTCCTGCTCGTGGACCAGGACCGCACGGCCCAGAGCCGCGGGCTGGCCGACCGCTTCACCGGGTCCGGGTACTTCCAGCTCGCGGGCACCGCCTTCGACGCGGGCGAGATCGAGTACTGGCTCCGGCACGACCGCGCCAAGGTGGCCCTGGTCATCGCCGCCGGCTACGGCGAGGCCACCTTGAGGGGAGGGCGCCCGCGCGTCCAGGTCATCGCCGACGGCACCGATTCCAACTCCGCGGTCGTGGGTCTCGGCTACGCCTCGCGGATCGTGGCCGCGGCGGGGGTGGACATGGTCGCCGAGCGCGTGCAGCGCTCCGGGCGGCGGCTCGCGCAAGGGCGGATCGAGCTCGTGCCGCGCGTCTGGTACAACCCCGACCTGCGCAGCCGCTGGTTCTTCGTCCCCGCCGTCGTCGCCCTCGTGCTGATCCTGATAACGATGATGCTGCCCTCGATGGCCATCGTGCGCGAGAAGGAGATCGGCACGCTCGAGCAGATCAGCGTCACGCCCCTGCGGCCCTGGCAGCTCATGGTCGGCAAGCTGGTCCCGTTCGCGGTCATAGGTATCCTCAACACCTGGGTCCTCACCGCCATCTCGCGCCTGCTGTTCGGCGTCCCCATGCGCGGCTCCATCGTGCTGCTGACCGTCTTGACCCTCTTGTACCTCCTCAACACCCTGTCCCTGGGCCTCTTCGTCTCCACCGTGGTCAACACCCAGCAGCAGGCGATGATGTTCTCCGCCTTCGTGCTGATGGTCCCGATGATCTATCTCTCGGGCCTCATATTCCCCATCGAGAACATGCCCGCGGGCCTGCAGTACGTCACCTACGTGATCCCCACCCGCTACTACGGCAACGTCGTGCGTGGGATCTTCCTGAAGGGCTCGGGGATCGAGGTCCTGTGGCGGGACGCGCTGGCCCTGGCCGCCATCGGCCTCGGCGTGCTCACGCTGGCCTCGCTGAGGTTCCGCAAGAGCCTGGACTGAGGGATGGGTGCGTCGCGTGTGGCCGTCGTCGGCGCGGGGCCGGCGGGGCTCGCCGCCGCTCGCGCCCTGACCCGCCTCGGCCACTCCGTCGTCGTCTTCGAGCGCAGCGATCGGGTCGGAGGCAAGTGCTGGACGGTGGACGTCGAGGGACGGGAGTACGAACTGGGCGCGGCCTGGGTCGGCCCGGCCTATCGATGCGTGCGCCGCCTCCTGCGCGAGGTCGGGATGCGGCCGACCCGAGTCCCTATCGATGGCGCCTACGTCGAGGGCCCGCGCCTCGCGGCCTTCAACCCCGCCCGGCGGGACACGTCCTGGCCGACGGTGATCGCCGGGACGACCCGCCTCGGCGCCCAGATGCTCCGCCATCGCCGGGTGCTGAAGCCGGGGTTCGTCGGCCTCGACCCCGAGCTGGGCCTACCTTTCTCGGAGTGGGCGCGCCTCCGGCACCTCGACGTCTGCGCCCCGTACCTCGAGCCGTGGTTCACGGGGTTCGGCTACGGCTATCTGGGCGAGACGGCCGCCGCCTACGTCCTCAAGTACGCCTCCATATTCCGTCCCCTCGCCTACCACCTCATGGATGGGGGTTACGGAGGGCTCTGCGATCGCTTGTCGCGGCGGCTGGAGGTGCGCCTCGGCGCGGACGTGCGGCGGATCGAGCGCACGGGAGGGGTCCGCTTCCACACCGGCGACGGAGCGGCGGAGTTCGACCGGCTCGTCCTCGCCTGTCCGCTCGACGGCGCGCTGGCGTTCCTGGACCGCGATGCCGAGGAGGCGGCGCTGTTCTCGAGGATCCGGTACCACCGCTACGTGACGACGCTGGCCACCGTGGAAGGCGCCCTCCTCCCACGCTGGGGCTTCTTCATGGACAACCTGGTCCCGCAACGCCGCGGCCGGCCCATGTTCTGGTACCGCCGCTGGCCGGACCGTCCGGTCGTCGGCTTCTACGCCCTCACCGAAGAGGGCGGCACCGAGGAATCGCTCGCGACCGCCATCGACGCGGCGCTGCGGCCGCTTGGGCGGCGCCTGGGCCGCGTGTGGGTCCACCATCCCTGGCGTTACAGCCCCCACGTCGTGCCGGCGGACTTCGCCTCGGGGTGGTTCGACCGCGTGGACGAGCTGCAGGGACGCCGGCGGACGTTCTATGTCGGCGAGACGCTCGCCCTGGGAACGGTCGAGCACGTGACCACACACGCCGAGCACCTGGTGGAGCGGTTCTTCGTCGGGACGGGAGCGGAGGACGCCTCGTCGGAGGTGGTGGCGTGACCGGCCTGGACTAGAATCCGACTCCATCGGCCGCGGGGGTCACGATGACGACGACGATCTGGACGTGGGGCCCCTCCGTGCTCGCGTACACGGCGATCCTGGTCGCGGTGGTCGAGCTCGCACGCCGGCGATTGAGGACGCACATCGCCCTCCAGGCGCTCCTGTTGGCGCTGGCCCTCTTCGGCACCCCGGACACGCCGCGGTCCGGGTTCCAGACGGCGAAGCTCGTTTCGATCACTGTCCCCTGCTTCTTCTTCTCCGTCGTGAGGCTGGCCTTCCAGCGGGACGAGCGTTCGGTCCTCCGGCACCTGCGGCGCCCCTGGATCTACGTGCTGGCCTACGCGGCCATGCAGCTCAACATCCTGGAGGCCGTCATCGCCGACGCTCAGGGAGGTCGCTACTTCAACGCCCTGACCGGCCTCGTCCTGAGCGCGTCCGTGGTCACGCCTTTCGGCACCGCGGCCTGGAGGATCGAGACCGACACGCCGAAGCGCGACTTCCTGGTCGCTCTCCCGCGCGCCTGGATACTGCTCCTCACGACGTGGAACTTGGCCTTCGTGTACGCCGAGTATCCGAGATATCTGGCCCACGTGTCCTGCGTCCTCATGGCGCCCCTCGTCTACGCCCTGGCGCTCGGCCGCCCCGACCTGTGGGTGGAGGCCCGCGTCTACACGTTGGCGATGTCCGTCATCGTCCGGTGGGGCGGCCATGACTTCGTCACGCCGCTCATGAACAGCGAAGGCTCGTGGAACCCGGAGGCCGCGCGCGCCTGGGGTCTCCTCAACCTCCTCCTGGCGGTGTGCTACGTGGCCTATCGGACGGCGCGTCGTCGCCGCGGCGTCCCGCAGGCCGCCCCCGCCGCGACACCGGGCTCGTGAGGGACCGGTGATCACGGACCTCATGCGACGTCGCGTCCGTTCCTCTCCCCGGCTGGCCCGGGTCTTCCTGAACCTCTGGCCCCCGCTCCTCGGGGCGGGGATCCGGGTCGCCGAGATCAGCTCCGACTACCGCCACGTGCGAGTCGAGCTGCCGCTGCGCTGGTACAACGCAAACGCGGTGGGGACGCAGTTCGGCGGCTCCATCTACGCCATGAGCGACCCGTTCTACATGCTGATGTACATCCGGGCCCTGGGGCCTCAGTACGTCGTTTGGGACCAGGCGGCGCGCGTCGAGTTCCTCAAGCCGGGGCGCCGCCGGCTGGTGGCGGAGTTCGACCTGGGCGACGAGGACACCGAGGAGGTGCGGCGGCGCACCGCGGACGGCTCGAAGCACGTCTTCGACAAGGAGGTCCTCGTCCATGACGACGAGGGGCTCCTCGTCGCGCGCGTCACCAAGACGCTCTACGTCCGGAGGAAGGAGAGCCCGGTCGTGCCGGCGACGGAAACCGCCTAGAATGACGCACCCTCCCCAACCCTGATGACCGATCACGACGTTCCTGCGCGCGAGGTGGCATGACCTCTGCCCTCCGTCAGCTCCCCGATCCGGCACCACCCGCTCCGGCGCCGGCCCGCGATGCGCGCCCGGCGCCCGGACGATGGCAGATCCCCCCGATCACCGACCCGCGCTGGCCCTTCGCGGGCCTCCTCGCGCTCTACTGCATCGTCGGGACCGTGTTCCTCCGCTTCAACCGGACGCCGGTCCAGATGCTGCTCACGGTCGCGGGCACGTGCGCGCTGGACATGGCGCTGCACCGCGTCGTCAAGGGAAGGTACCTGTTCCCCCTGAGCGCCTGCATCAGCGGCCTCTCCCTGGCCCTGCTGCTCAACTACTCGCACGACTCCCCGCTCATCATCCTGCCCGTCCTCCTCACCGTCGGGTCCAAGTACGTGCTCACCTACGAGGGCCGGCACGTCTTCAACCCGTCCATGTTCGGCGTCGCGGCCTCCCTGATCCTCGGAGGAGACCTCATCTCCGCGGCGCCGGCCTACCAGTGGGGCGGGACGTGGGCCATGTCCGCCTTCGTGGTCATGGCGGCGGTGGCCCTGTTCCTGGTGAAGATCGGCCGGAACGCCCTCATCCTCTCGTTCCTCGGCTTCTACTTCGTGCAGATCCTGCTGCGCGCGTGGTACCTGCGCTACTACCTGCCCTGGGAGACGCTGGTCCTGGGGACGCTCAGCTCCGCGCCGTTCCTCCTCTTCGTCTTCTACATGATCTCGGACCCCATGACGTCGCCGAAGGGGCGGCGGGCGCAGGTCCTCATGGGGCTGGCGCTGGTGGTGGTGGACCTCTTCTACCACACGATCCAGAGCCTCTATACGTTCTTCTTCGCCGCCTTCACCGTCGCCTCCGCGCGGTTCCTCTGGCTGCACGGCACGCGCCTCCTCCGCGAGGGCCCGGCCGGGCTCGCGAGGGCCTGGTCGCCTGCGTACCGGCGGGCCCTCCTCGCCGTGGCCGTGGTCGCGGCGCTGGCCTTCGCCTCCTACCGCATGGTGATCCACCCGAGCCTGCCGCCCATCCCCCTCGCCTTCCGCCTCGAGCCCGTCCCCGCCCCCGAATCGGTGGTCGTCACCGAGCTGTCGGACCGGCTCGATCCCCGGGTGCGCCATCTCGCCAAGTGGCTGGGCAGCGTCGGCGACGCCGCGTCGGTGGCCGATTTCGACGGCGACGGGAAGCTGGACCTGTTCCTCACGAACCCGTGGAAGCGGCCCCAGGACCGCGCCGCCCTGTACCGGGGCCTCGGCAACCTCCAGTTCGAGCGCTTCGAGGTCCCCGCGCTGCGCGCGCTCGCGGAGAACATGTCCGACCGCGGGTTCGCGGCCATGGGCGTATTCGCCGACTACGACAACGACGGCGACCAGGACCTCCTGGTGTCGGTGGGCTACGGGAAGACCGTACTCCTCAAGAACCTCCTCCGGGAAACGGGCCGGCCGGGGTTCGAGGACGTGTCGGAGAGCGCCGGCATCGCCAGCCACTCGGTGAGCTCGGCGGCGACGTTCCTCGACTACGACAAGGACGGCCTCCTCGACATCTTCGTGGCCAACGCCTACATGACCCACCTCCGGGACTACGATCCCCCGCGACCCTTCAACCCGTTCCGCCTTCCCCCCGCGGAGTACCCCGGCGACCGTCGGATGCTGCACTTCATCCACAACTCCTGGGACAACGCGGACAACGGGGGCCTGAACGCGCTCTACCGTAACCTCGGGGACGGGCGCTTCCAGAAGATGGACGTGGCCGCCCTGGGCATGCCGGAGACGCACGTGAGCTTCGCCGTCGCCGCCGGCGATCTCGACCAGGACGGCTGGGACGACCTGTATGTGGCCAACGACTTCGGCCCCGACGACCTGTACCTGAACGACCATGGCCGGGGCTTCCGCCGCGTGGCCGGCCGCGTCACGGGCGAGATCGGCCGGGACTCCTACAAGGGCATGAACGTCGCCATGGGCGACGTGGACAACAACGGCTGGCTCGACATCTACGTGTCGAACGTCCACGCCAAGCTCGCCGCCGAGGGAAGCCTCCTCTGGATGTTCTACCCGCCCCGGGACGGCGGCCTGCCCCGGATCGAGGACGAGGCCACGCGACGCGGGGCCCTCAACGAGCACCGGTGGGGCTGGGGGGCCGCGCTGGGCGACCTCGACAACGACGGCTGGCTGGACCTCGTCCAGGCCAACGGCATGTTCGACGACGCGGTCGACCGCCGGTACGACGGGTGTCCGGACTACTGGTACGTCAACGAGAAGGTGGTGCGCTCCGGCCCCCAGATCATCTCGTACGCGGACATGTGGGCCGACCTCCGTGGGCGGTGCCTCAACCCGCGCGATCCCAACCGCGTCTACCTGAGCCGGGGCGACCGGGACGTCCTGCAGTTCGAGGACGTCGGCCCCCGCCTGGGCTGGGGCCCCGAGCCCCCGTCACGAGGAGTGCTCCTGGCCGACTTCGACAACGACGGCGACCTCGACGTCCTCATCACCCACCAGTTCGCGCCCAGCGTGCTGTTCCGCAACACGCTCGGCGAAGGCGGCGGGCCGCGACCCCACTGGATCGGCCTCGCCCTCGAGGGCGACGGCGTCTCCTGCAACCGCGACGCGGTGGGCACGAAGGTGGTCGTGACCTGGCCGGAGGGCGGCCGCGAGGTGCGGCGCTTCGCCGAGGTCCAGAGCGTGAACAGCTTCGCCGCGCAGGGAGACCGGCGCCTCCACTTCGGCCTCGCCTCCTACGCGGGCCCCGTGCGCGCCGCCGTGCAATGGTGCGGCGCCGGCGCTCCCGTCACCTACTCCCTGCCGCCGGACCGGTATCACTCGCTGGGGCAGGCGGCAGCACGATAGGCGCGGGAGCGATCTCCGCGGGGATGAAGCGGCGGTCCACGAGCGCGCGGACGTCGAGCGGCGCGTCCAGGATGCCGGCGGCGAGCGCCATGTCCGCGATCCGCTGCATCTCGTCGTCCGCGGGCGTGAGCATCCGGTAGCTCACGCGGTCCGGCGGCGAGAGGAGGACGTAGCGGACGAGCGCCTCGTCCTGGCGGAAGTAGGGCGAGACGAGCCGGGCCGCCTCCACGCGGTTGCGCTCCGCCCATTCGCCGCTCTCGGCGATCCCGCGCACGAGGTCCTTCACCACCGCCGGCCGCTGCTCGACCAGCGCCTCCGTCACCACCAGCACGCAGGAGATGAAGCGCGGCCAGATGTCCTTGGCGTGGTAGAGCACGCGCCCGGACCCGTCCAGCTCCGCGCGGGCCGCGTGCGGCTCCCCCACGAAGTAGGCGTCGATCGCGCGGGTGGCGAGGGCCACCGGCATCTCGGGCGGCGGCATCTCGACGAAGCGGATCCGCGCGGGGTCGACGCCCTCGTCCTGCATCAGCTTCCGGAGGACCAGGTTCTGGTTGCTGTACTTGGTGGGTATGGCCACCGTCCGCCCCTGGAGGTCGCGCAGGCTGCGCACGGGCAGGTCCCTGCGGACCATGACCGTCGACCCGTCCCGGTGTCCGAGGTACGCGATCTTGACCTTCACGCCCTGCTCGCGGAGCTTCATCGCGAGGGGCGCGACCATGAAGGTGGCCTGGAGGCGCCCGCTCTTGACCGCTTCCACGATGGTCGGGAAGTCCGTGTAGCGCTGCGACTCGAACCGAGTCGAGGTGCTGGTCCTGGACGCGTAGTCCGTGACCGGGCACGTGAGGTGTCAGGTGACGGGCAGGAACCCGACGTCGAGGCTCTCGCGGCGGGCGCCCTCCCCGGCCCCGGGCCGCGCGGCGGGGCCCGCCCGCCAGGGCTTCGTCCGCAGCAGCCCGAGCAGGGCCAGGGCGGCCAGGGCGGCCCATCCCCATCGCGCGAAGGGAGACGCCATGGCCCGGCTCCTCACGCCCTCCGCGGCGCGGGCAGGGAGCGGCCGCCGTCCTCGAGACCGAGGTCCGCGAGGATCCGCTGCACGGCGTTCACCACCACGGGGTCGGCCGCGGAGCGGAAGGGCTGCCTGGGGAGCGCGACCTCGTCCACGATCCGCGCCGGCCGCTCGCACAGCACGAGGACGCGGTCCGCGAGCTGCACGGCCTCCTCCACGTCGTGGGTGACGAGGACGACCGCGCGCGGGTACTCGCGGAGCAGGCGGGCCAGCTCGAAGCGCATCTCGCGGCGGGCAAGGGCGTCCAGGGACGAGAACGGCTCGTCCAGGAGCACGAGGTCCGTCTCCGCCCCCAGCGCCCGGACCAGCTCGACCCGCTGCCGCATTCCGGCCGAGAGCTGGTGCGGGAAGCGCCGCGCGCTCGGCGCCATGTCCACCAGCTCGAGGAGGGCGGCGGCGCGGCTCGCGCGCTCGCCCTCGTCGCGCAGGTGGCGCAGCCCGAGCTTCACGTTCTCCTCGACGGTGAGCCAGGGGAAGAGGCCGTCCTGCTGGAAGACCATGCGCAGGCGGGCCGGCCGTTGCACCGTCCCCCGGTGCGGCTCGACCGAGCCTGCGGCCATGTTCAGGAGCGTGCTCTTCCCGCAGCCGGACGGCCCGACGAGGGCGACGAACTCCTCCCGGCGGACCGCGAGGTCGATTCCCGCCAGCACCTCGAGGTTTCCGTAGGAAAACCACGCCCCCGCCACGTCGAGCACGGTCGGCCGCAGCGAGGCGTCCTTCATCGCTCGTAGGCCCAGCGCACGGAGGGGATCCGCGAGAGCTGGACGAGCAGCCGGTCGAGGCCCACGCCGATGAGGCCGATGAACACCATGGTCGCGGCGAGGAGGTCGATGCGCAGGCCGTTGCGGGCGTCCCAGACGGCGAAGCCGAGGCCGTCGCGGCCCGCGATCATCTCCGCCGCCACCACCACCAGCCAGCTCAGGCCCGCCGTCACCCGCAGCGTCGTGATGACCTGGGGGGCGATCGCCGGGAGCGTCACCTCGCGGAGGAGCTCCGCGCCGGAGAGGCCCAGGTCGCGCGCCACGCGGTAGTAGACGCTCGGCACGTTGGCCACGGCGGCGGAGGTGGAGAGGACGACGGGGAAGAACGCGGCCATGAAGATGAGGAAGATGGCGGGCGCGTCGCCGATCCCCAGCCAGAGGACGGCGAAGGGGATCCAGGCCAGGGGCGAGAGGTTCCGGAAGAAGTTGACCAGCGGCAGCAGGGCCGTGCGCGCCACCGGGGAACGCCCGAGGAGGACGCCCAGGGGGACTCCGAGGCCGACCGCGAGCAGGAACCCGGAGAGGACGCGGAACAGCGACGCGACGGTGTCGTCGACCAGGCGTCCCCCGCGCAGCTCGGCGAGCGCGCCGCGCGCCACCGCGAGCGGATGGGGGAACAGCGAGTCCGGGAAGAGGCCGAGGGAGGCCACCACCGTCCAGGCGGCGACGAGGAGCGCCGGGCCGAGCAGGGCGAGCCAGGCCGGGCCGGGACGTCCGGTCTCGGGCATCGTGGGATCACGCCGAGGTTACGCCCGCCGCCCGTCCAGGGTCAACCGCGGACGGGCGCTTGACAGCCGCGTTGCCGGGACGTACGAAGGAGGCCGCGTGCACGTGTCCTTCCCCGTATAGACCGCCATGGCCTCGCCGGCGGAAGAATGCGTCGCCTTCCTCCAGGGCACCGACGTGTTCGGCGGCCTGCCCGCCGAAGACCTCTCTTTCCTCGCCCGCAGCCTCACCGAAGTCGCCCTCGAGGACGGGCAGGTCCTCTTCCGGCAGGGAGAGGCGGCGGACGCCATGTACGTCATCCGCGAGGGCCGCCTCATCGTCTTCGTCGAGGACAAGGGGCAGCCGCGCGCGCTCACGATGCTGCAGGCGGGCCGGTGCGTGGGAGAGGGCGCCCTCATCATGGCCGGCGGGCGATCGGCCAGCGTCCGTGCGGACGCGCCGAGCCGCCTGCTGCGCCTGCCCACCACCGCCTTCGAGGCCGCCGTGGCCGCCCATCCGAGCCTCCGCCGCGTGCTGAGCGCGCTGGTGGCCGAGCGCCTGCCCGGCCTCATCGACGCCTCCTTGCGCTCGGACGTCCGCACCGAGCTGTCCTGGAAGCGGCTGGCGCGCGGCGAGGCCCTGTTCCGGGCCGGGGACCCCGGCGATGCCGTGTACGTCCTGGCCCGCGGACGGCTGGGCGCGTACCGCGAGCGCCCGGGCGCGGAGGAGGAGCTGGTGGCGGAGATCGGCCACGGCGAGCCCGTGGGAGAGCTCGCCCTCCTCACCAAGGAACCCCGGGTCCTCACCGTCAAGGCGCTGCGCGACAGCGACCTCGTCCGGCTCTCCGCCGAAGGCTTCGAGACCGCGCTCGTCCGCAACCCGCAGGCCTTCGTGCCCCTGGTGCGCACCATGGCCCAGAGGCTGCGCGCCGCCACCGCGGCCTCGACGACCCACGGCGGGATCCACACCATCGCCGTGCTCCCGCTCGGCCCCGGAGTCGCCGTCGCTCCCCTGCTCCAGGCGCTCGACGCCGGGCTCAGGCAGGATGGCGCCACCGTGCTGCTGGGGGCGGAGGAGGTCGACGCCGTCCACGGCCCCGGCGCCTCCGCCGCCTCGGCCAACTCCGCCGCCGCGCTCCACCTGACCGAATGGCTCAACACGGTGGAGGGCGGCCACGATTACACCATCTATCGCTGCCACCCGGCGCCGACGGCCTGGACCCGGACGTGCGTCGGGCGTGCCGACCGCCTGCTGGTGGTAGCCAGCGGAGTCGAGCGACCCGACCTGGGCGCCCTGGAGGCGCTGTTGAGCGACGCGGCGTCGCCGCCACGCGAGCTGGTGCTCCTCCATCCCGACGGACGGCGGCGGCCCGCCGGCACTGCGGCCTGGCTCGCGGCGGTGCGTCCGGTGCGGCACCACCACGTGCGGCTCGACCATCCCGACGACGCCTTCCGCGTCGCGCGGTTCATGGCCCACCGCGCGGTCGGCGTGGTGATGAGCGGCGGAGGTGTGCGCGCCTTCGCTCACGCCTCCATCCTGCGCGCGCTCCGCGAGCGGGGCGTCGCCATCGACTTCCTGGGCGGGGTCAGCGTGGGGACGCTGGCCCCGGCGACCTTCGCCATGGGCTTCACGCACGAGGAGGTGGTCCGGGCGCTGCGCGCCATCATGGTCGCGCCGGGCCAGCCGGTGAAGCCCTACACGCTGCCTGTGGTCTCGGTGTTCAGCACGCGCCGGGGCGAGCGGGCGCTGCAGGGCGTCTTCGGCGACACGGGGATCGAGGACCTGTGGATCAACTACTTCTGCGTGGCCTCCGACATCACGCGCGGGGAGCTCAAGGTGCTGCGCGAGGGTCCCGTATGGCGGGCCATGCGGGCCAGCGGCGCCTTCCCGGGCCTCTTCCCGCCCGTCCCCGACGGCGGCAACGTTCTCGTGGACGGAGGCCTGTTCCGGAACCTGCCCGTGGACGTGATGCGCGACCTCTGCCCGGGCCCGGTGATCGCCAGCGACGTGTCGAAGGAGCGCGAGCTCGAGGTGGACCCGGCCCTCACCACCTCGCCGCACCCCCTGCGCCTCCTCTGGGACCGCGTCCGCGGCGCGCGCGGCGCGCCGTTCCCGACCTTGACCTCGATCCTGATGCGGTCCATCGAGGCGCGCGAAGCCAGCGATCGCGCGGAGCTGAGGAAGAGCGCGGCCTTCTGCTTCATGCCCCCGGTCGCGCAGTTCGCCATCGACGAGCTCGATTCCATGGAGGAGGTCGTCGCGATCGCCTACGAATACGCGACGCGCAAGGTCGAGGAGGTGCCGCCCTCGATCGCGCGCGCGGGCGGCGTCCGCCCGGCTTCGTCGCCGTCCTGACGGACGCGACCCTTCAGGCCACGGCGCGAACCACGGAACGGGACTGGCGGGCGAACGCGTGCGCCACCTCGCGCGCATGGCGGACCACGGAGCAGAGGCGCGAGAACGAGAAGGCCTCCCCGGCGAAGTGGATGCCGTTCCGGCCCTGGATCTCGGGAAGCATCGCGAACATCTCGGGAGCCGTGCTGGGCGGGAACCGCGGGAACATCCGCCAGCGCCGGACGGCGCGGATGCCCGTCGCAGGATCGAGGCGTCCGCCGAGGGCCTCGACGGCGGCGACCAGGTTCGCATCGACCATGGCCGGGGTCTCACCGCGCACCGGGACGTAGAACACGAACCAATCGTCCGCGTAACGGTTGCCCCACAGGGCAGGGTGCCCGCTGTGGGCGGCGTCGCAGTTCTCGTAGATGTATCCCGCACCCTTGAAGGCCAGTCCTCTTCGGCCGAGGCCTTCCACGCGACACAGGTAGGTGACGTACTCGTCCGTGACGACGCCGTCGAAGAGCCGCGCGGCGCGCGGGTCGATCGTGGGGAGGAACCGGAGCGCATCTTTCGGGTTGCAGGTGACGAACACGGCGTCCGTCTCGATCGCCTCGCCGTCGGCCAGCCGTACCCGGACGCGGCCGCCGGCCGGCCGGACTTCGGTGACGAGGCGGCCCGTATGGACCATCACCGGATGGTCGGTGCGCGCGCGCAACTGCTCTCCGAGACGCTCCCAGAGAGTGCCCATGCCTTCCGTCCAGAAGAGCAGCCCGGAACCGACGCCTCGTGAGAACGACCAGGTCCACACCATGCCCAGAAGCGTTCCCAACATCGTCGGCGGGCCCAGGGAATTGAGGGCGTAGGCGGCGGGTCCCTCGTCGGGAGTCCCATAGCCGTACCCGTAGCTGCAGACCCGGGTCATCCGTTCCAGCTCGCCCAGGTGGTGCCGCTCCAGCCATGCGCGCCACGTCATGCCCAGCAGCTCCGGCGAGCCGGCCTCCAGGCCGCCTCCACGGAGACCGGTACGCCGATGCAGGACGAGGTACTTGCAGAACTGGTACGCCAGGCGCAGCTTGGCCCGCGCTCCCGCATGCGGATCGAAGAGCCGGCCCTGCCGGTCCACGATCCGGCTCACCGGGACCCACTCCCGGTGCAGGCCGAGCCGTGCCGCCAGCCCTTCGACCTCGCGGTAGGCGAGCGGCATCCCGATGACGCCGCCCAGGTCGTGGACACGGCCGTGGTCGTCGAGGACGCACTCGCATTTCCCGCCCAGGCGCGCGCTGGCCTCGACCAGGACCACGTCGTGGCCGGCCTGGGACAGCTCGTCCGCGAGCGTGAGGCCGGTGGCTCCGCCGCCGATCACGAGTGTGCGCATGGCTCTATGTCTCTCCCGTTGGAGGTTCGCCGGCCAGCCAGCGCACGACCGCGGCCATCCAGCGCTGCCGCACGTCACCGTCGTCCGTGAGCGGCCGTGCGCCGCGCACGGCCTCGAGGAGCGCGCTCGTCTCGGCGCTCGGGGATCCGAGGCCGGCGAGGCTGGCCAGCAGGACCGCGCGCTCGCCGCCCTCGCCCACCACGTCCCGCCACGTCGCGACCTCGCGGGCGAAGTCCGGCGACGGCGCGGAGGGCGCGTCCGTGGCGGAGCCGAGGCCGTTGATGGCGTCGAGCACGCGCCGCTGCCGCGCCGCCAGGTCCAGCGGCCGCATCTGCTCGGGCAGGAGCGGACGCCCGAGATGGTACGTCTGCCGTCCGAAGCCGACCGGGAACTCCAGGCGCTGCCGCGCCGCCTCCGAGGGCAGGCCGCCCGCGAAGCGGACGGGCACGATGGCGGCCCCGGCGGCGAGCGCGAGGTCGGTCCACACGCCGCTCACGCGCGTGACGGGAAGGCCCGCGGCCAGCGCCCGCGTGCCCTCCACGTGCACGAGCAGCGACGCGTCCTCGTCCCGCATCCGCGACCGCAGCTCATCCACGATCGCGAGGAGCGACGCCGAATCGCTGCGATCGAAGAACACGAGGTTCCGAGGGTCGGCCGTGCCGGGCGCCTCCGCGAGGACGCGCGCGAGCCGCCCCAGCCAGCTCTCGCGGTGCTCGGCCTTGGCCAGCGCGACCAGGACACGACCGTGCAGGCCGGACACGAGGACGGAGAACAGCAGCGACTCGATGCCGACCTGGTGGTTGGCCAGGAACAGCACGGGCCGCCCGTCGATCGCCGCCAGCGCCGCGGGGTCGGCGACCGAGACCGTGTCCACGAATCGTCGGGCCAGGGCGTCCACCAGGTCCTCGGCGAGGCCGGGCCCGGCGCCGACGCGCCTCCGCCAGTACGAGCGGGCTCCCGTCGCGTCGAGCGGGCTCGTCCGCTCGTCCGCGGCGCCCACCGGCGCCGCGGACGCCTCATCCTCCACGACCCGGACGCCGAGGTCCGAGGCCGCGTAGATGCGCTTGCCGTCCACCCAGAGCCAGGCTTCCGCCACCGCATACGCACGCGCCTCGTCGCGTCCGGCGGCCGTGACCTCGACCTCGACCACGACCTTGCGATTGGAGGGGACCACCTGGCCGCGGTACTTCCAGCGCAGCGTGCGTCCCAGGTCCAGGGGCAGGAATCGCGGGGCACGCATCCCTTCAGCCAGGCCGCGCTCGACCACGTAGAACTGGAGGAGCTGCACCATCGCTTCGAGCCCGAGCGATCCGGGCTGCACCGGGTCCTGGAAGAAGTGCGCCTTGAAGAACCAGGCCGCGGCGTCGACGTCCATCTCCGCGCGCAGGCGTCCGAGCCCGGCCGCGCCGGCGTCCGGCCAGTAGCCGGTGACGCGGTCGAGCATGAGCAGGCGGCCCCCGGCCAGGCGCGGGGCGCCGGCGGGAAGGCCGCCGGCCGTCCTGAGGTCCACGTGGAACGTCGACGGGCGGTCGAGCCAGGCCTTCTCCTCGTCCGTGGCCGGCAGTCCCGGCTGGTCCGCGAAGGCGGAGGTCGGGAAGAACCCGAACACCGTCTGCATCCGGCCCACGACCTCGTCCTCGAGCCGGTATTCGACCTCGAAGGAGGTGAGCACCACGCCGGCGGACCGCGAGACCTCGGCCAGGCGGACGTGCGTGCGGAGGAGGCGCGCGTCGGGCAGGACCTCCTTCGTCCACGTCGCGGTGCCGTCGAGGTTGCGGAAGTGCACGTCCTCGCCCCAGTCGCGCGCGGCCCCGGTGGACATGGCCAGCCATCCGCACGGCTGCAGGCCCACCTCCAGGAAGACGGCCCAGGGCAGGGTGGCGTGGCCGTTCTCGAGGAAGGGCCAGCGCTCCGCCGCCACGTCGTACTCGGCCTCGATGGACGTGCCCGCACGCACGGACCCGATGGGACCGTCGATGCGGGTGACGCGGGAGATGAAGTGGTACGGCGGGCCGGGGAGCCGCGGCAGCTTCCGCGCCGTGAACGAGGCGTAGATGGGCCCGAAGCTGTCCGCCGGCGGTCCCCACGCGGAGGCGAGCAGCGACGCGTAGCCGAATCGGAAGCCCTCCACCTCCGCGACGGGGACGGGGTCGGCGTGGCCGGCCAAGAGGTCCGGGCGGCTCGTGAGCGGCCAGTCGGGCACGAGCTGCACGCCCATCCCCGTGCCGCAGTGGCAGGCCCGGAGCCCGTCCACGGTGCAGAGGACCTGTGCGTACAGCGTCGGGATCGGCCCCGCGATCAGCTCCTCGACGAACACTTCGTAGACGAGCTGGCGGGAGGCCGGGGTCACCTGTCCGCGGCAGCGGAGCGGCACCGGAGAGTCGGGCACCGGCTCGAACCGCCAGCCGTCCTTGTCGAGCGTGAACCCGCAGGCGGCGAGGTAGAAGGCGAGCGCCTGCAGGCAGCCGTCGAACATCAGCGTGCCCGGCATGCAGGGGTCGTCCTTGAAGTGGCCCTGGAAGAACCAGTCGTCGGGCGCGATCCGCCGCTGCGCGCGCAGGTAGCCGCGCTTCCAGGGACCGCCTCCCGTGTCGAGCCGCGTGACCTCGCCCAGGAGCATCATGTCCCCGCGCGGGATCCGGGGCGTCCGCACGTGGGTCTCGGCCAGCGCGTAGCCCTCGCCGAAGCACGCGCGCGAGCGCCCCTCGGAGAAGGCGCGGACGTCCTCCTCGCGGAACCGGTCGCGGGGCGCGCGCACCGCCGGAGGGTCGACGCGTCCCGGCCGCGCCGGCTCCGCGGTGGCGGGATCCCACAGCACGCCGCCCGAGTTCGCCAGCTCTTCATCGGTGAAGAAGCCGGCCTGGCCGTTGCGCACCGTGACGCGCCTCCGCTCTCCCACCCGGCACTCCGACGAGAAGAAGAAGAGCCGCACGTCGTCCTGGCGCGCATGCCCCTCGCAGCGGATGTCGAAGCGCAGGGTCTCGCCGGGCCGCGCGGGCGGGCCGTGGAACGTGATCTCGGATCCCAGGAGCCGGTAGACGCGCTCGCCCCGGTTGTGGCGGTCGACCCCCAGCCAGGAGATGAGGAGCAGGTCGGACTGGCCGGCCTCGATCATGAGTCCCGGCGGCATGCCGCCGTCGTGGAGGTACCAGGAGTCCCACCTCACGTCCGTCTCCGTGCGGACGAGGCCGGTGCCCATCGACAGAGGCTCGGCTTCGAGCGCGGTGACGCGGTCCGTGAGCAGCAGCGGCGGCTCCGGCATGCGCACCTGCCGCGGATAGTCGTCCTGGGCCGCGAACTCGGGGCCGAAGACGGACGAGATCCGGCCGGAGGCCAGGACCTCGAGCTGCTCGCGTGAGAACTGCCTCTTCGCGGGCGCGGGTGATGGCGGCGGCGCGCTGGCCGCGGGCCGGGGGACGGAGCGGGACGGGAGCACGGCGGAACGGGTGGCCAGGAACCGCCGGTGCACCTCGGACTGCGTGCCGAGGAACGCCTGGTGCGCCTCCGCCATCCTCCGGTGCTGGTCGACGAAGGCCGCGAGCATCATGGGCGGAGCCGTCGAGGGCGCGAGCGGCGCCAGCTCGTCGACCGGCTCCGCTTCGAGGATCCGGGCGAGCCGCGGCGCGGGGACCATCACCGGGTCTTCCCCGCCCAGGCTCAGGAGGGCGGCCGGCAGCCGCGACGGCCGGTGCGCGGGAACGACCACGGTGGCGGACCGGGGCGAGGACGGGCGTCGTGAGGCGCGCGCGAGCCGCGAGTCGAAGGCCGAGCGGTCCACGGCCACGCCCGCCGCCACCAGCTCGGCCAGCGCGTTGGCGGCCTGGCGCAACGACGACTCGCCGGCGAGGTCCAGCGAGGCGGCCGCGTGGGGCCGGTGGCCCAGGATCCTTCCGATCCATCGGGTGCATCCGCCCTGGGGGCCGTGCTCGAGGAACACGCGGACGCCGTCCGCCCACGCCCGCTCGACCAGCGCGGGGAAGTCGACGGTGCCCATGGCCTGGCCGGTGAGCGCGTCCGCCGCGCTGTCGGCGTCGGGGACGTACGAGCCCAGGGTCGCGTGCGTGTAGAACCGCACGCCATCCACCGCCCGCGTGTCCCGGCGGTGGAGGCGGCGCCAGCCCTCGCGGAAGGACGCGATCTCGGGACAATGGATGGCGATCTCGTAGCCGAGAGGGCGCGCGCGCGCGGCGCCCACGCGGTCGACGACGCGCCGGCAGGCCTCGCTCTCCCCACCGATGATGCAATCGTCCGGCGCGTTGACGATCATGAGGTGCGCCCGCGGCTCGTCGCGCAGCGCGGCGCGTACGCCCTCCAGCGGCGCCAGGAAACGCCAGTTGCTCCACTCGATCGGACCGGATGTCCCCCAGGCCTTCCGGACCGCCTCGAACTCACCCGCCAGCACGCGCGTGTAGACGCCGGCCTCCTCGATGTCGCGCTGCAGGCCGTCGAGATCGGTCCAGGCGCCCAGCGCGAACAAGGCGTTGGTCTCGCCCGAGCACATGCCGATCGCGGCCTGCGGACGGAGTCCGAGCACGCTCCGGCTCAGCGTGGCGTGCACCTGGCACAGGAGCGAGGCTCCCCACAGCTTGTCGGCGGGCGCGGGCTCGGCGCCGCGGGCGCGGTAGATCCAGCCCGCCGCCTCGTCCACGCCGCGGAAGCGCTCGGAGACGGGACCGAGCAGCTCGGGAAGGGCCAGCAGCAGGTCACGCCCCATGCCGCGATACGCTCCCGCCGGTCCGGTGAAGACGAAGGCGAGCTCGCCTTCGACCGGCTGGTCGTGGAACGCGATTCCCGGCGGCAGCGCCGTCGGCGCCTTCTCCTCGAGCAGCCGGAGGCCCAGGGCGCAGCGCTCGGCCCGCTCCTCGTCGCTGGCGGCGACCACCACGAGGCGCGCCGCGCCCTCGTCCGATTCGCGCCCCGCCCGGGCGGCGTCGAGGACGGCGCGTCGGTCCGGACCGGAGAAGACGTGCAGCCGCGGCCGGAGAGCCGTGAGCACGGGCTCGGCTGCCGCCTGTTCGCTGACGGCGAAGCCGATCCGGTCCGCGGCGCCGGCCATCGCCGACACGCTCACCGCGGCCCGGCGCGGTGGCCGCCCCGGCAGCCACGGTGTCGCCGGGGCGTCGCCACCCCCTGGCCGCGCGCGGTGACGGCAGGCGGCCACGGCGGCGGCGGCCTGGAGAAGCCCCGAGGCGGCGTGCGCGTGCCCGAAGAGCGGGAGGACGAGTGATTCCCCGACGTCGAGGGTGCCGCCGGCCACGTCGGGATCCTCGAGGACGGCATGGACCGAGTCCCCGTCCCGCCGCGCGTCTTCGAGGCGCTTGAGCACCATCACCAACGCGGCGTCGCCGGGCACCGTGCGAGGTCCGTCGAGCACCCGTCGCGCCGCCGCCATGTGCGTCGGATCGCAGGCGAGGTCTACGGCGCCGACGAGGCAGGCGTCGGCGTCGCCCGCCTGGAGGGCCCGCGCGCCCAGGCGGAGGGCGGCGAGGCCCGACAGCTCCTCTGCCGACACCGTGAACCCGGGGCCGGTGAGGCCGAGCTGGCTGCTCAGCCGGTTGGCGGGCATGTTCGGCAGCATCCCGATGACGGACGCGGAGTCGGGAGCGGCCACGACCGCCGCCTGGGCTTCCGCGAGCCACTCCGAGGGGACGGGCGCGCCCCGCCACGATTGCCAGGCCGCCGTCCACTCCGCCAGGCGCGCGCGGACGCCGTGCATGGCCACGGCGCCGTCGCACTGCATCCCCACGAACACGGACGTGCGCTCCGCGGGAAGCGTGTGGACGGCCGCGCACGCCTCCTGGGCCGCCCGGAGCACGAGGCACTGCTGCGCGAGCGAGCGCTCGAGGTCGCGCGGCGGCGAGCGGAGGGCGTCGATCTCCAGCGCGACGTCCTGCGCCGGGGCTTCCGGCATCCCGTCCGGGCCCGGCCTCGTCCGCGGCTCGCCGGAGAAGAGCGCGTGGAGGAAGTCCTCGGTCGAGCGGCCGTCCGCGGCGAGAACCGCCATCGCCACGACGGCCACCGCGGGCGCGGGCGCCGGCTCCCCCACCGCGATCGACGTGCCGCGCTCCTTCTCCCACTCCTCGACGACGAGGTGCGCGTTGTTGCCGCCGAACCCGAACGCACTGACGGCGGCGATGCGCTTTCCCGGCGGCGACCAGGGCTCGGGTGCGGCGAGGAGCGTCAGCGGCGACCGTGCCAAGGCGGCATGTGGCTCGTCCGCGTGCCGCGCGGGAGGAAGCGTCCGCGCGCGCAACGCGCCGAGCACCTTCAGGAGGCCGGCGGCACCCGCGGCGGCGAAGAGGTGGCCGAGGTTGGCCTTGAGCGATCCCGCGGGCAGGGCGTCCGTCCCTCCGAAGACGGAGGCGGCGCTCTCGACCTCCACGACGTCGCCCACCGGAGTCCCCGTGGCATGGCACTCCAGCAGCGAGACGTCCGCCGGCCTGAGGTCCGCCATCGCGTACGCCTGCTGCATGGCGCGCCGCTGTCCGTGCTCGTGCGGCACCAGGAACCCGGCGCCCCGGCCGTCGTTGGAGAGCCCGACGGCGCGGATCACGCCCAGGATGCGGTCGCCCGCCGCCTCCGCGTCCCGGAGCCGCTTGAGCACGACCATGGCGGCGCCCTCTCCGGGCAGGAGGCCGTCCGCCTCGCGATGGAACGGGCGGCTGCGGCCGGTCGGGCTCAGCGCCTTGAGGGCACGGAAGCCGACGCGCAGGAAGAGGTCGTCGGCCGCGCTCACCCCGCCCGCCACCATGAGGTCGGCGCGCCGGTCGTGAAGGGCGTCGCAGGCGATCTTGATCGCGTAGAGCGACGACGCGCAAGCGGCGTCGAGCGCGAAGGCGCCCGCGCCCAGTCGCAGCGCGCGTGCGGCCAGGAGCGCGGGCAGGCCGGACATGAACCGGTTTCGCGGGTCGGGCCAGCTCACGCCGGCGAGCGCCCGCGCCCGCCCGCCCAGGAAGTCCGGCCCGAGGTCGTCCAGCCAGGCCGCCTCCGCGAGGAGCGAGAGCGATGCCGTCGGGAACGACAGGTTGCCGATCACGAGCCCCGCCCGCGGCGCGGGGCGCGCGGCGTCGTGGCCGGCGCCGCGCAAGGCCTCGCGCGCGGTGTGGAGCACCCACTGGAAAAGCCGGTCCAGCGGGAGGATCTCTTCCGCGGGCACCGCGAACCCCTGCGGGTCGAACACGCCCTCGAACCCCACGACGAAGGCGCCGCGGTCCGACCAGGGCAGGTCGGGACCACCGCCGATCGCGGCCCCGACTCGGGTGGGGTCGATCCGCCAGCGGCCGGCGGGCGCGGGCGTGGTGAGGTCGCGCGCGGCCACGACGCCGGACCAGAGGGCCTCGGGATCGAGCGCTCCCGGGAGCACGCACGCCTGTCCCACGACAGCGACCGGCTCGAAGCGCGTCATCGCGTCGGCCGGGCGCTCACCCCGCCGCCGGCGCCGCCGGCCGCTCTCCGGCCCCGGTGACGACGACGTGCATCTCGACGTCGCGCAGCTCGGCGATCACGTTTCCCGTCGCGGACAGGAAGGCCGCGCTCGACACCGTCCGGAGGTCGCCGACGGTGGACGCACGCAGGAGGCAGCGCGTGGGTCCGGCCCCGTCCCCGTTGATCCGGTGCGGGACGAAGGCCCCGATCCGCGTGGGCAGGGTGAGCGCTCCGAGAGCACGGAAACCCCAGAGCTGGGCGAGCTGCAGGCCGCCCTCGAGGACGGCGGGGTCCACCGTCCACGGCCCGCCCGCCCATCCCACGTCACGGCTGCCGCGGAGGAGGGCCGCCGCGCCCTCCAGGGAGAGGCCCTCGACGGCTTCGAGGACCTGGAAGTCCGGTCCCTGGAACAGGGGTGGACCGTAGATCGCGCGCCCCGACGGCCAGGCCTCCAGGCGCTCGAGTCCATCGACTCCACCCGGAGGGCGCGCGTCCTCGCCGGGTGGCACCAGCTCGGCCAGCGCCGAATAGTGGAGGCGACCCTGCGCGCCGCGCAGCTCCAGCAGGACGCGTGGGGCCGCGCCGTTCGCCGTCTCGCGGCAGACGACGGTGAGCCGGTGCCCGTCCCCCTCGAAAGCGTCGAGGAGCAGGCCACTGAGCACGGCGAGCTCCCGGAGGGCGGCCAGGCGCAGCCCGGGGCGGAAGAGGGCGGCCGCCCGCGAGAACCATTCGACTACGAGCACCACCGGCAGCACCGGCACGTCCTGCACGCGGTGGCTCCGCAGGAACGGATGCGAGCCCGAGTCGACGACCAGCTCGAACCGCTGCTCGCGAAGCTTCGCCGGCAAAGGCGGAGGCCCGCCGACCACGACGATGGCGGGCGCGGTGCCCTCGGTGAGCTCGGCGGCGAAGCGTGCCGCGCCCTCCTCGAGGCCGATGAGGGGAAGGCCTTCTCGCTCGAAGTGGGCCTTCAGGCCCGCGTCGACCATGCCTCCGTCCCACGGCCCCCACTCGATGGAGCGGACGACGCACGCGCCGCCCCGCCGCGCCGCTTCCGCGGCCGCGACGGCACTGAGCGTCGCATTGGCCATCGCGTAGTCGCTCTGGCCCGCGTTGCCGAAGCGGCCGGCGACGGAGGAGAAGCAGCAGACGAGCCGCAAGGGATCGTTCGCGGTGGCCTCCAGGAGCGCGTGCAGGCTCCGCACCTTGGTGTCGAAGACGAGGTCGAAGGCGGCATCGGTCTTCTCCGCGAGCGACCGGTCCGCGATGACTCCCGCGCCGTGCACGACTGCCGTGATGGGTCCGTGCTTCTCCCGGACCATGCGGCAGGCCTCCGCCACCGCGCGCGTGTCGCGCACGTCGACGGGGACGTACACCGCCTCGGATCCCGCCTCGTGCAGGGCCGCCATCGTCGCGCGCACCTCGCGCGCCGCGAGCACGCCTCGCGCCGCCGCGCGGAGCGTGGCCGGGTCCGCGCTGGGGTCGCCCGCGGCCAGGCGGCGTGTCAGCTCCACCTCGGTCTCGGCGTCGGCCAGCCCGGGAGCCTCGTCCTCCAGCGGCGTCCTCCCCAGGAGGGCCAGGCGGGGGCGGGCGCGACGGGCCAGCGCGAGGAGACACGCCGCCGTCACGCCGCGCGCGCCGCCCGTGGCCACGAGGACTGAACGCGAATCGACGACCTCTTTGCCGAGTGGTGCGTCCTCTTCGGCCAGCGCGAGGGTGATGCGGCAGCCGTCGGCGCGGAGGCCGACCTCGCGTTCGGGACCGCCGCCGAGCAGCTCTCGCGCGAGCGCCTCCGCCAGCGCGGCGGCCGGACGTCCCGCGCGCTCGAGGTCGATCGCTTTCACGGCTGCCTCCGGCCATTCGCGCGCGACCGTCTTGGCCAGGCCGGGGAGCCCGCCCAGCCACGCACGATCCCCCACCCGCCCGGAGAGGCCGAAGTCGCCGCCCGTGTCCTGCACGGTCACGAAAAGGCCCGGCCGGCTACCGCGGCCCCGGGCCAGGTTCCGCGCGACGCCGAACGCCTCGCGGGCCACCTCGAAGGCGTCCTCCCGCGCGGTGATGTCACCCAAAGCCCCGAGGAAGACGACGCCGGCCACGTCGTCGGACGGGCCAGATCCGACTTCGGCCGCGATCCCGTGCGAGCGCAGCCGGACCGCCAGCTCGGCGGCCACGCCTCCAGCGTCGCCCGTGAGCACGATGGGCCCGTCGAAAAGGCCCGGAGTGGCGAAGCCGGCGGCGGGCGCGACCACCTCGCGCACGACGAGGCGGCGGATCTTCGCGGGCGTATCCGGGGACGGCTTGATCTCGTCCCGCGGAGCGGCAAAAGCCGGTTTGGGAGCGGCACCGGCCGGCGGCGGCGCGACACGGGCCGGCGGGGGACCGGAACCGCCCTCCAGGAACGCGACGATCTGGCCCAACGTCTTCAGATCGGCGAGGTCCGTGGCTCGCACCGGCGGCAGGCCGGGAGCGCGCTCCTGGATCGCGGACAGGATCTCGACGCGCTTGATGGAGTCGATGCCGAGATCGGCCTCGACATGCATTTCGAGCCCGAGCATCTCCGCGGGATAGCCGGTCTTCTCGGAGACGACGGCGAGCAGCAGGTCCTTCACCGCGCGCGGAGCGGCGGGCGCGGGCCCCGCGACGGCGGCGACCACGGGCGGCAAGATGGAGGGAGGCGCGGCCACCGGCGCGGGCGAAGCCCCCGACGCCGACGGAGCCGGCGGCGCGGATGCGGGGGCGGCCTCGAAGGAAACGGCCAGCGCGGGTGCCGCGGCGGCGGAGGGCAGCGCCACCTCCTGGCCGTTCATCATCGCGCCGAGCGTGGCGAGCGACACCTCCGCCGAGCGCAGGAAGGCCATGTGCGCGTCGGCCATCGCGCGCTGATAGCAGGCGTGGGCCTCCGCGGTCTGCCGCTGCACGTCCTGGAAGGCCTGTGCCCACGCCACGCCGTCGCCGCTCGAGGCGTGGGGCGCGGCGATCGGCGGCGCGACCGCGGCCGGGCTCGGCGCCGGCCGCGGAGGGTTGGGCGGAGGCAGAGCCGCCGCGCCCCCCGGTGGAGGATAGAGCTTGCCGTAGTTCGCGCCGCTGATCTTCAGCGTGTGCCCCGCCTTTCGCTTGGCCGGTTCCGGCAGCGGCAGGTAGGGCTTCCACAGGGGGCCAAGGTCGACCGCGACCCCGGCTACGATCAGGCGGCCCAGCGCGCTCCAGGCCGCCGTGACGCCGTGTTGTCCCCGTCGATCGAAAGCGACGGCGAGGTGCTCGCGCCCGTGGAGGCATTCACCGACGAGGCCGGTCAGCACCGCGCCCGGCCCCACCTCCACGAAGGTCCGCACTCCCGCCGCGTAGAGCGCCTCCACCTGCTGCGCGAAACGGACCGGCGCCGCGATCTGCGCGGCCAGGCCCGCACGCACCGCCCCCGCGTCCGCGCCGTACACCGCCGCGTCCGCGCCCGCGACGACGGGCCGGCCGGGCGCCGCGATGGGCACGCCCTCGAGGAACTCCGCGAACCGAGGTACGGAGGGCGCCACCAGCGACGAGTGGAAGGCGGTCGACACGGGCAGGCGGCGGGCACTGACGCCCTGGGACGCGAGCCGCGCCTCGACGGCGGCGATCGCCTCCGCCGGCCCCGACAGCACGGCTTGGCGCGGCGCGTTGTAGTTCGCCACCACGACGTCTCCGGCGAGGCCGTCGAGGACGCGCCCCAGCTCCTCGACGTCGTGGAACACGGCCAGCATCGCCCCCGGACGCGAGGCCGCAGAGGCCATCAGCTCGCCGCGAGCGCGGGCCACCCGCACCAGGCCCTCCAGGTCGAGCGCACCGGCCGCGAACAGCGCGGTCACCTCGCCGAAGCTGTGGCCGGCCACCGCCATCGGCCGCACCCCGGCGGCATCGAGAAGGGCCAGCACGGCCGCGCTCGCCACTCCGATCGCCGGTTGCGCCCACTCCGTCCGCGTGAGCCGCACCGCCTGGGCCTCGCGCTCCTCGTCCGAGAACGCAGGCCGGGGGAACACGACGTCCGCCAGCCGCGTGCCCTCCCACGCCGCGCCCTGGGCGGCGGCGTCCCACACCGCGCGCGCGGCGTCGAAGGCGAGCGCCAATGCCGAGCCCATCCCCACGTATTGGCTGCCCTGGCCGGGAAAAAGGAACGCGACCGGACCGGAGAGCGGGCGCGGCGCATAGTGGACGCCCGCCGGCCAGTCGAACGCGGAGTCGGGGCTTTGCTCGATCGCCGCCGCGGCCCGCTCGAGCTTGGCCTGGAGGTCGGCCTCGTCGGCGGCGACCACGGCCAGCCGCGCGGGCTCGTGGCGCGCGCCTTCGTCACCGCCTTGGCTCTTCCAGGCGATCCGCGCGAGCGCGCCCGGACCATCGGCCTGCGCGGACACCTCGCGGGAGCGTCCGGCGAGCGCAGCGGGGGTCGCCCCCGAGAGGAGCACCAGCTCGGTGGGGAACGACCGGAAGCGGCGCGCGCGCGCACCGGGTCCGGTGTACTCCTCGACGGCCACGTGGAAGTTGCTGCCGCCGAACCCGAACGAGCTGGCGGACGCGCGCCGGGGATGGTCCCCGCCGCGGATCCAGGGCCGCGTCTCCGTGTTGAGGTAGAACGCCCCCTCTTCGATGCGCAGCTCGGGGCTGGGCCGGCGCACCTTGATCGTCGGCGGGAGCGTCTTGTGATGCACGGCGAGGATCGCCTTGAAAAGGCCGGCGGCGCCGGCCGCGGACTTCGTGTGGCCGAGCTGGGACTTGACGGACCCGAGCGCGCACCATTGACGGTCCGTGCGGCCGGAGGCCTCGAACACCGCGCGCAGTCCCTCGTATTCGGCGGCATCGCCCGCCTTCGTGGCCGTGCCGTGGGCCTCCACCAGCTCCACGGTCTCGGGGCCGTAGCCGGCGGCGGCGTAAGCGCGGCGCAGCGCGCGTGCCTGTCCGCTCGCGACGGGAGCGTAGATGCTCTTGGCGCGCCCGTCCGAGGAGGCGCCGATACCGCGGACCACGGCGTAGATCCGGTCGCCGTCCCGCTCCGCGTCGCTGAGACGCCGCAGGGCCAGCATGCCCAGACCCTCGCCGAGCATCGTGCCGTCCGCATCGTCGGAGAACGGCCGGCAGTCCTCGGTGGCGGAGAGGGCGGGCGTCTTGCTGAAGCATGCATACATGAAGATGTCGTTGACGGTCTCGACGCCGCCCGTGATCACCAGGTCGGAGTCGCCGGCCCACAGCTCGTAGGCGGCCATGGACAGGGCGGCCAGCGAGCTGGCGCAGGCGGCGTCGGTGACGCAGTTCGTGCCGCCGAGGTCCATGCGGTTCGCGATGCGGCCGGCGATGACGTTGCCGAGGAGGCCGGGGAAGGTGCTCTCCTGCCAGGGCACGTAATGGCCGGCAATGCGGTCGCAGACGGCCTGCACCTCGTCTTCAGGGAGGCCGTGCTCCCGCAGCGCCTTGACCCAGATCGGCCTCTGCAGACGGCTGGCCATCTGGGTCACCAGTTCCTGCGCCGAGGACGTGCCCAGGATCACGCTCACGCGCTCCCGGTCCACCTTGGCGAAGGTGTCGCGGGCGTCGTCGAGCACCTGGCGGGCCACCACCAGCGCGAGGAGCTGGGCGGTGTCGGTGGCGGGCACGATGCTGGGAGGGATCCCGTGCTCGAGGGGATCGAACTCCACCGGGGAGAGGAACGCTCCGCGGCGCACGTACGTCTTGTCGGGAGCGCTCGGGTCCGGCGAGTAGTAATCCTCCACGAGCCAGTGCGTCGGAGGCACGTCCCCGATCAGGTCGCGGCCGGCCAGGATGTCCCGCCAGAACCCTCCCGCGTCGGAGGAACCAGGGAAAAGCGCGCCCAGGCCCACGACGGCCAGAGGGACCCGCTGCGGCGGCGGCACGGCCATCGCTTCCTCCGTTACGTCGGCACCAGCGTCAACCGTCGGGAGGGCGTAGTCTACCAGACCTTAGCCCAGCCGACGCGGACGGAACTCGAACGCGGAAGACGGCACCGGCAGCCCCGCACTGCGCAGGTGCTGGGCCCGCGTCACGACTGCCGCCCCTTCCAGGAGATTCCGAGCGATCTGCTCGATCGTCCGATTGGCGGGCTCGGCGAGAAACGTGCCGTTGGACCACGCGTTGAAGGCGCCCATCGCCGGGCCGCACCAGATCTGGTAGTCGAGGCGCCTCGACACGTCGCCGGTGATGGCCCACTTGCTGGACAATCCGAGATACCAGCGGAAGACCAGCGCCATCCGGTGACGTGGATCACGCTCGGCGCGCGCCACCTGCGGCGCGTCCCGCTCCTCGAAGAAGCGCCGGGTCTGCGTCCAGACCTCTTCGAGGGGTGCGCGGAAGACCTCGGACTCGAGCCGGGCCCGTTCCGCGCGCGGCAGCGACTCCAGTCCGTCGTATGTCTCGTAGAGCTGATACAGGCGCGCGGCGCGCGCGGCGAACATCGTCCCGCGCTTCAGGACCTGGACCCGGATCCCCTGCTCGAACATGTCCGCCGCCGGCGCCATCGTGACGTCGGCGATGTCGGCCTGCGCGAGCATGGCCTTGCCGTCCGCGGAGAGACCGGATTCCACGGCGGCCTGGTTGATGGAGCCCGTCAGCACGTAGGCCGCCCCCAGCGCGAACGCGCCCGCCACGGCGGCGGGGGTGCCGAGCCCGCCCGCGGCCCCCACCCGCACCGGCCGCGCGTATCCGTTCCGAGACATCGCTTCGTCGCGGATGGCGCGGATGGCCGGGAAGAGGGCGCCGAGCGGGCGGTTGTCGGTGTGGCCGCCGGAGTCGGCTTCGACGGTCACGTCCTCGGCCAGGGCGACATGCCCGGCCAGGTCGGCTTCCTGTCGCGTGAGCTGCCCGCGCTCGACGAGCCCTTGCAGGATGTCGCCGGGCGCGGGCGAGAGGAAGCGGATCGCGACCTCTGGCCGCGAGACCTTCGCGAAGAGATGGTTCGGACGACGGATCCGGCCGCCCGCGTCGGCGGCGAGCCCGCTGGCGGCGTAGCGCACGACGGCGGGGGTGAGGCCCATGTACGCGGACGCGCAGACGCGGCGGACCCCGTGGCGCAGGTAGAGGTCGGCAACGGCCTCCTCGAGCTCCGGCTCGTTCGGCGAGTGGATGAGGTTCGCGCCCCAGGGCAGGCCCGATCCGGCCAGGGCGGACTGGATCTCGGCGAGACCCCGCTGCACCCGGCCGGGGCCGAGCCCGGCGGCCCCGAAGAAGCCCAGCGCCCCCATGCGCGCGGCGGCGACCACCAGCGCGGGCGTCGCGATCCCGTTGGCCATCTCGCCCACGACGTAGGGGAATCGCGCGCCGTGGACTTCCAGGAAGGACCGATCGCCGAGCCATTCGGGGAAGAGCGGAGGCAACACCGCGAGCAGGCGATGAGCGGCGGCGCCGCGGCCGTCGGCGACAACTTCCCCGCCGAAGGCCAGCCCGATGCGGCCCGCCGGCGCCTCCTGGACGACGTGGGCCGTCTCGCGAATGCGCTCGACGGCCGAGCCGATGGTCTCGGGCTCCATGGCCGCGGCCGCGCCGCGCCAGCTGCCGATCGCCGGAAGGCCGGCCTGTGCCATGGAACGGGAGCTTAGCGCAACTGACCTGAAGGCCGCGCTCGCGTCACCATGGCCTTCTCGCACACCATCGCCTTCTCAGAACCGGAACGTGTACTGCAGCTTGGCCGAGCCTCGGTCGAAGCTGGGCAGGTAGTCGCCGTCGTATCGCCGGAACCAGCCCCGGCTCACCACGAAGAAGAGGTCGTTCCCTGGCCTCAGGATCCATCGGAATCGGCTCTGAACACCGAGAATCCGGGAGACGCTGTCGTACTGCACGAGGTTGGAAGACGTCACATCGGGAGAGAAGTTGTAGTCGAGCCGCGCGGAGTAAAGCCGGGTGACGAAGTCTCCCTGAGGCAACGACCCCTCGTCCCGCTCCATCTGCACGACGACCGCGACGTGCGAATTCGGCTTGAGCGTCAGGGCCGGTTCGTACTGGCGTAGTGTCCCGCCATAGAAGCTCCCGTACCGGAAGGCGAAATCGACGACCCAGGGCCGTTTCGTCGCCGTGTTCGCTTCGGTCCGATATCGGGTCCATCGGTACGAGCCGGGAGGTATCACGACACCGGGCTGGATCTCGAACGGGACGTCGAGGTGCTCGAACGTGGGAACGTAGTTCCACTCGAGGTGCTCTCCGGATTCGGTGCGGAGGTTGATCGGCGCGGTGAAGACCCGCCAGTTCTCGAGCCGGCCGTGCAGGTTCGTGATCACGGTCGGCTCGACCTCGAAGAAGAACTGTCGGATCCCGAAACGGCCCGGCCGCGGCTGGAAAGCCACGTAGAGGTCGCTCTTCCGGATGCCGGTGCGCGGCACGAAGCCCATCGCGGCATCGAACCGGTCTCC
>Ga0070707_100000654_pt1 | contig 34528 bp, 23 predicted proteins | sample KBSK5502metaG_FD_65468 | JGI IMG/M metagenome (GOLD analysis project Ga0070707, IMG submission 65468) | Corn, switchgrass and miscanthus rhizosphere microbial communities from Kellogg Biological Station, Michigan, USA - KBS K5-50-2 metaG | ecosystem: Host-associated > Plants > Roots >... | reverse complement strand
TTATCACCTGTGAGTTGTAAATCTCGCCCGGGCCGAGCTGCGGGTGCGAGCAGGCGACCGCGACGACGAGGGGCAGTGCGACTACCCAGCGCGTGAGCATGGTACCTCCAACTTCGAAAGGGCTTTCGCGGAGCGAAGTTTGAATAATCGAAGCCCCGAAAAAACAAACTGGCTCGGAGAGCGTCCCGAGCCAGTTCTTACTACATGTACCGCATATCCGCAAGCGTCACGGAGTGCAAGCGGGGTTAGTGGTTAGTCCGCGAGCGTTGAGCTCTGCGCGCGGAATCGGGAGAGCTGCGTTGTATGGATCCGTGCTGGTCTCCGGCCGGAGAAATGTGGCATTCAAGCGACCGTACTCTCGAAGATCGTCAAAGCGCTGCGGACCTTCGAACAGCAGGGAATAGCGCTTCTCGTAAAGAACAGCGTTGATTGCCGAATTTTTGTCGGCTGGCGCGACCGGCGCCAAGCCGTAATTGGTACGAACATCGTTGATGTCCAGAATGGCATTCGCCAGCTGGCCCGCTTCGATGTAAGCCTGCGCTCGCAGTAGTACTAGTTCCTCATCGCGCAGGAGGCCGAGTGGCAAAGCCTGGTTCGCGGTGCTGGCCACAGCTCCAACGTACGTGATACTGGTCGCGAGTCCGAACCCGGCCGTTGGGGAGCGTGGAACGATCTTCGAAGCGCGCGTATCACCCGCCTGCACGCTGTCTTTCACCAGCGGATTCAATCCGATCTTGGAATCAGAGATCGTATTGGGCGTGTTTTCAGATCCGCCAGGCACGAAGACGTAATATGGACCTTTCTTGAAATCTGCGGGTGGAACCGCGCCAGCTGCAGCCCCGTTGAGAGCCTGTGTGATCTCCGTGATAGCGGTTGCGAACAATGCAGGCGTCGGGTTTGTGCGGTTCAATCCGCGATAGAAATCGACTTTGCCCTTCAAGCCGCGGTTCAATAGCACGAGGTTGGAGACGACCGAGTAGTTGCGCCCGGCGACCGACGTCTTCCATCCCGACGGCACGGTGAACGGAAGTGTGGTGGTGCCACCAGCGGCCGTGAAATCCGCATTGGCAGTGTCCAACAACGCTGCAATGTAGGAGAGGACGGCAGTCTTACAACGAACATCCGTTACCGCGTTGGCGTCGTCGGATTGAATGACTGCGCCCACTGTGTCGTGCATTTCGATAACGCGCCAATACTCGAGTGCCTTCATCGTTCGAAAGAACCCTCGAGTCGCAGTCACTTGAGCCGGTGTGAACTGATTCGCAGCCACGTTCCCCAGTGCGGCGAGGATCGCATTCTCGGCACGAATTGCGGTATAGTAAGCTGCCCAGGCACCACCGCCAGCAAAGCTGCCAGGGTCAGGATTTCCTCCCAAGGTTTCCTGGACGAACCGCGGCTCAGACGCATCGATACGATAGACATCGCGAGCAAAAATTCCTGCCTCGATAGCGTACGCGAACACGTTCGTGGAACCTCGGTCCTGGGCGAGTGCGCCGGTGGCGATGAACTGCAGCGCCGGTCCGGTCAGTGCCCCTGACAATTGATCTACGGTGGGCGCATCGATCGGGTTCGCCACCGGGTTGTCCCTGCATCCCGCAGCGGCCAATGCAGCCAGTGCGATGACAATAGTTGTATATCGCTTCATCTGATTGATCGCTCGGTTAGAAAGTTGTGGCAATCGTAAAGTAGAATAGGCGGCTGGGCGGATATGGTGTGACGTCCTGGAATCTGCCTAGCGCCTGATTACCGAAGTTCGAGACTTCCGGATCGAGACCCGTGTACCTCGTTCTAGTGAAGAGATTACGGCCGCTCAGCTCGATTCGGGCATTCTGAGCGTGCCCGTTGAAGAGGCGTGAGGCCATCTCGGTCGGTAGCTCGTAACCGAGAGTGAGTTCACGCAACTTCAGGAATCCCGAGTTTTCCACCCAGACATCTACGCCCTTTCGGAACGCCGCAAGCTGGCGGGTCGCAAGCGCGGTATCCTTCGCCAATCCGCTTCCGTAGAAGTAGTCATTGGTCAGGTTCACGCCGAGGCCGCCCTTTCTCCAATCGAGAAGCGAGGAGAGCCGGAAAGGTCCGGCGCTGAAATCGTTGGAGAAACCCATCTCGTAGTCAGGAGCTGAGTTCCCGACAAAGACCAGTACGCGATTCGCCGACGGGCAGGACGTGCCCGCGGCGTTGAGCGCCGTGCAGCCGTTTACAGCCTGCAAGACAGTAATCAGCTGCCCCTGTTGCACGAAAGCGTTGCCGAAACGGCTGCCGAACGACCCCGACACCGGAATGAATCCCGGGACCGGAAGACGCGTGACCTTGCCCTTTGCGCTCGAATAGGTTGTGCCGGACACCCATGAGAACCTGTCGGTCCGAATCGGTGTCATTTCCAGCTCGAGCTCGGTGCCGTGATTCACGATTTGGCCGCCATTGATCGTCTTGCTCGCAAACCCAGTGGAAGGAGCGACGGCGGCGGTCAAGAGCAGGTCGTCAATCTGCTTGCGGAATTGCGTAGCGGAGAATCGCGCCCGAGCTCCGAACAGAGTGAGATCGAACCCGCCCTCCATTTCACTGGCAGTTTCAGGCTTGACTGTTGGCAGACCGAGAGCCGTTGAGGTTCGGAAACCAGTCACGCCATCGTAGATAAGGTTCGTGAGGAAGGTGAATTTTCCACCCTGCGGCTGATTGCCGGCTCTCCCGTACGCGAGCCTCACCTTCAACTCGTCGATCCGCGCGGTTGGAACTGGGACACGGTACGAACCAGAGAACTTCGGGTAGGCGTAATACTTTTGTGCATCACCGTTGTTGCTGGTGCGCTCTCCGTTGACTCCCGCTGTGAGCAGCAGTCTCTCGCCCATCGTCAGAAACTCTTCCTGACCGAAGATCGATTGCGACTTGACGACGTCCTGGGCTTCGGTAGTGAAGATCTGGGTCGCTGACGCTACGTTAGTGACGCCCGGGAAGACTCCGCGACCAGTGTTGCCGAGGATATCCACGTTACGACGAACCTGGCCGATGCCTGCAGATGTCGTGGCGGTGAAACGATCTCGAATGAGGCGGTGGGTGAAGCTGGCGCCGATGTTACCAGTAAAGATGTTGGCGTTGTTGTTCACAAGCGTACCGGGCAGCGCGTTGACCTGCTCGACGTACGCAGTCGCCGGCGAGATGACCCTCGCGTGATCGTTATAGGCGTCGATACCGCCCCTCACTGAGAAGTCGAGCGTTTGCCGATCTTGCGACACCAGGTTGTACGACATCAGTCCGCTGCCAAGAAGACGGAACACGTCTTCGGGGGTTTTGATCAGCTCTGTATTTTGGAACGGGTTGCTGTTGTTGTTCACCGACAACCCAACCGGGTAAGTCCCGTCTGCCTGCTTACGATAGTCGATGAAAGAAGGAGTCTGCGAGAAAGTCGTGTACGGATTGATGCCTGTGTTGTCGTTGCCGCTGATGCCTCGCTCTGTCAGCGAATGGATCAGCTCGGTATTCGCCTGGAGGTTGAGGCGTGAGCCCAACTTCTGTCCGAGGTTTACGCGAATCGACTGCTTGTTGTAATTGTCATTGAGAGCGAGACCGCCGTCGTGCTGGACGAGGCCGGACACGAAGTAGTTGGTGCCACCTGTAGTCGCGCCACGCAGTGACGCAACCGTCTGGTAGTTGAACGGATGCTCGCCGTAAAGCTCCTGCTCGTAGTCGTGGCATTTGGTTGTCGCCGCATTATACGCGGCAATGTCCGCGGCGATGGCCGCGACCGCCGTGTCGCCGGTCCAGTCCGCGTATTCCTGGCCGGACCCAAAGCACCGCGAGCCGACCTTGTTCGAGATGCGGGCAGTGCCGAAGCGTTGAATCACGTCGAGGTTCGACCGCCCTGCCTGGCCTTGCTTCGTGGTGATGATGATGACGCCGTTGGTGCCTCTCGAGCCGTAGATCGAGCTGGCCGACGGCCCCTTGAGCACCTGAATGCTCTCGATGTCGTTTGGGTTGATGTCGGCGGTGCGGTTGACGCGCTGATCTTGGGTCGATCCGAAATTGCCGCCGGCCGCCGCAGTTATGGCGTTTATGCCGTTGGCGATCTGTGAGTTGTCCACGATGACGCCGTCCACGACGTAGATCGGCAGGAAGCTCGCATTGATCGTCGATACTCCGCGCAACTGCACCTGAACGCCGCCGCCCGGCGCGCCGGAGTTCTGAGTGATGATCGCGCCGGGGATCTTGCCCTGCAGCGCGTAGTCGATCGTCTGGGCGGGAACCTTGTTGAGCTTCTCACCCGACACGACTGTCACCGCGTTCGCGGCGTTGACGCTGGAAACCGTCGTCGCGGTTCCCGTGACGACCTGCGTCTCGAGCTGGAGCACGTCACGCCCCAGGGCGATGTTCACTTCAGTGTCGCCGGCGGGCACCGCCGTTGTCTTTGCGATGTAGCCGATGCGGCGCACGCGGAGTGTCACCGGCCCGGCGGGGACGTTCAGGGAGAAACGCCCCTGATCGTCAGTGTAGGTGCCGAGTGACGTCCCGACGACGCTCACACTGGCAGCAACCAACGGTTCATTGCTTCCTTCGACAGTCACGCGACCGCTCAGGCGGCGCGTCTGCGCAAAGGCGCTGGCACTGACGAATACCAGCAACAGCAATGAAAAAACGGACGAGCGAATTCTGTTCATGCCTGTCTCCAGCTTGGATGGGTGAGGCTTGCCGCACAGGCGCGGCAAGCCCGGCAGAGTAGTAAGGGCTCTGCTGGATATTTGTTGTGGGTGGCAACTATTTACCGGTGGGCACCTAGAGTGTCAAGAGTATCAACCCCTAAGCACATGTCATCGACGGTTAAGATTTCATTGCACGACGCAAAGAGCGCCGGCTCCTTCACCGGCGCTCTTTCGGGTTACCCCTACTCGCTATATTAGCCGCTATACGTTTTACGGCTTCTTTGGAGCAGCCGGCGCCGCCGCCCCAGTCGTCGGCCGGGTTCCGAAATCCACCGTCGGCGCTGCCTCGCTGCCCGGAGCCGCCTCAAAGTAGGTCCTCGGCTTGGCCCCGGTCACTTTCGCCGTGATCGCCTGCGGAAAAGTGCGGATGTAGGTGTTATACGCCTGAACCGCCTGATTGTAGTCGGTTCGCGATGTCGCGATCCTGTTCTCGGTACCCGCCAGCTCATCCTGGAGACGCAGGAAGGTCTGATCCGCTTTTAGCTGCGGATAATTCTCCGCCACTGCGATCAGTCTACTGAGTGCCCCCGTCAGCGACGCGTTGGCGTTCGCCATCTGCTGCGGATCGCCAGTCTGAATCGCGCCGGCCAATCCCGCTCGCGCCTGCGCCACTTGAGTGAACACGGCTTCCTCGTGCTGGGCATATCCCTTCACCGTATTCACCAGATTTGGTACCAGGTCCGCGCGGCGCTGCAGCTGCACCGAGATCTGCTGCTTCGCCTGCGCTGCATTCTCATCGTACCGCTGAATTTGGTTGTAACCGCAGCCCCCCACACCCAACAACAAGGGGGCGAGGGCTAGCACCATGCGACGCTTCATTTTCTTATCCTCTGAGTGAGATTGACAACACTCTGTGTGGCCAAAGCCCACAGTAATTTACGACTTGTATTCGTTGAGATATGCCACCAGCCGCTCCATCGCCGCCAGATATCCCTCCAGAATCCGAGCGGCATCCTCGCGCGGAATTTTTTCTGTGCCCCGCACGTGTCGAATCACCTTCACGAACGGGTCCGGCGAAAACCCGGCGCGCTGCGCGAGCGAGCGCGTCAGCTCTTCGTAATCCGGCGAAGGAACGTGCCCGAACAGGCGCGACACTCCCCGGAAAACCACCATCAGCGTGCTCAGGCTTTTCTCTAGCACTTCCAGCTGCAATCGATTGTCTCCACCCGCGCCCATGATCGCCTGACGCAGCTGGAGAAGCTTCCCCATCGCCTGATGCTCGACCTGCAGGCGTAAATCAGATGCCGAGACCGTAATTTCATGGGTCGGCGAATCGCCGAACAGGACGCGATGCCGCTCGAGTATGTCGGCGTATTCCATTGGGAAAATGTCCGACGACGATTTCCACTCCCTCGTCGTGAACGTCAGCGGCGGATGATTGCCATCCTCGGCCCACGCCTTTGACACGGCCGCCACCGCGCGTAGTCGTTCGAGCGGCAGTGCATCCACGATCACCAGCACGTTGTAGTCGGACTTCTTCGGATTGTGCTCGCCGGCGACCGCCGAGCCGAACAGCACCACCGAGCGAAGCCCGCCGCCGTACGCGAGCTGAAGCTGTTTGACCAGTTCGTCGAGTTTCATCATCCTCCTCCTCCGCTACCAGCTCGAGCCGCCACCACCGCCACCAAATCCGCCGCCACCACCAAATCCACCGAAACCTCCACCGCCACCGCCGCCCCAACCCCCGCCACCCCAGCCGCCGCCACCCCACCCACTGCGTCGACCGCCAAAACCGCCAGTCGGAATTATGATCGGCAGGCAGCCTGGCCCGCATCCTCCTCCTCCTCGACGGCGCAAGCTACTCAGCACGATCAGAATGATGAGGAAGATGATCAGCAGCACAGGGAGCGGAATTCCGCCACCGCTCGACGGATACTGAACCTCCGGTGCTGGCAACGGCGGAGGAGCGAGCGCCGTGTCGAGGGCAAAGTTGAATTCCTTGGCGAACGCCTGCGCCGTTCGCAGCGTCACCAGCTCCAACCCAGTGCTGTAATCTCTTTCCCTGAAAGCCGGTGTCGCTTCGCGGCAGATGTCACCCGCATCGGCATCAGTGATGAATCCTTCCGTGCCACGCCCGGTCGAGATGAAGCAATGGCCTCGTCCATCCTTGCTCGTCTCCTTCGGAACGAGCAGGATCACCGCTCCCGCGTTGCGTGTCGGATCGCCGGGGTTTCCGATCTTGCCGACTTTCCACTCTCTGCCGATCTGCAGCGACACTTCCTGGACGTCGCGTGTGCCGATGTCGGGGAGAGTGACGATTGCCATCTCACCCCGGGATTTCGTGCGCACATCGTCGGCGATGCGCTCCATTCGCTGCACCGCATCCGCCGTCAGCACGTGAGCAAAATCGTTCACGAGCCCCGTCGGAGCCGGGATCTGAATGCCTTGTAGAAGGAGGAACAGCCAGGCTGTTCGCAGCGCAGTCAGCGCAGTCGAAGGAAAGCCGATCAGAACCGAGGTAAGTATCTATCTCCTCCGCTTCGAGTACGCATCTGCTCTCCCTTGATTTCACCGCTTGGCAGGAGGTCTATTTAGCAGATGCCTCAACCACAAGTCAACCGCATCCGCCGACTCGCTGCGCTCTCACTCGCACTTGCTTGCGCTCCCGCGAACAACAAGCGACAAGGTTCTGAAAGCACTTCAGTTACGCGCGCGGAAACAACTGCAGTCGCCAGCCGCGCTCCGACGGATTCTAATATTACGCGCGCCGACCTCGCGCGGATTCAAGGCAGCTCGACAGCACCACTTTGGGTGATCGAGGTCAGCGACTTCCAATGCCCTTACTGCAAGCAGTGGCACGACCAGACCTATCCACAGTTCCTCGAGCAGTTCGTCAAGACCGGGAAAGTCCGCCTGGCCTACGTCAACTTTCCATTGTCAAGCCACGCCCACGCCTTCCCAGCCGCCGAAGCGGCGATGTGTGCCGGCGCTCAGAACAGATTCTGGCCGATGCACGATGCTCTTTTTGCCACCCAGACACGCTGGGAAAACCTGCCCTCACCTGCGCCCGTATTTGACTCGCTCGCCCAATCCACCGGCGTCGACATGGAGCGTTGGCGGGATTGCGTGAGCTCGGGCAAGATTCGGCCGCTCATCGAAGCGGATCACGACCGTGCCCAGAGAGCGGGCGCCAGCGCTACACCCAGCTTCATGATCGGCGACAAGCTGCTGGCGGGGGCGATGCCGCTCGACGAGCTGCAGAAGGCCATCGATTCCGCCATGGTGAAAAATCGCAAGCAGTGAATTCGCTGCTGCGAATTCCCTACGCTTTCGCGGGCCTCGTCACCGAAGGACTCGTCCGAACTGTACCGGCCGGAAAATCCAAATTCCGCCGCGGGCTGAGCGCACGACGCGGACTCCTCGAGCGATACTCGCGATGGGCGTCGACTTCTCGTGACCTGTCGCACCCGCTGGTCTGGTTTCACGCGCCATCGGTCGGTGAAGGCCTTCAGGCGCTTCCCGTCGTCGAGCTTGTACGCGCGCGGCGACCCGACGTCCAGATCGCTTACACTTTTTATTCGCCGAGCGCCGAGCAGTTTGCTCGTACGGTAAAAGCTGACTTCTCCGATTTCCTTCCTTTTGACACGTTCGCGCACGCAGAGTCGATAATTTCGGCGATTCGTCCCGACGCGCTCGTATTCAGTAAGCTCGACATCTGGCCCGCGCTCACCGAGCGCGCTACTGCGTCGGGCGTGGCTGTTGGAGTCATCAGCGCGACGCTGCCTGAATCCTCCGGTCGTCGCGGACCGTTCGCGCGAGCGCTGCTCGGCGACGCGTATCGCGCCATCGATCGCCTCGGGGCAATCGACGAGAAGGACGCCGAGCGTCTGCGCGAGCAGGGCGTGCGCCCCGACAGAATCAGCGTGACGGGCGACACTCGCTACGACCAGGTCTGGGCGCGAGCCCAGCGGCCATCGTCGGCGTTGGTTGAATCGCTCCGCTCGTCGCGGCCGACGCTGGTCGCCGGATCAACCTGGCCTGGCGACGAGGAGCATCTCCTTCCCGCCTGGCTCCGCATCCGCGAAAAAATTCCCGATGCCCGGCTCATCATCGCGCCCCACGAGAGCAGCGACGCGCATCTCAAATCGATCGAGTCATGGGCGCGCGCAAGTGTTTTGACGCTGGCGCGTCTCGATGTTCCGAGTGCCACACGAGCCGATGTGATTCTCATCGACCGCTACGGAATCCTGGGCGACCTTTACGCGCTCGCTGACGTCGCCTACGTGGGCGGTGGATTTCATGCCGCCGGTCTGCACTCCGTCCTCGAGCCGGCCGCGTTCGGAGCGCCAGTTTTATTCGGGCCTCGCAATGAAAAGAGTCGAGACGCCGCCAAGCTCATTCACGACGGAGGCGGTGCAATGATCAAAGGCGCCGTCGACCTGGCGATCCGTCTTGCCGACTGGCTCGGCTCGAGCGCGGCGCGCGATTCCGCCGGCTCCTTGGCGCGGTCGGTGGTCGAGAATGGCTTGGGTGCCGCGGAGCGCTCCTACGACCTGGTGATTACTTTGCTCCGTCGGCGAGAGCGCGCGCCGGATGCATCGGCGGGCGGTACGTAACCCCGCTCGTACTCGGCTTGTGCACGAAAAATCCCTGCACCAGATGAACGCCGAGTGATTTCACCATCTCGTACTCTTCCTTGCGCTCGACGCCCTCGGCGATCACCATCGCGCCGTGCTCGTTGGCAAAGCGCACCATCGTCTCCACCAGATTCTGCTTGATGAAGTTCTGGTCGATGCAGTTGATGAGGGACATATCGAGCTTGATGAAATCCGGCTCGAGATTGGCGATGGATCCGAGGCCGGCGTAGCCGCTCCCGGCATCGTCGACCGCGAACCGATAGCCCTTGTCGCGGAACTCCTTGAGACGACCGCGGAATTTCGGATAATCCTTGATCGCCGTTCTCTCAGTGATCTCGATCACCACCTTCGTCGGATCCTTGACGTTGAGCGCGTTCACGTCGAACGAAGGATCGGCGAAATCGGCCGGATCGACATTCATGAAGAGCAGCTCGCCGTCCTTGAGCAACTTGCCCATCCCTTCTATCGCCCGCTCCCGGCAGAGCCGGCTCAGATCCCAGATCAGATCCGATTGCGCCGCGATCTCGAACATCACCTCCGGACTTCTCATGCTGCGCATCGTTCCGCGCGCCAGCGCCTCGTAGCCGAAGACTTTCTGGCTGTCGGTGATGACGATCGGGTGGTACTCGATATACAGCCCGCGATCGCGCAGCGTCTCGCGCAGATCGGAGACCTTCTTTGCCTGCTCGCGGTGCTCGAGGCTCTTCGACGCGTTGGCCGCCTCGCGAATTCCGCGATAGATCTGCCGCTCCAGCCGAAGCTTCGGATTGTAGACGACGAGCGCCCGTCCGACGAAGATGTCGAACAAGGCGGCGATGTCCTCGCCGTGGACGCGCTCGATCTCCGAGGAGACAGCGTCTTTCAACCCTGCAGTGAGCTCCGTGATTTCAGCGTCGGTCGCTGCGGGCGTGTCGTCCTGGGGAACGTGGAAGAAGACGAAATCGTCATCGTTGGGGAATGCCACCATCAGCCTCGACGACGCCAGTGGACTCTTGCTCAGATATTCTCGCATCGCTTCGCCCGTCGTCTCCAGCACGCTGTCCAGCTTTTCCCAGCCGTAGACTTCTTCCACCTTCGAGTAGCGATCGAAGTTGAAGTAGAGAATGACGACTTCGCCTCGATCCTGAATGGCTTTCCGGATGCTGTCGATCGTAGCGGCGACGGTCGGCAGGCGCGTCAGTGAGTCGCGCAGTAGCTGATGATAGTCCACGCTCAGCGGCTGGGAGCGGAGGTTGAAGCGCCGGACGGCGCGTTCGGCACGAGCAGCTTGACGTTGCGCTCGACCGTGGCTGCAAGTCTCGACAGCTCGAAGGGCTTCTCGACAAAATCGTCGGCTCCCGTCTGCAGGGCCTGACGTTTGTTGACCCAGTCGTCTAGCGCGGTGACCATCACGACTCGCACGTTGCGACCAAGCGTCGGATGCGATTTGATGTCGCGGCAGACCTGCCACCCATCGCGACCCGGCATCATCACATCGAGCAGCACCAGCGAAGGCTTCACTTCCTCGAACGCCTTCAGCGCGTCATCGCCGTTGTAGGCGACGGTGATCGGAAAGCCGCGCGCCTCCAGATAATCCCGAATGATGTGGGCGTTATCGGGATTATCGTCGACCACCAGAATCGGTGGGTGTGATGTGTCTGCCATAAGCGACTGTCTGAAATGATGTTATGACCATTTCGGGCGCAATTCGCAAGCCAGCCGAGCCCTCTGAAACGACGGTTATAAAAAAAAAGAAGTCGGGTTCGACTTCCCTCCTTCGAGTTATGCCCTGCCAGCGCGAGTCTACTCGATGCGCGTCCAGATCAGCATCGTTCCGCATTCCGAGCGATAGGACGCGTACTGAATCGGAGTTTCCTCGCGGCTCGCGTAGTACTCGATCCCCTGGATAGTCGACGGTGGAATCGCGTTGATGTTGAAGAGGGCTTCATTCACATCCGACGAGAAAACTCGCACGTTGTCGATGTAAACCTGCGAGTAGCAGCCGCGTGGAGCGCCCTTCCTCCGGTCCATCGCGTCACCACCGCGCGACTGCTGCGCTGAGTAGCGCGAGCTCGCGACGGCGCTCTCCGCACCATAGTGGTTGATGCGGACGCCCGGAAGCCTCGCCAGTATCTCGCCGAGTTGGCGGTCCTTCTCTTTGTCGAGGTCGGACCGCGTCAGAAATGCCCCGCCTCCATGAGCCCGCCGCTCCTCGAACTCGAGGAATTTTCCGTGCTGGGTGCCACCGCCGAGGACATTGACGGTGTCGAGAGAAACGGCGACGGGAGTCAGCGCGAAATCAGCGGCGAGTGTGTCCGCGCCGGAGAAGCGCGCGTTGATGGCGATGGAGTTGTAACCCACTCGGCGGATTATCACGCGGAAGACTCCTTTCGGAATCCCTTTGAAAAAGAATTTGCCGAGTGAATCCGTGCGCGCGCCGAGGTTGAGCGCTGGAATGGTGATCTCGGCGCCGGGGAGGGGAGGAGAGGGATCCTCATCAGCTACGATCGCGCCCAGGAAAACCGACTGAGCGCGGGCAGCGGAGGCGAGGCACATCGCGAGTGTAATCTGGACCCAAACTCGAAGAGTGCGTTTCACTCTGCCTCCGCTGCCCTGTGCTACAACACGCTATTTCACTACTAGCGTGCCTTTAGCTCCGTTGGTGGTGCTGTTGAAAGTGTAAGTACCCGGTGTCACAAAGAGTCGCGCCTGAGACCCAGTGCACAGCGGCGGGTTCGTGCTGCCGGCCCCTCCTGTTCCAATGTTGCCTGAGTTACCGGTTGGAGTCGTCGAGAGCGCCGCGGTCGGTGTGGCGAACGTGACGTTGAAGCACTCGACATTGTTGGGCGTAGTTGTCGCCGTGAATGTCGTTGGAAACAGCGTTGTCCCAACGACTGCAAACGTTACGACAGCTCCAGGAGTTGTCGCATTGGGTCTACCTTCGACCGCCGCCTCAGTTGCCGAAACGGTGATCGAATCGGGGAAGAAGATGATTCCAGTACCCGACGTCGCCGTGGTCACTGATATCGTCGCTGTTACAGGGTCGGTGATCGTGACTGGGAACGTCGCCGTCTTGGTCACGCCGCCGATGGTGTTGCTCGCGGAAATCGTCGCCGTTCCAGGCTTTACTCCCGTGATAATGCCCGTGGCTCCGACGGTGGCGATTTCAGGATTGCTGGTGAAGAACGCCGGCCTGCCGATCCCGCTGGCGTTGGTCGCGGCCCGCTGGGTTGCCAGCGTTGCTCCGCCCGCATCCGTGTAGGTGATGGTCAGTGTGTCAGTCGACCCCGCGCCGTTTGTCGCCCGCGAAGACGTGAGCGTCATTCCCGCGACCGCGGGCGGTGTGGCACCCGTCGCCAGAACAGTGACTGGAGTTGTGTCCGCCAGCGTTACCGACGGTTTGCTCGTCCCGCCGGGAATGTTCTGCAGCGTCATGATGATGTTGGCCGCGCCCGCTTTCGGCTGCGCGGTTACCACGCCGTTCGCATCCACTTTGGCGACTGTGGTATCGGTCGAGCGGAACGTGGTAACTCCGTTTACCGCGACGGGGTTACCAGGAGCCAGCGGGTTGCATGGCGTCGCGGCCGGGCCGGGGCAGCTCGCGTCGAACGCGGTAACGGTCATGGTTTGCGTACCGCCCTGCGCCAGCGTAACTGCCTGCGGATCCAGCCTTACCGCGAAGAAGTTCGAAATCTGTAATACATCAGTGATTTTGTCGTTGCTGTTACACGCGACAAAAACAGCAGCAATAGCAAGAAGACATAGTTTCTTCATTGGTCTCATCCTGAGGGGTGAGGGGACGGTGGGTTGAGTTTTACGGGTTCCGGTCGAGGCAGCCATGGAACTGCGGGTTGTTTTGCTCTGCCAGAGGGATGACCAGGAACTTGTCCGTCCCGTACGAACCACCCTTGTAGTAGGGGCCATTCGGAAAGACTGTGTTTTCTGCGCGACCGAATCCGCCGTCGCTTGTTGGGCGAACCAGCCTGCGCATATCTGCCAATCGGTGACCAGTGCTCCAGAGCCAAAAAGCCCTCTCACGGAAAAGCAGATCTTCACGTGCGGTCTGACTTCCGGGATCGGTAAGCGCGGGTAACGAGCCACCGGCGGGTACCAGCGGGCACCCGGTCACCTGCGGCAACGTTGCCGAGCAGGGGTTTGAAGGCTGCTTGAAGGTGTTGAAGTTCGCGCGCAGCTGATTGAGCTTCGCCAGCCACGTCGCGACATCGCCCGTTCTCAATGCGACTTCTGCTTCGATGAGGCGCGCCTCGGTGCCCGTGGCGATGGAGATATCCGCCTCGCGCGTCGGCCAATTTAGTTGCACGAGGAACGATCCCGGGCCAAAGTTGTTGTCGAACGAAGTCGTACGCGTCTGGTTGGGATCGAAAGTCTTGCACGCCGCGCTGCCACCGATGCACATCGGCACGCGCGGATCGTTGGCGCTGAAGAAATTCAGACCGACGATGCCCTCGTTGTTACCGGGCATCCATCTACCGGCACTGTTGTTTAGAGCCCAGATCTGGTTGTCTCCCAGCACCTGGGTGTAAAACATCGTGAATCTGAAGTTGTCAGGAACCCCCGCCGCACCGATGGTCGTCCCCGCGCCAGTCACGTCTCCGAGGTCGAGTTGGACTCTTGCCTTCTCAATTCCCGACAGCCATTTGACGGTGTCGGCACGCGGAACGCCCGCCGGTGCATTCAACATCGCTGAATCGAAGCTGGCCATTGCGCGCTTATAGATCTCGACATTCGGTAGCTGATCGCCGTAGATGATGTTATTGCTGGCGTCCAACGAGCTGATCGGCATGCCATTGCAGAAATTCTCTGCGATCGTCATCTCCGCCCAACCTCGGACCCAGTACATCTGCCCGACATCCGTGGTGTCGGTCGGCTTCCACTGACGGAGCAACGCCATCGCCTGAATTGCCGAGACGCGCACGCGGTGGAGTCCGCGCGCTTCAAGCGTCATCGCTGTATTTGCGTCGGTGATTGAGCGAGAGTCCGCTTCGTCACGCTGCACGAAGGTGTCAGTTGACCGCCATTCGTCTGCGACTACGCCGCTAAAATGGAAAATGCCTTCGTTCAGCGAGCCGCTTCCCTGAAGCCCCCCGGTGACGTCGGATAGACGGGTCAGTGCGCCAAGGCGTAGCGCCTCGGCACCCTCAGCCGAACCCACGTTAGCCGGATCGATGACATCGGGGTCGGTTATAGTAAGAATTTTGTCTCGGTTGCACGCCGTCAGCGTCGCAACGGCGATCACCGCCGCCAACGCTCCTCTAAGGCGCGCTCGATAATTCACGTTTGCCATTTTTTTTGTCCTATTGGTAAGCGCTAGAGCGCGTCAGAAGCCAAGGTTGAAACGGAGAGTGACGTAACGGGGCGGTGGTACGGCCTGGAATGGATCCTCGACTTCGACGCCCGTTCCACCTGGCGCCGTCACCGCTTCCGGATCCGTACCCGTCCACTGAGTCCAGGTCTTCAGGTTGCGTCCCGCCAGAGTGATGCTGAGTCTGTTGCCCGGCATGAAGCGGTGCTCCAGCCAGCTCTTTGGCGCGGTAAAGGTCAGTGCGAGCTCACGCAGTTTCGCGTAATCGCCCTTCTCCCAGAATCCACCCTCGGTCCTCAAAGGGTGATCGCGCAGCGCCACGACACGCGCCTGCTCCCAGAGCGGCGCATTCGGGTTCGCCAGCCCGCTGCAGTTCAGGCGCTGGTTGCAGCGGATGCGCTCATTGGAGTTCTTGATCCAATAGCCGCCCTTGCGGTCGAGCTGCGCCGTGAGGCGGAACATGTTGTGCCAGAAATCCAAGCCCGGCGTGAAGCTCATTTCCACGTGCGGATTCGTGCGCCCAATGAACATCGCCGAGTCGCTCACGATGATCTCGTTGGCCGTCAGGATTCCATCGCCATTGAAGTCATTGTAGGCAAGGATGCGACGCTGCCAGACACCGAACAGCGGATAGCCCGGCACCTCGCGGATGTCCGCACCGATGATCGGCGGAACGGTTCCGAGGCTCACCAACTTGTTGTTGTTGATCGCGTAGTTGAACAGACCGTCCAGCCCAATGTTGCTCAGCTGAAGTACCTGTGCTCTCAGACTTGCCTCGAAACCGCTGTTCGTGACCGAACCTAGATTCTCGAACCGAGAAGTCGACACACCGGCCGATGGTGGCAGGATGCGCTGCACGAGAGCGTCGCGCGTCTTCTTCCTGTATCCGGTTAGTGTTACTGAGGCGCGGTTGTCGAATAGATCGATGTCCATTCCGCCTTCGAACTCGCCCGCGCGCTCCGGCCTCAAATTGGGATTTCCGAGGGCGCTGAAGATGACGGCTGCGGTTCCCTGATCCTGAACGTTCGCCGTAGTGCCAAGAAAGAACTGCGTCGCGTCATTCGATCCAGGCGAGTTACCCGACTGACCGAACGCCGTCCGCACCCGGAGTTGACTGAGGAAGCCTGGCTTCGGGAAAAATGGCTCCTCGGAGATCACCCACGAAACGCTACCCTTTGGATAGAAGGCCGAGTGCTGCCTCGTTCCGAAGGTGCTGTTGTTGTCGACGCGGAATCCGCCGGTCACGAACATCCGATCGCGAATGGCGAAGGTCTGTTCGAAGAAGGTGCCGGCGTTGACCTTAAAGGTCGATGACTCGTCTGCCCCTTGAACCGCACCCGCCGTGACCGTCGTCGCACCCGGGGGGAGGACCGAACCACTGGCTCCGTTACGAGCGAAGATGCTGCGGAAGTACTGCGCGCCGAACGTCGTCTTCGACGAGATCGCGTCCGACAAGTGGAACTGCCCAGTCCCGCTCGCGTCGAATGTGTACAGGAAGAAGTTCGTTCGGTTGTTGATCTTGAAGCCCAGGCGGCTGCTGCCGAAATCGGAGCACTGTCCCTGGCGGCAGATGTCGGAGTCGACCCGATTGATGAAGTCGATGCCGAAATTTCCGCGCGTGGTTAGCCATGTAAAAGGACGCCAGTTCGGGCTCAGACTTCCGATGAACCGATTGATGTCCTGTCCGACCGATTCCTGGAACATGTCGCCGGGAGTGAATGCTCTGTAGCCGTTGCGGAACAGCGTCGTTCCGCTAATGAAGCCGTTGGTTCTGTAGCCGGGTCCACCATACGCGCTCGACGTAAGACCGGTCGTGTTGTTTTCAGTCTGCGGCAAACGTTGCGAGCTGGAGATGAACGCCGTTGACACAGCGACATCCGCCAGTGGCGAGAGCTGCAGGTTCATGTTGCCGCGGAACGTCGCACGGGTGAGCGCGTTCGGCCGCAGCTGCGCCCCCGGAATTGATCCATTTCTCGCGAGCAAACGCGCGATCTCGAAATCTGGAACTCTGTAGACGCCCTGCTCACCGGCGTAGTTGCCCTGCAGGAAATAACGAAGCGTCTCCGATCCACCTGAGACGCCCGCGCCATACTCTTCCTGATACGCCGGGTGAAGCGGCGTAAGATCCTTCTCGGCGAAAATATTGAGCGCCGCCACGCTGTCCAGAATGCAAGTGCCGAGTGAGACGTTCGGCAGCGAGCAGTTACCGAGCGCCGTCGTGCGCAACGCACCGGTCGGCGAGTGGCCGAACAGAGTGTAAGCCGTCGGGTACGTATTGTGATCCGAGATCCGGCCGTGCTGAAGATAGGTGTCCCAGCGCGCGGCGCCGACGCGACCACGCTTGGTGGTGATCACGATTACACCATTCGCAGCGTCGGTTCCGTATAAAGTCGAGGCCGATGGTCCTTTGACCACTTCGACGCTCTCGATCTGATTCGGATCGATGTCGCTGAGGCGGCTCGGATTCGATCCACCGATGCCGATGCTGGAAGAGCCAGTCGCGCTCTCCATGCGAATGCCATCGATGATCACGATCGGGTCGTTGCTGAGTGAGAGGCTGTTCACGCCGCGGATGCGGATGCGCTGCCCCGTCCCGGTCATGGTGCCGGCGAGAACTTCGACACCCGGTGCTCTGGCGTTCAACAGGTCGGTGATGTTGGTGACCGGCTTGGTCTCCACCGTCTGCGCCGCGTTGAGTCTCGGGATGTCGTTGCCGACTTCAGTCTTGCGCTGTTCGCCGGTCGCGGTCGTGACGACCTGCTCGAGCTGGATCGCCGTCGCGGCGAGCGAGAAGTCGAGGGTTGCCGTTCCGCCGGCGGGAACTGTCACCGGTAGCTTTTGGGTGACGTGTCCGAGTGCGAGCACCCGAACCTCCTGCGCTCCTGCCGGCGCACCACGAATGGTGTAGCTGCCGTCATCTCTCGTCGGTACGGCGATGCCGGTGCCGACGATTGTCACGCGCGCATTTGGAATCGGGCGACCCGTTCCCTCCTCACGCGCTGTGCCGCTAATTGTACCGGTGGTTCCCTGGGCGATCGCGAGTGCCGGCACGGCCACGGCAATTGCGATCGACACGATCTGACGAAGACGATTCATTTCTTCGTTACCTCTCTCCAGTCGGAATGGTGAGGCTGCGCATCTGGTCGGAACAAATGCGAAAACACAGGAGGGCTCTGGCCCGCCTGGCTCGTCGTGATCGAATTGTCCGTCCCGTAGGAGGCCGGGCGCCTCCTCGGGGTAAATACTATAAGGTGTGTCGAGCGCACGCCAGCAGGGCCTTGCAGCGACTTGCTCTCTCGTAAAACGACGACATCAACCCGGAATGACTTTCGTTACGAGCCTTCGCCGCGTCTGCTATTCCCGCTTGACAACACCCGGCACGCAGTCGAACGTGCTGAAAGTCACGTTGTTCGGAGTGTCTATGCGTAGAGGCAGCTCCCTCCTGTTCCTCGGCTCTCTTGTGGCGTCCGCATCCATTGCGTTAGCACAGGATCAATCTTCTCAGGCGATTCCTTCGTTCACCCTGAGCGGGACGGTAACTGACACGAGCAAAGCGCCAATAGGAAGTGTCGAGTTGCTGCTTGGCCGCCACGGCGAAATCAATCGACGGTTTCGCACCGGGAATGACGGTCGCTTTTCATTTGAGGGCATAGTCGGCGGCTCCGTGTCGCTGACCGCGCGCAGGCTCGGCTATCGCGCACGTACAATCGCCCTGGAAATAAATGACACCACCGCCCGCCATCCGCTTGCGGTAATTCTTCAAGTCATTCCTGGAGACGTGGCTCCGGTGTTGGTGGAAGGGATCGATAGCCGGCTGGAGGCGTTCTACATGCACAAGCGTCAAAATAATTTCGGCCGATTCATCGAGCAGACAGAGATCGAGCGGAAAGGGCCGGTTTTTGTCAGTGAGCTTTTCCGCACAGTGGCTGGCGCAAGCGTTCGCCCCTCGACGCGCGCCGGGAACATAGTGAGGCTGCGCGGATGTCAACCAATGATCTGGGTCGATGGAATCCACGTGCTGAACGCTGAGCTCGACGATGTTGTCAACCCCGCGGACATTGCCGGCATTGAGATCTACAACTCGTGGTCGACTCTTCCCAGTGAATACATGGATCGCGAAGGCGCTGGCTGCGGCGCGATAGCTGTCTGGACAAAAAGTCGATAGCGAGCGGCAAGGACACAAAAGGAAAGGCCCCTCCAACTCGAGGGGCCTTTCGTCAAACTGTGATCAGACTCATCACGGAGCTGGTGCTTGTCCGCGCACGCCGCACCCGACGAAGTACGTCGGTGACGCTGTCGGGTTGGAATCCCAGTACATTCGGGTTTCGAACGCATCGGCCCCCTGATCGGCGACCGCCGCGTCGACATTTGCACCATTCACCGAAACCTCGGTGATCGAGTACATGAAGCGGCGCGGTACGTTGCTGCGAATCGCGGCGGGGCCGGGTTGAACCGTTGCCGGCACGCACGTCCGGCGCCATTCCGCCCATGCCTGGCCACCATCGCTAAACAGCGCTATGTACTTTTGCTGCCCGATCTGAGTAAGACCCGCAGTGCCACCGGCGTACGCCACCGCTGACTGCGCGAGGTACGAATTAATGGCACCCTGGTCTACCCCCCACTGCTGCATGGAGGCTGTGATTCCTGCGGTATAATAGGCAGCCGCCTGTGCGGGTGTGAGGCCGCCAATCCCCCGCTGTGCCGCCTCAGCCAGGATGAAGTTGACTTCGGCAGCGGTCAGGATGAACGTTGGATAGCTCGCTCCGCAGCACCCGAAGGTGCCGTACGCTGTAACGCCCGGGTAGAAAACCAAGCCCACACGGGACGCTCCCTTGAAGAACGCCGTAATATCCGATGCAAGAAGCGCATTCGGCGCACCGGTGAACGCGCCGGTATTCTGGTTCGGCTGTGCGTAGATAGGAACCCGAGGATCGTTGTTCGCGTTCATTAGGTTCATGAGCACGATCGACACTCGATGGTCATCGCGCGTCTTGAAGTCGGAGGCCCAGGGATTATCGTAAATCCCGTCGCCTGGCCAGGCTAGCTCCGCATTGTTGGCGTTGTCAGTGATCAACCCGCCTGGAGCGGCAATCGCAGCTCTGAGTTGAGCATCGGCTGTCGCAGGATCCTTATTGATCAGACGCAGCGCCTGACGCGCACGCAGCGAATTCGCGAACTTCTCCCACTTGGTCAGATCGCCGCCGAATATAGCGTCGCCCGCGCCAAGGCTACCTGCCGGAGAACTGGACATATCCTTTGAGGCTTTGTCCAGAACCTTGAAGAAGTCGTCGTAAATGGCTTTCTGCTGATCGTACTTTGGAGCCAGAGAGCCGCCGGCAACGTCACCCTTTAGCGCATCGAAATACGGGACGTCGCCCCACGTATCCGTGAGGTAGCCGAAAACCCAGGTGCGCAACGCCAGAGCCGGCCCATACACGCCAGCCTGATTCGCTGCCTGACCTTTGTCAATGACCTTCTGTAGATCTTCGAGTTCCGTCACATAGGGACGATCGAAATAACCTGCGGTAGATCCGCCAGTGAGGCGCGCATAGCGATCCTCATCGGGATACTGCACTTCGGCCAGATGCTGCACCACGAACTCCGCTCCTCGCAGATCGTAGCCATCTCCGAGCCAACGTGCGACTGATTGAACGGTGGCGTTGGTGAATAGCGTAGATGCAGGCACGTCTTCGGGGCTGTTCGGATTTTTGTTTATGGCCGTAAGCTTGTCGGAATTGCAGGCAACCACGCCAAACGCGATCGCCAGTCCCGAGCCGACGGCAAAAAGTTTTCTATTCATCATTCGCTTTATCTCGGTTAGGGACCACTTATGGAGTTATGCGGAGATTGACGCCGATCGAACGTGCTGTCGGAAGCGCTGCGAACTCGATCCCCTGGAAATTCCCCGTCTGGAAAGAGAATTCTGGATCGACGTTCGGAAGCTTCGTCCACGTGTGCAGATTTCGCCCGGAGACCGCAATGTTCACCGCACGTGCGTTGAACATGTTGGCCCACCTCTCCGGCAGATCCAGCCCCACGCGTACCTCTCGCAACTTCACATAGCTATCGTCGAAGATGTACGGTTCGTTGACGGGGAAGATGTTTTGCAGATACTGCTCCGTCGTTACCCTGGTCGTGTTCTGCTGACCAGTCACGTCATCGATACCTTTGACGACCACGCCGGGATTGTTCCAGTCGACCTCCCGGCCTTTCAGAGTCTGCGCAAGCACGCCGGTGTAGTCGCCGAAATAGTTGGTGATGCTGAAGACCTGGCCCCCATGCTTGTAGTCGAGCAAGGCGCTGAGAGTCATTCTCTTGTAGCTCACCTGGTTGTTCCAGCTCCCTGTCCACTTCGGCTGGATGTTGCCGAGGACTTTACGCGGGCCGACCTGAGTGATGCCGTTGTGAAGCAGCAACTCACCCGTCGCGCTATCACGCAGGAACGAGTACCCGAAGATTGAGCCGTAGGCCTGCCCTGCTCGCGCTTCGATATTGGTATACCAGGTACTCCCGATAACGTAAGTCTTAATTCCTGGCGCGAGCGTGTTCACCAGACTCTTGTTGTGGGAGTAATTGAATGTTGAAGTCCACGAGAGTCCGGCGGATGTCTGAATCGGAGTTATGCCAAGCAGGAACTCCCCACCCTTGTTGGTGATTTCGCCGGCATTGACCGACTTGGTGGAAAATCCTGAGGCTGGCGAAACCGGAATCGTAAAGATCTGGTTCCTCGTCGCCTTGCTGTAGATGCTTCCGTCGAAGGTCGCGCGACCGTCGAACAAGCTCAACTCCATGCCGAACTCACCAGCGCTGGTGTTCTCAGGCTTGAGGTCGCCATTGGCAAGCGCGTTCTGCAACGTGAACTGCGGAAGCGACCCGAACTTGGTGGAGAGACCGGTATACGTCGTTCTCAACTGGTAGGGGTTCGCGTCGTTGCCGACTTTAGCCGTCGACGCCCTCAACTTGAGGTAGGAAATCACGTTGTTCTTGAGGGCAGGCAACGCGTCCGTCACCACGACCGATGTATTGAGCGACGGATAGAAGTATGAGTTGCCACCCTGGGGCAGAGTAGAGGACCAGTCGTTTCGCGCAGTCCCTTCGACCGTCCACCAGTTATTCAAGGTGACAGCCATAGAACCGAAAACGCTGTTCACCTCTCTTCGCGAATTGAACTCGCCTAGCTGTGGGGTAACCGCCGCGTTGGAAACGTTATAGATCCCCGGAACGGAAAGACCGCTGGTGAAAGTGCTCGTGGTATTGAACACCTCTTTGCGGAGGTTGCCGCCCGCGGTGCCGGTGATCTGAAGATGCGTACCCAGCCCTCTGTCGGCGTTGAAGATGAGGCTCGAGTTATTCTGGTTGCTGTAATCGTTGATGAGATCGAACGCGCCGAAGAACTGCGGGTCAACACCATTCCCCTCGATGTTTCCCGTCGCAAACCGGTGATCGACATTGTAGCGGTAGACATCGGAACCCGTTCGGGCAACCGCGCTGAGCCAGTCGGTAAGCCTGTACGTCGCCCCGACAGTCCCGATCATACGATCACGCACGTCCTGCAAAGGATTCTCGTACTGCATCCATATCGGATTGTTATGGAAGTTGTAGTTCCAATTGAACTCGCGGTTGGACGGACCGTTGTTGGTAGCGGCGCCGATCTGGTAATTCCTCAGCGCGTTCATGTCGACCTGACGTCCGAACCAGACGAACAATCCTTCCATGATGCTGTTTGCGTAACCCACGCCCGGACGATTCATCGCCGCGTTGTGGATGTACTGCACGCTCGCATCAGTAGTCAGTCGGTCGGTTACCCTCAACGACCCGTTGAGTAAGCCGGACGTCTTGGAGAACTGATTGTTGGGAATGAAACCGGAGATGTTGTCCCTGCCGAGCGAAAGGCGGGCGTTGGCACGGTCCGTTCCTCCACTGACGGCGGCAGTCGTAGACATCGTGTGCCCGGTATTGAAAAAGCTTTCGACGTTATCCGGGTGAGCGACCCAGGGAATACCGACGAGGCACCCGGTAGAACTCGTCGCTACGTCGCAACCAGGGATACGCGGGCTGGTGAATTGTGTGCACGGCACTGTTTGGTCGTACACAAACGGGTTGTTGGGATCGTAACGCGGATCCGAGGATTGAACAAATACGCAACCTGATGTGCGTCCATCGAGACGCGGCCCGTAACTCTGGTCATTGAAGTCGTTGTTGCCGCCGCCCTGGCCGTCGATGTACTGGAATTGGCCACCCGCGCCCTGACCGTACTGATTCTGGAACTTCGGTAGAATGGACGGTCTTTCCCACGAGAACGACGTGTTGATCTCGGTACTCGCCCGCGCGCCGGTCGAGCCCTTCTTGGTCGTGATAATGATCACGCCATTCGCCGCGCGCGACCCGTACAGAGCGGCCGCGTTCGGGCCTTTGAGCACGGACAAAGTGGCAATGTCGGCGGGGTTGATGTCGCTTATTGCACTCCCGAGATCGTATCCGGAGTTCGAGTCACCACCGCGGTCAGCGTTCGAGATCGGTACTCCGTCGACTATGAACACAGGCTGGTTGTTGCCCGTAATCGAGTTTGCACCACGAATGATGATGTTCGCCGATCCGCCCTGGGTGCTGGGTGTGGTGATCGTAACGCCGGAGACTTTGCCCTCGAGCTGTTCAACCACGCTCAGAGCCTTTGTCTGATTGATCTCCGCGCTGGTGAGCTGCTGTTGCGCGGTGCCGAGTCGGCTCTTCTCTCTCGTCAGACCGAGCGCGGTAACGACGACACCCTGCAATTCAGTGGCGGCCGCGGAGAGGCTGAAGTTCTGAGTGACCGCGGTGCCATTCAGAGTTACAGGTGCCGAGCTCGCCTGGTAACCAAGGCGACGCGCCAGCACGGTGACCGTCGTACCGTTTGCCGAGACTGGGGCGGTGAACGTGTACCGGCCCTGATCGTCTGTAAACGCGCCGGCACGCAGCGTCGGAATGCTCACGCTCGCGCCGACAATGGGTGCCCCACCGGTGCCAGTGACCTGGCCACTGATGGTCGTTCCCTGTGCCTGCGCGAGTGCCGGGGCAAGCCCAAACACGCTCGCGATCACAAGGAAGCGAGAGATCTTACCTGTCATTCCCATACACACCTCGCAGAAAGTGAAACTGGGATGAGCGATCGAAGGAGCGGATGAAAACGCGTCTCCTCCGGGCGAGTTTTTTCCGCATTCGTGGCGATGCCGGCGGGAAGACATACGAGCACGAGTGTGGGTCGGCTCTCGCTGAGTCACCAGCCCGTGAGCTAGCGAAAGCCTCTTAGCCGCGTAACGTACGCAGCGTTACCTTACAGGCAGATGACAAATCCCGTGATTGTTTTTCAGGATTAGCCGATGTCCCCCGCAGATGCGTCGGTACCGACGCATCTGCGGGAAAAAAGGAGGTGGGCCATGCTGCCAGCCAGGTTTCTTCTTCCCGCGGGGACTCTTATAGTAGCGACAGCTCTTCAGGGACAGCAGTCTCGCCCCACCGCTGTCACCGCCCCGACGGTAAGCGGTCTGGTCAAGGACATCGCCGGCCAGCCAGTTTCCGATGTGGAAGTCGGAATCATAAGAGGAGAACAGTTACAGCAGTTCGTCATCACCGCTGCCGACGGAAAGTTTCTGCTCTCGGGTGTCGGTAGCCGGGTGGTCCCTCTGCGGATCCGTCGGCTCGGCTACGCAATGCAGTTCCTCGACGTGGACGCACGACTGCCATCAGCTACAATGCTCGAGATAATTCTCAAAACAGTTCCCAGCGAGCTGGAAGAAGTGACGATCGCCGGGAACGATCTGGTCAAGCTCCATGAGTTCTACGAGCATAGGCAGCAGCGTGGATCCTTCGGAAGATTTCTCGAGCAGAGTGACATCCGCCGGCTTGGACCGACGAACCCCAGCGATCTGTTCCGCACTGTTCCGGGGATGGTCATCAGCACCGGGTCGGGTGGTAATACAATGCGCATCCGCGGCTGCCAGCCGATGGTTTGGGTCGACGGGCAGCGTGTACCGGGCGCAGAGCTCGATGAAGTAATCCACCCCTCGGAGATAGCGGCGATCGAATTCTATCCCTCCAACGCCGGGGTGCCGCCGCAGTACATGGAACGCGGAAATCGTCTCTGCGGTCTGGTTCTCGTCTGGACCAAGACCCGCTGACACATTTGGCAATCACGGATAAAACAAAGCCTCCCGGAATCCGGGAGGCTTTGTTTTTCGCGCGGCACAATTTTCTTACCGCACGCCGCAGCTCGCTCCCGGGTACGTAGGCGCCGCGGTTGGATTCGAGTCCCAGTACATTCTCGTCGTGAACTCATCGGCACCTTGCCGACCGACGGCTACATCCAGATTTGCCGAGTTCACGGAGTGCTCCCTGATCGAGTACTCATACCGGCGAGGCACCGACCCGATGATAGCAGCGGGTCCAGGCTTTATCGTCTCCGGCACACAGGTCCGACGCCACTCGGACCATGCTTCGACGCCGTCCGAATAAAGCGCGATCCACTTCTGAAGCGCGATCTGCCGCAGGCCCGGCGTGCCGCCCAGGTAGGCGATTTCCGGTCGAGCGAGGAACGTAGCGATCGCCGTGGCGTCGGTTACCCCCCATTGCGCCATCGAAGCTTGAATGCCCTGAGTATAGAATACCGCCGCACTGCCGGGGATCCACCCTCGTTCGGCCGCCTCAGCCAGCGTGAAAGAGACCTCGGCGTAAGTTAGAACGAACGACGGGAACCTTGCTCCAGTAAGACCCGTGCAGCCGTTGCAGAACCGGTTCGTGGAATAGAAAACCCGTCCTGGCCGCGAGGAGGTAAGAGAGTAGGTGGCCGCGTCCGTTGCCGTGAGTGCGTTCGGCATTCCGGCGTACTGCGGCGGGCTGGCGGGACACCCGGTCTTGGTCGGATCCTGATAACACAGAGTCGGCTGGGCATAAACCGCCACACGGGGATCGTTGACCGGCAGCATTTGACCCATGAGACGATCCGACAACCTATGATCATCACGGGTGCGATTGTTAGCCGCCCACGGGTTGTCATAGATCCCGTCTCCCGGCCAGTTCATCTGCGCGTTATCGGAATTGGACGCGATCACTCCGCCAGGCGCAGCGAGCGCAGCTGTGATCTGCGCCTGTGCAGTTGCCGGATCCTTGTTCGCCAGGCGCATGGCGTGGCGCAGCCGAAGCGAATTGGCGAACCGCTGCCAACGCAGACTGTTGCCGGCGTAGATCGGGTCCGCTGCGCCGAGACTCGTCGCGCCTCCTCCCGCGATGGCCGTTACAGCTCCGCTCAGGTCATTGAAGAGGCCAGTGTAGATGTCTTTCTGAGCGTCGTATGCAGGCTGGATGACAGCGTCCGCATCGTCACCTTTGAGCGCTTCCGAATAAGGCACGTCACCCCAGACATCGGTTACGTAACCGAATATCAGACTGCGCATCACCTGCGCAGGACCCCACAAAAGCGGCTCATTAGCCGCCTTTCCGGCGTTGATGACAGCCTGGAAGTTCTTCAGCTCACTGGCGTAGGTGAAGATAAAGCTGCCGTCCGTAACGGTGCCATCGAGCCGCAGGTACTGATCCTCGTCAGGGTACTGAACCTGAGCGAGGTGCTGCGCGGTCAGCACCGGACCGCGCATGTTGGTTGGATTGCTTCCGAACCAGCGCGCCATCGCAACCCGTGTAGCATAAGTGAACACCGCTTGCGGCGGCGCCGAGGTCGGGTTGTTGGGGTTTTCGTTGACTTTTATCAGCTTGTCGGTGTTGCAGCCGCTCAATCCGAGCAGCACGACCGCACCGAGGCTGGCGAGATTTTTATACGTCATTGTCGTCGTAGCTCCAGTTATAGGTCGTTACGGAACGATCCGAAGGTTGATGCCGATACTGCGCGGATTCGGCGACATGTTCACCTCGATGCCCTGATCGTTCCTGCTGCTGTACGCGAACTCCGGATCGATGTTCGGGACTCTCGTCCACATCTTGAGATTGCGTCCCGTCAGCGCGATGCTCGCGGCACTCGCGCCCAGGAACCGGCTGGCAACCCTTTCCGGGAGATTGTACGACACACGCAGCTCGCGGAACTTCACGTAGCTGGCGTCGTACACATACCGCTCGGTGTATCCGAACAGACCGTGGTAGTACTCTTCCGCGGTAATTGCCGTCGTGTTGGGCTGACCCGTCGCGACATCGATGCCTTCGACAACTACTCCCGGATCATTCCAGTCGTTCTCACGACCACGCACAGTGTTCGCCAACACTCCGGCGTATTCACCGAACATGTTGGTTACGCTATACAGCTTGCCACCACGCTTGATGTCGAGCAGCGTGTTGACGGAGAAGTTGCCGAAGGTGAATTGGTTCGCCCACCCACCTGTCCAGTTCGCCTGGATATTGCCCAACACGGAAAGACTGGACTCCCTGAGCGGGAAACCATCCTCGACAAGAATATTGCCGTTTGCATCGCGCTCGTACCTGTAGCCGCGAATCGCGCCGTATGGCTCGCCCTTCCTGGCCTCGACGACTACGTCGCCGAACCCTCCGCTTCCGAGGACGATCGTTTCGACGTCGGGAGCAAGATCGACGACCCTGCTGCGATTCCGAGCAAAGTTGAACGTCGTGTTCCAGCCGAACCGATTCGGGGACTGAAAGAGGTTCAAAGTCAGCAACGACTCAAATCCCTTGTTGCTGATTTCTCCGGCGTTCACCCACTTCCTGTCGAAGCCGCTCGCTCCGGAGATCTCGACGTCGAAGATCTGATTACGCGTCGATTTCTTATATAGGCTGGCATCGAGAATCACCCTGTTGTCGAAGAGTGCCATCTCGGCGCCGACCTCGTCGGAGCGCGTTATTTCCGGCTTCAGATCGGCGTTCGCCAGTCTCGTATCCAAACGGTACTGCGGCTGGCCGCTGAACCTCTGGGGATCGCCCAGGAAGACAGGCACCAGCGAATACACTGGGGCATCGCTGCCGACTCGCGCGACGGCACCGCGCAGCTTGAGTGTGTTCAGCACTCTGCTGCCACGGAGAGCCGGGATCGCATCAGTCAGCACCACAGAGGTGTTGAAGGACGGATAGAAGTACGAGTTCGCGCCTTGAGGAAGCGTAGACGACCAGTCGTTGCGCGCTGTCCCCTCCACCGTCCACCAGCCGTTGACCGTGAAGAGCGCGGAGCCATATACCCCCTGCACCTGGCGGCGCTCGATCGTCTGCTGGACGGTTGGTGAAACCGCCGCGTTGGAAGGATTGTAAACCTGCGGTACGACGAGACCGGTTGTCTGCTGGCTGCTGGTGTTGTAATACTCCCGTCGGAGGTTGCCTCCGCCGAGGGCGCTGAGCTGCAGCCAACTGGAGAGCTGACGGTCTGCTGTTACCGTAAGGTCAGTGTTGTTGTCGTTTCGGTAGTCGTTGACAAAACGGAAGCCGCCGTTGTACGCCAGGTTGATGAACTCCTCGGCGCCACGCGCGTATAGCTGCTGGATGCCGAGGCGGTAGATGTCGGATCCCGTCCGCAGTCGGGCATTCACACCATCTGCAAGCTGGTAGTTCGCGGAGATCGATCCGATCAAACGATCTCGATCGTCCAGCTGCGGGTTCTCCGACATCACCCAGTATGGATTGTTGTGGTAACTGTAATTCCAGTTGAACTCGCGTGTCGTTGGCCCACCATTGGTGGCGCCGCCCTTCCCGAAATCTCTGAGCGACTCGGTGTTGATCTGGCGGCCGAACCAGTTGAACATCGACTGGAGCGGGTTCCGGCCTGAGTAGCCGACACCCGGACGGTTGCGTCCGGAGTTACGGATGTACTGCACAGAGCCGTCTGCTGTCAGCTTCTCGTTCGCGCGGAAGGTGCCGCTGAGCGAAGCTGTCCGCCGCTGGAAGAGGTTGTTCGGGAAGATTCCGTTGACATTGTCCGCGCCCAGCGAAAGCCGGCCGAACGCGCGGTCGGTGCCGCCGCTGACGCCCAGGGTCGTCGAGCCGGTGACGCCGTTCCGGAAGAAATCCTTGACGTTGTCAGGGTGCGCAATCCACGGAGTCGGCGTGCAATTCGAGGTGCCTGCTCCGGGACTATCGAACTGACAAATCAGCCGTCCGTCCAACCTCGGGCCCCAGCTCTCGTCGACACCGTCGTTGATGCCGCCGTAGTTTCCATCTACCCATTCGAACTCGCCGCCCGAGCCCTGACCGTACGAGTTCTGAAAGCTCGGAAGAATCGCGGGCTTCTCGAACGTGAGGTTGCTGTTGATCTCAGTTTGCATGCGGCCGTTCGTGCCGCCGCCATGCCGCGTGGTGATGATGATGACACCGTTCGCGGCGCGCGATCCGTAGAGGGCGGCCGCGTTGGGCCCCTTCAGAACGCTGATCGATGCAACGTCATCCGGGTTGATGTCGTTTAGCGCGTTGCCGTAGTCGAAATTCGTATTGCTGCCGACGAAGGGCGCGCCACCGCGGTTCGCATTCGAGACCGCCACACCATCCACGATGAACAGTGGCTGGTTATTGCCGGTGATCGAGTTCTGGCCACGGATGACAATGTTGGTCGAGCCACCCTGAGTGCCGGGTGCCGATATCTGCACACCAGACACCTTACCCTGGAGCTGCTGAACGAGGTTCTGAGCACGAGTCTCGTTGAGCTCCGTCGCCGTGATCTGCTGCTGGGCCGTTCCCAGCCGGCTCTTCTCTCTCGTCAAGCCCAGCGCGGTGACGACGACGCCTTGAAGCTCTGTCGCGGCCGCGGAGAGACTGAAGTTCTGAACGACCGGTGCGCCGCTTAAGGTCACCTGTGCCGAACTCGGCTGAAAACCGAGACGACGGGCGGTGATGGTAACGGTCGTTCCGTTTGCACTCGCCGGCGCAGTGAAAACGTACCGGCCTTGGTCGTCCGTGAAGCCGCCGACTTGGAGCGTGGAAATACTCACGCTTGCGCCGACCACCGGCGCTCCACCAGCGCCGGTCACCTGGCCACTGATAGTCGTTCCCTGGGGTTGTGCGATAGCCGGGGCAAGCCCGAACACGCTCGCGATCGCAAGGAACCGAAACACCTTACCTGTCTTTCCCATACACACCTCGCAGAAAGTGAAGGGATGACGGGTCGCATATCCAAAGGAGAGATCGGGAGATCATCCTGGATAGCGACTATGTCGGTTGCACCTGTACGGCCGCGCCAGCTAAGCCCTGGCTCGTCACCAGCACAGGCGTGGAAACCCGAAACCCCAGTCGGGGTTCTCCGAGTAACCTTACAGCCACATTACAATTAACCTTACAGTTACCTAACATTCACGCCCATGTCAACCAATGACAGGAGGGCATTTCGCAGGGCCCTGTGAAAACGAAAAAAGGCGGAGCCCTCGGCTCCGCCTTTTTGATTCTGGTTTCTTACCAGCTAGTGCGCGGTCGCCTTCTCCGTCACCACGCGCACCTGATTGTTCAATACCTGCATGAACCCGCCGCTCACGTTGAAACGCCGGCCTGCCCCGCCCAAACGAAGCTGGCCGTTGCCGAGTAGCGCCATCAGCGGCGCGTGACCGGTAAGAATTCCGACCTCTCCGTCGAACGCCGGCGCGACGACGGAGTCCGTTTCGCCTTCAAACAGGACGGCTTCGGGCGAGATCACCGAAACTTTGAGCATCTTACGAGTTGGAGAGCTTCTGCGCGGTCTCGACTACGCCATCGATGCCGCCCTGCATGAAGAACGCCTGCTCCGGATACTGGTCGAACTCACCCGCGACGAGCCGCTCGAACGATGAGATCGTCTCCTCGAGCTTCACGTACTGGCCCTTGATGCCCGTGAACTGCTCGGCCACGGCGAACGGCTGCGACATGAAGCGCTGAATTCTTCGCGCGCGGCCGACGACGAGCTTGTCCTCTTCGGATAGTTCGTCCATTCCCAGAATCGCGATGATGTCCTGCAGCTCCTTGTAGCGCTGCAGAATCCGCTGCACATCGGTCGCTACCTTATAATGGCGGTCCCCGATGAACTGCGCATCGAGAATTCGCGACGACGACGCGAGCGGATCGACCGCCGGATAAATCCCGAGCTCGGTGATCGCACGCGATAACACGACCGTCGCGTCGAGGTGTGCAAAGGCCGTCGCCGGCGCCGGATCGGTGATGTCGTCCGCGGGAACGTAGATCGCCTGCACCGAAGTGATCGATCCGTTCTTGGTCGACGTGATGCGCTCCTGCAGGTCTCCCATCTCCGTCGCCAGCGTTGGCTGATAGCCCACCGCGCTCGGCATACGACCGAGCAGCGCCGAGACTTCGGAGCCGGCCTGGGTGAAGCGGAAGATGTTGTCGATAAAGACGAGCACGTCGGAGTTCTCGACGTCGCGGAAATACTCAGCGACGGTGAGTCCGCTCAGACCGACGCGAAGCCTCGCCCCCGGCGGCTCGTTCATCTGGCCATAGATCAGAGCCGCGGAGTTGATGACTCCCGACTCCTTCATCTCCAGATAGAGATCGTTTCCTTCACGCGTCCGCTCACCGACGCCGCAGAATACCGATTTTCCGCCATGTCCCTTCGCGACGTTGTTGATCAGCTCCATGATGACGACGGTCTTGCCGACGCCGGCGCCACCGAAGAGTCCGATCTTTCCGCCCTTCACGAACGGAGCGATCAAATCGACGACCTTGATGCCCGTCTCGAAAATCTCGGTCTTGGGCTCGAGGTTGGCGAACTGGGGCGCGGGACGGTGGATCGGCCAGCGCTCGACGTTGTCCGGGATCGGCGGCCCGTTGTCGACCGGGTTACCGAGCACGTTGAGAATTCGTCCAAGCGCAGCTTCGCCGACCGGAACCGTAATCGGACCGCCGGTGTCCTCAACGTTCATTCCGCGAACAACTGCGTCAGTCGATGACATCGCGACTGCACGCACCTGGTTGCGACCGATGTGCTGCTGCACTTCCACGGTGACGTCGATGTCCACTCCGGAATCAGACTTCTCGCGAATGCGGAGAGCATTGTAAAGCTCCGGCAGGTGCTCGGACTCGAACTCGACGTCGAGCACGGGCCCGATTACCTGAACCACCTTGCCGATGTTGTGCGCTTTCTTCGACTCGGCGGCCGGCGCTTTCTTTCTCTCGGTGCGGACAGCAGTTGCCATGATTAGCCCTCTAATGCAGCGGAACCGCCGACGATCTCGGCGATCTCCTGCGTGATCTGCGCCTGGCGGGCGCGGTTGAAGGTGCGGCGTAGAACGTTGAGCATGTCGCCGGCGTTGTCGGTTGCGTTCTTCATTGCAGTGCGTTGCGCACTCTGGAAGCCCGCCTCGTTTTCGACGAGTGCGCGGTAGACAGAGTTACGTACGTAGGACGGGAGAAGCTGGGTCAGAATCACTTCTGCCGACGGCATCAGTATGTAGTCGGGCTGTGGGCCCTTGCGCTCGGGCGGCGTGACCGGCAACACCAGCTGCGATGTTGGCGGCGTCGACAGCGCCGAGTTGAACTTCGAGTAGATGACATAGACTGCATCGATCTCGCCGGACGCGAAGCGCTCGATCAGCGGGTCGACGAGCTCGGCGGCGTTGGCGACAGTCGGTTGGCCGGTGATGTCTGTGCGGCTCGATGCTACCGCGCGACCAATGTAGCGGAAATAGCCGAGTCCTTTCTTGCCGACGACGTGCAGCTCCTGCTCGACTCCCTGTTCGGAGAGCTTCGCCAACAGGCTGCGGGCTTCCTTCAGCAGGTTTGCGTTAAACGCTCCCGCGAGTCCACGATTGCTGGTGAGCAGAATGATCGCCGCCTTCTTCGTCGCTGCCGGTTGCCGCATCAAGGGAAACCGCTCGGCGAGCTCCGGCGTGTAGAGATTGGCGATCACTTCCGTGAGCGAATTGGCGTAAGGACGCGCGGCCACGACGCGATCCTGCGCGCGCTTCATCTTGGACGTGGCCACCATCTCCATCGTCCGCGTGATCTTCCGCGTGTTCTCGACGGACTTGATCCGTCCCTTGAGCTCACGACCCTTCGCCATGCGTTACTTCTTCGGCTGGGTGAACTGCTGATTGAAACCTTCGATCGCTCGCTTCAGGTCGGCCTCGGTCTCCTTCGACAGAACTTTTTCGGAGCGAATCTTCTGCCCGACCTGCGGGAACTGCTTCTCTGCGAACTCGAGGAAGCTGCGCTCCCACTCCTTGATCTGTGGAACAGCGATCTGATCGAGGTGGCCGTTGGTCACCGCGTAGATGACCATCACCTGCTGCTCGACCGGCATCGGCTGGTACTGTGGCTGCTTCAGAACTTCCACGGTGCGCGCGCCGCGCTCGAGCTGCTTTTTCGTCGCAGCATCGAGGTCCGACGCAAAGGAGGAGAACGCCTCGAGCTCACGATACTGCGCCAGGTCGAGACGCAGTCGGCCGGCAACGGAGCGCATCGCCTTCACCTGCGCCGATCCGCCGACGCGTGAAACGGATATACCGACGTTCACCGCCGGCCGTACACCGGCGAAAAAGAGATCGGCCTCGAGGAAGATCTGGCCGTCGGTGATGGAGATGACGTTGGTCGGGATATAGGCCGACACGTCGCCAGCCTGGGTCTCGATGATCGGCAGCGCGGTGAGCGATCCGCCGGCCTTCCTGATGTTCGTGCCGTCGACGATCGACTGATCTTCGCTCAGCTTGGCGGCTCTCTCGAGGAGACGCGAGTGGAGGTAGAAAACGTCGCCGGGGAACGCTTCACGTCCGGGAGGACGACGCAGCACGAGCGAGAGCTGACGATACGCGGCCGCCTGCTTGGACAGATCGTCGTAGACGCACAGCGTGGGAAGACCTTCGTTGTACATGAAGTACTCGGCCATCGCGCAGCCGGTGTAAGGCGCGATGTATTGCATCGGTGCCGGATCGGACGCGCCGGCAACGACGACGATGGTGTACTCCATCGCGCCTGCCTGGCGGAGCCTCTCAACCACGGATGCAACGGTCGAATTTTTCTGACCGATGGCGACGTATACGCAGATGACGCCGGTCCCTTTCTGATTGATGATGGTATCGATCGCGATTGCCGTCTTGCCGGTGGCGCGATCGCCGATGATCAGCTCGCGCTGGCCACGGCCGATCGGGATCATCGAGTCGATCGCCTTGATGCCGGTCTGGAGCGGCTCCTTTACCGGCTGCCGAACGATGATGCCGGGCGCTTGTGACTCGACTTTGCGGGTGTGCTTGGCATTGACCGGACCCGCGTCATCGAGCGGGCGGCCGAGTGGGTCGACGACGCGGCCAACCATCTCGTGTCCGACAGGGACTTCCAGCACGCGCGCGGTGCGGCGGACTTCATCGCCCTCCTTCAGCTGGAGATAATCGCCGAGAACGACGGAGCCGATGTTGTCCTCTTCGAGGTTCAGGGCGAGCGCAGTGATCTTTTCGCCAGTCTCGGAGGAGGTGACCTCGAGCATCTCGCCGGCCATCGCCTTCTGGAGGCCGTAGATGCGGGCGATTCCGTCTTTGACCTCGAGCACGGTGCCGACTTCTTCGACGTCGAGCTCGTGGAGGTCCGCCGCCTCGATTTCGCGGAGGAGAATGTCCTTGATTTCGCCTGGGCGAAGGATCGTGTCAGTGGCCATGATCTTTGTGCTCTGAAACTGGTGGGCGGGAGGCCGGAGAAACCGTCTCGCCGGAGGGGTGCAGGGCTGTCTGGGAAGCTTGTGAAAAATATCACAAGCTTCCTTTTTGGGCAATATTGGAACCACTGAAAAAGGTGGGCCGCGGAGAAAAACATTAGAACTGCGCATTGCGGACCAAGTGCATTCCCGGATTGCTGACTAATTGCGGATTGGGAGACCTACTTCGGATTGATGACTGCCCCGGACTGCGCACTGCAGACTAGTCCGAACCTCGCAATCCGCACAGCCGACCAATGCGCAGTTAGTCTCCCAATTCGTAGTTAGTCAGCAGTCCGCAATGCCGTTGGTCCGCAATGCGCAATTTACGTTCGACTTCGCGTTCGCCCTTGAGCGAATCGATCTATCAGGTCCGTGGTACGGA
>Ga0070707_100000653_pt1 | contig 34576 bp, 33 predicted proteins | sample KBSK5502metaG_FD_65468 | JGI IMG/M metagenome (GOLD analysis project Ga0070707, IMG submission 65468) | Corn, switchgrass and miscanthus rhizosphere microbial communities from Kellogg Biological Station, Michigan, USA - KBS K5-50-2 metaG | ecosystem: Host-associated > Plants > Roots >... | reverse complement strand
GAGGAGCCGCACCGGGCGCAGGTTGATGTACTGGTGGAAGCCGCGGCGGATCGGAATCAGCAGCCCCCATAGCGAGATGTGGTCGGGCACGCCGGGAAAGCCGACGGCGCCGAGGAAGATCGACTCGAACCCGCCCAGCTGCTCGAGCCCGTCGGGCGGCATCATGCGGCCGGTCTTCGCGTAGGTCTCGCACGACCAGTCGAACGGGGTCCACTGGAAGTCGAAGCCGAAGCGCTTGCCGGCCGCGTCCAGCACGCGGGCGGCCGCGGGCACGACCTCCTTGCCGATGCCGTCGCCGGGGATGAGCGCGATCCTGTGCGTCATGACGTCCTCCCTGCCGGGCAGAATACCTCAAAGTACTTGCGCGGACGAGGCTTAGACGTGAGAATGCCGCCATGGCAAAGCCGGGCGGGCTCACGTACGAGATCGTCGAAGGGTGGGAGCAGCTACCCGCGGGCTACGAACACCGCGACGTGGCGGGAGTGGCGGTGGACGGCGAGGACCGAGTCTTCCTCATCTGTCGCGGCGATCACCCCATCATCGTGTATGACCAGAAGGGTAGCTTCGTCCGCTCGTGGGGCGAGGGTGACTTCACGTATCGCACGCACGGCATCACGGTCGCCCCCGACGGCAGCGTATGGTGCACGGATGACGGCAATCACACCGTAAGACGGTTCACCCCGACCGGCAAGCTGCTGATGACGCTGGGGACGCCCAACGCCCCAGCGGACACCGGTTACGACGGCAAGGACTACATGACGATCGCGCGACCCGCCGATGCGTTCAACCGCCCGACGAACCTGGCCGTCGGCCCCAAGGGAGACCTCTACGTCAGCGACGGCTATGGCAATTGCCGCGTCCATCACTTCTCTCCGACGGGCGAGCGGAAGCGGTCATGGGGCGTCCCCGGTGGCGGCCCCGGCCAGTTCTATCTCCCCCACGGCATCGCCGTCGCCAGCGATGGCCGCGTCTTCGTCTGCGATCGCGAGAACGACCGGATCCAGATCTTCAGCCCCGACGGCGAGTATCTCGCCGAGTGGACCGACACGCAGCGTCCGACCCATGTCGTCTTCGACGCCAACGGTCGCGCGTTCGTGTCGGAGCTGTGGTGGCATCCGGGCCAGATCTCCCGCCGCCACGGCCCCATCGCCCAGGCGCGGCCCGGCCGCGTCAGCGCTTTCGATCGCGACGGCCGCCTGCTGGCGCGCTGGGGCGGCCCCGAGGCCACCGCCCCCGGCAGCTTCGCCGCGCCGCACGGCATCGCCGTGGACTCCAAGGGGGATGTCTACGTGAGCGAGGTGACGTGGACGTTCGCGGTGAGTCGCGGGCTCGCCCCAGCCGGCTGTCACACCTTCCAGAAATTCGGGCTGCGCTGACCGATACCGTGACCCTGGTCAAGATCTCGAAGTGGAATTCCTCCGAGCCTTCAGTCTCACCACCGACGATAGCCGTAGCGGTAGGCGTAACCGTAGCCGTAGGGATAGGGATAGCAGCAATAATACGGAGCTGGCGCAAAGACCACGGGCGGCCCTATGACAACAGGAGCCGGGGCGGGCCCAGGGTACGGAGGTCCCACGGGGACAAGAACACAACCGCTCAACATCACAGCGACAAGCACCACCAGAAAGAAGGCGCGCATCGTCAGCCTCCTTTGTCGTCGATCAGTCTCTACTCCGCCTTTCTCGAAACGTTGCCCTGCCTAGGCTCTTCCATTATGCTCCTCCTCGATTCGTGGCGCACCCGTGCCTCATCACCGCGGAACGGTGACCTCGAAGGTCCCCTCGGCAGCGCGCGTGAGGCCTCGGCTCATCGACGATGCGGCTCGGGGGCTCCTGTCGCTTCGAGAACCGCTTCCCGCCACTCCCTCTTGAGCGGAAGGATGGGCGGCATCGGCGCCATGTCGGGCGCCTCGGTCGGCGCGGCTACCGCCTCCTTGCGATCGGTCGCGGCACCCTTCTTCATGAACACATTGTAGATGCTCCACTGGAGCCGACTCCGCCCGCCCCGGAGCGGGAAGCGGCGGACGATGGACGAGGGCGCGTAGAACGTCTCGTAGGCCAGGTTCTGACCCAGCCGCAGCTCATCGCCCGACATCCGCGCCGGTCGATAGACCACGTTGGCCTGATCGTACTTCGCCCAATCGAAGGACACGATGCGATTGGCCTTCTTCAGCTCGTACCATGTCAGCGTGCCCGGATACGGCGTCAGGACCGAATAGGCGCAGGCGTCGTAGTCCGCGTCGATATTGAATCGTGCAGTCTCCTGAAACACCGAGCAATCGTCCCCGTCGAAGCCGAACATGAACAGACCGAACACCATGATGCCGTACGAGTGGACCTTCTCGACGAGAGCTGCGAAGGTCTCGGGCCGGTTCACGTGCTTGTGCACGCTCATGAGCGTGTCGCGCGAGATGGACTCGAAGCCGATGCTCAGCAAGGAACAGCCGCTCTCGGCGGCGAGCTCGAGCATGCGGTCGTCCTGCGCGAGCTTCGAGGTAACGCCGGCCTGCCAGCGGATGCCGCGGCCCTTGAACGCGCGCATGACCTCCTTCGGGCGCTCCGGCGTGCCGAAGAAGTCGGCATCGTTGATCGAGATCATGCGCGAGCCGCAGCTCTCGACTTCGCGAACCACCTCCTCGACCGGACGGTAGCGGAACTTCAGGCCGTTCATCAGCGGCTCCGCGCAGAACGTGCAGCCCTGGTGGCAGCCACGGGAGGTTTGCACGAAGGTGCGGTTGACATAGCGGTTCTTCTTGATCAGGTCGTACCGCGGCATCGGCAAGCCTTCCATCGGGTGCAGCCTGTCCGACTTGTAGGTGCCGCGCATCTCCCCCCGCTCGAGATCATCCAGGATCTTTTCGAGCACGAGCTCGACCTCGCCGATCACGACCGCGTCGCAATGCTTGAGCGCTTCCTGCGGCATGAAGCTTGGGTGCACGCCGCCCATCACGACGGGCACCCCGCGCACCCGGAACGCGTCGGCGATCTCATACCCGCGGTTCACATAGCAGGTCATCGCGGAGATGCCGACGAGATCCGCCCGCAGGTCGAAGTCGATCGACTCGATGTTCTCGTCGGTCAGCACCACGTCGTAGCGCTCGCGCGGAATGGCGCCGGCCACCGCCAGCAAGCCCGCGAGCGGTGAGTAAAGGGCCCGATTCAAGTACAGTGGCCGCGTGGTCAGCGAATCCGTCTTCGGATTGATGAGATGGATGACCCGGTGACGCATGGCAGTGGCTCCTCTCCGCGCTCGCGTCAGCAGTTTGTGTGGCGATACCCGGGAAACACGAAAGCCAGTCGCACCGCACGATCCCTCCGGGCAGGACCACGGGACCTCACCGACGGTCCTCTCGGTCGACGCCAGGCACGGCCCCCTCAGTCCCCAAGTCTGCCCTCGGTCCCGGGTGAAGTCAAAGCGGCTGTTGGTGACAAGTGACTTGGGTGCTTGAAGTGCCTACCGAAGATTGACCGCCTCAGCCGCGGCGGGTGCGACCGGCAGCGAGAAGCTGAAGGTGGAGCCCTGGTCGGGCGCGCTGGAAACGGTGATCTGGCCGCCATGGAGCTCGACGAGCAGTCGCGTGATCACGAGCCCCAGCCCCGTGCCGCCCGCGCGGTCCGGGCCGCGACGTTGGGCCCGGTAGAAGCGCGTGAAGAGCTGCCCTTGCTGCTCGGCTGACAGCCCGATGCCGGTATCGCGGATCTCGACGTGGGCGAAGTCGCCGGCGCGGCGGGCAGTCACCGTGATGCTGCCACCCTCTGGCGTGTACTTGCTGGCGTTCGAGATGAGGTTGGTCAGGATTTGGGTCACCCGATCGGCGTCAGCCCATACCGCCGACGGCGCGTCCGCCAGCTCGAGCGTGAGTGCCTGGCGCTTGCCCTCGATCAGCGGTCGGAGCGAGCGAGCGGCACCCTCGATCAAGGGCTTGAGGTCGATGGCGGCGCACCGGAGATCGATCCGGCCGGCCTCGATGCGGGAGAGATCGAGCAGATCATTGATCAACGCCAGCAGTCGCGCCGAGTTGCTCTTCACCGAGGCCAGGCACTCGTGCCGCTCTCGGTCAGGGATGTCGGCGCCCTCCACCAACAGCTCCACGTAGCCCTGGATCGCGGTCAGCGGCGTCCGGAGCTCGTGGGAGACCATGGAGACGAACTCGGTCTTGAGGCGATTGGCTTCCGCCACGCTCCGGTTCTGCTGCTCGAGCTCGTAGTTCCTTCGGCGGAGCTCTTCTTCCAGCGCTCGACGCGCGTCCGCGGCCTGGAGCGACTCGGCCATCCGGTCGAAGGCGCGAGCGAGCTGCCCCAGCTCGCCCGACCCGTGTGGGAGCCCCGTGCGCGCGCTCAGGTCGCCGGCGCTCAGCCGCCGGGTAGCCTCCACGAGTGCCTGCACCCGGCGCACGATGAACAGCCGGCCACCGAACCACGCCGCCACAAGGGCGAGCGCGGTGACTGTTCCGAGGGCGACCAGGTTGCGGGCGAGCATCCGATCGGCGTGGGCAAAGGCGACCGCCCTCGTGATACCGACGCTCACGTAGGCGTCCTCGCGCGGCGAGGCGTGTCCAAACGGGGCAAACGCGAACAATCGTGGAATGCCATCGACGCCGGGCGCCTCAGTGATGCCTTGCCCGCGCTGCGCCAGGATGGTCCTCGCGACGGAGGATTCCGGCATGGGCTGGCCAAGCCGCGAAGCGGGGTCAGGGTAATGCGCCAGGACCGTCCCGTTACGGTCGATCACGGTGAGCAACGATCCGGCGGGCAGCTCGGCTTGCGCGGCCATTTGTCCGAGCCACGCCAAGTCCAGGGCCGAGAAGACGACGGCCCGGACCCGGCCGGTATCGTCAAGAACCGGATAGCCGAAGTTGATCGTCGCCTTCTTGGTGATCCGCCCGATCTGGTACTCGCCGATTGCGAAGCCCCGCGTCTCGAGGGCCTGCCGGAAAAAGACCCGATCGCCGGCGTATGTGGAGCCGGCCGGGAGACCGGAGCAGATGATCATGCCGCCGGGATCGATCACGCCGAGGTTCGCGTAGGACGGATACTGGGTGAGCAGGTCGGCGAATAGGGCGGCGCAGGCCGTGCGGTCACCCTCCCGCACGATCGGCAGCCGGGCGAGAGCGGTGAGCAGCTGGCGCGCCGCCTCGATCAGGCGCTCGTGATCGGCGGAGAGGAGACGCGCCAGGCGCAGGGCCTCCTCCTGGACCTGGGCGCGGCGAAGCTGGCGTTCCTCGAAGTCCGAGTAGAGAGCCAGCGTCAGCGCGGGCGTGACCGCGAGGAGCACCAGGAGCACGAGCCGCGTCTGGAGACCGGCGAGTGACGGCCACGCCACAGTGTTCACTCACCGCAGCCGGCGCGGCATAGGCCCATGTTCGCCGCGGCGACGCGGTTCACGAGCCTTCGGCCGCGTCCAGGTGTGAGCGCATCAGCCACGCATGGACACGGGCCCGGACATGCGCCGGCTTGAACGGCTTGGTGACGTAGTCGGTGACCCCGGCGGCGAAACCCGCCGCGGTGTCCTCCGCGCGGGCCTGAGCGGTGAGCAGGACGACGGGCACTTGGCTGAGGCCCGGATCGTCCTCGGCCCGGAGCGCGCGGCACACCTCGAGCCCGTCGCGTCCCGGCATGTTCCAGTCGAGCAGCAGGAGATCGGGCCGCTCGAGGCGGGCGATGGCCAGGGCCGCGTCCCCATCGCTCGCCGTCAACAGGCGGAATCCCTCGGAACGCAGTGTCATCGTCAGCAGGCGGACGATGTCCGGGTCGTCGTCGACGATGAGAACCGTCATTGCCGCGGGAGCCATCCGGGCGGGTCCGACCGACGCCGGGGCGGCTCCCGCTGACGGCGCGCGGGACCGGGCCATCTCGGGCGCCGTCAGCTCGATAATCTGCCCCTCGGCCGCGGCTGTCACTTCCAGGCCTCCTCCGCCCGCTTTCACCCGCTGGCGGCACACCTCCACCAATCGGTCTACAGCCTCGTCGGTACGCAGGGGATCGTGGTGGAAGAGCGCCAGACGCCGGGCGCCACCGGCACAAGCGAAATCCACCGCCCACTCGGCGGGGGTGTGGCCCCACGTCACCTTCTTCGGATACTCCTCCAGCGTGTACTGCGCATCGTGGATTACCAGGTCGGCGCCGGCAAGAAACTCGACATGACGCTGGTCTTCGCGATGGACCGGCGCGATCCCGTCTTTTCCGTCCGTCGTCTCCCCAAGATGGCGCGAGTGGGGCTCGTGATCCGTGGCGTAGACCATGCTCACGCCCGCTGCCTCCAGCCGATATCCCATAGCCAGCCCTGGATGGTTGAGAAAGCGCGTGGTCACCCGGACCGACCCGAGGTCGAAGCTCCCCTCGGCCAGCTCGTGGTAGTGGATCGTGGCGCCGAGCTGCACCAGGTTCACCGGGAAGTAGGTGTAGGCCATTTGCCCGGCAAGGGTGTTCTCCAAATGCTGCCCCAGGCTCTGCGGGGCATAGACATGCCACTCATTGCCGGGGTCGAAGAGCGGTGCGAAGAAGGGAAATCCCTGGATGTGATCCCAGTGGGTGTGGGTGATGAGGAGATGACCGCAGATCGGCCGCTCCCGCGTCGCCAGCAGCGCCTGCCCCAGCTCGTGAGCGCCGGTGCCGCAGTCCAGGACGATCAACGTGCCGTCGGGCGCCTTGACCTCCACACAGGAGGTATTGCCCCCGTAGCGAACGGTGCTCGGCCCCGGCTTGGCCAGAGAGCCCCGCGTTCCCCAGAATCGAATCCGCATGCCTCACTCCGTGAGACTGCAGTCGCGTGTTCGGCCCCGCGGGCGGCCGGGGCCGACGCTGACCCTCACCATCCGAAGCGATGCTCGTCGCTTACAACCCCGTCGAACCTGACCCGAGGCGTTCAGCTCGCCCCTCCGCCTGCCGGACGCGATTGGAGAGAGTCACCAAGAGGGTTTGGGTGAGCCCAGGCACGTCCTTGAGAAGCATGGAGAAGTGCCGGCGGCTGATGACGAGGAGGCGAACCGGTGTGTCGGCGACGACAGTCGCAGACCTCGGACCCCCATCGAGAATGCTCATCTCGCCGAAGAACTCGCCCGGGCGCAGGAGCATGCGCTTCTCGGTGGACACCTCAACGCGAGCGGTGCCGTCAATGATCAGAAAGAACTCGTCACCGGGCTCGCCCGCACGGGCCAGCACGGTATCCGCTGCGACGTCGAAGACCCGCGTGATCTTGGCCACGCTCCGGAGCTGTTTCTGGCTGCAGCCCTCAAAAATCGGGACTTCCTTGAGCCGCTCAATCTTGTCCTCCTGCTTGGCTCCGGGTCCAGACGTGACGGGTTCGAGTCGACCCTCAGGATCATAGGAAATCGAGCCATCCATCATTCGGGTGATGATTTCCACGGGAATCCTCCTGCCCGGCCCGCGCTTGCTACCCGCGCCCGGAGACCCAGGGGGCCCTGCCCCTGAGTGCCCGCCAGACTATCACTCCATCACGTGATCCGCCCATATTGGAGCGCAGATTCCTCGCCCTCACTCTTTGACGATACTGGACTTCAGGCTTTCGATGAACCCCAGGACATCCCCTCGTTCCCGGGCCGGGACTCCGAACTTGTTCAGCGTCGCATGCACGTGGCCGATGAAGGCGTCCCAGTCCCGCGCACTGATGCCCATGCCCTTGTGGGACGTCGTCATATCGCGGCCCGTATAGTACAGCGGCCCTCCGGCGCTCGAGCACAGATAATCGATCAACAGCTGCTTCTCGCGGCGGATGCTGTCGGCGGCGCGATTCTCCCAGAAGCGCGCGAGGAGGGGATCCGACATCAGGCGAGGGAGAAGATCATCGGCAACTGCGGCAATGGCATCGTAGCCGCCGAGGCGGGCATAGAGCGTGGCTGCTTGGTCAGTCATGGGTTCCTCCTCTACGCACGTGCACCCGTTGCCAGCCTGACCGGATCACCGCGGCGAACGCTGCCGCCCCGCAGCACTGATGCGTAGACGCCGACGTTCACCCGGTTGTGTTGAGCTGCCGTGCGTAGGATCCCAGGATCCTTAGGGAGATCTCCCTGGGGGAGTGTGGTCATTACGCAGCGGGGACAGGGACCCGTAATGCTGAGACGGACCGCCTCTCCAATGGCGAGCGTGTCGCCGATCCAGGCATTCTCGACAAAGTCCTTCACGTCGTGGCCTGGCTCCACGACGATGTTGGGGCGAAATCGCCGCACCTCGAAGCGCCCCTGCGGATAGAGCTCTCGGAGCCGGTCCAGGGTGGCGGTGGTCAGGAGGTGCACGAGGGCACAGTCGAAGAACGTGCCCTCCGGCAGCGCGAAGTCGGTGACGGTGTCCCGGTAGTCGAGACCTTCCATATCAGGCCAATACTCTTCGGCTTTGGCGCTCGAGGCAGGGGGACGTGAGGCTGTGCCGGCCTCGCGCCGGCCGCGCTCGGCCGCCTCGAGTGTCACCTTGCGGGAGAGCACCTTCGAGAGCATCGGGCTGAGGTCGGCGTGCTCACTGGTGACGATGCCGCCATCGGGCAGGGTAATGCGGACCGACGGGATCTGGGCGTCGGTCCGCGGGGAATCGACGAACGCGGCCCGGAAGTCGAAGAGCTGTGGCCACTTCCGGGGGTTCTTCGCACTCGCCACCTTCCCGTCGGAGGCGTCCACCACGGCATAGGCGCGGTCCCCCAGCAACCCGCCTTCGGTGATTTCGACCGCGTTCAGTTCCTCACCCATCATGGACTTGACCGGATACCGCCAAAGACCTACGACCCGACCAACCGCCGTGTACGCCGAGTGTGACATAGTTCATCCTCCGCACGCTATCTGACCCTCATCAATTGGCGATATGGTGCCGCTGAGGCGGCCAAGCTTCAGCATCCCATACCGCATCGGCTGACGGCCATTGGGACAGCGGTGAGCGCGTAGACCGTGAAACTTGACAGCCGGTAGTGGCGAGATCGATGATTCGTTGTAGATCTATTTCCAGGAGGGACTCGAGGATGTCGACGCTGCAAAGGGCCGAGGCAGCCGAGCACGAAATGAGTCAGGAGCTGGACCGAGTCGTCGTCAAGTCGGTGATCTACACCTCGGGCGAGCGTGATCCGAGGGTGCCGGTGCCGCGGCCTCCCGATCAGGGCAAGCTCTATCTCATGGGGCATGATCCCCGCCTGCCCCCGATGCCCGAGAAGCCCACGCTCCTCGATTTCTTCCGGTATCGCTTCGGCCCATCCACCCATATGCTGCAGAGCGCGAGGCTCGCGCAGAAGAACGGCGTGAGCGAGAAGATCGTCCTCGCCTGCCTTTTGCACGATATCGCCATCGCCGGATTCATCCGGAGCGACCATGGCTACTGGGGCGCGCAACTACTCGAGCCTTACGTCGACGAAGAGGTGAGCTGGGGCATCCGCTATCACCAGGCGCTGCGCTTCTTCGCCGACGAGTCCGTCGGGTACCGGTACCCCGAGCTCTACATCAAGCTCTTCGGCGCGGACTACGTCCCCGAGCCCCATATCCAGGAAGCCTATCGATACGCGCGCAACCACAAGTGGTACATGACCTCGCGCCTGATCACCGTCAACGACCTCTACGCCTTCGATCCCAACGTGCAGGTGCAGCTCGAGGAGTTCACCGACGTCGTCGGACGGCATTTCAGGCAGCCGAAGGAAGGCCTCGGCTTCGACGGCAGCCCTTCGGCGCACATGTGGCGCACCATCAACTGGCCCACGCGATACCTCTAGCCACCCGCTAGGCCCGGGTGACGTGGGCGGAGACGGCGAGCCAGCCCCGCTCGCGACGCGCCCACACGTCCGTGTAGCGACCGGCGCCAGGCTGGCCGTCCGGGCGTGTATACGTGGTCCGCGCATGGATGATCGCAAAGTCCCCCATGAGCCGGACATTGACGTCGACGGCCTGCAGATTCGAAATCCCGACCGGACGCGCCGTTTGTTTCAGAAAGCCTTCACGGTCGACGAGGGAGCCGTCGGGATTCGTGCACAGGAAGTCCTCCGCCAGGATCTCGTCGAAACGGCGCACATCCGATGACTGCACCGCGTTGATGTAGTCCCGGTTGAGCTCGAGCAGCCTGTCGAGATCGGTCCTCGAAGCGGTAGCCGTCTGCATGTCTCTCTCCTCCCTGGATATCCGATTCACGTTCGCGGCGGTGGCTTCTTCGATTCAGGAGGCGGCCTGAATACCTTTAGAATGTATTCCTTGTTCTCCGAGTACCAGAGATTACCAAGATGTCCTCCAAAGGGATAAAGCGTCACCTGATCGCCCAGTGCCTCCTTGAGCTCTTCGACGGATTTCCGCTCGGCTAACACATCATCGGTGTTATGCGTGATATGCACCTTTGCATTGTCACGCAGTCGCTCGAATATTGCCGCCAAGGAGCCCCGCTTGGTAAAGCTCTCGAGGTCAGTTTGGGGCTCTCCCGCCTGGAGTCTCCACAAGGGCAGCGCAATCTTTTCGCTGTAATCGTCGAACGTCAAATACTTGGCTTCTTCGATGCGTTCTCTGACCTGGTCCCTGGGGGCTTTGAGAACATTTTGATCGCGTATGACTTGCGTGACATAGACGAGCTCGGGAAGCAGAGAGTGTACGTCCTCCGCAATGAGAAACTGGAGCTCTTCTGTCGTGAAGCTGCCGAGCGCCTTTGCCAATCTGTCAAAGGTCGCCGGGTCATCTCGCCTGTCGCTGGAAAAGGACTCCACGATGCCCAGGGCTTTCGCGAGGATTCCCCTGGATTTGGCGCGGCCGAATTTGCCTTGCAGCGCATCCCAGTCATCGATTCTCTTGAGGGCAAGCGAGAGATCGAGGGGCGGATTCACCAGTAGGTATTTTGCTATGCCGATCTTCCCTTCGTCAGCGTCAATCACGCTCAGATAGGCGCCCTCGAGCGCGCCCAGGCTCGCCCCCAGAAAGTTGATTTCCGTGATCTTGACGTCATATCGAGTTCTCAGCACCCGCAGGGTGTTCTGCATGACTTCATACAGATCGCGGGCGTCTTCCGGAACGTATCCGGGCGCGCCGCTTCGGCTGGCGGCCAGCGCAAAGTTCCAGGTCATCGGGGACGGCAAGATGACGATATGGAAGCCCTCTTGATAGAAGAGCCTGGCGAAAAAGGTGGCAAGCCCGAAGTACGGATTGGATCCAACACCAGAAAGAATGAAGAGCAGGGGCGCGGGACGGTGGTGGCGATAGAGGGTGAGCCTCACGTCGCCGCGGCCTTCGAGAGACGGCAGCTGATTTCTGCCGGCGAGCCCCGGCACATGGACCAGCTGCCGTTTGATCCGGGGATTGCGGTCATCGGCGTCCAAAATGGCGGATGTGGCCGTCGCGAGATACGGGTCGTGATACGGATACTTGTAGTCCTCGGCTCCGACGGAGCTCCATGCAAGGCATACCGTGGTCAACACAATGACATGACGGCGCACCACCAAGAATGCCCGTCGTCGTCTGTGGTGGAGCTCCTGCATCGTTTCCGCCAGCCTTTCTCCGACACGCATGCCGGAGCCTCCCAGCGCGTCGGCCCGGGAACGGTGAGACAGTTACAGAAAGATTAGCCCCCCGGCTGCGAGGGGTCAAGAATCGCGGTGTCCTAGTCACGCGGAGTTCACGAGTGGTCCAGTCCGCTTGACACTCCCAGTTGGCGGCACTACATTGCTTGCACGAAGTGGGCTCATCGCAGCCATGACCGCCTCGCCCGCGAGTTCCACCGCCCCCACCGCATCGCTGTTCGCGTACGTCGGCTGCTATACCACGAAGCAGCGTAACGGCCATGGAGAGGGCGTCAGCGTGTACCGGGTGGACCGAGCCTCGGGCAACTGGACGCACATCCAGCTCGTGCGGGACATCGTCAACCCCTCCTCCCTCGCCCTCGACCGCCAACAGCGCTACCTCTACGCCGCCCACGGGGACCTCGAGTACGCGACGTCCTTCGAGATCGTTGAGCAGACCGGCCAGCTCAAGGTGCTGAATCAGCAATCGACCGGAGGCAAGAATGGCGTTCACCTGGCTGTCGATGCCACCAACCGCTTCCTCGTGGTGGGAAATTACGGCTCGGGAACGGTCGCCGTCCTTCCCATCAACGCGGACGGCTCGCTCGCGCCCTTGAGCGACCTGGTGTCATTGCCCGGCACCCCGGGCCCGCACCCGGTCGAGCAGGCCAGCTCGCACCCGCACGACGTGCCGTTCGACCGCCTCGGTCGCTTCGTCGTGGTGCCCGACAAGGGCCTCGACAAGGTCTTCGTCTACCGGCTGAATACCGCCACCGGCAAACTGGTGGCAAACGAGCCGCCGTCCGTCACGGCCCGGCCGGGGGCCGGTCCGCGCCATGTCGACTTCCATCCGACCAAGCCCTTCGCCTATGTCATCAACGAGCTGGACTCCACGATCGCGACGTACCCCTTCGATCCTGAGCGGGGCGAGCTCAAACCCCTCCAGGTCATCACGACGCTGCCGCCGACCTTCACCGGCAATAGCGCCACCTCTGAGATCGCCGTCGCCCCATCGGGACGGTTCGTCTACGGGTCGAACCGTGGACACGACAGCATCGCGATTTACGCTGTCGACGAGGCGACGGGTGTCTTGACGCCGGTCGGCTGGGAGCCGACGCAGGGGAAGACGCCGCGTTTCTTCGGGCTCGACCCCTCGGGGACTATCCTCTACGCCGCGAACCAGGACAGCGACGCCATCGTCTGCTTCCGGGTGGACCAGGTGACGGGAAAGCTCACGCCGACGGGCCAGGTCGTGAAGACGGGGAGCCCGTCAACCATCGTCTTCCGATAAGCGGGTTTTTCACTGGACAGCGACACGACAAGGGCTTGCCGTCCGGCCGCGCCCGGGGTAAGGTCTGGGCGGCGCGCGGGGTTCGGCACGCCCATTGCCCGTGGTCCATCGCCCGGGTCCACACGGCCCGACATGAGGAGCTACCCATGAACCGCATGAGCCGGACTGTGGCGGTGTCATTGCTTTCCATGGCCCTCGCGAGCCTGGCCGTCGCCGGCCCTGGCTGGGCCCAGGCAAAGACCGACCTGACGGTCGCGCTGTCGAGCTTCTCCGCCGAGACGCTCGACCCAGCCCTCCAGGGGCACAACGTCAAGTACTACCTCTCGCTCATGTTCGACTATCTCGTCGGCACGACGCCCGACGGCCAGCCGACGCAGCAGGGCGGACTTGCCGCGAAGTGGGAGAACTCGCCCGACCACAAGCGCTGGACGTTCCATCTCCGCAAGGGCGTGAAGTTCCACAACGGCGACGACGTCACGTCGGAGGACGTGAAGTTCAGCCTGCAGCGCGCGATGGGCAAGCGCTCCACGACGGGGTACGCCGGGCCGCTCCGCACCCTCATCCAGGACATCGAGACGCCGGCGGCCGACCGCGTGGTGATCGTCACCAAGGAGCCCACGCTCATCATCCCGACCTACCTGTCGCGCTCGCTGTCCACCGAGGGCATGGTGCTGCCCAAGAAGTACATCGAGCAGAACGGCGACGACGTCTTCGCCCGGAAGCCGGTGGGCAGCGGCCCCTACAAGTTCGTGGAGCAGGTGACGGGGTCGCACATCAAGCTGGCTGCCGTGGACAGCCACTGGCGCATTGGGACGCCGAAGTACAAGACCGTCACCTTCAAGCTGGTGCCGGAGGAGACGACGCGGATCGCGCTCCTGCGCCGGGGCGAGGTCGACGTGGCCGACGTCAGCCGCGAGCGCGTCAAGGAGCTCGAGAAGGAGAACTTCCCGGTCCACTTCCGGAAGGAGGAGGCGATTCTCCATATGTGGTGGGTGCTTGGCCCGGACGGCCTGCCGGCGCCCATGAAGGACAAGCGGGTCCGGGAGGCGATGAACATCGCCATCGACCGCGCGGAGATCGCCCAGTCCATCTTTGCCGGACGGGCCGAGCCGGCGGCCATCCCAATGGGTCTGTCGTGGTCGTTCCGCGACATCGGCTTCAAGGTGACGCCGGACATGGTGTACCCGTACGATCCGGCCCGCGCGAAGAAGCTCCTGGCCGAGGCCGGAGTAGCCTCCGGTTTTCCACTAGACGTCTACGCCTTCCAGCTCCCAGGTCTGCCCGAGGGCAAGGCCTTCGCCGAGGCGGTGACCGGATACTGGGAGAAGATCGGGATCAAGACCAAGCTCATCCCGGTGGACTACCCGGCCTTCCGCAAGCAATGGGTGGACCGCAAGAACCCGGGCTCGGTCGGCTACTACAACATCGCCAATCGTGACTGGATCGGCACCTACGCGCTCCTGGAGAAGATGGCGTACACGCCGTCCAAGCTCAACGACACCGTCAACGACGTCGAGATCGACGGCATGATCGCGCAGGTCATGCGCCAGACGGACAAGGACAAGATCAACGCCCTGATGCGGAACATCTACACGCGGATGCGGAGCGAGCACTACGGCGTACCCGTCGTGTACCTCCACTCGCCGTACGCCACCAGCAAGAGGCTCGGCAAGTGGAACCCGGGCTCGGTGATGTACGACCTGTTCATCGACGAGCTGGCCTCGAGCAAGTAGCCGCCGGGTTGATCCGCTTCGTCCTGTCGCGGCTGCTCCAGTCGCTGGTGGCCCTGGCCATCCTGTCCGTCGTCGTCTTCGTCCTGGCCAGGGCGACCGGCGATCCGCTCAGCCTCATTCTCCCCATGTCGGCCACCGAGGAGGACTACGCCAACGCCCGCCGGTACCTCGGCCTCGACCGGCCCTATGTCGAGCAGTACTTGTCGTTCGTGGGCCGGGCGGTCACAGGCGACTTCGGCATGTCGCTCCGGGCCCGCAAGCCGGTGAGCGAGCTGATAGGCGAGCGGCTGCCCAACTCGCTCCGCCTCGCCGTCTTCGCCATGGGCGTCTCGCTCGCCATCGCCTTCCCCCTCGGCATACTGGCCGCGGTGAAGAAGGGCACCAGCCTCGACCGGGCGGCGCAGGTGATCGCGGTGCTCGGGCAGTCGCTGCCGACGTTCTGGGTGGCCATCGTCCTCGTCGAGTTCGTCGCGGGCCGGCTCCAGTGGCTGCCCGCGGGCGGCATCGACGGATTCACCAGCTACATCCTGCCCGGCTTCACGCTCGGCTGGTTCGTCGTCGCGGGCATGATGCGCCTGCTCCGCTCGGCGATGCTCGAGGTGCTGGACTCGGAGTACGTCAAGCTCGCGCGCGTCAAGGGCGTGGTCGAACACCGGGTCGTGTGGCTCCACGCGCTCAAGAACGCGCTCATCCCGGTCGTGACGTTCGCCGGTATCTACTTCGCGATCCTGGTCACCACCGCCATCGTGGTGGAGACGGTGTTCGCGTGGCCCGGCCTCGGCCGGCTCGCCTACGAGGGCATCAGCTCGCGCGACTTCCCCGTGATCCAGGCGGTGGTGCTCACCACCGGGGCCATCGTGGCCGTGGTGAACCTCGGCGTGGACTGCCTGTACGCCGTGATCGACCCTCGCATCCGCTATGCCCGCTGAACCGACAGGTGGCGCGCTCCTCCTGTCGGAAGCCGACATCCCGGCGCGGCCGGCACCCCGCGACAGGAAGCTCCCGGTCATCCCGCTCGGCATCATCGCCGTCTTCGTGCTGGTGGCGATCCTCGCTCCCCTGCTGAGCCCGGCCGACCCGCACGAGCAGTCGCTCCGGAACCGCTTCAAGCCGCCCGTCTGGGAGGAGGGCGGGAGCTGGAAGTACGCGCTGGGCACCGACCGGCTGGGCCGCGACATGCTCTCCCGGATCATCTGGGGCTCGCGCGTGTCGCTGGCGGCTGGCGTGCTGGCCGTGCTGCTCGCCAGCGCGTTCGGGGCGTCGGTGGGCCTGGTCGCTGGCTACTACGGCGGGCGCGTGGACGCCGCGCTCATGCGGATGACCGACGCCACCATGTCCTTCCCCGTCATCCTGCTGGCGCTGATCCTGGCAGTGACGGTGGGCCCGAGCTTCACCAACGTGGTGGTGGCCATCTCCGTGATTCTCTGGGCCCGCTACGCCCGCGTGATCCGCGGCCAGGTGTTGACGTTGATGCAGCTCGACTTCATCGCCCAGGCGCGCATCGCCGGCGCCGGGGCCTGGCGCATCATCACACGGCACCTGTTTCCCAACACGCTCAACACGCTGGTGGTGCTCGTGACGCTGCAGATCGGTTACGTGATCATCCTGGAGGCGTCGTTGTCCTTCCTGGGCGCGGGCATCCCGCCGCCCACACCCGCGTGGGGCTCCATGATTGCTGAAGGCCGCGAGTTCGTGACCAGCGCCTGGTGGGTGTCGATGTTCCCGGGGCTCGCCATCCTGCTGGTGGTGCTCGCCTTCAACCTGCTCGGCGACTGGCTGCGCGACACCTTCGACCCGAAGCTCCGCCAGCTCTGACCTGTGTCACGCCCAGTTATCGAGGTTCGAGACCTTCGCACCCATCTGGTCACCCGGTGGGGGACCGTCAAGGCCGTGGACGGCGTCTCGTTCTCGGTGGCGGAGCGCGAGACCCTCGGGCTGGTCGGCGAGTCGGGCTCGGGCAAGAGCATGACCTGCCTCAGCATGATCCGGCTCGTCCCGCGCCAGGCCGCGCGCATCCTGGGCGGTTCGGTCCTCCTCGACGGGGAGGAGCTGCTGACCAAGAGCGAGCGGGAGATGCAGCGGATCCGCGGGCGCAAGATCGCGATGATCCTGCAGGACCCGATGAGCTCGCTCAACCCGGTGTTTTCCATCGGGATGCAGGTCCGCGAGCCGCTCACCATGTACCACGGGCTGCGCGGGCGGGCCCTCCGCGAGCGCGCCGACGAGCTGCTCGCCTCGGTACGCATCCCCTCGCCGGCGGCGCGGCTCCGCGCCTTTCCCCACCAGCTCTCCGGCGGCATGCGCCAGCGGGTGGTCGGGGCCATGGCGATCGCGGCGCCACCACGCCTGCTGATCGCCGACGAGCCGACGACCAGCCTCGATCTCACCATCCAGGCCCAGTACCTCGCCCTTCTCAAGGAGCTCCAGGAGCGGCACGGCTTGGCGATGATCTTTATCACCCACAACCTCGGCATCGTCTCGCGGCTATGCGACCGGGTGGCGGTGATGTACGCGGGACGAATCGTCGAGATGGGGCGGGTGCGGCAGATCTTCACGGCGCCCGCGCATCCCTACACGCAGGCGCTCCTCGAGTCGATCCCGCGGCTCGGCGCCAGGCGCGATCGACTCACCGCCATCGACGGCCAGCCGCCGGATCTGGCGACGCTCCCGGCCGGGTGCAGCTTCGCACCGCGCTGCCCTCACGTGATGGAGCGGTGCCGCGCCGAGGCGCCTCCCGAGTTCACGGCGGGGCCGTCGCAGATGAGCCGCTGTTGGCTTCATGCCCCGTCCTGAGGCCAGCGCCGTGACCAAGGCTGCGCCCCTCCTCGAAGCGTCCGGGCTCACCAAGCACTTTTCGGTGCGCCAAGGGGTGTTCGGCTGGTCGATGGGTCTGGTGCGGGCCGTCGACTCCGTCTCGTTCAGCATCGAGGCCGGCGCCACGCTCGGGCTTGTCGGGGAATCGGGCTGCGGCAAGACGACCACGTCCAAGCTGGTCCTTGGTCTCGAGCGGCCAACCGCCGGCACGATCCGCTTCGAGGGCGAGAACGTGCTGGACCGGGACGCCGGCGGCGAGCGCCACTACCGCCGCTCGGTCCAGGCGGTGTTCCAGGATCCGTATGCCTCGCTCGATCCGCGCATGCGCGTCGGCTCCATCATCGCCGAGCCGCTCGTGATCAACGACCGCCCGGCGCCGGTCGAGCGCCGCCGCCGGGTGCAGGAGCTCCTGGACCTGGTCGGTCTCCCCGAGCGCTCGGCCGACCTCTTCCCGCACGAGTTCTCGGGCGGCCAGCGCCAGCGCATCGCCGTCGCTCGGGCCCTGGCGCTGTCGCCGAGGCTCATCGTGCTCGACGAGCCCGTGTCCGCGCTCGACGTGTCCATCCGCGCGCAGATCCTGAACCTCCTGCGCGACATCCAGGCGCGCCTGGGCGTCTCGTACCTCTTCATCGCCCACGATCTCGCCGCCGTCGCGCACATGAGCCACACCATCGCGGTGATGTACCTGGGCAAGATCGTGGAGCTGGGCGAGGCGACAGATGTCGCGCTAGAGCCCAAGCACCCGTACACGAAGGCGCTCTTCGCGGCGGCGCTTCCGATTGACCTCGATAGGCCGGCGGAGGAGGTGGTCCTCTCGGGCGAGGTGCCGAGCCCGCTCGATCCTCCCAGCGGCTGCCGGTTCCACCCGCGCTGCCCCTACGTGATGTCTCAGTGCGCGACTGAGGAGCCGCCGCTCAAGCCTGAGGGGAAGCGTCTGGTCGCCTGCCACCTGTACTGAGGAGCAGGCCGGCGCGTTCAGACCAGATCGACGCGCGGGACCTGACTCCGTTCGAGCGCGGCCTTCATGGCGGCGATCTCGTCCGCCGAGGGCTTCAAAACGGGCGGCCGCGCCAGCGCGCTCCTGAAGATGCCGCGGATCGCCATGCCCTCCTTCATGCGGGCATGCGCGTCGCCCGACGGCTCACCCGCCCCGTAGACGGCTTCCTTCACGGGCCAGATCCGGTCGTTGATCTCGCGCGCGCGCGTCAAGTCGTCGGACCGCATGGCCTCGAAGAGGTCCTCGGTCAGCTCGGGGATGAGACTCGCGCAGCCAACGAGCGTGCCATCCATCGGGTGCACGAAGGTAGGGAACAGGTACTCGTCCATACAGTTGAGGAGGGAGACGTGCGGCGCATCCGCCCGCAGGGCTCGAATATCCCGCTCGTACTTGCCCAGATCGCGCTCCCCCATCTTGAAGCCTTTAACTTGTGGCAGCCCGGCCAGCCGGAGCATCAGCCGGGTCGAGTAGGAGGTCTTGGTATTGGCGGGATAGACGTGCACAATGATGTCGAGCCCGCTCTCCGCCCCGATGGCCTTGAAGTACTCATAGACCGCGTCTTCCTTCACGCCGAAGCGGAGCCACATGTGACACGGCATGATGTCCACCGTGTCGGCGCCGGCGTGGGCCGCGGCGCGGGCGTGCTCGAGGGCCTCGAAGGTCCCCTCCGAGCAGATGGCCGAGACGACCCGCACGCGGCCCTTGACCGCATCGGCGACGATGCGCGTGACTTCCGCGCGCTCCTCAGGCAGGAGTGACCCGACCTCGCCGGTATGCCCGTTGGTCATGACCGCGGTGACGCCGCGGCAGCCGGCCAGCCAGCGCGCGAAGCGGCCGAGACCGTCGCCGTCGATCTTGTAGTCGTCGCGGAACGGCACCGCCATGGCGGGGATGACCCCGTGGAATGCGCGCTGAGCCTTCATTGCCTTGTCCTCCCGTGAGCCTCCATGACTGGCCAGCCCATGGTTGCGATCCTGCGCCGGGGTGCCCGGCTCCGTCAAGGAGGGCGCGAGGTCACCGGTGGTCAGCGCCGAGGGAGGGCCTCAGAGCTTCGGCGCGATCTCCGAGGCGAAGACCTCGAGGTGCTCCATCTCGTCGAAGACGGGGTTGAGCATGAGCATGCCCGCGCCGCCTGCGACTGCCTGCTTGAGCCCCGCGACGCACTCGTCGGGTGGCCCCCACACTGAGACTTCTTCGGCCATCTGAGGCCGGCCGTAGAAGGCGCCGAACCACTCGGTGAGCCGCTTCCCTGCCCGGGCCTTGTCGCGGTCCACCGCGATGTAGACGCGCTTGGCGACGGGGAACGCTGCTGCGTCGCGCTTGGCCTCGCCGAGCAGCCGGCGCAAGAGTTTCACCTCGTCGGCGAACTTGGCGGTGGAGAGCGACCCCGCGCCCATGAAGCCGTCGCCCAGCTCCGCCGTGCGCTTGAGCGCGTCGGGATGATGGGCGCCGAACCAGAGCGGCGGATGGGGCTTCTGCAGCGGCTTGGGCTCCTGCGGCAGATTCTGCAGCTTGAAGAACTCGCCCTCGAAGGTCACGCGGGGCTCGGTCCAGAGGCGCTTCATCACCTGAATGCCCTCGGTGAAGCGGGCGGCACGCCGATCGGCCTTGAGACCATAGGCCGGATAGACGGCGGGCTGGCCGCCGAGTCCGACGCCGACCATGAGCCGGCCCCCGCTCAGATGGTCGAGCGTCGTCAGGCTCTTCGCCGTGTGAACGGGATCGCGCAAGGCGGTTAGCAGGACAGCCGTGCCCAGTCGCATCCGCGTCGTGACGGCCGCAGCGTAGGTCAGCAGCTCAATGGGCTCGAGGCTCGGGATGGAACCGACAATCTGCTCAACGACCCACGCGCTGTGAAATCCCAGCGTCTCGGCCCGCGCGAGGTAGTTCCGAATGAAGGTCGGATCGACGGGACGGCCGGCGAATGTCTGCGGGATAGAGACCGCCAGCTCAATCGAGCTCTTCACGATGACACCTCCTTGGCGAGCCGCTGGCCCAGGCGGGCCGCGAACTCATCGGGGCGGCTCGGCGAGACTACCATGAGGCCTCCCACAGTGTGCAGGTAGACGAGATCGGCGGTGTTGGTGACGGCGAGGTAGTGCCAGCCCGTTCGCGGATTCCACCGCGGCCCCTGGGAGCCGAAGAGCGCATTCAAGCCGACGGCGCCGAAGCCGCCCAGGGCCCGCGGCTCGCGGTCCACTGCGCGAATGGCGGCGTACGGGATGAGCCGCGAAAGCCAGCGGCGCTCGATCCTGAGGCCGCGCTCCTCCAGGGTGAAGCCCGCCGGCGCGAGCCCCTGTATCATCCAGAGACCCAGCAGGAAGGGCAGCGGCAGGATCAGCAGGCTCAGCTCGCCCGAGGTCGCGACCATCGCCACCGACAGCACGAATGGCACGCCGAAGCCGAGCCCCAGCCCGACGACGCCGGCGATCAGGCGCTGGCGACGGCCGAGGACCGCTGGGAAGAAGTCGGCGTCGGCGTGATTCAGCGCGGGAAGATCTCGAGCGCGTCGAAGAAGTACGGGATCTCGAAGGCGGCCGACTCGGGAGAGTCCGAGCCGTGTACGGCATTGGCTTCGATGGACGCGGCGAAGTCCTTGCGGATCGTCCCCGCCGCAGCCTTGGCCGGGTCGGTGGCGCCCATGAGGTCGCGCAGCCGCGCGATGACATTCTCACCCTCGAGCACCATCGGCAGACAGGGACCCGAGGTCATGAAAGCGCAGAGGCTTCGATAGAACGGCCGGTCCTTGTGGACGATGTAGAAGCCCGCCGCCTGCTCCGGCGTGAGCTGCACGAGCTTGGCGGCCAGAATCCTGAGGCCGGCCTTCTCGAACCGGGCGATGATCTGCCCGGCCACGCCCGTGGCCACGGCATCGGGCTTGATGATGGTCAGCGTGCGCTCTACCGGCATTGGGTCAACTCTATCCTTTTCCCCCGAGAATACGCGCCACGGTGGCGCCCATCTCGGCGGGGCTTTTGACGGTGGTGATGCCGGCGGCCTCCATGGCCGTCATCTTCTCCGCGGCCGTGCCCTTGCCGCCGGCGATGATGGCGCCGGCATGACCCATGCGGCGGCCCGGCGGCGCGGTTTGCCCGCAGATGAAGCCGATCACCGGCTTCTTCACATGCGCTCTCACGAAGGACGCCGCCTCCTCCTCCGCGGTGCCGCCGATCTCGCCGATCATCATGATGGCCTGGGTCTCGGGATCGTCCTGGAAGAGGCGGAGGACGTCGATGAAGCTGGTGCCATTGACGGGATCGCCGCCGATCCCGACGCAGGTCGTCTGGCCGAGGCCGCGCTGGGTGAGCTGGTGGACCACCTCGTAGGTGAGCGTGCCGCTGCGCGAGACCACGCCCACCGGCCCCTCCTTGTGGATGTGGCCCGGCATGATTCCGATCTTGGCCCTGCCCGGCGAGATGATGCCCGGGCAGTTGGGCCCGATGAGTCGACTCTGGGTACGCTCCAGGAAGGCCTTGACCTTGACCATATCATTGACCGGCACGCCCTCGGTGATGCAGACGACGAGCGGGATCTTGGCGTCGGCGGCTTCCATGATGGCGTCGGCGGCGGCCGGCGGCGGAACGAAGATCAGCGCACAGTCGGCGCCGCTGGCTCCAACGGCTTCCTCAACGGTGTTCCACACGGGAAACCCATCGTGGGTGGTGCCGCCTTTGCCCGGCGTGACGCCGCCCACGACCTGGGTGCCGTATTCCTTGCAGCGCAGGGCGTGGAAAGTGCCCTCTTTGCCCGTGATCCCCTGCACCAGCACCCGCGTGGCCTTATCCACGAAGATGCTCATGGCCGCGCACTCCTGGCTAATTTTACGACCTTCTTCGCTCCCGAGCCCATGTCCTCTGCGCTGACGAAGTTGAGGCCGGACTCGGCCAGCATCTTCTTGCCCTGCTCGACATTGGTGCCTTCCACGCGCACCACGACTGGGATCTTGAGCCCGAGCTTCTTGACGGCGGCGATCAGACCCTCGGCCAGGCGGTCGACCCGAAGGATGCCGCCGAAGACATTGATGAACACGGCCTTGACGCTCGGATCCGAGGAGAGGATGCGAAAGGCGTTCTCGATCTGCTCGGGCGAGGCCCCGCCGCCCACGTCGAGGAAGTTGGCGGGCTCGCCGCCGGCCAGCTTGATGATGTCCATGGTTGCCATGGCCAGGCCGGCGCCGTTGACCATGCAGCCCACGTTCCCATCCAGCTTGATGTAGTTGAGGCCGTACTTGGAGGCCTCGACGTCGAGCGGCGTCTCTTCGTTGATGTCCCGCAGCGCCACGATCTCCTTGCGGCGGTACAGCGCGTTGTCGTCGAAGTTGAGCTTGGCGTCCAGAGCAAGGACGCGCCCATCGCGAGTGACGACCAGCGGGTTGATCTCGGCCAGCGAGCAGTCTTTGTCGAGGTAGGCCTTGAAGAGATTGAGGATGAGCCCCACGCCGGACTTGAACTGGTCGCCGCTGAGCCCAAGACCGAACGCGAGATTGCGCGCCTGGAATGGCTGCAGCCCCAGCGCCGGGTCCGTCCACTCCCGGAGAATCTTCTCCGGATGGGTAGCCGCGACCTCTTCGATCTCCATCCCGCCGGCCTGAGAGGCCATGACCACGTGGGTCGCCCTGGCGCGGTCAAGGGTGATGGAGAGATAGAGCTCGGTGGCGATTGGCGAGGCCTCCTCGACGAGCACCTTGAGGACCTTGATGCCCTCGGGCGGAGTCTGAGGCGTCTTGAGCATCATGCCGAGGATCTGTTTCGCGGCGGCCTCAGCCCCCGTGGGATCATCGACCAGCTTCACGCCGCCCGCCTTGCCGCGACCGCCGGCATGCACCTGGGCCTTGACGACGACCTTGCCGCCGAGCTTCGCCGCGATCGCCTTGGCCTGAGCCGGCGTATCGGCCACCTCGCCATTGGGCACAGGGACGCCGAATTCGCGCAGGATAGCCTTAGCCTGATACTCGTGGATTTTCATGGGCGCTCCGACGCTACTTCCGTCCCGTCAGCTTGCGCAAGAGCCAGATCACCGGATCGTATGTCTCGGTCACCATCCGCTCCTTGAGCGGGATGATGGCATTGTCCGTGATATGGATGTGCTCGGGGCAGACCTCGGTGCAGCACTTGGTGATATTGCAGAAGCCGACGCCGGCCTTGGTCCGGGCCAGCTCGAGGCGGTCGTTCGTGTCCAGCGGGTGCATCTCGAGTTCGGCGATACGCATGATGAAGCGCGGGCCCGCGAAGGCTGGCTTGTTCTCCGGGTGATCGCGGATGACGTGGCAGACGTCCTGGCACATGAAGCACTCGATGCACTTCCTGAACTCCTGGCTACGCTCCACGTCGGCCTGGGCCATGCGCCGCGTGCCGTCCGGCTCCTTGGGCCCGGGCTTGAAGGCCGGGATGGTCTTGGCCTTCTCGAAGTTATACGAGACGTCCGTGGCCAGATCGCGATAAAGCGGGAACGCCTTCATGGGCGCCACCGTGATGGTGCCGCCTGGCTGGAAGGTGTCCATGCGCGTCATGCACATGAGCCGCGGGTGGCCGTCGATCTCCGCGCTGCAGGAGCCGCACTTGCCGGCCTTGCAGTTCCAGCGGCAGGCCAGATCGCCCGCCTGGGTAGCCTGGAGCCGATGGATCACGTCCAGCACCACCATCCCTTCGTCGGACGCCACGCGATACTCCCGGAAGGCGCCACTCTTGGCGTCGCCGCGCCACACACGCATCGTGAACTCGGCAGCCGCCATCACTTCCGCTCCTGGAAGAGCTGCTTGAGCTCGGCGGGCATCTCGGGCAGCGGCTCCTGCGCCACGCTGAACTGGCCGGCCTTTCGCCGGATCACCACGTTGACCTTGCCGAAGCGGTCATCGGCGAAGGGATAGTCCTCCCGAGTGTGGCCGCCGCGGCTCTCCTTGCGCTCGAGCGCGCCCAACGTCACGGCCTCGGACACTGAAAGCATCGAGTGGAGGTCCAGCGCCAGGTGCCAGGCCGGGTTGAACTCGCGGCCGCCCTCGACCCTGACGCGGCCGAGCCGCTGCTTGAATACGGCGATCTCCTCGAGCGCCTTCTTCAGCTCGCTCGCGGTGCGGATGATGCCGACGAGGGACTGCATGCACTCCTGGAGGTCGGCGTGGATCGCGTAAGGGTTCTCGCCGCCCGTCCGCGTGACGGGCGCGAGCAGCTCGCGGATCGCCACGTCGATCTGCCCCGCGTCGACGGTGGCCGTGCCCTTCACGCCCTTGGCGTATTCCGCCGCGTAGTGCCCCGCGCGGCGGCCGAACACGATGAGATCGGACAGCGAGTTGCCGCCGAGCCGGTTGGCGCCGTGCATGCCGCCCGCCACCTCACCCGCCGCGAAGAGACCGGGAACGCGCGTCGCCGTGCTGTCGGCATCGACGCGGACGCCGCCCATGATGTAGTGGCACGTCGGGCCCACTTCCATCATGTCTTTCGTGATGTCCACGCCTGCCAGCTCCTTGAACTGGTGGTACATCGAGGGCAGGCGCTTCCTGATGTAGTCCGCCGGGCGCCGGGTGCAGATGTCAAGGTAGACGCCGCCGTGGGGGCTGCCCCGCCCCGCCTTGACCTCGGCATTGATGGCGCGGGCGACTTCGTCGCGCGGGAGCAGGTCCGGCGTCCGCCTGTTCTTCTTGTCCTCGTACCAGGCGTCCGCCTCCTTTTCGTTGTCAGCGGTCTCGTTCTTGAAGTACTCGGGGATGTAGTTGAACATGAAGCGCGCGCCGTCCGAGTTCTTCAGCGTGCCGCCGTCGCCGCGCACGCCCTCGGTCACCAAGAGGCCGCGGACGCTGATCGGCCAGACCATGCCGGTAGGGTGGAACTGGATGCACTCCATGTCGATGAGATCGGCCCCCGCGTCGAGCGCCAGTGTGACGCCGTCTCCGGTGGACTCCCACGAATTGGAGGTGAACTTCCAGCATTTGCCCACGCCGCCCGTCGCCAGCACGACGGCCTTGGACTTGAACACGACCAGACGGCCGCTGGGCCGCCAGTAGCCCACCGCGCCGCAGACGCGGTCGCCGTCCTTGAGCAGCCGCTGGACATTGCACTCCATGTGCACGTCAATGCCCTTGTGGACCGCGTGCTGCTGGAGCGTGCGGATCATCTCGAGTCCGGTGCGGTCGCCCACATGGGCCAGGCGCGCGTACTTGTGGCCGCCGAAGTCGCGCTGGGAGATGAGGCCGTCCTTGGTGCGATCGAAGAGCGCGCCCCACTCCTCGAGCTCGAGCACCCGGTCCGGCGCCTCCATCGCGTGCAGCTGGGCCATGCGCCAGTTGTTGAGCATCTTGCCGCCGCGCATGGTGTCACGGAAGTGGACCTGCCAGTTGTCCTCCTTCCACACATTGCCCATCGCCGCGGCGATGCCGCCTTCGGCCATGACGGTGTGGGCCTTGCCGAGGAGCGACTTGCAGACGAGCGCGGTTCTCGCTCCCTGAGCCGACGCCTCGATGGCGGCCCGGATGCCGGCCCCGCCGGCGCCGATCACGATGACGTCGTACTCGTGGAGGTCGTAGGCTTCGCCGGCCATTAGAAGAACCTGAGGTCCTTGATGTAACCCATGGAGAGCAACCGGATGTAGATATCCGCGAGCCCGACCCAGATGAGGCTCACCCAGGCGATCTGCATGTGGCGCTCGTTGAGCCACGTCACCCCGCGCCAGAGCGAGTGGCGCGTCGGCGCCCTGGACAGCAGGTTCAGGCTTCCTCCACAGAGGTGGCGGCAGGAATGGCAGGAGAGCGAGTAGAGGGAAAGCAGGACCGCGTTCACGACCAGAACCAGAGTGCCGACGCCCATGCCGAGTCGCCCGCTGAACTTGAAGGCCATGACCGCGTCCCACCAGAGGAATGCCAGCACCGGGAGCGCCAGCCAGAAGAAGTAGCGGTGGATGTTCTGGAGGATGAACGGGAAGCGGGTCTCGCCGGTGTAGCTCTTGGAGACGTCCCGCACGGCGCAGCCCGGCGGCAGGCCGAAGAAGGAGCGGTAGTAGGCCTTCCGGTAGTAGTAGCAGGTGGCGCGGAAGCCGCCTGGGATCCAGAGGACCAGGAAGGCTGGCGAGAGATTCCACCACGAGCCGATGAGCGGCAGGCTCACGTGCCGGCAGGTAGTCGTCAGACACGGGGAGTAGAACGGCGACAGGTACGGCGCGACGTAGTAGTGCGCGTTCTGCAGGGCCGCCCAGGTCGCGTACACGCCGAAGCTTCCGAGCAGCAGGACGACCATGAGCGGCTCGATCCACCACGCGTCGGCGCGCAGCGTCGCCCCGGGGATCACCTCGCCCCGTTGATTGCCGAAGGCCTTCTTGAGCATCAGGTCACTCCCTCGCGAACTGCTTCATACCGTCCTGATAGAGATCCCCGCCGTGGCAGTCGTTGATCACGATGGCCGGAAATCCCTCGACCTCGAGCCGGCGGATGGCCTCGGTGCCGAGATCCTCGTACGCCACCACGTCGAGCTTCTTGACGAAGCGCGAGAGCACGGCCCCGGCCCCGCCGATGGCGCCGAAGTAGACCGCCTTGTGCTGCTTGAGCGCGGCCTTCACCGGCTCGGAGCGAGCTCCCTTGCCCAAGGTGCCCTTGAGGCCCAAGGCGTGCAGCTTGGGCGTGTACTTGTCCATCCGCCCGCCCGTCGTCGGACCGATCGACCCGGCGACCTCGCCCGGCCGGGCGGGCGAAGGCCCCGTGTAGTAGATGATCTGGCCTCTCACATCGATCGGCAGCGGCTTTCCGGCTTCCATCAACGGCAGCAGCCGGCCATGGGCCGCGTCGCGGGCCGTGTACATCACTCCCGTGATGCGCACCCGGTCGCCCGCTTTGAGCGACTCGACATCGGCGTCGCTGAGCGGCGGCGTAACTTCCTTGATTCCATCTGCGCCAGCGGTGATCATGCGGCGCCTCTCCGTCGTGGCGAGCGGGTGGCGCCGCGGGCGGCCCCGCGCGGACGCGCGAAGTGGGCCCCCCGAGTCTCGTCCGCAGCTCGAAGAGCTGCCTTCGAGCGAGTGGGTGACGGAGCCGGCTGCGCGGGGCTGCCCGCGGCGACAGGACCCGCTCGCCGCGACATGAATTCCCGCGTGATCACAGCGTCACTTCCTTGTGCCGATGCGCATGGCACTCGATCGTGACGGCCACGGGCAGGCTGGTGATGTGGCAGGGGTAAGTCAAGATGTGCACAGCAAACGCCGTGGTGTCGCCGCCATAACCCTGGGGCCCGATACCCAGCCGGTTCGCGCGGTCCAGCACTTCCTTTTCGAGCGCGTCCACCGTGGGATCGGCATTGGGGCTGCCCACCTCGCGGAAGAGCGCCTTCTTGCTGAGCCGCGCGGCCTGCTCGAAGGTGCCGCCCACGCCCACCCCGATCACGAGCGGCGGACAGGCGTCCGGACCCGCCGTCTTGACGCACTCGAGGATCCAGGCCTTGACGCCCTCGATGCCCTCGGCGGGCGTGAGCATTTTGTACTTGGAGCGGTTCTCGCATCCCCCGCCCTTGGCCATGATCTGGATCTTGAGCTCGGCGCCCGGCACGACATCGGCGTGGATCACGGCGGGGGTATTGTCGCCCGTGTTCACCCGATCAAAGGGCGAGCGGACGATGGAGGCGCGAAGGTAGCCCTCGGTATAGCCCTGCCTCACGCCCTCGTTGATCGCGTCGTAGAGCGCGCCACCCGTGACGTGGACATCCTGGCCCAGCTCGATGAAGCAGACCACGAAGCCGGTGTCCTGGCAGTACGGGATCATCTTGCTCCGCGCGAGCTGGGCATTCTCCTTGAGGATGTGCAGCACCTGCTTGCCCGCCGCCGAACGCTCGGCGCCGAGCGCCCGATCGAAGGCGCGCAGCATGTCGGGCTCGAGGGCGTAGTTCGCCTCCATGCACAGCTTCTTGACGGCGTCCGTGATGGAGGAGACGTGGATGTCGCGCATGGGCTCCTTACTTCTTGGAACCGGCCATCTGAGCGTAGAAGGCCTGGCCCCGCTTCTCCATCTCCGCCTGCGTGAGGTCCTCCTTGTGGGTCGCCAGGGTCCATTTCTGGCCGAAGGGGTCCTCGACGCCGCCGATCCGGTCTCCCCAGAACATGTCGCTGACGGGCATGAGGCTCTTGGCGCCCGCCGCCAACGCCCGCTTGACCGCGGAGTCGACGTCCTCGACGTAGATGTAGAAGTTCACGGGGCTGCCGCCCAGCGTCTGGGCCGAGCGGGCGCCCATCGCGGCGTCCTCTTCACCCAGCATGAACACCGAGTCGCCGATCTGGAGCTCGGCGTGGGCAACGGTTTTGCCGTCGGGCTTCATCAAGCGCATCCGCTCTTTCGCGCCGAAGGCCCGCTCGTAGAAATCGATCGCCTGGGCGGCGCCGCGGACGCAGAAGCCCGGCGTGAGCGTGTGGTATCCATCAGGAATCGGCTTGGCCATGACAGGCTCCTCCTTGCAGGTGGAGCTAGAGCTTGAGCTTCTCCACCAGCTCGCGCACCGCCGCGGCGGACTTGTCGAAGGCCTCCTGCTCCCCGGCGGTGAGCTTGATTTCGATGATCTGCTCGACGCCCGCGCGGCCAAGCTTGACCGGCACGCCGACGTAGAGCCCCTTGACCCCGTACTGGCCGCTCAGATACGCGGCGCAGGGCAGGATCTTCTTCTTGTCCTTGAGAATGGCCTCGACCATCTCCACGGCCGAGGCGCCGGGAGCGTAGTACGCGCTGCCGGTCTTGAGCAGTCCCACGATCTCGGCGCCGCCATTGGCGGTGCGCGTGACGAGAGCCTGGATCTTGTCCGGGGGCAGCAGCTCGGTGATCGGGACGCCGGCCACCGTGGAGTAGCGGGGCAGCGGCACCATGCTGTCGCCGTGCCCGCCCAGGACGAACGCGGTCACGTTCTCAACCGAGACCTTGAGCTCCTGGGCGATGAAGGTGCGGAAGCGCGCGGAATCCAGGACGCCCGCCATGCCCACCACCCGCTCCGCCGGGAAGCCCGACTTCTTCCACGCCAGCTGCACCATGGCATCCAGCGGATTGGTGACCAGGATGAGGATGGCGTTCTTCGAGCGCCTGGTCACCTCGTCCACCACCGAGCCGACGATCTCGGCGTTCTTGAACAGCAGGTCGTCGCGAGTCATGCCGGGCTTGCGCGCCATACCGGCGGTGATCACGACGATGTCCGAGTCCGCCGTCTCGTCATAGCCGTTGGAGCCCACGAGGCGCGCGTCATAGGCGTGGACAGGCCCGGCCTGGGCCAGGTCGAGCGCCTTGCCCTGCGGCACGCCTTCGATCACATCCACCAGAACGACGTCGCCCAGCTCCCGTTCCACCGCGTACTGCGCCACCGTGGCGCCGACATTGCCGGCGCCGATGACTGAGATCTTCGCGCGCGCCGCCATGGCTAGGCCCCCATGTTCTTGATGATGGCGGTGCCGAATTCCGAGCACTTCACCTCCTTGGCCCCCTCCATCAGCCGCGCGAAGTCGTAGGTCACGACCTTTTGCGCGATGGTCTTCTCGAGGCCCGCGACGATCCGGTCGGCCGCCTCGGTCCAGCCCAGGTGGCGCAGCATCATCTCGCCCGAGAGGATGACCGAGCCGGGGTTGACCTTGTCCTGGCCGGCGTACTTGGGGGCCGTGCCGTGGGTGGCCTCGAACAGCGCGTGACCGGTGTCGTAGTTGATGTTGGCGCCCGGCGCGATGCCGAGGCCTCCCACCTGGGCGGCCGTGGCATCCGAGAGGAGGTCGCCCGTGAGATTGCAGCACGGGATGACGTCGAACTCGTCGGGCCGGGTCAGGATCTGCTGCAGGAACGCGTCGGTGATGGCGTCCTTGACGAGAATCTTCCCGGCGGGCGGCTTGCCCCCGCAGTCGTCCCAGGAGACGAGCTTGTCCGAAAACTCGCGCTTGGCCAGCGCGTAGCCCCACTTCATGAACATGCCCTCGGTGTATTTCTGGATATTGCCCTTGTGGACCAGGGTGACGCTGCGGCGGTTGTTCTCGACCGCGTACCGCATCGCCGCGCGGATGAGCCGCTCCGAGCCCTCCTTCGACACCGGCTTGATGCCGATGGACGAGGTGTTGGGGAACCGGATCTTGGTGACTTTCATCTCCTTGACGAGGAAGTCCACGACCTTCCTGGCCTCGGGGGTGCCCTGCTCCCACTCGATGCCCGCGTAGATGTCCTCCGTGTTCTCCCGGAAGATCACCATGTCGATCTTCTCGGGGCGCTTGACCGGCGAGGGCACGCCTTTGAAGTAGCGCACCGGGCGCAGGCAGACGTAGAGGTCCAGCACCTGCCGCAGCGTGACGTTGAGCGAGCGGAAGCCTTCGCCGACCGGCGTGGTCAGCGGGCCCTTGATCGCGATCAGATATTCCCGGATCACGTCGAGCGTCTCGTCCGGCATGAGATTCGGCGGACAATCCTTGCCGTACACCGCCCGGGCCTTCTCGCCGGCATAGGTTTCGACCCAGGCGATCTTCCGCCGGCCCTTGTAGGCCTGCTCGACGGCGGCGTCGAGCACACGGACCGAAGCGGCCCAGATATCGGGCCCGGTCCCGTCGCCCTCGATGAAGGCGATGATGGGGTGGTCCGGCACCTGCAGCTTGCCGTGACTGATCGTGACCTTCTCGCCCTTCGGGACCTTGACTTTGCCGGCCATGTGCGTCTCCTTGGTGGACTTATTTCAGCGCGTTCAGGGCGGAGCCCGCCTTGAACCACCCGATCTGCTCGTCTGTCAGCGTGTGGTTGCACTGCAGGGCGACGGTCTGGCCTCCCGGCTTGTGAATGACGATGTCCACGGGCTTGCCGGGCGCCAGCGCGGACAGGCCCCGGATCGTCACGCGGTCCGACTGCTCGAAGGAATCGTAGTCGCCGGGCTTGGCGAATGTCAGGGGCAGGATGCCCTGCTTCTTGAGATTGGTTTCGTGGATGCGGGCGAAGCTCTTGACGATGACGGCCTTGCAGCCGAGGTAGCGCGGCGACATGGCCGCGTGCTCGCGGCTCGAGCCTTCTCCATAATTCTCGTCGCCGATGACGATCCAGGAGACGCCCTTGGCCTTGAGCTCGCGGGCCATCTTCGAGAAGTTCTGCCCCTTCTCACCCGTCAGGGGATTGACGCCCTTGCCTGCTTCGCCGGTGAACGCGTTGACCGCGCCCAGGAACATGTTGTCGCTGATCTTGTCGAGATGGCCGCGGTAGCGCAGCCAGGCGCCAGCCGGCGAGATGTGGTCGGTCGTGGTCTTGCCCTTGGTCTTGACGAGGATGGGCAGCTCGGTGAAGTCCTTGCCGTCCCAGCGCGGGAAAGGCTGGAGCAGCTGGAGCCGCTCGCTATTGGGCGCCACCTTCACCTGCACCGTGTCGCCGTCGGCGGCGGGCGCCTCGTAGCCCTCCTCGCCTTTGGCAAACCCCTTGGCCGGAAGCTCCTCCGCCTCGGGGGCCGTGAAGCGGAAGGCCCGGCCGTCGGGCCCCGGCAGGGTGCCGTGCACCGGATCGAACTCGAGCGTGCCGGCGAAGGCCAGCGCGGTCACGATCTCCGGGCTCGTCAGGAAGGACAGCGTCGCGGCGCTGCCGTCATTCCGGCCGGGGAAGTTGCGGTTGAAGGAGGAGACGATGGTGTTCGCCTCGTCCTTGCCGACGTCGGAGCGCTTCCACTGCCCGATGCAGGGACCGCACGCGTTCGCGAGCACCGTGCCCCCGATCTTCTCGAAGGTCTCCATGATGCCGTCGCGCTTGATCGTCTGGAAGATCCGCTCGGAGCCGGGCGTCACCAGGAACGGCGTCTTTGCCTTCATCCCCGCCTTGAGCGCCTGAGTGGCGATGTGGGCGGCGCGCTTCATGTCCTCGTAGGACGAATTGGTGCAGGAGCCGATCAGCGCGTTCTTGATATTGGCGGGCCAGCCTTCCTTCTTCACCTCGGCGGCAAGCTTCGAGATCGGGCGCGCGCGGTCCGGCGAGTGAGGGCCCACGATATGGGGCTCGAGCTCGGAGAGGTCGATCTCCACGATCTCGTCGTAGTACTTCTTGGGGTTTGCCAGCACCTCGGGGTCGGCCACCAGGTGCTCGCGGTGCTGCTCCGCGAGCGCGGCCACGTCGGCCCGGTCGGTGGCCCGGAGGTACGCGGCCATGCGGTCGTCGAAATTGAAGAGCGAGGTGGTGGCCCCCAGCTCCGCCCCCATATTGCAGATGGTGCCCTTGCCGGTGGCGCTGATGGACTCGGCGCCGGGCCCGAAGTACTCGACGATCTTGTTGGTCCCGCCCTTGACCGTGAGAAGCCCGCAGAGGTACGTGATCACGTCCTTGGCGGACGTCCAGCCCGAGAGCTTGCCGGTGAGGCGGACGCCGATCAGCTTGGGGTCGAGCACTTCCCACGCGAGCCCCGCCATGGCCTCGCCGCAGTCGGCGCCTCCCACCCCGATGGCGACCATGCCGAGGCCTCCCGCGTTCGGCGTGTGGGAGTCCGCGCCGATCATGAGGCCGCCCGGGAAGGCGTAGTTCTCGAGGACCACCTGATGGATGATGCCGGCGCCGGGCTTCCAGAAGCCGAGGCCATACTTGCGCGAGGCCGAGTGCAGAAAGTCGTAGACTTCGTTGTTCTCGGTGACGGCGCGCTTCATGTCTTCTGATGCACCGCTCTGCGCCCGGATCAGATGGTCGCAATGCACCGTGCTCGGGACGGCGACCCGCTTCTTCTCCGCCTGAATGAACTGCAGCAGCGCCATCTGACCGGTGGCGTCCTGCAGCGCGACCCGATCGACGCGCAGCCGGAGCTGGGCCTTGCCGCGGCTCCATTCCTGCTTGGCGAAATCGTCAGCATGTGTGACCAGGATTTTTTCGGTCAGCGTGAGGGGCCGTCCGAAGCGCTGGCGCGCCGCGGCCACCTTGGCCGGAATGGATTCGTAGAGCCGCTGGATCTGGTCAGCCGCCATGGAGGGCCTCCTTGACCGCTAAGTCCGCGCCGTTCCGAGCCTACACAGACGTATCGCCTCCCACCCGTCGTGGGCAGGAGGCGACCGGGAAAAGCAAATTTACGCTAGCATGACGCACCGTGGCGGTCAAGGGACGCTTGCATCACTCCGGTTGCGGACACGCCTGGCCCGGATGCTGGATTAATTGCGCACTCATGTCCTTTCATTCCCTCGCCAATCTGGCGGCGGGCCGCAACCGCGGGAAGACCTGGGAAGACCTGGTCACGCCAGCGGCGGGATCAGCGGAGGAGCTTGAGCAGTGCCCGTCGCCGAAGCGCCAGGATGGACTCCGTGGGCGAGATCTCCATCGGGCAGACCTCGGTGCAATTGGCCTGGCCGTGACAGCGCAGCAGCGCGTCCTCGGCGAGCAGGGCGGCCGCGCGCCCCGCCTGGCCGGCGTCGCGACTGTCCCGCTGCACGGTCCAGAGACGGTTGAGCGCCGCCGGCCCCGGGAAGCGGGAATCGTGCGCCACCATCGTGCAGGCCGACACGCACAGGCCGCAGCCGATGCACTCGATGGCCCGGTCGATCTGGCGCCGCTCCCGTGTGTCGCGCCCGATCGGTGCGAAGGCACCGGCATCGGCCATGGGCACAAAGGCCGCGCCCACCTCGACCATCTTGTCCTTGAACGGCGCCATGTCGACGACAAGATCGCGGATCAGCGGAAAGTGATAGAGCGGCCGCACGGTGACGGTCCCGCGCTTGAGACTGCTCAGCAGGGTGCGGCAGGCCCAGCGCTCGCGGCCATTGATCACCATGCCGCACGAGCCGCACATCCCCACGCGGCAGGCGTAGCGGAAAGCCAGCGTCGGGTCCAGCCGGCGCTGGGTGTCGACGAGGGCATCGAGCACCGTCATGCCGTCCTTGGCCGGCACCCAGTAGCGCTGCAGCCGCTCGCGGGCGCCCGGCGCCCAGCGGAATACCTTCAGTACCATCGCCACCACCAGAAGGCCGCGAAGCAAAGGGCCCCCCCAGCCACCGCCAGGAGGACGAGCGCCCGGTGCCAGCGCACCGGCAGGCCGAAGTCCAGCAGGATCGCGCGGACGCCGAGCAGGGCGTGGAGGAGCACGAGCCCGAGCAGGATGGCCTGCACCGCGCGGAGGAAAGGGTTACGCAGATGCAGGACGATCACAGCGATGAGCGCCACGGCCGCGGCGCGCTGGAGCAGCCACGCCCACATCCCCAGCTTGGTGTCACGCCACCCCTCGGAGGTGGCCCACTGACGCTTGAGGATCCGGCGCTCGGGCATGGCTAATCGGCCTCGCGATTCGGTACCGCTGCGGTCCGGGCGCGGATGCCGGGGCAAGTGACGAGCCAGACGAGGCCCGAGGGAGGAGCCGGCCGGAGGCGTACGCG
>Ga0070707_100000652_pt1 | contig 34580 bp, 25 predicted proteins | sample KBSK5502metaG_FD_65468 | JGI IMG/M metagenome (GOLD analysis project Ga0070707, IMG submission 65468) | Corn, switchgrass and miscanthus rhizosphere microbial communities from Kellogg Biological Station, Michigan, USA - KBS K5-50-2 metaG | ecosystem: Host-associated > Plants > Roots >... | reverse complement strand
GAACGAGCCATACGCGGGTAGGACACTTGGATCACTTGTCGAAGAACTTGGGCCGGAGCTTCTTGGAGAGCAGGCAATGGCTATATTCGGTCAGCGTTTCCCTCTGCTGGCAAAGTTTATAGATGCCACCGACAAGTTATCGGTGCAGGTACATCCTGATGATATCTATGCGAATCAGCATGAGCATGGGAAACTCGGTAAAACGGAATTCTGGTATATTCTGGACGCTGCCCCTGGAGCTTCTATCGTTCATGGATTCAATGCTCCCACCTCGCGCAGAGAAGTCCAGGAAGCTATCGAAGAGGTGAGGTTAGAGAAACTACTTCACGAAGTGAAGGTTGCTGCTGGCGATAGTATCTTTGTGCCAGCCGGAACCGTTCACGCGATCGGCGGCGGTGTAATGCTCTACGAACTGCAGGAGTACTCAGACCTTACCTATCGCATGTACGACTATGGCCGCCTGACTGCCGCAGGAACTCCCCGCGAGTTACACGTTGAACGTGCGCTGGATGTAGCAATTTACGACCGCTCGCCTCACATCAAAATGCAGCCGCTGTCCCTCCCTGGTGGAGAGGGGTACGAGGATCGCTGCCTGGTGGCCTGCCGGTATTTTGTGGTACGCGAACTGGTCTTTCAACAGCCCGGCACATCTCATGGCTATATGAAGAGCGAGACGATGGGAAGTTGCATTATCCTCTCTTCTTTAGGGGCCGAGGTAATGGTGCGGTATGGCGATACCTTTGAATATGGAGAGAAGCTTGCTCCTGGCCAGACAATGGTACTCCCAGCTGCGCTGGGTGGCTACTGCCTCCAGGGCAGCGGTACTTTGCTGCTCTCTTATGTGCCTGCACCCGGTGACGAGATACGGAAATTATGGGAAGCTAGGAATGATCTGTGAGGAGCAGGGAGCAAGGGCGGGGCATGGCTTATTCTTGACGGCGTTTCTTGCGTTCTTCATCCAGGTCGGTTACGGTACCCTCGACAACCGGGCCGTCTGGTTCGGTGAAATTGTTGAATGGCTGGCGTGGAGGATAGCCTCGCTGCACGCGGTTTACTTCTGAAACAACCCTTGAGACGCCGGAGGTGAAATTAAACAGGAGTAAGAGCGCTGTGAGTCCCCCCCACACTCCCAGGCCAACCAGCAGGGTGCCGATAGACCCGACGACGCCGTTGATAATGCTTTCGTAGATGACTGCTCCGAGTATGAGGATGTAGAAGAAACGCACAAGCACTCTCAGGAACCAGTGCATAAACCAAAACACGGCTTTGACTGGATCAGAAGGCATCTCCCAACGCGGAATCAACTCGCGTTTTCGTCTCAGATTTTTCAAAGAGGCCTCCTCCGAGTACCTTAAAGCGCCAGGGCTTCCAAGTCCTGCGGCAGGTATACTCTATAGTAGTGGCTCTTGAGGCCACCCACCCCTAAAGCATATTGTAGCAGCCTTGTATTGCGTACGCTAGTGGTTTGCGCCAGAGTTATCAGGCGATTGCTCCTTACCCACAAAGGGTGCAGGTTCACCCTGAAAGTGTAATAGTGTCTCTACTGTCGAGCGTTGTCAGGGTCGTCTGCGGCGTATTTTGATCTCTGAGCGTTTCAAGATGGAATGGTCCAAGCGGCAAATTATACGGCATGGTAGTGTAGGATGTTGCAGAAATGGTTACCGATACAGGTAACACAGTAGCCCTGGGTGCCTGGAAAGCGACGATCAATTGGTCTCCCGCTCGCATGGATGTAGAGATACACTGGCTCGAGATGCCGGGTCCACGGCTGCCATTGAGCAACGCCCTCATGGTGTAGGTATAGATCGTGCGGTAGCCTGGCGATGCAGAGCGCAGGAGGCGCCAGTCTGTAACGAGCCACAACGAGTTATCGTAACTGAAATGGCGAACCCCCTTGTCAAGGAGTTGCAAGTTATTCAGGAAAGATGAGGTTGACCGCGACAGGGCAATAGTGATAGGTTTGACGATAAAAAGCTGGAAGGGCGTACCTCCCAGGCGTCCTGGCCGGTCAATCAATGTCGATGTGGCAAACTGGCCGAGCAAAACACTGGTTAATTTGTCATATGGCCCTACCAGCAGCACGGCAGGCCCATCGGCAGGATTTGGAAGTACGAGACAACGCGATGCATCAAAGGGCGTCGTGGGCGTTTGTACCTGCTCGGCAAGGTAGCGCAGCGCGACTTGTGTAAACTGGTTTGTCGTGATGTACACATGGTTGAGATGACGCTGCCGGGCTACATGGTCAGCTTCAGCCAGCGCATCCTGTAAAGAATTAAGCGTGTTGTAAGTGTAACCATGAAGGTTGGTGCCGCTGGCTTCGTCCACAAGCCCGGCCATACTGCCTGTTAGTTGCGCAACGATGACAAGACATGTAAAAACATAAACACCATAGCGTGGGATATTCCACATCCCCCCCGGTCGTTTCAACCAATGCACTAATAGGGAGAGCAAAATCCCGATGATGATAAATGGGCCTGGCAAGACCAGAAGCAGATAGTATGGAAACACTGGCACAGAGTGACGCGAAAGAATTATTATAGGCACAATTTGCCAGCAAAGGAGTAAAAAATAACCGCATCGTTGGGGAGTTGCACGAAAATCAGCCCACAAAGTTCTCACTGTTTCCAATGATCTCCGTACGGGGTGACGAGAGGTTCTACTCTCTACATCTACACCACTATCCCTTTTCCACAATTGTTGAGAAGAGATAACTCCGATGGTAATCAATGCCAATCCGCATACAATAAAGATAGCCATGGTAGGGCTTAACCATTTGAGCAAAGGAACAAGTTTATACTCGAGAGAATTTGTATTGGTTGGAATGTTTACGTAGGGATTTAAAAAAAATCTATAATACTTGAGCGCTGTCAGATCAAAATGAGAATGGAGCTTTGATATTTGTAAGAGGATGTTCAGATCAGCAAATTTTATAGAAAACTCCCACAGCAGGTAGGTTGAGAAGAGCAGCAAGAGAAATGTAAGACCCAGGGCCAGGTCTCGTAAGCGCACTGTACCGGGAGAAAGCACAAGCGCCACAAGCAACAGCGAAGACAAAATAACTATAGTTATGTGTAACTGAATGAGTATGCCTAACAATACCAGAGCGGGGAAAAGCCAGCCCTTTCGACGATCAACCACACCCCAGAAAAGAGCAAAAATAAAAAGTACTACAAATGGTGCGATGATGTTGAGTTGCCAGATGAAGCGATTAAAATGCAGAGGCTCCGCAGCTGTCGCATAGAGCAATGACGCGATGATAGATGCGATTCTTCCATAATAACGACGCACAAATATATAGGTCAGTAGAACTCCTAAGATATTAAGGAGTCCTACAAAAATCGCGCCCCATAATGGATTGGAGCTAATTGCAGCTGGGATCATAAACAGGTAAACCACAGCAGGAGGATTTGCTATACGAATGGAGGCAATGATACCGGTAGCCGGTATAAGTCCATGGTTAATTGCATCCCTGGCCATTTGGAAGATTAACGCCTGATCTGCGTCAAACTCAGTCGTAGTAAGCTGATATAAACGCAAGAAAGCAGCTATACCCAGAATTGGATATAGTTCCCATATGCAAAACCAGGAACCTATCTTCCTCAGGAAGGCACTTCTCTGTGAATGGATCTCTTTAGCCGTTTGTTTAGAATCGATTTGTACCTTTGACATTGCATTTCCAGGAGGGTTCTCCCTCAATAGTAAAACTCATCAGTAACAGATAGTACAATGTGCACCTACAGAGAAATTTTGTTTGCTAAAGCTCTTTTTACCGCCTTGATATTTGCCGTAATAGCATTATCCTGTTTGTCTTGAGGGATACCTGTCTGGCTGTCCTTCAGTAAATTACCGGTCAGTATGCCGACAACACACTCCTCGCGTTTGATGATACCACGCTCCACTAGCTTGCGAGCGCCTGCCAGAGTCGCCGCAGAAGCAGGTTCGCAGCCAATACCGGAACGGTCAATCACTGATTTCGCAGCCAGAATCTCATCGTCAGTGACTTCATCAACCACACCGTTACTTTCTTCGATGACACGGCGAGCGCGTGTATAGCTGACGGGATTACCGATTTTGATAGCGGTGGCAATAGTTTGCGCCTGGACCTGTTCCCTCCGCTTAAATCCATTGATGAAACTGCGATAAAAAGGATTTGCTCCTGCCGCTTGAATAGCGGCTATACGGGGTAAGTGGCTGATTAAACCCATTTGGTGAGCCTGCCGGAAAGCTTTACCGATGGCAGAGGTGTTGCCCAGATTGCCGGCAGGAAGTACGAGCCAGTCGGGAGCCTGCCAGTCGAGTTGCTGCAACAACTCGAAGCCGATGGCCTTCTGACCCTCGATGCGGTAAGGATTGAGCGAATTGAGCAGGTAAATGCCCAGTTCATTGCAAACCTGTTCGACCAAACGCATGGCAGCATCGAAATCGCCTTCAATCTGGACAGTTGTAGCGCCATATGCGAGCGATTGCGCTAATTTGCCGCTCGCGACATGAGCGGCAGGCAAAAAAACGATACAAGGCAGGCCAAGCTGTGCGGCATAAGATGCCAGAGATGCAGAGGTGTTTCCGGTTGAGGCGCAGGCTACGGCGCGCGCTCCCAGTAGATGAGCCATGGACACTCCCGCCGTCATACCCCGATCCTTAAAACTCCCCGTTGGATTTTCACCTTCATGTTTCAGGAAGAGTTGATCCAGGCCAGCATAGTATCCAATTTGCCGGTGTCCAGGGCGGTCATCTCCGCAGTTTTCTATGCCGGCAGGATACAGCCCCGTGTTGCCTTCAGGACGGCTGACGATGTATGGTTCGGGAACAGGCAGGATGAGTTCACGATAGCGCCAAACGCCACTGGCGTCAAGCGCGGCCGTGCCAGTACCTGCCAGCCAGGTCAGGGGAAGCGAGGCGCGCTGGTCAAAAAGTTGTCTCCAGTGAGCACCCGATAGAGGTATAAATTCACTCTCAGGAGCTGTGAGGGCCTCAAACGCTTCTCGCACGGCAGGCCGGGGTATCATTTCGACATCGAGGACGCCGCCACAATCGCAGCGATAGCGGGGCTGATTCTCCACTGCCGGGTAGAGTGTAGCGCATTCCACGCAGCGCAAAGAGACAGTTGCCGGCAGGCTCATGGGAGTACTATTCGATTGGTCGGGCTGTAGATCGGCAGAGTTCGTGCCCATGATGGGTAGTAAAATCCTTTCAGGCTTTGTTCACACTTAATGAAAGGCGATGGAGGAAGTACGATAATCATTATCCCTGCGCTTCCTTCCCTGTGCGCTACTCAGCACTCTTGCACCGACCTGGTCTGCACGCAAAATCATGCCGGTGCCATCTACCCCTAATGAACGGGCAGTTTCTTGCATTGCCCGCAATATAGTATGAAAGTTGGAACTGGCAAGCGCAATTAACGATGAACCACCGCCGGAAAGGCTGGCCCCATACGCTCCAGCAACAATGGCGGCATCAATAATATCAGGCATGGCCGGGAATAGCGCCTGGCGGTATGGTTGATGCAGGCGATCCTGCATGGCTTCGCCGATAAGATCGTAGCGTCCTGTATGCAATGCCGTCAGCAGGAGGGCTACTCGTCCTGTATTAAAGGTGACATCTTCCCTGGAATAGGTGGCCGGGAGTAACTTCCTTCCAGCTACGGTATCCATGGGAAACGAGGGCGTGAAAATGATCGCTCGCAGTACGTCGGGGAAGCGCGTTTTCACCGCTCGAATCTTGCCATTCATTGTTGTGGTGGCGACCAGGCCGCCAAGCAGAGCCGGGGCAACATTATCGGGGTGATTGCCCGCTTCGACTTCAACCGCTGGTGCTAAAAGTTCTTCTTTCTGCACGGCCAGGCCCTGGAGACGCAGCAGTTCATTTGCCGCTGCCAGGCCTCCTACGACAGCGGTTGCGCTGCTGCCCAGCCCACAGCCTGGTGAAATATTGATGGACATACGTATCTTCACAGCAGGTAAATCAACCTGTCTGCGCTGGAAGAGCAGGGCAAAGGCGCGGAAAAATAGGTTATCTGGTCCGGTGGAAAGCCCCTTTCCTGAGGCCCCCTGCACAATGATTTGCGGACAGTGAGGATCGCCATCCACTACTTCCACATCGAAACGGTTGTAAAGCTGCAGCGCCAGGCCAAGGGTATCAAATCCCGGGCCAAGATTAGCCGATGTAGCAGGCGTTAAGACAGCAACGGTGGTGGGTAGTGGTACGAGTATCAAGGCCTGAATCCTTTTCTATAAATAGCCCAGCTTCCAGATATTTTAAAAGCATCACCATTGTAACAGGTTTGCCAGAAAAAGTAACCACAATGAGAAGGCCGGTATGTAAAGGTTTCTTAACCCTGGCAGGTTAATCTTTACTCTTTCTTGACTCATCCATAACCATTCTGTTAGCCATAAAGATTTTAAATAGGAAATGGTGCCGCTTCCTCCGTTACACTGTCTTTTATCTCTACCTAATGAGGAGAAACATTGATGAAAGGTCTAATCAGGTCAAAGGTGACGCTGACACTGATTGCATTGGTTGCGCTGGCTGCTGTCGCCGCACCAATGGCATTCAGCGTGGTTAGTACACATGCCGCACAAGGCGCAAAACCCCATCGCTGCCACGGGTAACCTGGACTGTAATGGGTACAGTGCTATCCAAAAGCCGCTCAGAGCTAGCGATGTATGTACAGATCTCAGGGGCTTCAACGGCGAACGTGGCCAGGACAACGGCCACTATGTCGGCCATGACGAACCAAGCGTCCAGTTCGTCTCCAGTGCCCAGGGTTCGGGTAACAACACAAAATGGGAGATTACCTTACCCAATGAGCGCCCTTTGCCCGCCACAAAGACGTTCGAGAATCAGATTGCATTCTGGTTCAGCATGGCGCTGTGCGATCCACGCTCTTTTCCACAGAATCCGTGCATTCCAAACAGCGACAAGAACAATGGTACTAGCCTTACTCAATCCGCAGGGTCGGCGTTTCTAGAGATGCAGTTCTATCCACCCGGTTTCTTCCCGTTCATCACCCAGATCAGTTGTGATAAAACCCACTGGTGCGCATCTTTGCACATCAACAGCCTGGAATGTACTGCTAATTTCGCCTTCTGCAATCCCAACTGCACCGAGCCGACCAACTTCGCTTTCATTCAGATGGATGGCGTTCCCACTGGCCCTCCGGGACCGGCGAGCGCGACAAATGCCTCATTCACGCCCAACGCCCAGACGCTGCTCATGAACCAGGGGGATACGCTTAATATCACTATCAACGATGCACCCGGTAACGTTAATGGTGGTGTTCGCACGCAAATCTTTGATGAGAACACTGGGCAAACCGGCTTTATGGTCGCCAGCGCAGCTAATGGCTTCCAGAGCCTGAATGTCAATACGTGCGCTCCGACCAACTTCAGCTTCCATCCAGAGTACAACACCTCCAAGTTCGGCAACTTTGTGCCCTGGGCTGCTCTGCAGGCCAACGTGGGCTTTGCCGTTGAGACGGGTCACTTCATTCCAGGTGCCAATGGCGATAAGGACGCTGACGATGCGCCCTGCTTCCCCGGTCCAACACTTGCTGGCTGCATCGGCGCTGACGTTGACTTTGATGGCACATCCTACCTGCCGGATTGGCCTGACGGGACTAAGAACAATGCCACTTCGCTCCAAATCAGTTCGGAGTCGGGCAATGGCTTTGGTCCGCTCAGCGCACCCAACGGCTCTAGCAACTATACTCATGGCTATCCCGCGTTCCAGTTCGAAACGGACGTACTGGCGTCTGAAAGCACCTGTATGCCAAGCGGCGCTGGCTGCACGGTTCCACCTCCCGGCGCTGTCTTCTACCCATTCTATGCGCAGTCGGGTAAGGGAGTAAACTGCAATTTCACGTTTGGCAATGATATCAGAGGGGCTACCATCAACGATTTTGGGCGTGACGTAGAATATGGCACGCCAAACCTTCCCTGGTTCTTCGGTACCGCCAGCGGTGGCATCCGACCCAATCCGTGCACTCCGCACGCCTGATACCTGGTTCTGAAGTAAAGGGAGCAGCCGGCATACCTGGCTGCTCCCTTTCGTTTAGGATTATTTATGCATGCCGGAGTTCGAGAAGGCCAGCACTCGCAAACAGGTATACTTCGCGCCTGCCCGCGAAAGCTCGCTCTTCATAACGCTTAAGTGATCGACATGATGGAGCGATGAAGATGCACCGGCTTGCTTGCTATGGAGCAGGCGCTGCAAGGATTGTTGTTCATAAGCAGAGAGGGGCTGCTTGACACGGGCAAGTGTGAGGTGCGGTGAGAAAGGCCGCTTTTCAAGCTCGAAGCCTCGCTGCTCAAGCTCTTTAGCCAGTACGCGGTGCAGTCGCTGCAGGGGTGACCCCTGTATTTGGCCCGATGGCTGATCTTCAATGCCCATCCAGATCACGCGGGGCTGGAGAGAGGAGCCGAATATACCCAATCCTTTGAGGCGATACTCAAAAGGTACGGCTTGCTGCGCCGCCGTTTGAGCAGCATCGATGGCCGCTGCCAGCCGCTCATCGTCCAATTCGCCGAGAAAGGCCAGTGTGAGATGAATCCCCGCCGGGTCAACCCAGCGCAAATCGGGCAGATCCTCTGCCGCCTGGTGTATGATACTGCCAAGGAAGCGCTGCAGGGATTCAGGAAGTTCCAGAGCAATAAAAGTTCGTGTCATGCTGAAAACAACATTGCGTCAAGCTCTGAGCCATCGATTGTTTCGACATCGATGAGATGCTCAGCAATGACGACAAGTTTATCCTTCTTTTCACGTAAGATATTGAGCGCGGTACTGTAGGACTGCTCAACCAGGGAGGCGACCTCCTTATCGATTCTGGCAGATGTCTCCGCGCTGATAGTGGAGGTGCCGTCGGGTTCTGCCTTGAGTGCGATCAGACCAAGAGGGCTCATACCAAATTCACATACCATACGCCGCGCGATACTCGTGGCATACTCGATATCCTGGCTGGCTCCGGTGGTGATATCGCCGAAGATAAGCTCTTCGGCGGCGCGGCCGCCCATGGCTCCGGCCATCTTTGCCCGCAACTCTGATTTACGCATGAGATAGCGATCCTCAGCCGGGGCCTGTACGGTTATGCCAAGGGCCATGCCCCGCGCAATGGCCGTCACCTTTTGTACCGGGTCCGCTTCTGGAATGGAGCGCATCACAATCGCATGCCCCACTTCGTGGTAGGCAATGATCGCTTTCTCGGCTTCGGTAATCAAACGGCTTTTGCGTTCGGGTCCTGCCATGACGCGCAAGATGGCTTCTTCAAGTTCGGGTTTGCAAATGACATCCTGGTGGCGGCGTGCTGCCAGTAAGGCTGCCTCGTTCAATAGATTGGCGAGATCTGCGCCGGAGAAGCCTACAGTCTGGCGTGCCAGGTCCACTAAGGAGGCATCATTTGCAAGTGGCTTGCCCCTGGCATGCACTTCAAGTATGGCAAGCCGACCGCGGATATCGGGTTTATCGAGCATCACCTGGCGATCGAAACGTCCTGGGCGCAGCAGGGCGGGATCAAGCACGTCGGGGCGGTTCGTGGCCGCGATGACAACGATATTGGTCTGTTTATCAAAGCCGTCCAATTCAACGAGCAATTGGTTGAGCGTCTGCTCTCGTTCGTCATTGCCACCCAAACCAGAATTGTTACGCTGGCGGCCTACAGCGTCGATCTCATCGATAAAGATGATGCATGGCGCGTGGTCTTTAGCTTCTTTAAAGAGATCGCGCACTCGCGCAGCTCCAACACCTACGAACATCTCCACAAATTCCGAGCCGCTAATGCTGTAGAAAGCCACGTTAGCCTCACCCGCCACTGCGCGTGAGATGAGCGTCTTACCGGTGCCAGGGGCACCTACCAGGAGCACGCCCTTAGGAATGCGCGCTCCCATGGAGATAAAGCGCTCTGGGAATTTAAGAAACTCTACGATTTCCTGAAGCTCGATCTTGGCCTCTTCGACGCCAGCAACATCTTTGAAAAGCACCGAGGGGCGCGACTCATTAAAGCGTTTCGCCTTCGAGCGGGCAAATACGGTGGCCTGGCCGCTTATCCCGCCACGTCTAAAGAAGAAGTAGAGCACACCCACAACGATGCCTAAAAATAAAATGTCTAGCAGCCCCTGTGTCCACTGGCTCTGTTGACCATTGTCGATATTGACAGAAACGTCATCGTGCCGGAAGATCTCGGTAACGGATTGGTTATCTTCTTTGACGGCATGATACTGTTGATCCTTGTTACCTGTAGCGAAAATATCATCGCCACTAATGGTCACTGATTTTAACTGGTGATGGTCTGCGAAATTGAGCACAGCGCTAATCGGCTTTTCCTGTATATTAATGTGGCTCATATTGCTGCTGATCAGACGAATCGCGACGACTCCCAGGAGCACAGCGCCCAGGAGTACAACGAGCGCAGGGACGCCAAAACGCGCCAACATGTTCCATCTCTTGGTTATTTTTTGCGGGGAACGCGGTGAATCTGAATCTTTCGGTTCCTGGTTATCTTGTTGAGGTGTTTTCATGAGGACCCTTCTACGTCCTGTGGAAACGTGGGCAACCGCGAACAGGCACCCTTGAGCACTTAACTATCTGCCCCCAGGCAGAGATCATTTTCAACTCGTAGCAAGGCATACATTGGTGTATCAAAACAGGTATGCCTGAAGTATAACGCATAGAAAATTGGTAATCAAGGTATTGTTTAGTTGACCGATTATTTACCTATGCGTATATGAGGTTTCAAGCGCGGGGAGGGAATTTTTTTGTTCGCCCCTTTTTTCGAATAGAGTGGGTGAGGACGAAAGGCTAACAAACGAATTTGCATCTATGTGTAAGCAGCACGGCTGGGACAAGCAAAGCTCTCAGCAAGATCATCGCCGGCGAGCGCTTCTTGTCTAGACCGATTCTCTGTCAGCATCTAGCTAACGCCCAACTGTCCTGATACGTTCTGGACGTCGAGCAATGAAGTAGATGAGCGCGCCAATGAAGGGGACGAAGATGATGACCAACAACCAGGCGATCTTGTCGTTTCCATCAGAAGACTCATGCATTGCACAGTCGTACAACATCCAGACCCATAAGGCAAGTCCTGCAAAAAAAACGAGCGGGTAAAAGTTTAAAAACCCGGGGAACCAAAAAGACATGTGTTTTCTCCTCTCCAAAGCGCAAACAATACTTTGGCGTGAACGTCTGCTTGAATGCACCGTGGCATTCAAGAGAACATCCCGTAGCGTAGTATACACTAAACTCTGGGTACAATCAAACGAGGGGCAGTACACCAGTACACACGGAAAGCGGGAAAAAGATGGTACAATATCCGCGTGAAATAGCCCGCAACTGAGCCTGATATTTTTCCTGGAATCGAGGTTAGCGTCCTATGCAAGAACGTACATCTCTACCTGAACCGCTACAATCGGTGGTCTCACAAGTCATGCAGGTAGGCTCTCGCGTACAGCCATTCAGCATAGAGAGCCACGAGAAAGCCCCACGTATTCGCGATGCGCAGGTTGTGCACAGCGTCTGTCCCTACTGCGCGGTTGGCTGCGGATTGAATGTCTATGTGAAAGATGGCAAGGTCATCGACATCGAAGGAAACCCGGATAGTCCCATCAATCAGGGGACATTATGCCCCAAGGGATCGGCTACGTTCCAGTATACAGTGAACCCCAGCCGCCTGACACAGGTGCTGTACCGCGCGCCCTATAGCGATCACTGGGAAGTCAAATCGCTCGAGTGGGCGATGGAGCAGATCGCACAGCGTGTGAAGAAGACGCGCGACGAGACATTCGTGGAGCGCCTGCCCAATGGGCGCGAAGTGAATCATATGCTGGGCATAGCCACTCTCGGCGGAGCAACGCTGGACGTTGAAGAGAATTATTTAATGAAAAAGCTCTTCGGCGGCGGACTGGGGATCGTTTCGATTGAGAACCAGGCACGTATATGACACAGTTCCACCGTACCCGGTCTGGGTACATCGTTGGGACGTGGCGGCGCCACGACATTTCCACAAGACCTTGTGAACAGCGAGGCTATTTTGATTATGGGCAGTAACATGGCCGAGGCCCATCCTGTCGCTTTCGCGAATGTGGTTAAAGCTAAGGAGCGCGGGGCGAAGATTATCCATGTAGACCCGCACTATTCGCGTACTTCGGCGCTGGCGAATTTATACGTTTCCACGCGCGCCGGCAGCGATATCGTTTTCCTGGGCGCGATTATTCGCCACCTGCTCGAGACCAATAGCTACTTTCACGATTACGTGGTGCACTATACAAATGCTGCCACGCTAATCCGCGAGGACTTTCGTGATACGGAAGATCTCGACGGGCTCTTCTCTGGATATGATCCCGAAAGCGGGACGTACACCGATCAAAGCAGTTGGGACTACGAGCGAGATACCAATGGGAAACCGCTCACCGACCCGACCTTGCAGCATCCACGCTGTGTTTTCCAGATTATGCGCCGTCACTTTGCACGCTATACACCCGAGATGGTTGAGGATGTGTGTGGTGTGCCGCGCGAGCAATGGTTACGGGTTGCGCAAACGCTGATCGAGAATTCCGGGCGGGAACGCACTTCGGCGATCTGTTACGCAGTCGGGTGGACGCAGCAATCGAAAGGGGTGCAGATCATACGCGCCGCCGCGATGATACAGCTCTTGCTCGGCAATATCGGTCGTCCAGGTGGGGGAATTATGGCGCTGCGCGGGCACGCGTCGATCCAGGGTTCGACGGATGTGCCGACGCTGTATGACCTGCTGGCGGGCTATATGCCACAGCCAAGCGCACTGTCGGCCCAGCAGACGCTGGCTGAATACATCGATACGGCGGGTCAGAAAACGGGCTGGTGGGCTAACTTCCCTGCATATATCAGGAGCTTGCTCCAGGCATGGTATGGTGAAGCGGCAAACGAGGAAGACGGCAATACCTGTTATCGCTGGCTCCCGAAGACGATTGGGGACCATTCTCACCTTGCAACCAGCTATACTATGCTGGATGGCAAAGTACGCGGCTACCTGCTCTTTGGCCAGAATCCCGCTGCAGGCAGCACTAACGCGCGTATGCAGCGCAAGGCATTAGAGCAGTTGGACTGGATGGTCGTGCGCGATCTTTACGAGGTAGAATCGGCGGCATTCTGGTATAAGCAGCCGGGATTTGGGCCGGACACCGAGCCAGTTGATTCGAGCAAGATCAAGACAGAGATCTTCCTCATGCCAGCAGCCGCCTCTACCGAAAAAGAGGGCAGCTTCACGAACACGCAGCGCCTGTTGCAATGGCGAGATAAAGCAGTTGATCCATCCGGCGATGCACGTTCAGACCTGTGGTTTGTCTACCATTTGGGCAAGCGTTTGAGAGAGCTTTATGCCGGGAGTGCCGAACCGAAAGACCGGCCATTGCAGGCGTTGATGTGGGATTATGACCGAGAAGAGCCGGAACCGGGATCACGCATTCTTGATGAGCCAGACACTCTGCTGGTATTGAAAGAGATCAACGGCTACTATGTACGTCAACCGGCCCAAACAAATACAGGGGCTGAGGCGCAACGATTCTCTATGCTGCGTGCTGCTCCACACGTACCGGGATTCGCGGTGCTCAAGAGCGATGGAAGTACGGCCTGCGGCTCGTGGATTTACAGCGGGGTGTATCCAGAACCGGGGAATAACCGCGCGGCCTCGCGTATCTCCTCAGATGGTTACACCTTCCAGAAATGGGGGTTCTCCTGGCCCGCCAACCGGCGTATTCTCTATAACCGCGCCTCGGCTGACCCGCAAGGTCGCCCGTGGTCGGAACGCAAGAAATACGTGTGGTGGGACGAGGAGCAGCAAAAATGGACCGGCGTGGATGTGCCGGACTTCCCTCTAAGCAAACCGCCGGACTACGCTCCGCCGCCCGGCGCGGTGGGTATGGATGCGCATTCCGGCAGCGATCCATTCATGATGAAGCCGGATGGCAAGGGCTGGCTTTTTGTTCCCAAAGGGCTAAATGATGGCCCCCTGCCGGCACACTATGAAGCGGCGGAATCGCCGGTTCGTAACGCGCTCTATCACCAGCAGAGTAACCCCGCTGCAAAATACTACCGGGACCGGCCCGACAATCGCCTGGCCGCGGTAGGTGATCCAAACTACCCGGTTGTGATTACAACATATCGTTTGACCGAACATCACGTCAGCGGGCCGATGACACGCTGGATGCCCTGGCTCAATGCGCTGCAGCCGACGCTGTTCGCCGAACTCAGTCCCGAACTGGCATCAGAGCAAAACATCAAGCACGGAGAGTGGTTGATCGTCAGTACTCCGCGCGGCGAGATTGAGGCACGGGCAATGGTGACGCGCCGCATGCGACCGTTATTTGTATCCGGGCGCGTGGTGCACCAGATTGGCCTGCCCTTCCACTGGGGCTTCCAGGGGAAGAGCACCGGCAGCATTACCAATGACCTGGCGCATATGGTACTGGAACCAAACGTGAGCATCGAGGAGGCCAAGGCATTCACCTGTAATGTGCGCTCCGGGCGCCTTCCATAGGCGGGCGCAATTCACAGCGCCACTTTCCAATAAAGGAGGCAGGATTCTATGGCCGTTAAATCTGCACGGTCAGGGTCTCCCCTAAGAACTATGGTATCTCTGCTGGTAGGCAACAAAGAGCCGCCATTACCATCCCAACCGGCTATGGGCTTTTTCACCGATACCAGCCTGTGTATTGGCTGCAAGGCTTGCGAGATTGCCTGCAAGCAGTGGAACCAGCTGCCCGCCAGCGATCCGGTCTGGACGGGTTCCAGCTACGATAATACAGGGCAACTCAGCGCTACGACCTGGCGACACGTGCAATTCATCGAGCATATTGGCCGCCGTGATAACGGGCGCAATGCGTACATCGATGACCAGATAGCACAGGCGCAGTTGGAAGGCACTATTCCACTTATCCCGCCGGGGACAGCACTCCCCTTTTTCAATACCGATCGCTGGCTCATGCAGAGCGATGTGTGCAAACACTGCGCCAACGCTCCCTGCCAGGAAGCATGTCCGACGGGGGCGATTATTCGCACCGAGTTTGATACAGTCTATGTGCAGCAGGATATTTGCAATGGATGTGGCTATTGTGTCGTCGCCTGCCCCTTTGGGGTGATTGCGCGTGATGAGTATGGCGACCGCACGGCTCACAAATGCACACTGTGCTATGATCGTTTGAAAGATGGCATGGAACCGGCCTGCGCCAAGGCGTGCCCCACCGATTCTATACAATTTGGCGAAGTGGAGCAACTCAAAGCACATGCCCGCGAGCGCCTGGGCATCCTACACGAGCGCGGGGTTGAAGAGGCGCGTCTTTATGGCGTGGATGACGCTATCCTCGAGGGAGGCTTGAATTCGTTTTTTCTGCTACTTGATGCGCCAGAGGTGTATAACCTGCCGGAGAATCCACCGCGCCCCTCGAATAATGTCGTTCCTGCATCCCTCTGGACGATCGTGGCAGCAGCAGTGCTGGGTTTGTTCGGGATTCTCTTTTTCAGAGAATAGGCCTATGGAGGATTTCTAATGGAGGAAAACCGTCTTCTAACCATAACGGCACCCTTTCGGGAAGGCTTTTCATCATTAAAGCTCACCGAGCGATTAGTAACGCTTACTACTGGTTATACACCGGACGCGGAACGCGAGTTACAAGAGGCATCATATTACGACTATCCCGTACTGAAAGCTCCTGTCTGGCGCTGGGAGATCATCTGGTATTTCTTTTTTGGTGGACTGGCTGCAGGTTGCTATGTCATTGCCAGTATTGCCTCGCTTTTCGGCTCGCGTGAGGATCGTGCCGTTGCACGCACAGGCTATTATCTTTCACTCTTAGCGGTCTTACCTTGCCCATTACTGCTTACCAAGGACCTGGGCAGACCCGAACGCTTCTTGCACATGTTGCGTATGTTTAAAGTCAAATCACCTATGTCAATGGGAACATGGAGCCTGGTGGGCTTTTCGCTATTTAGTGGGATTACGACGGTTATCCAGGCTGCCAGAGATGGTATCCTGGGACGCTGGTGGGGTCCGCGAGTGCTGGCTGCACTTCCCCAGCGCCTGATTGCGCTGCCTGGAACCGCATTCGGCCTTTTCCTGGGCGGCTATACTGGTGTGCTGTTAACGGCGACGAGCGTGCCGCTCTGGTCGCGCAGCAAGGTTTTGGGGGCGGTCTTCATCTCTTCCGCTATTTCAACCAGTTCGGCACTGATCTCATTGGTACTACGCTTCACACGTGCACCTGTGCCGGTCTTACATAAACTGGAGCGGCTGGAATGGGTCGCACTGTTAGTTGAGATGACGGGTTTATTAGCTTTCCTGCGCGGTTCGGGCCGGGCAGCACGGCCGTTGGTGGGAACCGGGCCGACTGAGCACGGACGGACGTTCTGGCGCTTTGTCTTTGGAGGCGGATTAGCGCTGCCCTGGCTGCTCCAGACGCTGTCGCTGCTGGGGAAACGTTCTGAGAAGCGCAGGAGTGGCAGGGGGATCGTCATATCGCTGCTGGTACTCGTGGGGGGCTATTTTTTACGCCGCACGATGATTGAAGCGGGGCATACCTCAAGTACCGATGCGCGCACGACCTTGTGGAATGCGAAACGGTAGGAGAAGGATATGTGACTTTTTTGACGCTGCGATCTCAGTAGGATACAATTACGAGAGATTTCACACCGGATCAATGTACTCATTTGATAAAGAATCTCTGTGAATACGAGGGATATACCATGCAAGACTATCGACAATACATCACCTCGAACCCCAACATACTGTTTGGGAAACCTGCTATTAAAGATACCCGTATCGCTGTCGAGCAAATCCTTGATGAACTGGCCGGGGGAAGAACCATTGAAGAGCTTCTAGAGGAGTATCCTCGTCTTACACGCGAAGCTATCTATGCAGCATTGGCATTCGCCGCAGATACATTACGAGCAGAGGTCATGTTCACAAATCACACTTGATTTATACTCATACGTATGTTACTCTTTGTCTGGACGTTAAGAACCAGGGAGGCGCACATATGCATTGTTATCATTGCATCCGCAACAGCATACTGCTCGGTACGAACACGAGGCTATATATGAGTGTGCCCTGGAGCTCTAGTTGACCCTACCCCATACGATGTAGCAGCCACGGGTACACTCTCGCCCGTGGCTCTTTTGATTCTAGTGGCCACGAGCGCGCTTTTGCCCCGTGGCTTTTTTATCGTCGATATCATCAGCGCTGGCAAGTCGCGGGGATACAGAAATTGGAACCTCCATAATGGGATGAAAGGAACGAGAGATGGGTCTCCCGCTCAAAAAGTATACGGATTTGCTGGTCAACTACCTGAGACCCCAGTGGCGCAAGACGCTTTTGATGGTTGTGCTCCTGCTGGTGAGCGTGGGCCTGCAACTGGTGAATCCGCTGATTCTGCGCTACTTTATCGATACTGCATTGAGTAGCCGAGCCTTGGCATCCCTGACACTGGTTGCATTACTCTTCATCAGTATAGCACTGACGAACCAGGCCATATCTATCTTAGCCACGTACATCAGCGAGAATGTTGCGTGGACGGCAACGAACATGCTGCGCACTGATCTTGTCGCCCACTGTCTCTCATTAGATATGGCATTTCACAAGGCGCATACTTCGGGCGAGCTTATCGAACGCATCGATGGCGATGTGAATACGCTCTCCAACTTCTTTTCGCAGTTTGTTGTCCACCTGCTGAGCAACCTTATGCTGTTGATCGGTGTACTGTTCTTACTGTTTGGTATCAACTGGCGCGTAGGGCTGGCAGTTAGTGTGTTTGCTCTTACGGCCTTGCTCATCTTGATAGCTATCCGCAGCCGGGCCGTGCCTCGCTGGATAGCTGAGCGTCAGATGAGCGCAAACTTTTATGGCTTCCTGGGCGAACAACTGGCGGGAACTGAAGATATCCGTGCCAATGGAGCTACCCACTATGCCATGCGGCGTTTCCACCAGCTTTTGCACAACTGGTACCCCATCAGCAGAAAAGCAAGCCTGGCAGCTTATGCTATGGGCATGACCACAATCACCGTGTTCGCCATTGGCAATGCGCTGGCCTTCGCGCTGGGAGCTTACCTGTGGAGTACCGGCACAATCACTATCGGGACGGTATACCTCATTTTCTACTATACCAACCTGCTGACGCAGCCCATCGAGCAGATCCGTAACCAGTTGCAGGACCTGCAAAGGGCGGGAGCCAGCATCCAACGTGTTGAGGAACTGTTACAGATAAAACCCTCGATTGTCGATGGTATCGGGACGCCTCTTCCTGCTGGTGCGCTCTCAGTGGAGTTCCGCAATGTCTCATTCGGCTACGTAGAGGCCAATACGGTGCTGCATGACCTAACGTTCCACCTGCAACCGGGCAAGGTGTTGGGTGTGCTGGGGCGTACCGGAAGCGGCAAGACCACGTTAGCACGCTTGCTCCTGCGGCTGTACGACTACCAGGAGGGTGAGATCTACCTGGGGCATGTGCCGCTGCGCTCGGTATCACTGCATACACTGAGGCAGCGCATAGGCATGGTTACGCAGGACGTGCAGTTGTTCCGGGCCAGCGTGCGCGACAACCTGACATTTTTTAATCGCGCAATAACAGATGCACGCATCATAGAAGTGCTAGATGACTTAGGGCTTGCTAAATGGTATCGCTCACTTCCGAAAGGGTTAAATACCGAGTTGGGGTCTGATGGTGAAGGGTTATCGGCGGGTGAGGCGCAATTGCTGGTCTTTACACGCGTCTTCCTCGCCAATCCTGGCCTTGTCATCCTGGACGAGGCTTCGTCTCGCCTTGATCCTGCCACCGAGCACTTGATCGAGCGAGCTGTAAGCAAGCTGCTCATGGGTCGTACCGCCATTGTAATTGCCCATCGCCTGGGAACAATCCAACGCGCAGATGAAATTTTGATTATGGGCGACGGGCACATACTCGAACACAGCAGCAGGGAGGAACTGGCAGGTGACGTCACATCTCGTTTCTACCACCTGCTCCAGACAGGACTTGAGGAGGTTCGCACATGAAGACCTTTCAATTTATGTGGCAAATGATCCGCTACCGGCCCTGGCTCTATCTGGTTGACTGCATTTTCTGGACGTTGGTCCACCTGTCGCCCCTGGTGCCCGGACTGATTGCGCTGATGTTTTTTAATACACTGGCTGCGCATAGCCACCTCAGCTTCACCCTGTGGGGATTGATCGCGCTTTTGATAGTGTCAGCCCTGGCACGAGTCGTAGTACTACTCGGCGGAGCGCTGGCCGATATCCTGCACCGTTTTACCATGAGCGCCTTGCTACGGCGCAACATGTTTGAACGTATCCTGGAGCGCCCTGGGGCGCGGGCTGTGCCCTACTCGCCGGGTGAAGCAATCAGTCGTTTTCGCGATGATGCTGAACTGGCGGAGGACGCTATTAGTTGGACACTCGATACGATTGGCGAATGCCTGTTTGCTATCGTCGCAGTTGCTATCCTGCTTACTATCAGTGCGAAAATAACGCTGCTGGTGTTTTTTCCTCTGGTGAGCGTGGTGGCGATTGTGCAAATGGTAAGTAAACAACTGGAAAAGTATCGCACTGCCAGCCGCGAGGCTACCGGAAACGTGACCAGCGCCATCGGCGAACTATTCGAGACCGTACAGGCTATCAAGGTGGCCGGAGCCGAGACATATGTCGTCAATCATTTTCAAGAACTCAACGAGAAGCGGCGCGTGACAATGCTGAAGGACTCAGTGTTAACACAAACGCTCGATTCTACTTTTGGGAATATCGTTGGCCTTGGGACAGGTCTGATTCTGATTCTTGCTGCGCAGTCACTAGGCACAACTAATTTCAGCGTGGGTGACCTGTCGCTGTTCATCTACTACCTGGCATTTGTGACGGATTTTACCCAATTCTTCGGCATGTTTCTCGCGCACTACAAGCAGACGAAAGTCTCGTTTGAACGCATGGTCACGTTGCTCCAGGGAGCGCCACCGGCTACGCTCGTCGAACACGGACCACTCTACCTGACCAAAGCGATCCCTGAGCTTACTACACCAGGTAAAGGGGAGACACATTTCCTTGATACGCTCGAAGCTGCGGAACTTACCTATCGCTACCCTGATACCGGGCGCGGTATCGAAAGGATAAGCTTGCGTCTAAAGCGCGGCTCGCTGGTGGTAGTCACGGGGCGGATCGGTTCGGGCAAGACGACGCTCTTACGTGTGCTCCTTGGCCTGTTGCCCAGAGACGCGGGAGAAATCCGCTGGAACGGCCAGCTCGTGGCGGAGCCTGCCACATTCTTCGTACCACCACGCAGCGCCTACACTGCCCAGGTGCCACAACTGTTCAGCGATACGCTCGAAGAAAACATCCTGCTGGGTCTGACAGAGCAAAACGTTGATCTACAGGCAGCCATTCACATGGCGGTGATGGAACAGGACGTGGCAGAGCTAGAAAATGGGCTGCAGACGGTGATCGGGACTAAAGGGGTGAAACTGTCTGGCGGGCAGGCACAGCGCGCGGCCGCTGCACGTATGTTTGTACGCGATGCCGAGCTACTGGTTTGCGATGACCTCTCCAGTGCCCTGGATGTGGAGACCGAACGCACGCTTTGGGAGCGCCTCTTTGCGCAGCGCGAGGCCACCTGCCTGGTTGTTTCTCACCGCCGGCCCGTATTACAGCGTGCGGATCATATTATTGTCCTCAAGGAGGGGAGAGTAGAGGCGGAGGGGACGCTGGAATACCTGCTGGGCAACTGCGAGGAGATGCAAAGGTTGTGGCGGGGGGATCTTCATTCATAACGCAGCACATCCAGCGGGCGCACGCGCACAGCACCCCAGGCGACGAGCGTTGCTACAACCATGGTAACGAGCGAAGTAAGGGCGATGATGAGCGCCACCAGCGATGGGCCGATAGCCAGTTCTGTATGGAAGACAAACCTGCTGAGAGCGGTGATTGCACCCACCGCAAGGAGCATGGCGACAAGCGAACCAAGCAGGCCCACCAGGCCATTTTCAATCAACACAGTGGCGAGTATCGACCGGCTCGTATGGCCGACGGATTTCAAGATGCCGATTTCGCGCCGCCGCTCCAGCATCGCCAGCGCCACGGCGTTCGCGATGATAATCAACCCGGCGACCATCGCCAGTGAAGCGAGCGTTGTCAGCATAATAATCAGATTATTAAGCACCTGATTGACGAGGGTATCGATATCCACAACGCTGAGGATAATGGCGTTCGGCACAGCCTGGTTCAGATGCTTGCGCAGTGTGGGCACCTGTGCCGGATCAACCTTGAGCGAGAAGACTTCCAGCGCCTGCGATCCTCCAAGCTGCTCTGCAACAGTCGTATCAGCCAATATCCCGGCGAAGTTTGGATTGCCCATGGGCATTGAGCTGTCAAAGAAGCCTACTATTTTGAGAATCCTGGTAACGGAACCATCCACGCTCTGCACTACGATCGTATCACCAACGCGCAATTTTACCGGGGACTGTTCGAGTTCTGAACTCAGGACAACAGCATTGGTGCCGGCGTCCGTTAGCTGTAGATTGCGACCAATCTTAAGCGTAATCGTGGGTAGATTGCTTTTGCCCCCGCCTACGTCGAAGCCTTCGATACTGGTCAGATCGCCGACAATATCCCCTTTGTCAATTTTATCGGTCTTACGCACACTTCTGAGGATGGCATTGATATCCCGCCCCGCAACAAGGATCGGGTAGACTTGTGGCACCACCGGATTCGCCTGTGTTTTACTGGAATCGATCCCTCTCAGGCTCACAAGTTGATCCTGCACCGCGTGCTTCTGGTTGGGCGATACAACGACGAAGACGTTATGGGTGAAAAGCGTGCTCAGTGTAGTATTGATGGCATCTTTGATGCCCTGGCCCAGGATCAGGACGAGGCCGATAGCAAAGACGCCGACGAAAAGAGCCGTCAGGGTGGTTGTCGTGCGTACACGCTGCCTTCCCAGGTTGCGATAAGCCAGCATGACGGCGGTTTTCCATGAACGTGGTGTGAATACAACCACGCAGTTGACGATAGTTGCGAGTAAGTAGACGAGCGCTCCGCCTACAAGCACAATACCCATACCACCTAACACAACCAGCACATACGTACCAATCAGACTATTGCCAGCCCTGGTTGCGAAAGCGCTGGCCGCCTGACCCAGCAAGAAGAGAGCAACGAGAGCGAGCACCGATAAAAGAGTGATACCAATGGCCAGGAGCATCCACAGGAGCATGCGCGGCCTGGGCCTCTCATAGACGGGCAACCTGGAGACAGCCAGCACCAGCAGGCCAAATCCGAGCGCAAGTGAAAAAATTACGCCAGCGCCACCGTAGACGGCTATTACCGCCGTTACCACATCGCCCAGGATGGCCGCAGCCAGCGCGACGAAGAGCAACGACAAGATAACGAGCAATACGATAGTGATGAGCCGCGAGGAGACCTGTCTGCGTTCATTAAGCTCGCGTAACACGGACAGTGGACGCACCTGGCTGGCCTGCACAATCGGCAGCAGCCCGAAGATCAGCGCTGTTGCCAGCCCGATCAGCAAGCCGGATGCAAGCGTGAGTGCGTCAAGGACGATTGGCAGGTTGATGAAAAATGCACGCTCAACGACACTGCGCACGAGGTAGCTGATACCCAATCCCACCAGCGTGCCGACGATACCTCCCACAATACCCAGGAGGGCAGCTTCCAGCCCGAAGAGAGTATAGAGGTCTACCTGGCGATAGCCGGTGGTTTTGAGCATAGCGATTTCAATTTGACGACGGCGCAGTAGCACCTGCATGGTGTTGATGATGCCGATACCCCCAATGAAGAGCGCTAATAAGCCGACGATGTGTAAAAAGAGGCGAATCTGGTCAACCTGTGTCTGGCGCTGCTTGAGCAGGTCAGTAGCAGTGATGACACGGGCAGACGGAAACTGCTGGCTCAACTGCGCCTTCACTGAATTGAGATTCGAGGCGGGCACGGTCATGTAGATCGTGCCATATTGAGCCGGTTCGGTGAGACCCTTGGGGCCAGGAGTGGCGTTCAGTGCAGCCTGAGAAATGAAGATTTGGGGACCACGAAATACACCATCCTCCTGAAACTCGGCGGCAACGGTGATGGGCACGAAGCGTCCATCCAGCGTCTTTACGCGGTAGATACTGCCGATATGAGCATTGAGAGCATTGAAGACGGTCGAACTCATGGCAACATGCTTGCCTGTGACAATACTTTGAAATGTCAGGTTGTGCGACGGGGCGATGAAGTTCGCCTGGCCTACCAGGGGAAAGTTGCTCGAGATGACAATGAAGGAAAAGGTTTCCTCCTCGCCTGTTGGAAGGGTAATAGTGCCGCCCGGATCATAGGCTGTCGCATAAGCGGTGATGCTCCCCTGCTGCTTGAGCCGATCAAAGAAAGCCAGGTCGCGCTGGCGTAAAGGTGCCAGGTCAGCGCTCAGTCGAATATCACCGCCATTGGCCTCGACGATGTTGCCGATCAGGGCCTGATTGACGCTGAGGCCGACCAATTGCAACGCGACGATGGACATGACGCCTACTGCGACGCAAAAGATGGCAAGCACGGTTCGCTGCCCACCCCGGATCAGTGAGCGCGTGGCATACGACCAGTAGAGACCAAGTTTCATGAATATCTTACTTCCTTCGCAGGCATTAGATTAATTGCACAGGCATATATTAAAGTAGCTCAATGCGCCTGGTATCTGCAAGAGTGCCTAATCAGAGATAGCCTATTTCCTGGGCTAAGGCGAGCGCCTGCTCGAGATGCACACGCGCAGTTTCAGGCTGGCCTGCCTCCTGGATTGCTGCTTGCAGGGCTGCTGTCAATGCAGCAGGCAGGCGTCGTTGCTCAGGAGCAAGCAGCGCCCGCGCATGGCTAACCGCTTCGACGATTTGATGCTGTGCCAGTGCTACAGCGATCAAGGGGAAGAGCGCAGCCAAATAGAAAGGGTAGACGAGCGGTGTCTGCTGCCAGATTGTCAACGCGGTATGACCATGTTCTTGAGCCTCGGATAGCCTGTGTTCGCGCCATGCTATCCACGCCAGGTTGGCTTCACTCATACCTATATCTTCAGATCTCTGCACTGCTTTTGCTATGACCATGGCCTGTGAATTGCATTGCCGCGTCTTCTCAACCTGTCCACGTATGCGCCTCCCGATAGTCAGGTAGGTCCAGCAGTATGATTGCACCGTCACATCCCCGGTTCGCTCCGCGATTGCCAGGGCAGCCTGCATCTGCTGCTCGGCCTCGTCGAGGTTGCCAAGCAATAAGTGATAGAAACCAAGATTATATTGAGCCCAGGCTATCTTGATCAAGTTGCCGGTTTCCCGGTATGCTTCTAGAGCGATGCGTGCATACCTGAGTGTATCTTCCGATACTACATAGCGATCGCGTTTAAGATTAGCACCTGCCAGGGAAAGGAAGAATGCAGCGCGTTGAGCCGGCGTTCCATACTCCTCCACGGCTACCCAGGTTTTCTCGATGAGCCCGGTCATCTCGTGCAAATGGGCCAGCCAGTAATGAACTTCTATCCTGCCATCTTGAATCTCTATCCATTCCCGCCACCAGTCCAGAGCTGCCTCAGCAGGTTGGAGACCAAGGGCATCTTCGGCCATTTTGTAGGCATGCAACGCGTCCTGGTACCTGCGCTGCGTCTCCCAGGTTTTTGCTGTCTTGCGCTGCAGGCGCGCTTGCCAGGCGGATGCCTGCACCGGCACCTGGGCGAGAGCTTGCTGATAAGCGTCTCTTGCTGCGTCACTCTGCCCGGTCAAGCAGAGAACATCTGCCACATGCTCGTAGAGGTGAGCGCTCAATTCTGGCTGCGAGCTAGCGGGTGAAGTTGTTTCCAGGAGCAATAATGCGCGCTGGAATAAAGCAATCGCCTCCGTATTGGCATAGACCCTTAGGGCTTCACTACCTGCCCGGTGATAGTATGAGATCGCCTGCTGTGGCAACCCGGCGTACTCGTAGTGGACCGCGACCTGTCCGCTGACCGCATCCAGGTTACTCGCACGCACGCTTTCAAGGGCCTCGGCCACACGTCGATGCAGCAGCCGCCGCCGAGCGCGGCTTAAAGCCGTGTAGGCTCCCTCGCGCAATTTGTCGTGGCTGAAGTCGTAAGCATCTTCACCCTGTTCGCGCACAACGCGTCGCTGCCACAATTCGTCTAATCCCCGCACCAGTGTATCTTCATCACTTGCGCAGGCTTTTGCCAGCACATCAAAGGTGAATGCACGGCCGATGACGGCAGCCACAGCCCCCACCTCGCGTGCCGCAGGAGAGAGTTGTGTCAGCCGCGCTGTGATCACCGCCTGAACCGTTGGCGGCAGCATGAAGCCATATTGAGCGCCTGGGCTATCTGTCTGTGCTTGCCCTGCGTCATTTTTCTCCAGGGCTCCCGCGCGCACGGTTTCTACCACGAACAAGGGGTTGCCTTCGGTTTCCCGGAACAGGCTGCTCGTCATGGCCGAGTCGAGGGTACGTCCTGCCAGGTGAGCGGCCAGGTAGGCTGTCTCGGAAGCATCCAGCGCTCCGAGCGCAATCTCCGTCACCAATCCATCGCGGCGCAGGCGTATCAACAGAGACTCCAGGGGATGCTCGTCCGTGATTTCTTCTGTGCGTACGGTTCCAACGAGCAGCAGCCGTATGTGTTTATCGAAACGCAGCAGATAGTACAACCACTCGATGGTCTCGCGGTCACACCACTGGATATCATCCAGCAGCAACAAGGGATGGTTGTCGCTTAGAACAGCCCTGGCGAGAGCTTCAAACAAATGCTTGTGCTGCCAGCTTTCTGTGAGCGGACCGGGACGGGGTAAAGCAGGATATTCTACTAGAAGCTCGGGCAGCAGCCGCGCTACTTCCGTAAGCCAGACCTCTGAGAGTTTCTGCAGGCCCGCACGCAAGGTATCCGTACGCAGCCATGCCGCTATCGGGGCATAGGCCAGCCCTCCTTCCACGGCGTAACAGCGAGCCTCTGCTGTGAGAATACCTTGCCGTTCAACCCAGGTCTGCAGCTCTTCGGCGAGTCGCGTTTTGCCTATGCCTGCTTCACCTGAAAGCAACACGAGCTGTGGCTGTCCATTGACAGCCTTGTGCCAGGCGGATTGAAGCTGCGCCCACTCACGCTGGCGACCCACCAGCGGTACAGTGGCAAGTAAGGTCGTGGTAGAGACTGGCTTTTCTAACGAAGTTGAATCCGCCTGCACGAGGCGCTCATAGACCTCGCGGGTAGCATGGCTGGGCGCTACCCCCAGCTCGCGTTCAAGGACGGTGGTACAGGTGTGATAAGTACGTAAAGCGGCGACGCGATCACCACTGACGGCATACAGGCGCATCAGGTGGCGATAGACCGCCTCGTGCAGCGGATCATGGCGCAGCAGGCGCTGAGCAGCGCTGATTGCAGCCTCGTAGTTACGCTCTTGTTCCAGCAAGTCGATCAGCCGTTCCAGCGCTTTGAGAAACTGCTGGCGCAGGCGGTCGCGCTCTGGCAGGATCCATTCATCGTAACAGCTTGGCAGCAAATCACCCCGGTACAGGTCCACCGCTTCCGACAGGGCGTGGCGCGCCGCGATCATGTTCTTTGCCCGTTCTGCCTCCTCCGACCTGGCCAGCGCCTGTTCAAAGTCCAGCACATCGACCGTCCAGCGCCCATTCGGCTGCCACTGCAGCCCCTGCCGTTGAGCCTGCAGGAAAGTATCGGCATCGGGCAGGGTCTGGCGCAATTTGTGGATCACATTGCGTAGATTGGTATGGGCCTGCGATTCGGTCGAATCAGGCCAGAGCAAATAGGCCAGGTGTGAACGTGATTGAGGAGCGGTGTGATGGAGCACGAGGTAGGCCAGCAGGGATTGAAGGCGGGGCACGTCGATGCCGGTCAGAGGCGTCTCACCCGAGAGCAGCAGGAATTCGCCCAGCAGGTGCAAGCGCAGGTTTGATACCACCAGGAGCCTCCTTGCCTGGAATATAGGAGCCAACTGGACGCGGTAGGCATGTGTTCTCCAACGGCTAGCTCTAACCAGGCCACGACCGACCACGAACCCTATGGACAGGGACATTTGACCAAAGTTATTGTACACCATAGCACATTCGTCAAGAAAGCCCGGTTATCTTGAGAGGTTTGGAGAGAAGGCTTCCCGGAAGCGGACTGGAGAGAGGTCCGGACTGTCATCCTGAGCGAAGCGAAGGATCTCTCCGCCCGCCGAGCCAGACCCTTCGCTTCGCTCAGGGTGACAGGTATTATCTCCAAATGTCTAGTTTATCTTGAGCTTCTGTTGTGCCCAAAAAAGATGACATGCAAGTTCCTTATCGATGATACAGAACAAGTCATCCTATCGCCAAAAATCCATTTACGCAGTTGAAGAATGACGCGATTGTTTGCGTTGATCTGCTGGTTTGCTACCCAGAAGGAGATGGCGGGGCTGGTAGACGAGCTTCCTGCTGTGGTTTTGATACAGACTATTCCTTGTTCATTCTCTAATGTGATCGGCAGGTCATTTCCTGATGTGATTGTCACGGATATTGCCGGTGCTTTTCCAGGGACACCAGATGAGTGAACAAGAAGCGGGGAAAGAACGATTACACCCAGCACTATTACGCTTAAGAGAGTGAAGAAGGCCATCCACAGTCGTGCGCGAGACGAGAGACGCTGGCCGATCAAGAACCAGTTGCTCCCCTCGCGAGGTGGATCGAGGTCGATAATCTCGATCCCGCCGGTATCGTTCACGGGGTCTTCGTATGCAAAGTTTCTCAAGAGACACCTCTCGCTGCGCTAGCTGGCTCACTAAGAAGCAGACGGCAGATAGGTAGAGAAACAGCTCCCCAAGTCCTCTATGGCGCATGCCAGACCCGCACCATGTGATCATCGGAACCCGAGGCGATGCGATTGCCATCGGGCGACCACGCCACCGCAGTCACAGTCTCTGTATTACCCGGATAAACAATAAAAACATGCCCGCCATTGGTCGCATCCCAGACCCGCACCGTGTCATCATCGGAACCCGAGGCAATATACCTGCTATTGGGCGACCACGCTACCGCAGTCACTGGTTGTGCGTGTCCCCTATAAATAATATATGCGGGGCCGAAAGAGGACGGGCCTGGGTAAGAGATAATGGAACGGGAACGGGAACGGGAAGTGTTGAGCCACAAGAATCCCTCTCCTATCATGGCGGCGGCCAGTGCGCCGAAGCCGATTAGCACGATGCGCCGGCTGGTACCGCGTCTCGGGGTGTTTCCGGGTTGCGCGGGAAGCTGGAGGTAGAGGCGCTGGCCACCCATCGACGAGGGGAGGTCCTGGGGCGTGGGTGGCTGCCAGATGCGTGCCCCGTCCTGGCTCATGCGCTCGCGCCTGATCGCTTCGAGCGCGGCGGCAACTTCACGCACGGTAGCCGGCCGCTCGCCAGGATCAAACGCGAGCATGCGCTGCGCCAACGCTGCCAGCTCGTTTTCGGCAGCCGAGGAGCCCAGGCGCAGGGGAGCCAGGCCAACGGGCTGTTCGGAGGGGTCCTGGCCCGAGAGCAGGGCGTGCAGCAGCGCACCCAGGCTGTAGAGGTCGCTTTGTGGGGTGGTCTGTGCCCGGCCGTACTGCTCGGGAGCCGCGTAGCCCGGCGAGCCCAGTGCCCGGGTGTCACGGGCCTGACCCGGGCGGAAGTGGCGCGCGATGCCAAAGTCAATCAGGCTGAGTCTGCCGCTGGGGGAGCGCATGATATTGCCCGGCTTGAGGTCACGGAAGATCACCGGAGGCTGGCGCGTGTGCAGGTACTCCAGCACCCGGCACAGCTGCAACCCCAGGGCGAGCGCCTCGTCGACCTGCAGGGGTTGGCCCTGGGCTGCGCGCGTTTCCAGGTAGGTCTCCAGTGTGGTCCCCTCCAGGTATTCCAGGACGAGGTACCAGTGCTCGCGATCACGGAACTGGTCATAGAGCCGGGGGACCTGGGGATGGCGCAGCACGGCGAGCAGGCTGAGCTCGCGATTGAAGGTGTCGGTGGCCTCGATTGTCTCCTGGACGTTCAGCCCTGCCAGCCTGATCTGTTTGATGGCTACCTCGCGCCCGCTCTGCAGATCGTGTGCGCGATAGACCGCACTGAAGCCGCCAGAGCCGAGGGTCGTGCCGAGCTGATAGCGATCGTGTAACAGCACCTCGTCCTGGGCTTCTCTGCCATCTGTGCCGGCGCCCAGGAGCTGTCCACAGGCAAAACAGTGTGTTTGCCCTGGTTCGTTGGCTGCCCCGCATGCCGAGCAGAACTGCGTCGAAATCATGGTGATCGTCATCTTTCAGAAGCAGGGTGTCAGACGGCTCTGTCCCTCAAAAGTATAGCGCAAGAAATGGGTGCTGTCCAGAGGCGGACGCGTCGTTGACACCACTAGATCGATAACCGCGAGAGAGTCATCGGCAAGCCGTGCCGGGGGCGCAGCGTTAGCGAGAGTTCAGGTTCAACGGGGTGACCGGGAACAAGTTGCAAGCGGTAGCACTGCGCTATGGCAGCTAGGATCAACTGCGCCTCCATCATGGCAAGTTGCTGGCCGATACACAGGCGTGGACCACCGCCGAATGGGAAGTAGGCGTAGTGTGGGCGACCAGCGGAGCGTTCGGGCGTGAAACGTTGGGGGTCAAACACCTCTGGCTGCTCCCAGAAATCGGGATGGCGATGTGTCGTGTAGGGACAGAGCAAAATCATACTGCCCGCCGGTATAGCATGACCACTTATTTCGTCGTCGGAGCGGGCTTTGCGGCCAAGATAGAAGACCGGTGGATAGAGCCGCAGCGCTTCCTCGATTACCATTTGTGTATACGGCAGGTCAACGAGGCGCTCAACGGTGGGAAGTTGCCCGCCAAGCACTTCGTCTAGCTCGATGTGCAGGTGGTGTTCGACTTCTGGGTGCTGGGAAAGCAGGTACCAGGTCCATGCGAGCATAGTAGCTGTGGTTTCATGGCCTGCGAGCAGTAACGTCACCACTTCGTCACGCACCTGGCGGTCATTCATACCCAGCCCCGTCTCCTGGTCACGCGCCGACAGTAGCAGAGAGAGCAGGTCGCCCGCGTCTGTGCCCTGCCGGCGGTGTTTGTCGATAATGTCATAGATGAGCGTATCAAGCTTGCGAACTGTGGTTTGTACCCGGCGGTTGAGCGATGTGAAAGGCGCGTATAGATAGTCTGAAAGCAGCGCTCTGACCGTCGCGAAGGCCTTGCCTACAGCATCCGCCTCGTTGCTGAGGTCAATGTTGAAGAGTGCCAGTCCGGTGATACGCAGTGCCAGGCGCATCATCTCTGCCGAGATATCCAGCGGCTCGGCGCTGCCGGCGAAACCTCGCCAATGTTCGAGCATTGCACCCGTGGCGCCGGTTACCAGCGTGCCCAAGGCAGCCATGTGCTGGCGATGGAAGGCGGGCTGCACGAGGCGGCGCTGGTGCAGCCAGGACTCCCCGTCGTTGGTGAGCAGGCCATTGCCCAGAAATGGTCTGAAGAACTTTAACGTGTAGATGTCTTTGGTATAGTTTCGATGGTTCTCCTCGAGCACATGTTTGACGCCATGCGGGTGATTGACCAGGTAGGCGGGCCAGGAAAGGAAACGCACCCGGGCAATATCGCCGTACTGCTGCGTCATCGCCAGGGCAAAGCGCAGGGGATCATGCTGGGCCCCTCCAGGCAGGGAATGCCCGTGTGGGCCCAGCGGTGACTTGTAGTGGTACGGTATAGTCGCAGCGGGTATTCTAATGATTGGCTCTAACATTTTTCGCCTGCGCGCGCAGGCGTATCCAATGCACTGGAGTCAGCAGCTTGTAGATCACTGTTAGCATCGCGGCATTGTGCCAGATGTTCCAAAACTGCGACCACTGGAGTTTTGGATCGATGCAGAGACAGTTGGTCTGAACAGGCTCGTCTACACCAAAGCATGGATGAAGTAGTCATGCTGCATTTTCTCCTGATTAGAACTCGTATCAAACTTTTCTACGCATCATTGTACCGAGCGCGCGTCTCCTAATCGTTACAAAAAGCGTTACGAGCTGATTCAATTTGCTCAGTCGCCAATACATGAGCCTTTTTAGGCAAGGTTCAATGTGAAGAAACGTACGTGACCGTTTGACCAGTCACCCTGATGAATTTTCCAATCGAAGAGGGTAATCACGCCCATCGGGACGCTTGCGTCCCCGGCGTTCTGTAGGGACAAGGGGCGGATGCGGAGATGGGAGGGGGCCTGGTGCTTGTCCTCGTGAATGGCGCTTCCACCAGGGTTTCCTGCTTACCCATTGGGGCGAACAGGAAATGCCCTCAGATTGACTCATGTTTTCTGCTTCATCATGGCCCGTGGCAACGTTAGCCGATTGGGAAAGGATTATCATTTTGGAGACCGGATGGAGTCCCCTGGGGAAAGCGGGACCGAAGCAGTGTGGCAAAGGGTGAGAAGCCATCACTAGACCCGGTCAGGTTCGAGTAGGTCTGAGCCAGGGTATCACCTCCCGCCTGAACGATGTTACTCCAATTCATGCCGAGTTGGTAACGCAGGTAGTTGAGGAAGAGCGTCGAACACCCGATGGAGACATAATCAGTATCGGTCTGCTCGGTATTGTCTACCCAGTCTGGTCGATTGCTATCCAGCCAGGAAGCGGCAGAGGCAAATCCATTCAGTGCGCTGGGGTGCAGTTCTGTGGCTAGAACCCTGGAAAGTCCCTCACCATTGCTGTACCCACAGTTCCAACCAACGTTCTGGTTCGCCATAAATACCTCGTCTTCCTCAGCAACAACCAGCATGCTAGCAAGCTCGGTTGGTTCTCCTGGGGTGATGAAGCAGTACAGTGCGGTAGCATCGCAGCTATAGTGATAGGCCCCACCGTTGTTGCTGTCGCCTTGTCTGAGGTAGACCTGAAAAGGCAACCCCTGGATTGAAATATTCCCAAAGACGCCCTGCAGAAAAGTATAATCCTGTTCGCAAACAGCCAGCACAGCGTCAGCGAAGGTCTGACCATCGGCCCCCAGGCTCCCTTCATAAGAGACGACGAAGTTCTGGGTGCTCCCTCTTTGGACGTACGGACCTCCATCTATACTGGTATCCGTCTGTAAGCGCGGAACTGCTGCCCGTATCGTCTTTGTTGGGAGGAGCAGAACGTGGGGTTTACGCATTTGTGTCATAGTCTTCACGCCTTCCTTTCCTGTGGATAATCGTGGGACAATTTGGGATGTCCATCCTCAGCATCAGATTTTCTCGTGACTCGATGGAGAAATGTTGTAAATCTCTATAAGAGGTTCCGCGAAGATTACTAACTCAAGTATAATTCCATATTTGTTGCCGGTCAAGAAGCGATCGGCATATACCTTCGCGAACGGGGCATGCCAGGTCGTTAGCATCTATGCGTTAGTGAACCGCTCTCCTGGTCTCTCCGAACACAATACGCCCGCTACTCGTGGTGAAGTTCTCACCAGGGACACAAGTTCTTTGAGGGTATCCTGGGAGGTTAAAGATGCACGGGTTATAAGCAAATAGGTCGTAGCGTCTTTGGGGATGTGCTTGAGAGCGCCTTGCTCGCTGGTCACAAGACGTGCAATGCGTATGGGAGTGAGTATCTCTCCCAGGCTCATGTCTACGACAGAGGCGATGCGTTCAGGGCGATGGGCAACTTCTGCGCTCAAAGGCTGATTGATTGCTCCTGCACTCATCATCAGCAAAGCGATATTGGTATGCGTGGGTATGACCGGCTCGTGTTCTGCGGGAGCTTTAATCATGCGGTGCCTGGCGCCATCGGCTTCGACAATTACCGCGCCGGCTCCGCTGTGCATGAGCAGTTCATAGGGCTGTCCAGGCTGAAGCCCGGCGAGTTTGTCAGCCCTGATGATGGCTCCTGCCACGGTGACACGCCGGTATTGCTGCCATGCAGCGCTGATCATTTCGAGGAGGGTAGGCGTTTCAGCGGCGACGATCAGCGTGCCGGTTTGACCCGGTTCGGGGAAAAATATCTGGGTTGTCGTGGTGGTGATAACTCTACCGCCACGTTGGGCCAGTTCGCTGGCGAGGGTATACATAGTGGTTGTCTTGCCACCCGCGCCAACGATAGAGATGAGTGGATGAGCTGGTAAGTCAATCAGATCACAGAGCAGCGGCATTTTCGTTCTCTGTTATTCTGCGGTCCTGCTCAGAGGGCGATGACTCTCACCATCGATGCCCCAGCCGATGACACGGGCAGGATATACGCGTATCAGGTCCGGATCAAAGCTTGCTACGATCTCCTGGCCGCCGGTGGAGAATACTTCGGCACGCCCGCGTATCTCGATTCCGCGTGGTTTCCATGGGGGCAGTACATCGTCTACCACAAAGGCAACGCGCCCATAGCGAGCAGCGTCGCGAAACTTCTTACTTTGAGCGATGTTATGGCCTCCAATATCGATGGTATCCAACTCTGGATTGTAGCGAAAGCCCACAGGTACGACATGGGGTTCAGCTTTACTGTTCACTGTTGCGAGCCTGCCAAGGCGCTGGCTCTTCAGGTATTCAATCTCCGCGGGGGTAAAGACGCTCATTTGATTTCCTTTCATGCCACTTCATTGGTAAGAATAAATCATCACTGCTTTATCTCACCTGACTGCAGGTTTCCCCAATGAAAACAAACCTGGTGTCAAAAGTATTTCATCTTATGAGTGAGGATAGGAGGGAGGGAGTGGGAAAGGTGATAAAGCCGGGGAGCAAAGACTTTCTTCTCATTGCAGGCTAGCGGAGCACTTTTGAGGGTGCTCCGCTGCTATCCAGTTAGTCCACGGTACGAGATGCAGATAGTTGAGGGCTACTCGCCTTACGCAAAACTACTTCTACAAGTTGTTTACCTTGTTCAGTAACGCCTGGCCCTGTGAGATGAGCGATTGGGCCTGTGCGTCGCTGAATGGTTGGCCGCTAAATTCCGCTCCCTCTAGCAGGGCAATCATCTGCCCTGCCAGGGCATCACGCTGGTTACCAAACGATATCAGGTCGTTTTCGAGCGTGTTGTAGGTGTTATCACCAGGCGTATTACTCTCCAATGCCCTGTTAGAAATGCCCAGCGTTGCCAGGCCAAATTGTCCAACACAGGCATCAAGCTGCTTGTAGATTTGAGAGAGAGCGACGAAGCTGCTGCTCTTCTTCACTGCTGATGGTTGTGCAAAGCCGGTGAGATCTTCGACCAGCGTGCGCCCGTCGTGGCTGTAGTCATCCTTTAAGCCGAGCAGCGTCATCATCGTTGGACGGATATCGGTATGATCCGACCAGGTAGTGCTATCGATACCCGTCTGATCTACGCCCGGCCCGACCATGCCCAGCCAGGTAGTAACGATGTCCGATTGCACATCACCGTGGTTCCAGGCGAAGCCCGGTTGTTCCGTGACACACGGAGAAGTGCAGTTGGGCGCACCCGCAAACAGGAAGTAATTGGGGTCGGCGAACATCGTCAACGTTGGGTCGCGCGCGGGATCGGCTGTAATCATGTGGAGTAACTTCATCTCCACCGAATCGGCCAGGAACTTGGTGAGCGTATCAGTGGCACCTGTAATTGGGTTCACTGCCGTCAACTGGCCCAGATCACGGTCAAAAGTACGTGTGACAGCAGCATCTCGAGCTGGATTGCCTGTGATATAGATGGTGGGAGCCGAGTC
>Ga0070707_100000649_pt1 | contig 34773 bp, 26 predicted proteins | sample KBSK5502metaG_FD_65468 | JGI IMG/M metagenome (GOLD analysis project Ga0070707, IMG submission 65468) | Corn, switchgrass and miscanthus rhizosphere microbial communities from Kellogg Biological Station, Michigan, USA - KBS K5-50-2 metaG | ecosystem: Host-associated > Plants > Roots >... | reverse complement strand
TGCGGGGAGCCGTTTTTGTGTGGGAACGGCTAAACCCACACCGCTTGCGCGGGTAAAGTTCTCCTCGGCAAGGTTCTCAGAGGTTTGTGTGTCAAGAGCACTGGCCTAACCCCGCTACACCTGTTTAACCCTTGACCGCAGTGCGGCGGACTGGAGATGCCATCCGCAACAGTGCCTATATATTCTCTGAGAACGTAGCACATTGCTGCGCTGAGCCTGGTCAGGATAGTGAACGTGCCAGCCTCCCCTCCAATGGGGAACAGGTACACGTCTTAGCTCAAGCCTGGATACAAGCCCCGTGCTTCAGCTATGGGGGTCCTGACTGGAACCTGCAACTGTTAATGGTACATACTAGAGTTTACCATACCTGCTTGCCAATAAGCAATGTGCCCATATTATAAGAATGAAATGTGGACGTTTTGTGAGAGAAGGACCAGCTCTTGGTGAACGAAATGCGCTTGCAGATTGCCATTTCGCGTGACTACAGCATACAATATGGTAGGCTATTTCTCAGATGAAAGGAAAGAGTAATGCGTAGTAAAATAACCGTGGTTGGGGCAGGTTTCGTTGGCAGTACGCTTGTACAACGCCTGGTTGAACGCGACTATGCCGATGTCGTCATGTACGATATCATCCCAAATATGCCCCAGGGCAAGGCACTCGATATGCTCCAGGCCGGGCCTGTGCTCGGCTATGACTCGCTGGTCGTTGGCACAAACGACTATGCCGATACCGCCAATTCGGACATTGTCGTCGTCACTTCGGGCTTCCCGCGCAAGCCTGGCATGAGCCGCGATGACCTCGTCAAGAAGAACCAGGAGATTGTCACGCAGGTCACCCAGGAAGTTGTCAAGCACTCGCCGAACTGCATATTTATCATGGTCACCAATCCACTGGACGCCATGGCTCAGCTTGCATACCACATCAGCGGTTTCCCGCGTCATCGCGTCATCGGTATGGCCGGCGTGTTGGATACCGCCCGTTTCCGCACCTTTATCGCGCAGGAGTTGAATGTATCCGTACGTGATGTGCAGGCGTACGTGCTGGGTGGGCATGGTGACACCATGGTGCCGCTCTCCCGCATGTGCACAGTAGCAGGAGTGCCGATTGCGCAGTTGATGCCGGCAGAGCGCATCGAGCAGATTGTACAACGTACACGCGATGGCGGCGCTGAGATTGTCAAACTGCTTGGCATGGGCAGCGCATACTTTGCGCCATCTGCCTCGGTCCTGCAAATGGTCGACTCTATTTTGCTTGATAAAAAGATGATTATGCCCTGTGCGGTCTATTTGCAAGGGGAGTACGGTATTACTGGCCTTTTTGTCGGTGTGCCCGTTAAGCTGGGTGCAAATGGCGTAGAGCAGATCGTGGAGATCGAGCTGCACGAAAGTGAACGCGCTTTGCTCCAGAAATCGGCCAATGCTGTGAAAGAATTAGTCGAGGTTATGGGCATTTAGCTTAGGTGTAGCGATTGCAGAAGCATCCTCTACGCACTCCCCGCTCCTGCAATCACTACAATGAACTCACCTTTGAGCTTCGACTGACTCACCGACTCTAACAGTGACGCAATTGTGCCTCGCTGGACCTCCTCAAACATCTTGGTTAAATCGTTCGCCAGCGCCGCCTCTCTGTCGCCCAGGACCACTAATGCATCCTGTAAAAATGCTGCCAGCCGGTAGGGGCTTTCGTAGAAGATCAGGGTGTGGGGTGATGCTTTATCGATCTCGATGAACTTGCGCCTGGGACCTGATTTGCGCGGTGGGAAGCCCCTGAAGGTGAAACTATGAACGGGCAGCCCGGATAGGACCAGGGCCATCACTAAGGCTGTGGGGCCTGGGATCATCGTTACATCTATGTGCGCGTGGATAGCGCGGCGCACCAGGGTGTAGCCGGGATCGGAGATGCCAGGAGTACCGGCATTCGTCACCAGTGCCACCGATTTCCCCTGCCGCAGCAACTCCTCGAGATACTGGCCAGCTCGCTCTTCATTGTGTTCATGAAAGGATACCTGCGGCTTGGAGATGTCGAAGTGTTTGAGCAGCAAGCCTGTTTTGCGCGTGTCTTCACTGGCAATCACATCCACTTCGCGTAGGATCGTGAGCGCACGCAAGGTAATATCATTCAGATTCCCAATGGGGGTAGCAACCAGGTAGAGCACTCAGTCCTCAGCTTTGACTTCACTTCTCAGCGCCTGCAACTTATTAATTACTTCAGGGCGCTTTACTTTCAGTGAATGTGTGCGGGGAAAATCGTCTTCAGGCCAGATGGTGAAGCCGCGCACATGTTGATGTGGGGCAAGTTGTTTGTTCGCCTGTTGAATGACTGCTTTCGCCTTGCTCGGGTCGCTCATTAAAAGTACAGCATGCACGATTGGCCCCTGGTCGCCCTCCATCAATCCGACGACCACGGCATCTTTGACGGCAGGATCGGTGAGCAGCATATTCTCGATATCTTCCGGGTAGACATTCAGGCCATTGGCAAGCACGATCAAGTTTTTCTTACGCCCTTTCAGATACAGGTTTCCTTTCTCGTCCATAGACCCCAGGTCGCCTGTATAATACCAGCCATCCTGGAAAGCGGCAGCCGTGGCCTCTGGATTCTTCCAGTAGCCGAGCGCCACGTTTGGTCCCTTGACCAGTAGTTCGCCGTCCTCGGCAATGCGCACTTCCTCGCCGGGCAGCGGTTTGCCGATCGAGTTAAAGATATGTTCATGATAAGGTGTAACGGAAACAACCGGACCGCACTCGGTAGCACCATATCCCTGCATCACTCTGAAGCCCATCGTTTCCCAGCGCTCTTGCAGCCTCGGCGGCAGGTAGGCTCCTCCACTCACAAAGAAGTGAAAATGGCCGCCAAAGCGCTTGTGTACTTGTTGAAAGAGCAAAGGCCTGAGACGAAATGGCAGGCGTGCCGCGATACGGTGCAGGGTCTCCCACTGCTGCTCCTTTTTCAACAGTCGAACCTGCCGCTCGATCCCATTCAGGAAGAGCTGTAGCGCCTGGGGGACGATCACCATACAGGTGACTCCTTGAGATGCAAGCAAGTTCAATAAGATGTCCGGAGAAAGAGAGCGGGCATACACGTTGCTGGCACCAGAGTGGAATATTGCCAGCTCGATTGTCAGTTCAAAACTGTGACTCAGCGGCAGGATGGAGAGGGCGCGATCCTCCTTCACGATGTTGACGACGCTGACCGCTGCAGTCGCATCGAAAGCAATATTGCGATGGCTGAGCATCACTCCCTTGGGTTGGCCTGTCGTGCCTGATGTGAAAACCAGCTCAGCCAGGTCACCCCCATTGACTGCCGGCAATTTTGCCGTGTCAAGCCCTCCACTGGGTAATGCGTCAATAGCGATCAGCGGAGCCGGGGGCTGTTTCAAGCCGCTGTACTGTTTCTGGGTCGTGATCAGGTATTTCGCTTCGGTCGTCTGCTTGACCCTGGAGAGAAAATCTTCTTTTGAGTTGACATCCAAAGGCACAATCACAGCCCCTACCAGTAGCGCACCCAGGAAAGCAACCATCCAATCGATACGGCTGGCCGACCACAAGAGCATGCGCTCCCCGCGCTCCACCTTTTCTGCCTGTAAGTAGCCTGCGAAGCCTTGCGCCCGTTCCAGGAGGCCACCATAGGTCAGTGAAGACATACTTGATTCCTCTACCGGTTCGAGAAGTACAGGGCGATGCTTGTAGCGTTCGACCGCCGTATATAGCAATTCATTGATGGTCTCCATAGATTACCTTCCTTCTTTTCTGTAGTAGAGAGCCAGTACAATGGCCTGGTTCCTCTACTCAAGTAGTTCATCCCCGCCGAGAAAATAACAGGATACTCCTGATGTGCATTATAAAAGACCCATCACCTTTTTTCCAGTGGTACGCACTCCATCTTTCGTATCGCAATCGAAGCGATATAGTACTTTCTTATCAGAATAGTGAGTTTTTTGATTTATGCTGTCCAATATGATATAGCATCTACTAATAACCCAATGCATGATTGATTCTATGAGATTCAATTATCCTGGTGCCCCTGTGCGTAATGGCCTGGATAGTTGAGATATCCATTATTTTTGGTCAGCAATATTTTGCATATAAATCTGCCCTATTTTAAATACGACAATCCAATTCAATATGAAAGTCAACAACAATACTTGTGGTTATACTAATATGTATTTAGATGATTGGAAATGTTCAATGAAGAGGGAAAACGAAAGTAGTAATTGTAAAACTACTGGCGAATACTACAGTAATAGGGTTAGATATCGTTGACTAGAAACCCCTAAATGTGTTATAGTGTTATAGTAAGGTACCAGATGATGTGTCTAAAGCTTAAATATTTCTGCGATACAAATCTATATCAACGCATTAGTTTGAAAAAGCCGATGTGGAGATATAAGCTGCGCAGAAATAGGCGAGACATTTTTTCTGCCTGCCTGGTACTCAGCGACTATTACTTTAGGGTACACTCCCCCCATATCCTATCTCATAGAAAGGAAACACTTGAATGGCTTCCACAGAAACAGCAAATGTAGGAAGGGCAGTCGCTGCGAGAGTAGGGACAAATATCCGAGAGGTGCGCACCAAACTTGGCCTGACACAGGCGCAACTTGCCGCTCCTGAATTCTCTATCTCGTACATTTCTGCCATTGAGCGAGGGAAAATTCGACCATCGCTCAAGGCTCTCTCTATCCTTGCAAAACGCCTGGATGTCCCCCTTACTTTTTTACTTGAAGGTTCACCTGCCGGTGCGGCTGAAGCAAGAGCTGTTGGGTACTCTCCCGCCGACTCGGGACCTGATCTGCGTATTGATGTCGATCTGCTGCAGAGCGCTGTGCTCGTCCAACAGCAGCAATACGAGGAGGCTGCTGCATTATTAGCGCCGATCCAACCGGAACGTATCACGACCGACCAGGTGTATCGCCTTTTTGTTCTACGTGGACAAATCCACCTGGGATTACATGAATATCAAGAAGCAGTAGTTGATTTGCGCGCGGCTGTCACTCAAGCTGAAGGTCTCAATGATATTGAAAGTATAGAGCGCGCTCGTAATCTGTTAGGAAAAGCGTACTTCTCGTTATACAACTACACCCTGGCGATGGAGAATCATGTCCGCTGCAACGCAGCCATCGAGCAGGGACACATCAAGGATCCGATTTTCGCGCTAGAGGTCTATAGCAATCTCGCGAATGATTACTTCAGGCATGGTGACCAGGAGAAAGCAATCACCTTTTATCACAAGGCCCTGGCAACCTTAGAGGGTATGAATCGCGACAGCCGGAGCTTTGGCGAAAAGTTTATGGAAATCGGCCAGACCTATAAGTCCGCCGGGAAGCTGGTGATGGCGCGAGATTATATCACGAGAAGCCTGGCACTCTATGAGATGCGCGATGAGCAACGGCTCTTTGGAATGACTCACCAGCATCTAGGCAAGACGCTGGAGAAGCAGAATGACTTCGATGGCGCCGAGAAGGAATACCGGGAAGCGATCACTATTGAGGAAGAGCTTGAGGATGATGTCGCAGCTTCCATTTGTCATACCAGTCTCGCAGAACTGTTACTGAAGCGAGGGAAGAAGCAGGAAGCTGAGCAAGAAGCTCAGGAGGCCCTGAGATTCGCAAAGCAAAGCCAGAATGTCGTAACCCAGGGACAGGCGCTCATGGCCCTCGCGCAGATTCGCCATGATGCCAAAGACTATGCTGCTGCCGATCAACTGTTTACCGAGGCTCTGGAATTGCTGGATGCGTCGAATGAGCATGAAATTGCGGCTGGGGCGTACTCCCGCTATGCCGCATTATTAGAGCAGCGCAACGAGGTTCAACGCAGCCTGAGCGCATTTAAGAAGGCGTTCGAGCACCAGCGCATGGGCAATCGGGGCCACGGGGAGTAGAGAAAAAGCTACCACGAACGCAAGACAGGTGGTGGGGAAAGCGGGGCAAGGGCAAAAGAACAGGGTGGGGTATGTCCCGCCCTGTTCTTTTGCCCTTGCCCGTTTGTCTACCATAATAGCGTGTAGAGAAGCGTTTATTTTAAATGCAATTGAATGCAAAACCAGGCGGCACCCCAGGTATTTTCCAATAATTTGGCATCTCTTGTCATTTGATCATTGCGGGACACGTTCAGTTTGCTACTATCCACCAGACAAAGTGCATTTTTATGCTAAAATAGAATGCATGCGCTATAGATATGTTCAGTGCGCATGGTCGTCATCGCTTCGGAGGATTCGCGTATGCCATTCACGGCACACGATCTTAGATATGATCTAGAACGCAGTTATCCTTCTCTCTGTGCCTATTTACAACAGCGTGCCCAGCGCTACTTGGGGCCACTTGCTTTTGATGCGAATGAGGTGGACCTGGTAGTTGGGCACATTGTTGAACAGCTTACCCGCTTGCAATTGTTAGGCTGTGGCGATCATTCTCCTCAAACGGCGCTGGATCGATTGAGTCATGCGCAATTTTATGCATTTCTTAATCGCAGTGTGAAAAATAAGGCGATTGACCGTTTGCGCAGGCGCCGTTTGCCAACAAGCACGCTTGCTGAACTTGAGAGGCTGGGGAACAGCGATGAGGATATCGACCCTCTCGCTACAGTGACCAATTCTCTCTGGGGATCAACCCCTTTTCCCACACCGGAGGAAGCCGCGCTGCATGCAGCTTCTCAGGAAGAGCTGCGCGCTCTGCTCAAACATTGTATTGAAGGGTTGAGCGCTGCTCCTCGTCAACTGCAAGCGGTGATGCAAGAACTTACAGAGCTGGGGGCAGGAGATCTTCTTCAGGAAATAGCTGAAAAATACCGGGCGCTTGTAGCCGATTTGCCGTCTGTGCATCTCAGCCAACACAAGGACCACGCCCACAAGAAGTTGCGCCATTGTCTGCAAAAGAGTAGCACGAATTTGGCAGTTCTCGTTGCTTTACGTTTGACAGAGTATGGACAAGAATCTACCGATGCGGCGGAAATGTCGGTGGACATATGGACCCTGGAGCATGTTGATCTTTCCGAACAGGAGGTGCAAACGGGTCTGAAACATCTGGTTAGTGAAGGCTTACTTGACTGGCATGGTGAGGAGATTGTTCGCTTCTCCTCTACACAACGCAAGCATCTTACACGCTTCTACGAAGAAGGAGAGTAGGCAACACTGGAGGAGCAAACATGAACAAACGCGATCAAAACGAGGGCTTACCCGATCCTCGCAATGAATACTTGCCACTGGCGCAGTGGTTGCAGCAGGTCCTGGCGATCACTCCACCAGAACCAAAAGCTGAACTTACCTCCATAACAGACAATGGAGGGCGGTTTGGCGATGATTACCATAGTGAATTTTACCGGCAACTGCCTGATTTTGTGCTGGCGTTGCTCAATAACGATACCCAGGCTACCTTACGCTTTGCGCCACTTTTGTTTCACCTGATAGGCTGTCCTACTTGCCACGCCGCTTACCTGGAAATCTATGATGCGATGCGCGCAACCGTAGTACCCGGCGAAATACGCATGCCGGCTGGCAAGAGTACGCATTCGATGGCGACCACTTCGTCTCGTATGCTGGTATACCTGTGCCAGCTGTTAATCAACCAGGCAGAAACTGTATTGCGCGAGGCGCGCCACAAACACATCGATAATGATGCCTGGGCTCGTTCACTGTTACAGCAGGCAATTCAAATCAGCTCGCATTTAATGCAGAGCACTTTACGACAGCGCGCACTGCGCGACCTGGTTGACGCCGCGACACTTTTCGATGGCGCTACCACACCCGCAGAGCAGAGTCCAGCAGCACATTCCTACACACCGGTGATGAGCAGCAGTGGCACTCGTAAGGGCGGCAAGACAAGGCGCAGAGCAGAAATAATTGATCATCCTGCAGGACAGCCTACCATCTACCTGCAATCGGGATTGTCAGGATTGGAGGGTACGATTACCCAGCATGAAGATACGCTTGAATTGCACCTTGTAGACCTCGACCAGAAGTTGCATGGTCACTTTCTCAGCATCTCAGTTCCACTCGGGTCCATACTTGAACCTGTACGCTGGCTCGGCGGTGATCCTCACTCTATTCGGAGTCAGGTTGCAGTCGACGAAGATGGTAAACTGACGACAGCACTAGGGAAAACCGAGTTACGACTGAGTGATCCCGAAGACCATAACCTGTTGGAAGCGCTCTTCAAAAAGCTGGATGTGCGTCCAATCGCCTAATCTGGCTGGGGAATACTTTGTCACCCTGAGCGGAGCGAAGGGTCTGGCTCGGTGGACAGAGAGATCCTTCGCTCCGCTCAGGATGACAGGAGCGGCTTTGGTCGGTAAAACTCTTTATCGCGCCCCTACTGGTGACTTTCAAAGGCCTTTTTATAGTACTTGAGCGCTTGCCCTGGCATATCCCTATCTTCTAACAGTTGCGCGTAACGTGCAGATTGTTCAGTAAGGTCCTCACGAGCGCCAAGACGTTCCAGCATATCTAAACCAGCCACGAAATGCTTATCTCCTGCTTCATATGCTTTTTGCGCATACTCGACTTGCCCCAATACCAGGAGCGCATACGCTGCGATAAGCGTGTCACCGGAGGATGATGCCAGCGTAGATGCTTTTTGTGCGTTCTCGTACGCTTCATCGACGCTCCCGTTCATGAGTAACCACTCCGCCATATGGGTGGTCAGGCTGGCAAGGCTGAGTTGATCCTGTAGAGCTGCGACCTCTTGCAACGATTCTTGCAGGTAGGCCAGCGCCCGCTGTTGATCCCCTCGCATCATCGCTCTACTCAGGTAATGGTATATCTCACTCCGCAAAGAGTTGCGATATTCCTGAAAATGAAGTTGTAGCAGCTTATATTCGAAGAGCAGTGCATAATAGTAATCTTTTGCTCTGGCAAAGTGCAGGGCAACATCCCCGTACATCGATGCAAGCTGGTCGGTGGTTGTGAGTTCCTCCACCAGAGAAATCGCCTGCTGAAATGCCTGGATGGCCTCATCGAACTTATCCATTTGGGCATAGGCCAGACCGATGCCGGTATAGACTTCTACCGTGAAAAAGGTATCCCGGGGCTGCTGTTCCCTCTCAAGCCTCTCCAGGCAAAGTTGCTGGTACTCAAGTCCCTGCGCGAAGTTGTGCATAGAGGTATGTACAGTTCCCAACAAATTGAGTATGCGCAAACTTAAATAATCGCCCGGGTCTCTGGCAAGTTTTTCAGCCTCAGCGAGCGCTGACTCCGCCTCCTGAAACATGGCCAGGTTGTAGTATACCCAACCTAGCAAATAACGCAGTCGTATTTGTTGTTGAGTCGTCAAGGTGGGAGATCTAAGATTGCGCAGGAGTGTAATTGCTCGCTGCTCAGCGCCTTGCTGGATAAATAATTGCGCCTGAAGCAGTTGTAATTCTATCTCTTCCTCACTTTGAATAGTACTTTCTATCCCGGCAGTCCCATTTGCACCAGGCGGCGCTGTCGATAAAAGATCTGTAGAAGTGGTTCCAAGGCGCAACGCGAAAATTTCTAATGCCCGGAGTGAAGGTTGAATTTGTCCGCGCTCAATTGCAGAAATATAACTGACTGAGAAATCAGGGCTGGCAAGTTGACTCTGCGTATACTTCTTTGCTAACCTGGCTGCCCGCAGCCTTGGCCCCACAGTTTGCCCAATTTGCGGGTATGATTGACCAGAAGGCATAATCCCTCCTACTTTCATTCATTAGCTTCATCTGAATGGATAGTCAATAAATAACAAAATTGACTTCATATACATTGTATAATACATTATGCTTTGTGTCAACATCTAAAAATAATTATATACGAATTGACATAATTATCCTTTGCTTGTGTAATACCAGGATAGTTTGGAGCGACTAATAGCATTCACTTTATTCTACGTACTACCTTTCGAGCCTGCTGACTGCGAAGCAGTAGACACTTCCTGTGGTCCTGGCTGACTGACGGAGTCAGTAGACGCGCAGCGTCGTTGCCAGGACCCATTGCAAGGTTCGCAGCGTCGTTGCAGGCTCGCATTTCAAGGTAAGAAGTGGATGGGCAAGAAGCTTGTATAGAATGCCATTGGCCTCTGAAAGCAACCAGGAACGGGTAAAAAATGATGCACCCCCTGTTACCTGTTACCTACTTTGCTTGTCAATCGATGGTAACAATGGTACACTTTTTCCGAAAGAAGATAAAAGAAGATACAAAATGCTATATTCGAGTCGAGGATCGATGCGTGAATATTAATACGAGCATACGCAGGCTTACAAACCTGTTTATCATACTCTTCATCGCGCTTAGCGGTGGCCTTGTTTACTGGCAGGTAGTGGTGGCGCAGCAGGTCACCTCGAATACCTACAGCGCTTATACCCGTCGCTGCGCGAGCGATAACGCCCCAAAACGCGGTAGTATTTTTGACCGCAATGGTGTGTTGCTGGCGAAATCGGTGCCCAGCACTAACCCGAATCTTTGCGGCTACCAGCGTGTCTACACCAAAGATGCCCAATCGCTAGCGAATGTGATTGGCTATTACATCAGCCCGCTTTATGGATCCACAGGGATCGAGCAACAGTACAATGCCTACCTGACCGGCCAGGTAGGCTCGACCGGTTTGAATAATACCATCAACCAGATACTGCACCTGCCGCCCGTGGGGGATGATATCTACCTGACTATAGACGTCCGCATACAGAAGATTGTCGACCAGTACTTTGACCTGGAAGCTCCTATTGATAATACTTCTACGTTTAAAACTGATCGCGGCTCGGTTATCGTCACGGACCCGCATACGGGCGAAATCCTCGCCATGTTGAGCCGCCCTGGCTATGATGCCAACTGTGTGGTTTCCTGTTCGCTGGACCAGCTCAGAACTGATTTTATAGCTAAAGGGTACGATGCTGTCATTGGCTGCAATGCTCCTTGCACGCTGGGTCAGTTCCAAACTGCCTTAAGTAATCACGGAGATGATCCCAACTGCCAAGCCACAAACACTTGCAACCTGATTTACTTCAACCAGCTTGAAAGCGATCCCGAGCAGCCTCTGCTTGATCGCCCGATCGATTCCTGTTATGTGCCAGGTTCAACGTACAAAACAATGACCCTCATGGCCGGGCTTGACTCAGGAAGCTCTCACCTCGACGATAAGTTCTACAACTTCAACGGCTTCAACCCTCCCCAGTATCTACAGGCCGTCGGCCCGGTCACGCTGGGCGCGGGAAATGACAAGGAGAAGTTTGGGCCGGTCGGCAATAATATCGATGGCTATACTTTCAATTACCCGGTAGACCTGCGCTACGGCTATTCGCATTCTGACAATATCATCTTTGCGCAGGTGGGCGTCCAGGCAGGCGTCGATACCTGGCTCAAATATAACCGCGCTTTATACGTCGGGCAGCAAATACCGTTTGACCTGCCCGTACATGTGAGCACAGTCACCCCACAGCGCAACCTGTGCCCTCTTAACGCGCCGGCTGAGACGCCGTTGAGCGTCAAGCAGCTCGCGGAAAACTCCTTTGGGCAGGGCGTGGACTTTATGACGCCGATGCAGATGGCGCTCATCAACGATGTGGTCGCCAATAATGGGCAATTAATGCGGCCTACTTTAGTGTACAAGATCGTGGATCTAAACCAGACTGTCCTGCAGTCTTTCAATCCCCAGGTGCTTAGTACGCCAATTTCTGCCACGACGGCAACGCAGATGCGTGACGCGATGTATGGCGTTGTACGCTGTGGCTCCGGCTCGCTTACGAAAGTTCAGCTAAGCTTCTCGCCCTGGTCAGTGATCGGTAAAACAGGAACAGGCCAGGTAGATAGTACCGGCACAACGCCGGCGCAGTCCTGGTTCATAACGCAAGCCCCATACGCCTATCAATCGGGATCGGGTCAGCTACCGCGCATTGCCATTGTGGCTCAGAAGGAGCATGGGGGTGAAGGCGCCTACGCCAATGGGCCAATGCTCACAAATATCTATAACGCCATTTTTTCACAGGTTATCACGAATGTTCCACAACCACCGGCACCCGACCCGAATTTCTGTAACAACACGGGATTACTCCAGGCACACTCTTAGCCCTGATGCTCGCAGAGTATCCAGGTCTATTCATTCGCTCGTTTCGGTGACATAATAATGAGGACAAAAAGATGGGTAAGCAAGCGAATAACATGCGGTGTCCTCGTGAATTATGAAGCAGCTCAAACAGAAATTTGGCAGCATCTACAGCGAAGATGAAGAGCGCGTACTTGGACCATGGCAGAAGGTACGCCAGTTTTTTCTCGCTCCTCTTGCCGCTGGTCTTTCACGTCTAGGCATAAGCCCGGATATGCTTTCCTTCACATCGGTTGGCCTGGGTATCGGTTTTTTTCTGCTGGCACCGTTTCACTTCAGGCTTGCGTTCTGGTTCCTGGTTGCCTCTGTCATTTGCGACGGTCTTGATGGGGTAGAGGCCAGGCTCAAGAGAACGAATACGCCCCGTGGGTCTTTCACCGATATGTTCTGCGACCAGCTGGTGGTAGCTTTTAGCGTGGCGGGAATGGCCTGGAAAGGGAGTATCAATCCTGTCCTTGCTATTTTGTTCGTCTATGTCTATACTGCCCTGGTCTATCTCCTGGTGCTACACCGTATGTTACAGGTTTCTTCTCGTTGGATTGTGCGCCCCAGCAGGATGCTGCTCTATATTGCCATAGGCCTGTATTTCTTCTTCAACATTGATGTGCTCAACATTCTCCTACTTATTTACCTGCTGGCTTTTCCAATACTGGCCCTGAGTTTTTGGAGATTGCGCAAGGTGTTTTAACGAGCGCAAACCCATTAGCGAAATTGCGAAGAAGAGCCGCGTAGGGGCGGGAGCGGTGTGGATGGGTGGTGGGATGCTTGCATCGCCCTCGCCGGTAAACGAGGCGGTCAAGGTCGAATCGTCTCATACACAAGCGGCCCTGCCGTTACAGGAGTACCACTCCATGTATAACAGGCTAGCAGCGCTTCCCGCACGCCATCTGCTTCGGACTCGCTGCGTGCATGAATTTCCACTAATGGCTCACCGGCTTGACGATAATCCCCCACTTTTGCCTGCAAAATGAAGCCTGTACGATGGTCAATCTGCTCGCCTTTTTTAAAGCGCCCGGCACCCAGGTGCATGCTCGCCAAACCCACCTCTTCCGCTTCGATAGCTGCGATATAGCCGCTGTGTGGAGCGGGCAGCATCATTCGTGCAGGAGCACGGGGCAACAGTTCAGGCTGCTCAACCTGGCGTGGATCACCGCCCTGTGCTTCAATAACCTCGGCCAATTTTGCAACGGCCGCTCCCGAACGAATTGCTTGCTCAACTCGCTTCTCAGCTTCTGACATCGTCTTCACCGATCCGGTCATCACTAATAGTTCAGAAGCTTCATGATAGCAGAGTTCAGAGACATCCAGGGGCCCGTGGCCGCGCAAAATAGCAATGGCTTCGGCCATCTCCAGGGCGTTGCCGATGGCCTGTCCAAGCGGCTGCTCCATAGAAGTAATGGCCGCGACCGTGTGAAGACCGGCCAGGCGCCCTATATCGACCATCGTTCGCGCCAGTTCGCGCGCCTGCTGCACATTCTTCATGAATGCGCCGGACCCGGCTTTCACATCCAGGAGCAGGTGTGAGGCGCCGATTGCCAGTTTTTTGCTCATGATACTGGCCGCGATCAACGGAATACTTTCGACTGTGCCGGTTACATCGCGCAATGTATACATTTTGCCATCGGCTGGCGCCAGGTCGCTTGACTGACCTGCCAGCACGATGTGGTGTTGTGTGAGAATGCGCATAAATTCTTCGCGCGAAAGCGCCGAACGGAAACCGGTAACGGACTCCAACTTATCAACTGTACCACCCGTATGGCCTAGCCCCCGCCCTGTCATTTTGCCAACTGCGACACCGCATGCCGCCACCAGCGGCGCTACCGCGAGGGTCACTTTATCGCCAACGCCGCCGGTGCTATGTTTATCTACCACGGGCGAGATGGTGTCGCGTACATGCAGTTCTTCACCCGAGCGCGCCATTGCCAGGGTCAGATCGCTGGTCTCGCGTGCATTCATGCCCCGCCAGTAAACGGTCATCAGCCAGGCCGACATCTGATAGTCGGGGATTTGCTCCCGCGTATACTGCTCAACTAACCAGTCGATTTCCGCGGTACTGAGGATATCACCATCTCGTTTTTTGCGAATCAGGTCTACTGCTTGCACGCGATGTCCTACCCTGCTTACAAACTACTCGGTCACTACAATGCGGACGGAGTCGATTTCAAATCCGTTCCCGGTTTCGATCTGGTAACGATTCATCTTGTTACCACCCAGAAGCACATTGCGGTCAAAGAGGAGTTGACCATTGGTGAATGAATATACTTGTGTATCTCCTTGCAATACTCCCTGGATGATGATGGTATCGAAACGGTCCTCCTGCTGTTCTTTCAATGCCTTGAGGAGCGTAGCAACCTGTTGCCAGGGAACACCTTTTGGATAGACAATCCTGACGATTTTCTTGCGCCCAATATCAGTGGTGCTGTCCACTACGTTATAGGCAAGAGCGCCCTGCTCAAGGGCCTGCAACTGGGCTACTGTGCGAGGTGGGAAAAGGGCAGGCGGTTCAGGTGGAACCACGGGCAATTCAGGCTGTTTTAGAACAGGCGCGCTCTGTGGTGACGCCACGGGTGTGCGGTGCCTCTGCGTTGCAGGAGCCTGTTGTGGCTGCTGGTAAGGTGATTGCGGAGGTAATGCCTGGCGCGGCTGCTGATAGGAAGCAGGCTGATTAGGTGATTGTGGCTTCAGGTCGCGGCCACAACGCGCACAAAAGGCCGCTCGGTCTGGATTCAGAGTCCCACAATATGGGCAGCGCATGGTTGGCCCTCCCTGGTGTCTGTAGCGCAATACTATTTGCTCTAGTATATCACACACGTGTGCTTGTTCACTGTGCACAAGAAGCCGTCTCCTTAAAATATCTCGACCCTAATGAATTTTGAAGACCGAAGCGGGGAATCATAGCCATTGAGGTGCTTGCGTCCCAGGGTCCTGTAGGGACAAGGGGCGGGGTGGAGTGGATGAGGGGGCCTTGTGCTTGTCCTCGTTGGGGTACGACCTGTTTGCTCCACGTAGTCCCCACTGGATCGCGTTGCCGGCAGGACAAGCACAAGGCCCCCACCCTGCCCCACATCCGCCCCTTGTCCCTACAGGACCTCATTCGGTCGTCAAAATTCAACAGAGAAAAGCATCATTCAGGCCAATCCCACGAATGAACTATGCCAGCATGACTTTCGTCACACGTATAAAACGTGCCTTTCCGTACTTCCCTGGCTACCTCCCGTTCAGGTATAGTATCCCTGGTGACAACGAACAACACGTTACGTTCGCCGCCACATCGATCTACGAAGTCGTGACTGCTCTAAAAAATAAACTATCAAGGAGTAACTATCGTGCAAGATCCGGTACTCAACTTCTCTAAAACCGGTCCTATCCACCTGCCGAAGGATGGCCGGCCCGTGGATGTCCAGGTCGCCAACCTGGTCAAAACCTTTGGCAAAAACGAGGCGGTCAAAGGCGTCTCCTTCACTATCGGCAAGGGTGAAATCTTTGGCCTGCTTGGCCCCAACGGCGCGGGCAAAAGCACCACCATCAATATGATGTGCGGCTACCTCGAACCCACCTCGGGCGACGCCATTATCGACGGCATATCGGTGACCAAAGAGCCAATGCAAGTGAAACGCATTATCGGCGTCGTGCCTCAAGAAATCGCACTGTATAAAGACTTGAACTCCATGGAGAACCTGGAGTTCTTTGGTGAGATCTACGGGCTTCCTGCAAAAGAACGCAAAGAACGATCCGAAGAGCTTCTGCAATTTGTCGGACTTTACGAGCACCGCAATGAACCCATCAAGACCTTCTCGGGCGGCATGCAGCGGCGCATCAATATGGTCATCGCCTTGATACATCGTCCCAATTTCTTGTTGATGGACGAGCCGACGGTCGGCGTTGATCCACAATCACGTGAGAACATTTTTAACACCATCGAGCAGTTACGCGACCAGGGCACGACCATCCTCTATACCACGCATTATATGGAAGAGGCGGAACGGCTCTGCAGCCATATTGCGATCATGGACGAGGGGCGCATCATCGCGCTGGGAACCCTCGAGGAACTGCTGGCGATGCGCGACCAGACTCGCGAAGTACAGCGGCCTCACGGACTGCAGGAGCTATTCATCCAACTGACCGGCAGAACGCTAAGAGACTGATAGCACGACGTTTTTAGTTTTTCATCACACATACAGGGAGAAGGACTCACATGAAAAACCTCTGGTATATCGCAAAAAAGGACCTTTTACAGATTCTCAAGGACAGGAGTTCGCTCTTTTTCTTACTCCTGGTGCCACTGATACTGATTGTAGTGGTGGGTTTCGCCTTCGGCAATCTTTTTGGCAGCGGCTCCAGCCAGGTTACCATCACGGTAGCAGTAAGCAACCAGGATAGCGGTTTCCTCGGCAAATCAGTGGTGCAGGCCCTACAGGTAAACGCCAGCTCACTCAAGATTACCATCAATCAATATACCGACCCTAACAAGGTCAAGGACCAGGTGGCCAACAACAGCAGTGTCAATGCCGGTGTAGTGATTCCGGCAGGAGCGAGCGATAAATTCATCGCCGCTGCCCAAACTGGAACGGCTCCTAAAGACCTGGTGCAGGTCTACTCACTGCCAAGCACTAGCGACCCGCGTGCCACTATTGTACAGAATATTGTGACGGGTGTGCTTAGCTCGCAATTTGCTGGTACCTCGGCTGTGGGACAGGTCAATAACGTCTGTAATCAGCCTGGCAATCACTGTGCCCAGAGCAGCATCGATGCTCAAACCATCGCAGCAACCGTGGGCGGGGCCAGTGCGACCGGGGGGGCGACAGCAGTTCAGGCGCTGACGGCTGGTAAGGCCGTTTCGATCAACAGCTTTGATCAGATTGTGCCTGGCTACGCGATCTTCTTCGCGCTCTTCGGTGTCCAGGCAGCGGCCGGGACGATCTTACAGGAGAAAGAGGATGGGACATTCCGGCGTCTGCTGATTGCGCCTGTAAACAAATATGCCTTGCTGGGCGGTAAGTTGCTTGCGCAATTCATTCTCACCCTGGGACAACTCACGTTCTTCTTCCTCGTCGGTTACTTCGCCTTCCACCTGGACATCGGTTCGGTGCCGGCGGTGATTGCATTGCTCATCGGTGCCAGCTTTGCCGCAACCGGCCTGGGTATTGTGCTCGTCTCGATAGTCAAGACACGCCGCCAGCTTAATGCCATCGTACCGCTGGTGGTTATAATCTCCTCTGCAATCGGTGGGGCCTGGTGGCCGCTGTTCCTGGAGCCTGCCTGGATGCAGCAGATCGCCAAGATCGGAATCACTGCCTGGGCCATGGAGGGGCTAAACGGGGTGATGATCCTGGGCAAAGATTTCGGGCAGGTAGCTCCCGATATCCTCGGTCTGCTGGCCTACGGCATCATCTGCTTCGTGATTGCTACGCGCTTGTTCCGCTTCCAGCAGGCGACGCCAGCGTAAAGGCTAGAAAGAGAAATTGTTCATACTTGAAGCCAGGATGACCGCGAAAGCTGTCCGGGCTTCAAGTGTTCGTTTTTGCGACACAGGATGGCTATTGCATGCAGTTCCGAATACACTAGCGATTCACAACTGCAGAGCGTAAAATGGAAGAGTGTTTTTGTTTCCTTCTCTGTACATACCATGTCACAGGAGAGAACTTATGGGCATGACCAACGATGGTTTCTCGTACTGGCAGGCCGAAAGCGAGGGGATCGACCTCCTCGACGTCACGATTGGCAATCTCTTAGATCGTCGCGCCGATGAGCTTCCGACCCAGGAAGCCATCGTGTATTCGTGTTACCCTGAATTCGGTGACGCGCTCAATATCCGCTGGACGTACCAGGACTACCGTGAACGCGCCAATGCCGTTGCCAGGGGGCTGATAGCACTTGGTTTGAACAAAGGCGATCACATTGCCGTCTGGGCCGCCAATCTTCCCGAGTGGCCGCTGCTGATGATGGGCGCTGCCAAAGCCGGTCTGGTGCTTGTGACGATCAACCCGGTGCTGCGTGCGGCTGAGGTCGAGTACATCCTCAAGCAGGGCGATGTGCAGGCGCTGTTCTTCATGGCCCGTATCCGCGATCATGACTGCCTGGCAACGATCCGCTCCATGACGACCCCTGGCGCGAGAAATGGCGAGGTAACGAGTGAACGTTTGCCCATGCTGCGCTATGTGAGTTTGATGGGAGCGCCTCCCACGAGCCTGCTTGAGCAAGCGGGCTGGCGGCCCACGCTCTTGCGCGAGGTGATTGCGGCTGGCGCACAGGTCAGTGATGCCCAGCTTCACGAGCGACAAGCCTCGGTCACGCCGTCCGACCCAGCCATCCTGATGTATAACCTCCGGCACGACCGGCTTCCCGAAGGGGGCGATACTGACACATCGCGGCATTATCAACGATCTGATGCTGTCTATACGCCGCGTTGGTGACCAGGTGGGCCCTGGTGACCGGTATTGTTTGCCCATGCCCTTCTTTCACATAGCAGGAGCGGGCATTGTTGTCGGTGTGCTCGCCGCCAGCATGACTGTGCATCCGCTGGTGGCCTTTGATCCATTGAAAACCTTGCAGATTATCAGCACGGAGCGTTGTAATTTGCTCTTTGCTGTCCCGACCATGCTGATCGCCATGTTGCAGCATCCCGACTTCGACGCCTATCCGCTCTCCTCACTCAAGGTCGCCACAAGCGGCGGAGCCCCTGTGCCAGTCTCTCTGATGGAGCAGGTCAAAGCCCGCGTGGGGGCGGATGTGGCAATCGTCTTTGGCCAGACCGAAAATACCGGTGGCATGACCCTGACGCGCCCAGACGATCCGTTTGAGCGCAAATCATCGACGGTGGGGGTACCGCTGCCGCATGTGGAGGTGAAGATTGTCGACCCGGCGACCGGGAAGGTCGTGCCTTGTGGAGAGCGCGGCGAAATCTGCTGTCGTGGCTTCCTTGTGATGCAGGGCTACTACAACATGCCTGAGAAGACCGCCCAGGCGATTGATGCGGAGGGCTGGCTGCACACCGGCGACCTGGCAACGATGAATGCGCAGGGCTATGTCAACATCGTGGGGCGGCTCAAGGACATGGTCATTCGCGGCGGGGAGAATCTCTTTCCAGTTGAGATCGAGGAGTTCCTGATCCGCCATCCCAAGGTGGCCGATGTACAGGTGCTTGGGGTGCCTGATGCCTTCTTCGGCGAAGAACTGCTGGCGGTGGTCCGGCCCAAGGAGGGAGAGCAGGTTACCGAGCAGGAACTGCGCGAGTACTGCAAAGGCCAGATCAGCCACCAGAAGATCCCGCGCTACTTCCAGTTCGTCGAGTCCTATCCCCTGACGGGCAGTGGCAAGGTGCAGAAGTTCATCCTGCGCGAGAATGCTATCAAAGCCCTGGGATTGGAAGAAGTGAAAAGTATGAGAACGGCTTAAATTTAAGGAGGTTTCATTCCTGCTTGAATACTGCCTCCACTAACTGCGCATTTGACCCCGTCTTTTCCAGCAGGCGGATCACCTGCTCAGTAATTTCGCGGCGGGGCAAGTCTGCCAATTTGCGGCGCAGGATGGCCATTGCGCGCAGTTCCGAGGAAGAAAGCAAACGCTCTTCCTGGCGTGTGCTAGATGCGGCGAGGTCGATGGCCGGGAAGACCCGGCGGTCCGCCAGTTCACGCGAGAGACGAATCTCCAGGTTACCGGTCCCCTTAAATTCTTCGTAGACGACCTCATCGAGACGGCTGCCCGTTTCGACCAGGCAACTGGCGACAATAGTAAGGCTGCCACCCTCTTCCAGTGTGCGAGCAGCGCCAAAGACACGCCTTCCAACTTCCAGCGCACGAGCATCGATGCCTCCTGAAAGCGTGCGGCTGCCATAACCACCACGCTGATTCCGCGGCCCACTCCACATGTCGCTGCTCAAATTGTGAGCGCGGGCCAGGCGCGTAAGTGAGTCCAGCAGGATCACAACATCTTTGCCCTGTTCAACCAGGCGCTTGGCATCGCTCAATGCCTGTTCGACGATACGTCCGTGCCGCGCCAGTTGCTGATCGAAGCTCGAGGCATAGAGCTTGACGGTCGGCCCCTGCACCTCCATACGCCACTCGGTGACCTCCTCGGGCCGTTCATCAACCAGGCAGAGGAACAGACTGGCAGCGGGGAAATTTGCCAGGACCGCGGCTGCGATCTGCCGCAAGATGGTTGTTTTACCTGCCTTGGGAGGTGATACAACAAGAGCACGTTGCCCAAAACCAAGCGGCACGAATAAATCCACGAGGCGCGTTGCAACAGGCTCCCGGCCCGTTTCCAGGGTAATGCGACGATTGGGATGGATCGGGGTAAGTTTTTCAAAAGGGATGCGCGCTGCTGTCAATTTTTCTGGGTCTTTCTTTTAGTAGGGCGATGGAAGAAATGCGCCACTCCTAGTGTATCACATGGAGGCTATAGATCTTGCATGGCTATCCGATAAGAGGAGGAGTTGCCAAGCAATTGCTAAGTTGTTAGAATGGATACATCTTTCCTCGACAGAGGCTATGAAGGAGCTTTGAGATGCACCGCGTTCGTCCCAATATTGTCTACTCCCACTCGTTTTGTGTAAGCCGGTCGCTGCCTTACCGACCGGGTAAAGGAGCCTACCTTTAATCGTGACCACACACACCGCATCTCGCCCACAGTTGAGCACCGCCTTCTTCGGCTTTGTGCTGATCGGTGTGGCATCAGGAGCATGGGGTGTGCTCCTGCCAAGCCTGAGCGCCTATTACAACGTCGACAAATCGGTGGTTGGCTTACTCTTCTTCGCCAGCGCCGTCGGCTATTTCCTTTCCGCTCTCGGCACTGGCTTTCTCACCGCGAAACTCGGACAGCGCTGGTATCTCGTGACCGGCACCGCTACGTTCATGCTCTGCTGCGCGCTCCTGGCGCTCAAGCCACCCTTTGCGCTTGTTCTCTTCATTCGCCTCTTCCAGGGCATGGCAACGGGGATTCTCGAGGCCGGACTCAATCTGTTTGTCGCCGCGTTGCCCAACAATACCGCGCTCCTCAACTACCTGCACGCCTTTTACGGAGTCGGGGCACTGGTTGGTCCGCTGATTGCCAGCACGATCCTGGCGTTCAGCTGGGGATGGAACACCGCTATTCTCATCTGGACGTTTCTCGCTCTACCCTTGCTGATCGGCTTGTTAGCTCTCTTTCGCCATCAATCTTCCGGTGTTGCTCATGAAGGGCAAACGGGGGAAGGTGAGAACGGATTGCTAGCCGCGCTCAAGATACCGGTGGTGTGGCTCGCTACGCTGTTCTTGCTCTTCTACGTAGGTGTCGAGGTGAGCCTGGGCAGTTGGGGCTACACCTTTCTATTGGAGAACCGGCACGAGAGCGATTTACTGGCCGGTGGGATTGTGAGCGGCTACTGGCTGGGCCTGACCCTTGGACGTTTCATCCTCAACAATATTGCCGGACGGCTGCGCCTGGGTCTTTCAGGGTTGATGTACACCTGCATGGGCGGTATCGTGCTTGGCATCCTGATGATCTGGCTCATTCCCGGCGTCGTTGCCAGTGCCGTTGCTTTCTGCCTGACCGGCCTCAGCCTGGGACCCATCTATCCCTCCACGGTCGCGCTGGTGCCGGATATCGTTCCCAGTCGCATGGTATCCAGCGCCATTGGCTTCCTCGTCGGCCTGAGCATTCTCGGCGTGGCGCTCTTTCCCTGGATCGCCGGGACGCTGGCGCAGTACACAGGAATCTGGTCGCTGCTCCCCTACTCGGTCGGCCTCACCGTTATCATGCTCGCTTTGTGGTGGACTATCAGGCGCGGATCTCAAGGGTTCCCCGCGGGATAGCAGCATACCTCACAAATAAAAGAGCCAATGGTCGGACTCGAACCGACGGCCCTCAACTCGCCCATCGAGGCCTTTATCTGGTAGCGCTTCGATAAGTTCTTGTGACTTTTTCCTCCGTATTGTCATATCAAATCCGCTTATATAGTTATCATGAAAGTTCGTAATCCAAAAACTCAGACCCTCATCGTTTTAATAGTGAGAGTTGATATAAAATACGTACCAAAAAGAGGCATCTGGCGAGTGCTGATAGGCGTATTATTCGTTGGGGGGCAATATAACGTTTGGGAATTGACTCCTGTGACAGAAAGTGACAGCGCTAGTAAGCATGAAACAGGAGTATGCTCTTCATTGGCTCCCTGTTCTTTGTAAAGAGGGAGAATATGAAACCTTCCAGGTCAATAAGACTTTCACATCTCATCAATATCGGTGCGAAAACCGAACACATGCTGAACGAGGTTGACATCTGGACCCGGCAGGACCTGCAAGAGGCTGGGCCGATAGAGGCGTGGAACCGTATCAAAAAGCTGCATCCCGATCAAGCTACACTCGCCTTCTTGTACGTTCTGCAAGGAGCTCTCCTGGGTGTTCCGTGGCATAAGCTACCGGCAGAGGCGGTAGATGAACTCCTGGCTGGAATGACGTGGGATTGAGTCTCAAAAGCTCGATGACCTCGCCTCGAATTGGGAAGAGCACCTATCATCTCATTGGCGAAGTAGTGCTGTGCCTTACCCGGTGTGTGAAGGTGTCTTCTTCATCTTGTACATCAAGTGGCAATGCGCCAAAGACGTCAGTTCTGCCGTAAAGTAATAGGCATCCACGAAAAGGTAAAGGCGTAAAGCTGCTCTGCAAGTGGCTTTACACCTTTATGAAAAATGAGAAGTGCCAAACAGACAACTTGGCATAGCCGGAGATAACCGCTTATTTGCTAGAGCAGGCAACAATAACATGCTGGTCGGATTGCTTCTTGAAATGTAGGTTTCAGTTGTCTTATAAAACGGTGGTTTGACGAGACCCTTGCTAGATATAAATGTCTGTTATATACACTAATATTTCAGCTAAGGCAGGATTAGGAGAAATATTAGAGGGCTCACTGGTCTTAGCCGTAGCTTCTTAATCGCTTTGCTCATTCTTGTGCTTTCAGTTCAGCAGGAACAATGACTTTTCCCCTAAGAGGCAGGACTAAATCATCCAGGTTCTTAGAGTATTATAACTCTAAGAACCAAGGGTATTTCTTTATGTGGTCATACATCCCCCCAAGTTCACTTCCAAACCGCAGTATAGGCTGGATGGGAAGTGAATGCAGATTTTATACACTAGACATTAACTCCCCTGGGATGCTTATAGGGTTTGTAATATCAGCAATAACGAAATGGGCTAAGCGAGCAAGTGTAGTAAGAGTTTCAAATGTATCCTTACTGTCGGGTTTAACAAAATCAAACATAATGGGAAAATAATTGTTATGTCCACGAAGTTCTGATCTGATTGCATCTAAAATAGCTTAACGAGGAGGCGTGAAGCGAACAAGAATAAAGACACCTTTCTTGGCGATTGTTTCAAAAATATCGCGGATTTCCTGATTGTTGAGCAGCAGGTATAGAATCTGAGCCACCTTTAGAGTATCAACCGTCATAGTTGGTTGCGTGGGAAGCGTAATGATTAGGTTATCCTGGTTCTACCTCCAGTTCTTCAATCAACTGGATCGCTTGCTATTTCTTGTTTCCCATAACTTCCAGGCCTCATCTCCTGGTACAGGCACATAGGAAAACAGCAGGACACCTGTGCCTTCCAGACGATAGGTTCCCAACGCCGCTGGCAGCACCATCGTCTGACCACGAGTAAGCTGTTCATTGGACTGCAATCCTGGGCCGTAGTGTACCTGGACCTCAGCTCCTAAAGAAGAAAGCAGAATACAACTGTTCTCTGTCTTTCCATGCAACGAGCCATGGGACTGAAATACGAGTTCACGTGTCACAAAATGGCGGCAGGCAACCAGACAACGATCTTGAAATCCTGGACCACCAGAGAGCAGCACAGGCTGCATCTTGATATGCGCAGATCGATCATAACGGGCAACATTGAGGGCAGGTTCAATGTGGAGCTCACGGGAGGATCCGGCCGCTGTGAGACGACCATAGTCGTACAGACGATAGGTGACATCGGAATATTCTTGCAGTTCATAGAGCAGCATACAGGCGCCGATGGCGTGCACCGTTCCAGCAGGCACAAAAATCACATCTCCTGGGCGAACCACCTCTTCATGAAGCAGATCCTCCAAAGTCCCCTCTTCGATGGCTCGGTGGACGGCTGTCCGGGAAGTGGCCCCTTTGAAACCGTGTACGATGGATGCGCCCGGTTCAGCAGCCAGGATATACCAGCATTCCGTCTTGCCCAGTTTGCCACCCTCATGAATGGCCGCATAGTGATCATCGGGATGAACCTGCAACGAGAGTTTATCGTTGGCATCGATAAACTTGGCCAACAACGGAAAGCGACGGCCAATAATGGTCAGAACTTGCTTACCCAGGAGTGTCGGTCCCAGTTCCTCGACCAGTGTTCCTAGCGTCTTGCCAGTATACGGCTCGTTTTGGGCAATCGTCCCGATCTCGGTTTCCCACGCCTCACCAATAGCTACATCCCCAAAGGGAAGCAACTTCCGTCCATCGCGTTCGAGTCTGCGTCCGCCCCAGATCGTCTCGTGGAACGAAGCTGCTAGACGAATCGGGTGCAAACCACTCATACACTTCTCCTCTTTACATACTCACGCGACGCGATTCCTGACGTGGGTACTGGACCCTCGTCTGCGACTTGCTCGGCGAGAGCTAGCACACCCAACACCTGCCCTGCTAACCAGATCTGGCGGAACGAGAGAGGTGTCGATCTGCTGGAGAAAGGGTCCCGCAGTGAGCGTCACCAGGGTCGTCGACTCGAACAAACGGGTATACAGTCACCTGACGCCTACACAAGGAACATAGCCTATAAGGGATTTTCAAAGGACAGGCCTGGAGCTCCGTCATTTTCTTCAGATTGGGTTATGCTTTGACAAATGCTTTGACAACCTTGCACTTTCCTTGACCACGATTGTGTAATTGATACTGCTCAACACTCGCCGGAATGATGATACTTTCTGCAAAGTGCAACTCGATAGGCGCGTTGCCTTCAGTAATGATCTCACAGCGCTCTCCTTCAACGAGATTGAGGGCATGGAATTTGCCGTTCGTCTGGTCTGAAATCTGATCGGTAAATTCGAGCCGATGAATACTGAAGAAGAGCAGATCAATATCTCCGATGACATATTCCTCCCATCCGGCACCCGAACGGAGCAACACCGGATGCGGACAAAGATGAGACTGCACCCACTTCGTGGTACGTAAGTTATCAATGTTGGCAAAGGCATGCTCAAGGTGGACATGGCGCAAATTGTCGGAGAGATCTTTGCGCAGGTAATCATAAATCTTAAAGGTGTAGATGTAGGGTGTCGCGCTGATCTCTAACACGAGATTATCGGCACCGCTGCAGTGTACTGTTCCACTGGGAATGAGGAACAGGTCATGCGGCTTGCTCGATTCGCGATGAACGTGTTTGGTAATGTCGAAAGCGATCCCCTTGTCGCGCGCTTTTACAGCGTCTTCGCGGAAGCTCTTGATATCAATGTCTTCACGCAATCCAAGAAATACCTGAGCGCCTGGCTTATTGGTCACGATATAGTAAGTCTCATCCTGTGTCAATGGCTCACCGAATTCATTGCGGATATAGTCAACGCGTGGATGGACCTGGCAGGAGAGATTCGTTCCACTCATCGTATCCAGGTAATCGAAGCGAAGAGGAAAGTAACTGCCGAATCGAGCGGCAACAGGGACACCGACGACCGCGTCCGTTTCTGCCCAAAGCAGGTAATCGAAGGAGCACTCTAAACTCCGCTTCCCATCACCGAGCAAGATGCCATTCTCCGGCGCAATGAGTTCGAATGACCAAGCATAGTTGGGCTGTTCTGGAGGCAGTCCGAAACGTTCTTTCATCCACTGCCCTCCCCACGGTCCGGGAGCAAACCAGGGTTTGACACGAAAAGGCTGCCGCGCGAGTTGATGCAGCGCACGGCGAAAAGCATCGCCATGTACGAAGCGCGGTGACTCACTCTCTGTACCATCGATGAAGAGATGCATATGGGGCAGCATCGCACGCTTCACACGATTGAGCATCGGCCAATCCACAAAGTAGAACCGCTTATACATCTCCCCAAAGGATTCAGGCTCTGCCGCCCCAACATTGCATATTATTCCTTGGGCTGCAAGCTTCTGCCCTTGGTCTTTAGGAACATCGACATAGACCCGTATCCCGGCAGACGAGATCAAAGAAGCTCCAAAACCATATAGGATGGTCAGAGAGCCATCTTCTCGCTTTGCGAGCACCTCTTGTAGTTTCGCTACCTTCTCCGGAACCCACAGTTCTTCTAGCGTGCCATGGAAGATGCGTCCGAAGACGGGATCCATGGTGAGCGTGGTCTCCAAGAGCGCATGTATCTCTGGTGCAGTTCGAAAACACCCCTCGGTTGAGTGCCAACATACGAGTTGCATATCATGTTCGAAAGCTGCCTGAAGAGATGAAATGAATGTATCCCAGGGCAGCCCAACAAAGCCGTCAATGACGATGAGACCTGCGTCAGGCGCCTCGCTTACCATCTGATTGAGTGATGCGACGAGTGCGTGATGCCCCTCATCGACGCGCAGCCAGGGAAATACATGCACAGGATGGGTACGATAGGTTGTCGAAACTGATGAATCCATAGCTATATTTTCCTTTTTGATAGGTCTACAACGATTTGGAGAAGCGTGTGAGATGTTCCTCGACTTCAGTACGCGTAGGAAGCCCAGCAATTGATCCCATGGCTCTACAGGAGAGGGCAGCAGTCACTGTTGCCCTTTCTATGGCATCAGGTAGGGACAAACCCAAACTGAGCCCCACGGCGAGACCGCCATTGAAGGCATCTCCAGCCCCCACCGTGTTTGCTACTTCAACCCTGTACGCTGGAACGTGAAGAGCATCAGCGTCTGAAGCGACAAGCAGGCAGCCTTCGGCTCCCAGCGTAATTATGACGTTGGGCACTCCCTCTTCCACAAGGCGGCGGCCAAGCTCAGCAAGTCCAACGGTTTCATCATCCGGCTCTATCCCTACCAGTACGCGCGCCTCACCTTTATTCGGGGTCAAAATGTCTATCAGAGGGAGGTGCGCACGACTCAGGAAATGTGCAGGGGCAGGGTTGAGAATGCACTGTGCTCCATAGGATCTTCCGAGCAGCAACGCGCGCAAAATTGTCTCATCGGGCGTCTCAAACTGAGTAATGACCACAGATGCCTGTTGAAAGACCAACTCAGCCTGGCTAACATCATCCGGAGAGAGCGCCTCGTTTGCCCCCAGGTATACAGCAATCGCATTGTCGCCCGAAGGTTCAATGCATGCGAAAGCAATTGCTGTTGGCATTCCTGCAGTGCGCTGCACGTGAGTAGCGTCAACATGCTCTTTCCGATAGAGGTCAAATGCGTTGTCGGCGAATTGATCATCTCCGACGCGCGCGATAATCGAGGCGCGTTGCTGCTGTCGAGCGACGGTCACCGCAACATTCGTCCCTTTTCCTCCAGGACCGAGATAGAACTCATTGCCAACGAGTGATTCGCCCAACTGGGGCAACCGCGGCACTCGAATAGAAAAGTCGACCACAAAACTGCCCACCGTCACGACCCGGGACTGAGCTTCCTTCTGATGACTTGCCTGCACTGACATCATGTAATACTCCTTCGACGGACCAAGGTATTGATCAGCACGGCAACGAGGATGATAACACCACGGAGGATATCCTGCACATAAGGGCTCACACCCATGAGTATCAGGCCATTCGCAAGCATACCGATGAGAATGACGCCCAAGAGGGTCCCAAACATCGTCCCTCTGCCACCGAACAGGTCCGTACCGCCGACAATGACGGCAGCAATCACGTCAAACTCCATGCCCGTTGCTGCGCCAGGATTGCCAGAGCCGAGCCAGGAGGCAAGCAGGATGCCACTCAGCGTCGATAACAGTCCGGTGATACCAAATAGGATCACTCGTATGCGGGACACCGGGATACCCGAAAGACGTGCCGCATCAGCATTCCCGCCAACGGCGAAGACGGAACGCCCAAAGACGGTACGTTGAGAGATGAACCAGAACACGCCAAAGAGCAGGAGCATAATTATGACAGGAACCGGGATGCCAGCAATCGAACCACCGCCCCAGAACTGAAACGAGGCACTGCTGATAGGTATAGGCAAGCCATTCGTCATCAAGTATGCCAGTCCACGTATCGAGGTCCACAACGCCAAGGTGACAATGAAGGAAGGCACGTTGAAGTAAGCACGAATAAAGCCAGCTCCCAGACCCACAGCTGTTCCCTCAAGCAGCACCAATAAGACAGCAATGGGTATCGGTACACCAAACTGGGTATTGAGAATAGCGAGCAAAACCGACGCGAAGGCCACCACCGGCCCTACACTGATATCAATTTCTGCTCCAATGATGAGCAGTGTCATACCCCAGGCCACAATACCTTGCAAAGCAACTGCATGCAGCACATCAAGAAAGTTGCCGATGGTAAAAAAGTTTGGCGCTGTAAGCGAGAAAATAATAAAAACCACAATCACGGCGCCCAGCAACCCAGCCTCACGTATGCGATTTGCTGCTGAAGTACGCAACAGTTGTGGAGTATTTGGAGTCACACTTATCTTGGTTTCAGTACTCATTCGTGTTCATTCCTCCCATGGCCAGAGCCATAACGTTACTCAGCGTGGCCTCAGCGATTGGAAAATCACCGACAATACGACCCATGTTTAGGGTCAAGATGCGATCACACACATTCCATAACTCATCCATCTCGGATGAGATATACAGAATGCTCATCCCATTCATTGAAAGATCCTGAATGAGGGAGTAGATTTGCTCCTTCGCCTGAACATCCACGCCTCGAGTTGGCTCATCCAGTAAGAGGATATGGACATGAGCACTGAGCCACTTGCCAATCACGACTTTTTGCTGGTTGCCTCCACTCAACGTCGACACGGATACTTGTGGACTGGCGGCTGCGATGGATAAGCGGGCGATGAGATCATGCGCGTTGTCCTGGAGTGCTTGCTTAGAGATGATCCCCCCACGTGCGAAATAGCGCCAGCCAGCCAGAGCCAGATTTTCTTTCGTACTGAGAAAAGGAACAAATCCCTCTCCACGTCGATCCTCAGGCGTCATTCCTATACCAAGTCGCCGCATCTTGCCTAAGGAAGGACGGTGTACACTTGTGCCATTCACCGCAACTGTACCGCTATCCGGGCGTATCATCCCCATGATGCAGCGCAGAATCTCCGTCCGTCCCGACCCGAGCAAACCAGCAACACCGAGGATTTCGCCACGGTGCAGATCAAATGAGATGTCTTGTAGACGACTGGAGAGCGTAAGGTGACGCACTGAGAGGATGACCTCAGCAGACGATGTGCGCTGTGCCGAGAGCCGCACACGTTGCTGCTCGCCGATCATCATTTCAACAATCTGGTGCGTTGTCACGCTCTTCGCCGAGACGGTATCAATTACACTTCCGTCACGCATGACGGTGATGGAGTGAGCGATCTGCTGGATCTCTTGCATCCTGTGCGATACAAAGATGATGGCGACGCCTTTCGCTGCCAGGAGGCGCACGCGATCCATGAGGAGCCTCACCTCACGAGCGGAAAGGGAACTGGTTGGCTCGTCGAGGATGAGGAGCCGACCCTGATGCACAACAGCACGCGCGATTTCTATCAACTGCCACTGCGCGAGCGTCAGACTGCCGGCCTCTGCTTCCAGCGGCAGATCAAGATCGAACTCCTTGAGTGCCTGCCGAGCTTTCTGAAAGAGCGCTCGCCGATCCAGAGAGCCAGGCACTGTTCCATGCGGCCATTGCCCCAGCATGATATTTTCTGCCACGGTCAGACCAGGAACGATGCTCAGTTCCTGGTAGACCGTTGCGACTCCGTGTTTGATAGCATCGGTAGGATTGGTGAAATGGACCTGGGCACCGTTAATGTGTAACGACCCGGAATCAGGCTGAACCGCTCCGCTCAATACTTTGACCAGTGTCGATTTACCAGCCCCGTTCGCGCCAAGCAATGCGCGCACTTCTCCGGCTTTGACGCTGAAATCTACCTGTCGAAGAGCCAGCACTCCTGGATACTGCTTGCTGACATTCTCAACCCGAATGAAGACTTCCGCTTCTGCTGGAGGTCTCGTACCCAAGCCATCTCCGCCCTGTTCAATCAAAGGGTCCATATGAAAAACCTCGCTGGATGGATATACTTCGCATCTACGTACAGCCGTTTTGAGATCCGATTCGGCCTTGGAAAGGGGTAGTGCTGACGAGTGTCTACCCCTCGTCGACGCGGGTAGGCACTCCCCTACAAGTTGATATGATCAAGGCAAACCATCAGTGTGCTGCTGGAGCCAGGAATTCACAGCGGTTGGATCTGAACTCGTATAGACTTTGAACGGCACGTAGATCGTGAAGTTCTCCACCGCTTTGTGGTTGATCGCGTCCATCGCGATTTGAATAGCCTGCTTGCCCATTTCTTGCGGATTCTGCGCATTGGTTGCGATCAAGACCTTTGGACTATTCAGCAAGAATTGAGCGATCTGCGTATCAATGTCGCTCCCAAAGACCACCGCATGGCTCGATGGTGTGCTCTTCACGGCGTTTACCGCGCCAATAGTACCACCTTCATTGGCGGTCCATATCGCATTGAGGTCCGGATGGGCTGTCAATTCAGCTGTTGCAACGGTTGCTGCCTTATCCGGGTCGAAGCCTTGCTGGTCTATGACAAACTGGGCATTGGGCAGGACAGACAGCAAGGCTTGCTTGAATCCGGCTTTACGCTGCGCGCAGGCCTCATAGATGTCACAGTTGAGGATACCAATTTTGGGATCCATGATCCCTTGATTCTTAAAATAGTTGCCAGCTTCAGTACCAGTAGCCGCCCCAAACTGTGTTTGATCGGTAGTGACGTTGGCATACACCCCGACAGACTGAGCATTATCAATGCAACTATTGTAACAAACAACCGGTATCCCTGCCTGTATCGCACTCTTGACCGAAACTGCGGAACCTGTCGCAGAGACAGGGGACATAATGATCGCCTGGACATGATCGGTGACCAACGTCGACATGAAGGATGCTTCTTTTGAAGCATCGCTAGCCGAGTTAGCGGCGATGAGATTGATGTGGTTGGAGCCCGCTCCGTCCTTGATACCTTTCGCAATGCCGCCGTAAAACCCCTGCTGATCAAGATAAAGAGCACCGATGCGAAGTTGCGCAGATGAACTGCCTGATGAACCACTACTTGTCCCACAGGCGGCAAGGATAAGAAGCAGTGACAACAAGGTTACAAAGACGACATGTCGATGGACGAGGAACCCCGGTAACATACGAGATCGTAGCATCGTAAACCTCCTTACGACGTGATGCTCCACAAGGCAGGCACCAGTCATCAAACTGAAACGGACAAATTCGTTATAACGATATAATGATAGTATAACTACAGCTACCTTTCTTGTCAAGGGGAAGGATGCTGAGATTCGCTCATAAATCAGAGAGGTTGCCAAATTGGGTCACTGCTATAAGAACGGATTCTATCACCAAATTGGCCTCTGAGTTATCTCGCTGTCAATTCCGCTCGACGTATGCTGATGTTAGGAAGGATGCTAGTCGGATGGTCGAGTCTTGACAATTCTCCCAAAATAGATTATTACATTATAATGAATATGGTTTCGTTGTGATACGTACGTGAGGAAATATACAATATGGAATCAGAGATGTTATCGATAAAGAGCACACGACAAGCTACTCCACCGTTGCCCAAGTACTACCGGGTCAAAGAAATAATACTTCGTCGTATAAATGAAGGTTTCTGGTCTCTAGGGGCTGCCATACCCACCGAGCCCGAACTCTGTGCTGAGTTCGGTGTGAGTCGCATCACGATACGCCGTGCCATCAGCGACCTCACATATGATGGCAAACTTTACACCATCCAAGGTAAGGGCACATTTGTCGCACGCCCTAAAGTGGAGGAAAATTTTGTACAAAGTGCCTTTGGCATTTACGAGGATTTTCGCCGCCGCGGGTTGACTTTGCATACCACCGTTCTCAGGCAGGAGGTTATTCCAGTTCCAGAGGTTGCGCAGGACCGCTTGAGGTTGCAGCCAAATGAACGTGTGCATGTGATTGTGCGCTTGCGTTCGGTTCTGGAGGAAAAGTCTCTAGTATCAACCACTTACATTCCCTTTGATTTATGTCCAGGGCTTGAGCACGATGACCTCTCACAGGGCTCGTTGTACGAACTGCTCGAGTCCCGTTATGGCCTTCGTGTCGGCCGCGGCGAACGTTTTGTCGAAGCGACCGCAGCGCGACCTGGAGATGCTCATTTACTCGCCATAGCCGTGGGCAGCCCGCTGCTCCTCCTGGATACCCTGGCATATCTTCCAGGTGGTCGACCTCTGGAGTGGTCTATGGTATTGCACCGTGGCGATCGAATGCGCATGCATCTCACCTTTGTGCCTGCTTCTGAGGAGACCATACGTTCCGCAGATGGGAAGTTGTCGTCAAATGTAGGGGAGATGATGCCCTACAGGTGAAACAATGGAAAGCATCACAAAGTGATCGGATCGCACCATTATTGAGAATTGAGGATACCATGTATGATCTCACAATAGCATCTGGGATGCCGCTTGAGCTAGACGAAGAGCAATTGTTTCTCCAATTTGGGCAGGGGATGCTAGCTCCACGCCCTGAACGACGCAAAGTGGATGACGTGCGTTCAATGCTTGAGGACCCACACGCGCAGGGGCCAGATCCACTCTATACCGTCTACATGGGCATCGGACGTGAAGAGGAGAGAGGACGCATTGATGCACAAGGTCTGATATACGGCTCAGTACTCTACAATACTGGCACGATAGGACAAGAACGGTTACGTGGTCAGGGGCATATTCACTCACTCAAAGCAGGTACTCCCTACCGCTATTCTGAGGTATTCGAGTTCTGGACAGGGTCTGGATGGGTATATCTACAACGAGAGAGCGCTCCTGTCGTGACTCGCGCTTTCCTTGTTCTTTTTGAGCCAGGTGATCACCTAGTTGTGCCGTTCGGGTGGGTTCACATTGTTATCTCAGATGGACGCGAAGTTGTCACATTCGGGGCATGGGCTGCACGTGACAATAAACTGGAGTACACGGATTTGCATGCGCTTGGCGGACCTGCACATTTTGTGCGCGCGGATGGGTCTGTTGTTGTCAATCCACGCTATACGAGTGTTCCAGAAGTTACCTATCTACCTCTATCGGCACTGCCCGATCTTGCTATCCCACATGACTATCCCATCTACACCTCATGGCAGGAGCGACCAGAAGTGTTCGATTTCATCGCCAATCCGGAACAGCTTGGTGACGTATGGTCACAGATGTAAGATGCATCAGTAACAAGCGTAGAATCAGGATTCGTGCAAAAGTAGCTCATAGCATGGTAAAGCCCTTTCTCAAGCTGGTTCAGAGGCATGAAAGAAAGTCGGGTGTCTAGGAGAAAGTAGCATGAACTCTGTGCTGGAACTGTTTTTGCCTGCTTTCATATGGATCATGCAACTAGAATTCTCGAACAAAAGTAAGCTATAGTAGATTTTTGTATGAATCCTGGTCCTACCACTTACTGAGATCAGCATTCTGAAAATTGATCTTCTTGAGATCAATTCCTCCATTAAGCCTAGCGTGACTTAGATCTGGTTATTCATCTGGATGTTGCTGTCTCCACTGGTTCCACACCTCCATCCCTTGTCTGAGGATTTCAAGATGTTCTTAGTTTGCTATACGATGTCATACTTGCCAAGGGTCATTCTTGTGATGTATTCTACTAACGCTCAACAGTATCAAAGAATTTATATTCCAAATTGGAGTAGAGGTATTAAGGCTTCCAGTCGCTGGGATCTTTGACTAACTGCAATTAGATGTCGCAGACTTCCCCTTAAGAACACCTTAGTTGAATTACCTCAACTGCGTATTACAATGTCATTCTTCAATCGGCGGTTGGGAAACCAGGCATCCTCAAGAGTTGCACCTATATTTCCAAGTGTCAGAGGAATTATAAACACCGTTCTAACAAATTAATTGGTTCAATAGAACTCAGTTTTCTTATGTTTATACGAACCAAAAATCAAAAGAAACCTTTTTTTGTCTGTCTCGAAAACCGTCCATTTCTTGCTACTAGCAAGCAGTATTATCGATAGACTGAAAACAGAGAACACTCCCTCAGTCTTCTCTACTCGTTCATTCCACCGTTTAATACTACGCATTGAAAGCAAAAGAGGATAGACATTCGAAGAAGGAGAACCCTATGTCACAAGAAATCGGCTACGCACGTGTATCGAAAACGGAACAACATCTCGCCCTCCAGTTAGATGCCTTGAAAAAACGAGGGGTTGTGAGAGTATTTACCGACAAGCAGACCGGGGTCCGCTTTGACCGCAAGGCATTTCTTGCGGCCATTGAGTATCTGAACGAAGGAGATACCCTGGTTGTGTGGAAATTGGACTGACTTGGACGGTCATTGCAGCAGTTAATCGAAACGCTTGAACGGCTGAAAAAACGGAACATCAATTTGGTGTCGTTGACAGAAGATGTCAATACAAGCACACCTTCAGGCATGCTGTTTTTCCAGCTCATCGCTATGTTGGCAGAGTTTGAGCACAACATTATCTCCGAGCGCACCAAAGCAGGCCTTGAAGCAGCCCGCGCCAGAGGAAGAAAAGGCGGCAGGCCCAAACTGAAGGCCGACGCCGTCAAGATAGCCATTGCAAAGCAGCTACATGCTTCTAACAGCACGAAGGTCAAGGAAATCTGTCACAC
>Ga0070707_100000648_pt1 | contig 34812 bp, 31 predicted proteins | sample KBSK5502metaG_FD_65468 | JGI IMG/M metagenome (GOLD analysis project Ga0070707, IMG submission 65468) | Corn, switchgrass and miscanthus rhizosphere microbial communities from Kellogg Biological Station, Michigan, USA - KBS K5-50-2 metaG | ecosystem: Host-associated > Plants > Roots >... | reverse complement strand
TAGAAGGCCGACGACGCGAGATCGCTCAGGACGATGGCGGCGCCGCGCCAGAAGGAAATGAACGAGAGCATGACGGTACTGGCAACGACGATCCTTGTAGCCGTAGCCGGGCCGTCTCTCCTGGACATGCCCACATTTTATAGAAGACTGAGTAATTATTTATGACTTCTTTAATGGCAAGGGCTTACTTTGAAGGTTTGGCGTGAATACGAAGACATCGATCCCCGAAGCTGCCCAGCGCGCCAGCGCCACCAAAGTCGTTGTCGCCAGTACTGTAATGCTCGCCTTTATTTCCTTCTGGCGGGCTGCCGCGATTGTTCTCAGTGACCTCGGCTCAACGGTTTACTACATCGGCGGCATTGCCGAACAGGCCATCGGCCGCAGCGCTCCCTGGTACATCCTTGGCGTCATGTTGTTTTGCTTCGCCGTACGTTCCATCTACATGGAAAGCAGCAGCATGTTCGTGCGGGGCGGCGTTTACGTCGTAGTGCGCGATGCCATGGGACCGTTCATTGCGAGGCTTTCCGTATCCGCCCTTCTGTTTGACTATGTTTTGACGGGCCCGATCAGCAGCGTCAGCGCCGGCCAATATCTCGGCCGGCTTGCGAATGAAACGGCGGAAATGCTTCACATGCAGTTCCGCGTTACCCCCAATTCATTCGCGGTGTTCTTCGCCGTCCTCTGCACGGTGTACTTCTGGTGGTACAACATCAAGGGGCTTCACGAATCGAGCAGCAAAGCGCTGCGGATCATGCAGTTCACGACGGTGATGATCGTCATCTTTCTCATCTGGTGCGGCCTGACGCTGGCCATCCGTGGACCCGCGCAGATTCCTCCTCCGCCAACACCATCGCATCTGGAGTTCAGCGACGAAGGTCTGGGGTGGTTCAAAGGAACGATTTGGCCGACGATACCATTCGTCGCGGTCATCATCGCGTTCGGACACACGCTGCTTTCGATGAGCGGTTTCGAAACGCTGGCGCAGGTCTACCGCGAAATTGCGTATCCGAAGCTGAAAAACCTTTATCGCACCGGAAACATTGTCTGCATTTACGCACTGATTTCCACCGGCGTGATCACGCTGCTGGCGGCGATGATCATTCCGGACGCCGTGCGGCTGAAATACGCCGATAACCTCCTGGGCGGTCTCACCGATTACCTGGTCGGGCCGGATCTGCTGCGCCTCATTTTTCATATGTTCGTCGTACTGGTCGGCGTCCTGATTCTTTCAGGCGCCGTGAATACGTCGATCATCGGGGCCAATGGCGTGATGAATCGCGTGGCAGAGGACGGCGTGCTCGACCCGTGGTTTCAGAAGCCGCAACGGCGTTTTGGCACGACGTATCGGATTATCAATCTGATAGCGATATTGCAGATCATCACCGTCATCGCGAGTCGCGGTCAAACATACCTGCTCGGCGAAGCGTACGCTTTCGGTATTGTCTGGAGCTTCTTCTTAAAAGCGCTCAGTGTGATGGTGCTCCGTTTTCAGAGGCATGACCAGGAATACAAAATGCCGCTGAACATCACCATCGCGGGGCGTGAGATTCCTGTAGGCCTTGCTTTGACGACGGCGTTTCTCTTCTTGCTCGCTGTGGCTAATTTCTTTTCGAAGAGAATCGCCACGATGTCGGGTGTGTCGTTCACGCTGGTGCTATTTACGATCTTCACCATTTCCGAACGGCGTGGCAAAGCCCACAAGAAGAATGGCCTCGAGCAATTCAATCTCGACCACCGGCCGGAAATTTCGACTGAGTCCATTCGAGTGCGGCCTGGGTGCATTCTCGTTGCTGCGCGCGACTACAGCCGGATGACCCATCTTCAGAACGTTCTGCAGAAGACCAACACGCGCAAGCACGACATCGTGGTGATGACGATCCGGGGCGTTTCGACCGCCGGCAGCGGCGAATACGAGCTTGCCGAGAAACAGTTGTTCACCGAATACGAACGCGAACTATTCACGCGCGTTGTATCGATGGCTGAGAAAGAAGGCAAGACGGTCGAGTTGCTCACGGTCCCGGGCGTCAATCCGTTTGACGCCATGGTTCAAACCGCGGCGACATTGAAAGCGTCGCGTCTGGTGACCGGCGTGTCCGCGCGGATGGATCCCGAAGAGCTGGCGCGGCGCATCGGGCGTGCGTGGGAACGGCTGCCGGAGCCACGCCATCCGTTTTCCCTCGAAATCATTTCGCCCGGCCGTCCTTCTATCTTTGTGAATCTAGGGCCTCATCCGCCGCGGCTGTGGCCGGAAGACGTGGATCTGGTGCACGACATCTGGCTCGAGCTCAGTGAGAAATTCGGTGCCAAGCTTCATCATCGCGATGTCGTTGGGGTTGCGCTGAAGCGCATGAACCGCGAGCTGCATTCGCTTGAGGAAGGCTCCGTGGTGACCGATATCCGCGACGAACTCAATCATCGCGAACTTCCCCCAGACAATCCGGAATAGAACGTGCAATAATCCCCCCCGTATGATGCCTGGAGGACACCTTGCAACGTCGCTTGCGCTGGCTGCAGCGACATACCAAATAACCGGCTCCACCGAAGCCGCTGCCGGCTGTATTGCCGGCGGGTTTCTGATCGATGTCGATCACTATCTGGACTACCTCGTATTCGAAGAGCAATGGCGGAGGCCGAGCCCTGTCAGCTTCCTTCGGTATTACTTCACGAACCGTCCGAGGAAACTCGTCCTGCCACTACATTCCTTTGAACTGATGACCGTTCTTCTAGCGGTTATCCTGGCGCATCCATGGCCGTTACTGGTCGGTTATTGGGTGGGTGCAGCGATGCATCTGACCTTCGACGTACTCGTGAATGGGGAGCATGAACTGCGGCGTGCCGTGGCGTTTTATTTCTTCGGATACCGGGTCTACAACCGGTTTGCCGCTGAAAACCTCATGAAGGATCTCGTCGTTTATTCCGAAGCGGGTACCCAGCCCGTCAAAGATTTCTTCCTTCGGTGGCGTTCGCTCAAAGAGGACGATCGGGTCGAGCCCGCACCAGCAATCCAGCCTACCGATCCTGTTGCATAGCGTCCGCCGGGCCGCCTATACTGCTCGGCTGATAGGCAATAGTAGTTGTGCACAGGAGGATTTGAATGAAAACGTCCACCCTTTCCAGGGCAAGGATCGCTTTCCTTTGCGGGGGGCTATTGGCCCTCGTTTCTGCATTTGGAGCATACCCGACGAAGGCGCTGCTGCAGTCCCAACGAAACATCCCGGCCCCAACGGGTTACATCGGCGGCGTGGTCCGAAGCGACAAAGGACCCGAGGCCGGCGTCTGGGTCATTGCCGAAACGAAAGATCTGCTGACCAATTTCATCAAGATCGTCGTTACAGATGACCAGGGCCGCTTCATGCTGCCCGATCTGCCGAACGCGAACTATAGCGTTTGGGTTCGAGGTTTCGGGCTCGTCGACTCTCCGAGGACCACCATAAAGCCCACGACCCAATCGATCACGCTGAAAGGGATTCCCGCAAAAACGCCGCAGGAAGCCGCGCAGGTTTATCCCGGCAATTACTGGCTTTCCCTGATGGCGCCTCCTCCGAAGAATCTCTTTCCGGGAACGGGTGCGCAAGGCAATGGTGTCGGCGCCGGCATGTTGACCCAGAATCACTGGATCAATTCGCTGAAGTCCGGATGCAATTTCTGCCATCAACTCGGCAACAGGCTGACCCGCACAGTGGACGATGTCTATAAAGTCGAACCGAACATCAAGACTTCATTCGACGCCTGGGATCGCCGTCTGCATGGCGGCGTTCGAGGCGACGCCATGTACGGGACACTGAGCACGATGGGTCATGATGCCTCGCTGAAAGTCTTCTCCGATTGGACCGATCGCATCGCGAAAGGCGAAGTTCCTCCTGCGCCCGAGCGGCCGAAAGGTGTCGAGCGGAATGTAGTCGTCACTTTGTGGGACGTTGGTGATGACCACTCCTTCATGCATGATGAAGCTTCCACCGACAAGAACCACCCGACAGTGAATGGCGGTGGTCCTATATACGCAGTGTCCGCCGGACACGGCCAACTGGTCGTGATGGATCCAAAAGAAAACAGTACATACACCGTCGACATTCCGACCCGAGCGCCGAAGGAGACCGTGCCGTCCCGCTTCCCGAAGCCGGCGATGGCCTCGCTGCACTGGGGGAACGAACATCTTTGGGCGAATCCCCCGTACAATCCGGCTGATCCGCACAACCCGATGCTCGACAGCAAAGGCCGTGTGTGGACTACGTCGAAGATCCGTCCGAATCAGGATTCGTCATGGTGCAACGATCCTTCGAACAAGTACGCCGACTGGTTCCCGCTCCGCACGAGCGGCCGCCAGGCGTCGTTCTACGATCCGAAGACTCAGAAGTGGAATTTGATCGATACCTGCTTCTCGACACACCATCTCCAGTTCGATAACGATCCGAACGAAACCGTTTACTTCAACGAGCTGAGCGGGCCAATCGTCGGATGGGTCGACTCGAAGGTTTACGATCAGGTCTATTCGCAGACCAAAGACGAAGTGAAAGCCGAGCAGGCTGCAGTCGGCTGGTGCGGTCAGGTTCTGGATACCAACGGCGATGGAAAGATCACGCGGCCCTGGAATCAATTGGGCCGCGGCCGTGGAACCGTCGAGAACGTGTTGTACCAGGGTGATACCGGTGGCGGAGCGCCCGCGGCCGGTGGTCCCGCTGCGCAACAGGGTGGTCGCGGTGCGCAAGGTGCACGCGGTCAGGCGCCCGCACCGTTCGATGCAAAGCTGGACACGCTCGTCAGCTACAACCTGTATAGCGTGATCCCGAGTCCTGTGGACACGGCCGTCTGGGGCGTTTCCGAACAATTCCCCGGCTACCTGGTCCGCATGGAGCGCGGCAATGACGCGCCGATGTCATGCAAGACTCTTATCTTCAAGGTTCCGGAGCCGGGCTTCGATCCCCGCGGCGTGGATATCGACAGCAATGGCGTCGTCTGGACAGCGCTCGCTGCCAGCAGCCATCTGGCGAGTTTCGATTTCCGCAAATGCAAGGATGTAAACGGACCGGCAAAGACCGACGGCAGCCAGTGCAGAGAAGGCTGGACGCTGTATGAAACGGATGGTCCGAAGTTGAAGGGAACCGATGTTCCCGCCGACTTCCATTACTACAATTGGGTGGACCAGCAAAACATATCGGGGCTCGGCGCGAATACGCCATTCGCCACGGGTTCCAATTCCGATTCGTTGCTGGCGCTGAATACGCAGACGAAGGAATGGATCAAGCTGCGCGTGCCGTATCCGCTCGGATTCTATTCACGCGGTCTGGATGGACGCATCGATGATCCAAATGCCGGCTGGAAAGGCCGCGGGCTCTGGGCGAATTACGGAACCCACTTCGTCTGGCACATCGAAGGAGGAAAGGGCACAAAGGGTAAGGTTGTGCACTTCCAGATCAGACCCAACCCACTCGCTAGATAACGAGGAAGGGAATAGCCACAAAAAGGCACAAAAGTCACAAAATAATTTTGTGAATTTTGTGCCTTTTTGTGGCTATTTCTTTTTACGCGATGAGGGGTTCGATGGTAGCGCGGGCTTTCTTCGCAACTTCGTACGGATCCATCGACTGAATCATCGGATCGAACATTTCCAGTGACGCGGCTCGCGCGTACTTCTTCTGCTTCAAGACCTGCACAATACGCTTCAGCGGCACGATGCCTTCTCCGGGAAACTTCCGGTGCGGTTGTTGTTGCAGTTCGCGGATCGGTTCCGCCGGCACGTCCTCAAAATGCAGATGCCAGAGTTCGCCATCGCGCAGGAGTTCGAGGTCCTCGAATTTGCTGACGCCGCCCCAGAAGTGCCACGTATCCATCATGACTTTGTAATTCGGATGATTGACTTCGCGAACAAGCTTGAGTGCGGTCGGCAGGCACGCGGCAAATCTGGATGTGCGCGCAAACTCGAGCATGGGCGTGACGCCGAACGGCTTCGCAATTTCGGCAGCCTCGCGCATGTTGTCAACGCCCTTCTTGTAGTCATCTTCCGTGTACATGCCCGTTCCTGCCGATGGAGTGACGAGGCGATCGGCTGCGATGGTTTTCGCGAGTTCAACTTTCCACTTCAGATCTTCCAAAGCCTGTGCGCGCGCATTGCCGGGTTCGGGGAGTTGCAGTTGATTGCTGGATGAAACCGCCCTCAATCCGAGATCGTCGAGTAATCGTCTGGCGGCCGCCGGCGATTCCTTCTGCGCGAACTCGCGCACTTTCGTGAGGTCCGGTTCCACTGCGCGGATGCCCGCTTTGGCATAACCTTCCATCGCGGTTTTGAAATCGAAACGCGCGGAGCTTGCTTCGTGCATGCACACAAACATGGATCCCGAGCCGGGCTGAGTCGCCTGCAATAACGGTGGCGCCGCAGTCATGGCCATGAATTCTCTTCGGTTGAGTGGCTCCATCGGAACTCCTTACGTAGTCGCGGGCTTTAGCCCGCGTTCAGGCTCGGCAGTGTAACGCGGGCTAAAGCCCGCGACTACGATTTTTTAATGCGGGGAATAGATCTCATGGGTACACTTCCCGCATGCGAAAAACAGTTTTGATCGCCGTCATCTTACTGCTTTGTATTCCTGCTTTCGCGCAGCGTCCGTCCGATCCCGCGCTCCTGGTTCCGCAGACTGCGCCGGAGCTGGATTACAAGGCTGTCGCGGATTTCTTCACATTCCCGGCAGGGATCTCACTGAACGGAGCACCTGCGAGCGTTGCGTTCGATTCGAAGGGACACCTGTTCGTGCTGACTCGCGGTCAACCTTCTTTGTACGAGTTCGATGAGAGCGGGAAATATATTCGATCATTCGGCGAGGGTCTGTTCACGCGCTCGCACGGCTTGCGAATCGAGAAAGACGGCACGATCTGGGCAACGGATGTCGGCGGCCACACGGTGATGAAGCTCAGCCCGCAGGGCAAGGTTCTCCTCACATTGGGAACCAAAGGCCAGCGCGGCGATTGGAACGACTCGACGCACCTTCTCAATGAGCCGAACGACGTCATCATCGGCCGCAACGGCGACATCTTCGTGGCTCAGGGACACACGCCCGGCGCGATGGGAGACCCGCGTGTTTTGAAGTTCGACAAGACAGGGAAGTTCATCAAGTCCTGGGGCGGGAAAGGAAAGGAACCGGGCAAATTCGATGTTGCGCATGGAATCGCGCTTGATGCGAAAGGTCAACTCTGGGTAACCGATCGCGAGAATCAAAGAATTCAGATCTTCGATCAGGATGGAAAGTACATCCGGGAAGTGAAATATGCAGGCCTGCCATGCAGCCTCGACATCGGAGCACAAAACATTTATATGGTGAACGGCTTTGCCGGTCAGCTCCTGAAGCTGGATCTTGAAGGCAAAGTTCTCGCCGCCACCGGGAAAACCGGCAAAGGCCCTGGCGAATTCGGCGAGGCGCATATGATTGCCGTCGGACCAAAAGGAGAAATCTTCGTCGCCGACAGCGTGAACGCCTCGGTTCAGAAGTTCCTGAAGAGATAGGATATTCCCCTCTTCTCAAGGTGGGGAATTGTCATCGCAAATCCTGTGATACCCTCCCTGGCGTGGAAGCCGCGCCAACAGCGTCATGGGACACAGCCGCAACGGACGTTCTACATGCGTTGCAGTCCTCGCCTGCCCCAATCACTGCCAGGCAGTTACGGCAGCAAATCAAAGGCCGCCGAACGACCGATGAGGAGTTGACGTCGGCGCTGACCGGACTGGTCCGTGAGGGGGCCATCCACACGTGGCCGAGCTACCGAAATGCGGCGCGGTACTGGCATTTCAACCCCGATGACTATATTAGGGACCGGATCCTGGAGATCGCGTCTGAAGCAGCGCTCAGTAAGAAAGAGCTTGTTACGCGGTCGGCTCGTGCTGCACATCGTTGCCCGCAAACGCGAGTCGAGAAGAATCTGATGGAGCTGGTTCGCAGTGGGGCGATGCGTGTCGGCAAACCGCTCGGTACATCCCTTTACTATAGATCTGGATCAACGAAGGCGCTCGTGACCGCTGCGCTGAACGTTCTCACCGAACGCCTTCTCCGGCTGGGCGTACCGCAGGGCGAAATCCCGCAAGCGCAGCAACACGCCATGCGGCGTGCTCCGGACTTGTCAACTCGTATCCTTGATACGCTCTGCGAGTTGGAACCGTCGCCGGGCGCTCCAGTGACCGCGCGAGCACTGCGTGCACGGCTGCAGGATGTTGAAAAGATGGAATTCGATCGAGCTGTAATTGGGCTTGCCGAATCGCAGCGTGTCTATGTCACGCGCCACGATCACGGGTGGGCATTATCGGAACAGGATCGACAGCAGTTGATCCATGACGGAGGAGCAAACCTTTATGTCGCGGTCGCCAGGCGCGGCTAGCCGGCCAATGTTCTGGCTGCCGAATCCATTTACGGGCGCAGCGGTGGGATCGGTCTGGGAAACGGATTCTGTCGATGTGCCGGGCATTCACGCGGATGCCTTCAACGAATTGTTGCAGATGGTCGATCAGCGCCGCAGGGGCGTCCGCGACCGCTGTGCGCTGCTCTACGGCAGTCCCGGCAGTGGCAAGACGCATCTGATTCGTCGTCTGCGATTCGCGCTTCAGCATCCGGATCAGGCGCCGAGCGTTTTTTCGTGGGCTCGTATGCAGACCAGTCCGGCCATGATGTGGAGGCACCTGCGCCGATGTCTGGCTGCGGACCTTGTACTTCGAGATCCATCCGGACACCGGCAGATCGATCTCCTTCTCGCCAGATCCGCTGCGGATATCGAATCCGTCGGCACACGCGACCTTTCGGTCGTTCTGGAACATCTTGCCGCCAGACGCTATCAGCGAGACGCGCGGGCGTGGCTCGTGGGCGACCGTCTGCCCGACTCCGTCTTGCAAACGTTGGGAATTGCGCCCAACGAGGCAGAGGATGAGTCGTTTGAAGATGAAAGCCGCCGGATCATTCGCGATTTGGCTCAACTGCTTCAGCCGATGCCGCTCGTCATCTGTCTTGATCAGCTCGAAGCCCTTCAAGCCTATCCTGGCGACAAGACAGGCCTGTTCGCTATCGGAAATTTGATGGCAGCACTTCATGACGAAATGCCTAATGCCGTGGTTGTCGGCTGCGTCCAGACCGGCTTGATTGATGAGCTTGAAATCAATCTCAGTAGAGCTGCAAGAGATCGCTATCGAACAGTTCCACTGCAGCCTTTGCGCTCCGAACAGATTCGCGCGCTGGTGCTCGCCCGGTTGAACACACAACCTGAAGTTGCGCGCGCTCGGCCCGCCGATGGATCCGAATTCTGGCCAATCGAAATCGCTCGTTTGGAAAAGCTGGCTGCGTCGGCTGAAGGCGTGACTCCGCGAAAAATCATCTTTGAATGCGACCAGATGTTCAGAACAATCCAGGGCAAGCCGGCAGGTGTGAAGTCTCCAGAGAACTTTCTTGACGAGGAATATCGCAGCCGTTTCGCTCAGGCGCAGCGCGACATCACAGCGGATACATCGACGGGCGTGCTTAGCGATGGGATGCCGCGCATCTTCCATCTATTCGGTATCAAGGTGCATCGAAAAGAGATCCCCCGCTGGATGGATCATCTGGCTGAAACTCCCGAGGGTGTCCGTGTGGGTGTCGTTGTTGCGAACGACGGTTCCCACCAGATCTGGCGTAAGCTCGATCGGATTGCGCGGGAATGGAACCCACAACAGCAAAGGCTGGTCATTTGCCGCGATAGTCTCAATCCGTTGAGCCCTGCGGCGATTCGATCGCAGGAGCGGCTTTCCGAACTGGAAAGGCGTGGCGCCACATTTGTTTCGCCGTCGCGGGAGGCGCTGGCCGCCCTTGATGCCGCCCGCAAGCTGCTCGCGGATGCGGATTCCGGCGATCTGGCGCTCCAGGGCGATAGTATCGGTCTCGCGACCGTCGAGGATTGGATTCGACAGCATTTTCCTGAAACGCTGAACCCGTTGGTCCAAGCTGTTTCCGAGAAGACCCCGGAAACGGCCGCTTCGACGGCCGGAAGCGATACGAATCGTTTACTGCGCGACATGATTGCGCAGATCGCGGAACACAAAATTGCCGCGGTTTCGGATCTGGCCAGGCTCCTCAACCGCAGTACGCAGGAGATAGAGGATTGTGCTCGAGAAAATCCCGATTCTTTCGGACTTGCGGGAGGTGCTGAAACAGTGGTTTTCGAACGAGTCCCCGCAGAAGCCGGAGCCTGAGATCATGCGACCGCAGCCGGTGAATGTCAGCGTTTCGCTTCTTCGAGAAGAATTGTGGCAGGCGAGCTCGTGTTTCCGGAACGCGGAAGGTCCGTCTGCCATGATGGGCGGCTTATTTCATCGGACGATTGAACGTCTCCTGACCGGTGATTCGAGGTGGACGTCGATCCTGACAGGCCAGGACCTGGCCGACCATCTCACGCTGCGACGCCACGCCTACGAGCGAATTCTGGGTCCGCAATTGACGCAGCATGAAGCGGCTCTGAAGGAAAGCGGGCGGCAGGTTCTGTGGCTGTGGACAGCCCTGGACGAAGCCTGCCACTGGCTTTCAAATCTTCTTCAGGCGGCGCGGGATCAAGGCTGGATCGGGTACGACCCGGAAGGCGGCTGTTGGACCGGCGCCGATCGTCTCATCGCATCGGAGCAACCGCTCAGCCGCGAGTTCCACAAGCCCCACTGGCGGGCGCCCGTGCGCATTTCCGGCGTAGCGGACGCGATTCTTCGGGATCCGAAAACGGGACGATGGTGCTGCGTGGAATTCAAGCTCAACGATGGGCTCGAGCCGCTGGATCTCTGCCAGGCCGCAATGTATCGCCTCCTCATCACCGCTGAAGATAAAGATAATGATGGCGACATTGCGCTCGTCCGCTTCGCTCCAGAACGCAGGGAGCGTGTCCTGACCGCTGCTCAGCTCAAGCCCGCCACGGATGAACTGCTGAATCTGGCCGCGCGCCTGGCGGGTGTGGCAACGACCGCCTCTCACCGGCCGGCAGCTCTCGACGAAAAAATGAAGGAAGGTATCCGGCGCAAGATCCAGGACCGCACGGTCATCGTGAACCTGGAGAAGCAAATCATCAGTGTCCTTGAGAGCTTCGGTCTCCAGACCAGTTCTGCCGGCGATCCGATTGTGGGCCCGACGTTTGTCCGATTCAGCTTGAAACCCGGCCGGGCCGTTCCGGTGAAAAAGATCCTGAATCGCGATGAAGATATCGGTGTTCAGCTCGGAGTGGAGCCGCCAATCGTACAGGTTGAAGACGGCGTATTGGTCGTCGATGTCTCTCGGCGCGAACAGCGTGAATTTGTGCCGTTTTCGCGGATCAATGAGACGTTGCCTGCAGTGGACCCGCTAAACGGCTGTTCGAAAATACCACTGGGCGTGGATTTGAACGGGAAGGTCCGTTCCATCGACCTGTCGGCCTCGGAGAGCCCCCACGTATTGGTTGCCGGCACTGCAGGAAGTGGAAAGACCGAATGGCTCCGCGCAGCGATAGCCTCCCTCGTGCTAACGAACACGCCGGATACGCTTCGGCTCGTGCTGGTGGATCCCAAGCACGTTGGTTTTACGGATCTCGCCGAGAGCCGCTTTCTGCTTCACGAACGTGCGCTTGTTCTTCCCCCCGACGGTTCATTGATTGAGCAACTGAGTCTACTGGTTGATGAAATGGAACGCCGCTACCGGGAATTCCAGCTGGAGCGTGCTGACGATCTCTCCATGTGGCGCGCGAAAACCGGACGATCGATGCCGCGAATCGTGTGTTTCATTGATGAGTTCGCCGACGTCATGGCCGACACGACACAACGCAAGCTTCTCGAAGACCGCGTCGTCCGGCTGGGCGCCAAAGCCCGCGCGGCCGGCATCCATTTGATTCTGGCCACACAGTATCCGGACGCCAAGACCGTCAGCAGCCGGTTGCAGGCGAACTTGTCTGTTCGCGTTTGTCTGCGGACCACAACCTGGCAGCAATCCATGGTCGCTCTGAAAAGACGGGGCGCCGAGCGCCTCCTCGGCAAAGGCGACCTTTTCTATTCCCTCGGCGATCGCCTCTGGCGTTTGCAGTCGGCTTACCTGACGGAGTCCGATCGCCGCCGGATTTTTCAACTGTAGGCGCCGGCTTCAGCCGGCGCGGCCGCGCAGCGGCTCAGATCCAACTGGACCCAAACCGGCTTCGCGCTCTGGCAGAAAGGGCAGCTTGCAATGAGAATCAACCGACAAAAAACATCGTGATTTCCCCTTGAGACTGCTACGACGAGGCTCTTTGTCGGATAAATGCAGTTCCGAACTGCTACGACGAGGCTCTTTGTCGGATAAGGTTCTCTCGCCGGTCGCTTGCGGCCCAACTGTATCCTGCTCGTGCCGATGATTCGCCTGGGTAAGGATTTTCTCTTCACGACAGTGGTGACCGTCTTTTCTTTTTCGGTTGCGACTTCGAAGCCTGCGCGCTCGCAGGCTTCCTGCAGGTAAGCGCGGATAGCGGGCCGGAACAAGTCCGACAGGTTCCTGATCTTGATGTGACGCATTAGCGTCGAGAAAGGAAAAAACCGCAAAAAGAAAGCGGAACAGCGGCCCTCACAACAACTGAAAAACAGCAGATGAAGACAAAAAAGCCCCGCCGGAAACCGTCAAACGACCAAACGAAAGGAAAAACATCGCGAAATTCATGGAAAACTCCGCTGCTATAGTTACAGTCCCTATGGTTTCCGAAGCGGAACTCATCTCGAAGCTCACGCGGCGCCTGATCCCATTCATGTTCGTCCTGTACATCGCGGCGTATTTGGATCGGATCAACGTGGGATTTGCCGCGCTTCAGCTCAATCAGGCATTGAACTTCGATCCTGAGGTATTCGGTCTCGGAGCGGGAATTTTCTTCATCGGGTATTTCATTTTCGAAATACCGAGCAATCTCGTCATGGAGCGCGTCGGTGCGCGCATCTGGATGGCGCGGATCCTCGTCACGTGGGGAATCATCTCCTCGGCGATGATGTTCGTCAACGGCGTGTTCACGTTCTACGTTCTTCGGTTCCTGCTCGGTATTGCCGAAGCGGGTTTCTTCCCCGGCATGATCCTTTACCTGACTTACTGGTTTCCCGCCGAAGCACGCGGCCGCGCAGTCGCGCGGTTCATGACAGCGACGGCGATTGCGGGAGTGATCGGCGGTCCCGTGTCAGGCCTTCTTCTCAGGATGGATCGCGTCGGCGGACTTGCGGGCTGGCAATGGCTGTTCTTGATCGAGGGAATACCGGCCATCGTTCTCGGCTTCGTCGCATTCGTCTATTTGCCGGACGGGCCGGAGCGCGCGGCCTGGTTGAGTGCCGAAGAGAAGGCCTGGATCGTCTCACGCCTCCGCGACGAACGACTCGCGAAAAGGCATCATGGCCACGAGAGCGTCCGCGGGGCGCTCGGCAGCGGCCGCATCTGGACGCTCGCTTTCATTTACTTCGCTGTGGTCATGAGCTTTTACGGCATCAGCCTTTGGCTGCCGCAGATCATCCGGTTCTTCTCCGGCCTGAGCGACCTGGCTGTCGGGTTTGTGAGCGCGATTCCATGGATTGCGGCGTCATTCGGCATGGTCCTTATCGGACGCAGTTCCGATCGCACAGGTGAGCGCCGGTGGCACATCGCGATGTCGGCTTTCGCGGGGGCGGCCGGCCTGGTGGCGGCTGGTTTTCTGGATGCTCCTGCGGCCCAACTCGCGGCGCTGTCGTTAGCCGCAGTCGGCATCTGGGGTACGATGGGCCCGTTCTGGGCGATGTCCTCAGATTTTCTCAGCGGAACCGGGGCGGCAGCGGGTATCGCTCTGATCAATTCGATAGGGAATCTCGGAGGTTTTCTCGGGCCTTATCTCGTCGGCCTCGTCCGCAGCCGCACGGAAAATTTTTCTCTTGCGCTTATTGCGCTTGCAGTATGGCCTCTCATAGGCTGCCTTGTGACCCTCGCATTCCGTCCTCGTTCCACATATCGTGTCACGATATAATATCCGGGTGACTAAACATTCAAACGAACTAGGTGATTTCACCACAACCCCTCGCCTCTTAACCGTTTCCTTATTAGCGCTCGGAATCGGCGCCATCAGCGCATTTGTCGCTCTTGGGTTGCTGAAGCTGATCGGTTTCTTTACGAACGTGTTTTTCTACCAGCGATTCGCGACCGAAATGGTGTCGCCTATCGGCCACCATTTGGGATATTTCGTCGTCGCGGTGCCGATCATTGGCGGTCTCATCATTGGCCTGATGGCCCGATACGGCTCGGAGCGCATTCGCGGCCATGGAATTCCGGAAGCAATTGAAGCCATCCTGCTCAACGGCAGCCGTGTCGAGCCGAAACTGGCGGTCCTGAAGCCGGTTTCATCGGCGATTTCGATCGGAACGGGCGGCCCGTTCGGTGCCGAAGGCCCGATCATCATGACCGGCGGCGCATTCGGTTCGATGGCCGCGCAATTCTTCCATCTGACCAGCGCCGAGCGAAAGACGTTGCTGGTGGCCGGAGCGGCGGGAGGAATGTCCGCCACTTTTGCATCACCCGTCGCGGCAGCGATGCTCGGGGCCGAATTGTTGCTGTTTGAGTGGAAGCCTCGGAGCCTCGTGCCTGTCGCCCTCGCGAGCGCAACGGCTGCTGTGATTCGGCGCTATCTGCTCGGGCTGGGCCCTCTGTTTCCGGTGCCGCAACATCCGGCCGTGGTCTCGCCTGAAGGACTCCTGTTTTGTGCCATCGCCGGAATTCTGGGCGGCGTGCTCTCAGCATTGCTGACGAATTTTGTGTATTGGTCTGAAGACAATTTCTTCAAGCTTCCGATCCACTGGATGTGGTGGCCGGCGATCGGTGGTTTATTGATTGGTCTCGGCGGCCTCATCTTCCCGGAGGCGTTGGGTGTCGGTTACGAAACGATCGGGGCGTTGATTCAGGGAGACGTTCCGAGCCGCCTGATCGTCGGAATTCTTTGCGTGAAGTCCGCGATATGGGCTTTGGCCCTCGGTTCCGGCACTTCGGGCGGTGTGCTGGCTCCGCTGCTGATGATCGGCGGTGCGCTGGGCGGCGTCGAGACGATGTTCTTTCCTTTCGAGGGCCTGGGCTTCTGGCCATTGATCAGCATGGGAGCGATTCTCGGGGGCACGATGCGCGTCCCATTCACTGCGGTCATCTTCGTTCTGGAACTGACGCATGACTTCAATGCTTTCATGCCGCTGTTCATCGCCGTCGTGACGGCGTACGCGTTCACCGTTCTCACGATGAAGCGATCGATATTGACCGAGAAGATCAGCCGCCGAGGCTTTCATTTGAGCCGCGAATATGCGATCGACCCACTCGAAATTCTTTTCGCTCGCGAGGTGATGCGAACCAACGTTGTCGCGATTCCGGAGAATATCGCCATGGAGGAGCTTGGCCGCCGCGTTGAGGCGTCACACGGCACTCAGCATCTCTATCCGGTCATCAGCCGGCATGGTGATCTCGCGGGCGTGGTCACGCGCAAGGACATCCAGCGCATCCAGGAGCGGATTCTGACACTCCGCGAGGCGATGCAGAAAAAGGTCGTCACCGCGTTTCCAGATGAGCCACTGCGCCTGGTTGTCTATCGGATGGCCGAAACGGGCTTGACCCGCATGCCCGTTGTCGAACGTGAGAATCCATCCAGGCTGGTCGGGATGATTTCACTCGCCGATCTGCTTCGAGCGCGGACTCGCAACCTCGAAGAAGAACGTCATCGCGAACGCGTGCTTCGGCTGAATTTCATACCGCGCAAGCGGCATTCTTTGAATAAGAGATCGGCTGTAACGGTATCTTCGGGAGCCCAGACCCCCGGCTTGTGAATCGTCTCGGCTGCAATCATCTGAGCCACGATTGAAGCCGGACAAGCCGTATCGATATCACCCGCGCTGGCGTGCCAGTGCGGGTTCGATCGCGCGTGACAATCCAGCACAACGGTTTGCTTACCGCCGCGCACGATGACGCGTGTGATCTCGTAATCATCCGGCTTCGCGCGCGAGGCCGGCAGGGCTTCAAAATCGCGCACCGTCCATCCGGCGCGTAGGCGCTTCATGATTTCGCGGACAAAGCTTCGATCGAATCCCACTTTGAAGTCGGCGTAACGCAGGCCTTTGGTCTTAAACCGCAAAGGCAGCGTTGCGATTTCGCTATGGCGCGTCATTACGAGCGATACACGCCCGACAGGTTTGCCAAAGTCGATCGATTCCCATCCGGATCGCGGCGCCGCTTCCACAAATCGACCGGCGCTCCATTTCCACGGCGAGAGCGTTAACTCTTCGATGATCGTTTGAGCGGAGTAGGGAAAAGCAAAGTCAGCATTGCGGGAATTGAAGTCAATGCCGCCGACTCGAATGCGGATGGAGTCCACGCGATCGAGTTGTTCGGCGGCGTCGCGAGCCATCACATTCGTCAGGCCCGGCGCACAACCCATCCCGAGAATGGCGATGATTCCACGGTCGGCAAATTTACGATTCAGCTTCAACTGTCGCCGCGTCCACACGAAGAGGCCGCCGAGATCGAGGTAGTGTGTGCCTGCCCGAAGAGCGGCTTCCATTACGTTGAGATTGAATTGATGGCGCGTGCAGTTGATGACGACAGAATACCCGGCCAGAACCGACGCGACCTGCCGCACATTGCGGGCGTCCGCGCGCGCGGACAGCACACGGCGGCTGCGATATTTTCTGGCGAGGCCGGCGGCGGTATGCTCATCGTAGTCGGCAATCAGAATTTGATTCCTGCGGCCGGACTCAAACAGATCGCGGACGATAATGCGGCCGATCGCACCCGCACCGCCCAATACAACGAAGCGTGCCTTCATGATTGTCCGTTGTATTTCGAATAGGGATACCAGTACGGTTTGATTTCCTGTTTGTAATCCAGATGAACGTGTTTCGTTTCGCGGAACTCGTCAAGTCCCTCTTCGCCGAGTTCGCGCGAATGGCCCGTTTGCCGCATCCCACCGAAGGGTCCGGCGTCGTTGTCGGTAAGCGGATCGTTGATCCAGAAGGTGCCGGCAGTGATGCGGTCCATTGCCTTCATGGCCCATTCCATATTGTTGGTATAAATATTCGCGCCCAGACCATACGCAGAGGAATTTGCCAGTTCGATCGCTACATCGATATCGCGAACACGCATGATCGGCAGAATGGGGCCGAACGTTTCGGTGCGGACGAGCCGCATATTCTGTCCTACATCCACCATTACCGTCGGCTCATAGAAGAAACCTGTCTGGAACTGCGGTGCGCGGCGGCCGCCCGTGAGGACGCGAGCACCTTCGCCCACGGCCTCCTGCACGCGTGAATGAATGTTTTCGAGTTGCTGGAGATTGATGATCGGGCCGATGTCGGTGTCCGGCTCCATTCCATTGCCGACTTTAAGGGAGCGCGTGAAATCGACAACGCGCTGCGTGAATTCATCGGCAATGGAATCGAAGACATAAAAGCGCTTCGCACCGGTACAGACCTGGCCTGCGTTCAGATATGCCGCCCAGCATGCAGCGCGAGTCACGATTTCGAGGTCGGCATCACTGCAAACGATGAATGGATCGTTCCCCCCGAGCTCGAGATGCGCCTTCTTGATTTGCTCGGCGCAGATCTTACCCACGCGCTTGCCTGTCTCGACGGACCCGGTCAGTGCGATGAGATCCGTTCCGGGATGCTTCACGAGCGCTTCGCCAACCTCTTCGCCATAGCCGGTGAGGATCGTCACCACACCTTCCGGAAGTTCAGCGAATACTTCGGCGAGAGCTGAAGTGGCAAGCGGTGTTTCCTCGCTCGGTTTGATGATGACGGTGTTTCCCGCTGCGAGTGCCGGCGCGACTTTCCACGAAAGCAGCAACAGAGGATAGTTCCATGGGATGATCGCGGCGACGACTCCGTACGGTTCTTTGATGGTGAAGTTGACCTGGTGCTCGAAAACCGGAGGCAGGGAACTGCCGCGCGAATTACGCCCGATCTCCGCGTAGTAATCGAAACAGGCCGCAGTCCATTCGACTTCGTCGCGGTTCTCGCAAAATGGTTTGCCGCCCTCGAGTGTCATGGTTGTTGCGAGATCTTTTTGTTTTTCGCGAATGCGGGCAGCAATCCTGTGAAGCATTGCTGCTTTTTCAACGCCGGGTACCCATCGCCATTTTCGAAACGCTTCGCGTGCCGCGCGCACCGCGCGGTCTGCGGCATCGGCATCGGCGCGCGGAACCTGGCCGATGGGTTCTTCGGTTGCGGGATTGATTACGGGAATGAACTGACCGTCGTTTTTCACGGCACGAATTATGCAACATAATTGACCGGAGGTGTTCACGTGCCCGCTGAGCGGATACCGATCCCAGAGCTCAAGAAAAAACTCGAGACGAATAAGAAACTGGTTGTTGTGGATGTCCGCGAACCGAAAGAGATCAAAGAAGGTGGCGGCGGGCGCGCGTCGCGCGCTGCTGACTCGTTCTTGAAGGCCGGCTATAAGACGGTGCAGTTCTGCGGCATTCGAGATTGGAAGAAAGGAGGTTTGCCGACCGTTCCCGGGATCAAGTGACAACTGCGAATGCGTGGACCGGCACAACGTCGCCGGACGATGCTTCGAGTGGAACGGTGGTGAAGCGGAAACCGATTCGTGGCAGCGAAGTCAGGCCGCAGAGATTCTCCACGATCAGTATTTTCCCAGTGGTGATCAGTCGAGTTTCTGTAGTTCGATCGCCAATCGGAAAATCCACACCAATGACGCGGACTCCGGAACGAACGCAACGGAATATCAAATGTTCGGCGAGGACCGGGCCGCGCTTCCAATATTCTTCGGTGTTCCAATACCGATCCCATCCGGTTTGAATGAGCAAAGCCGCCTTACGAACCTGAGAGTCATGAAAGGGGACGCTGACCTCGTGTGGGATAGGGCCCACCGATTGCAGCACCATAGCTGGAATGTCGCAAAACGAACCGGCGCTTCTTTCGGAGGAATCGCCGTGACTTAGCTTGATGATTCCACTCATGGTTTAGCGTCGGGCCCACCGGCCAAGCCATAGTTGGTACGCCGGCTTCGCCGGCCTCTTTGATGGCGATTTGGCCGGTCCCCCCACGCCGCGGCTGCCGTTTTTTCCCGTTCCAATGTAAGACAAATCCCTTCACTTTGTCTCTAGCCATACACAAACCCACGGCTGGCGAGGGTTTGGACCGATCCGCCTGAAGTGGCCGACGTCGTGCACCTCGAATGTAGTCACTTACTTATCTCATGAGAGGTGAAAGATGAGTTTCCATAGGATGGTTTTGGGGATTCTTGTGCCCCTCCTCATGGCTCCCTTAGCATCCGCTCAGGTGCAAAACCCTGCGCAGGTGCAGGTCCAACGAGGCGGCGACAATCCCATATACAAAATCACGATCAATGTCGTAGAGCGACAAACCACGGCGGTGAATTATCGTCATCGCGGTGGTTCGACAAGACTCGATTTTCGCGGAACGCCGCTGTTGCCTAGTGCCCATGGCGAAGTCGATGTTGAGGGCCGCAAGGGCTACATGGGAATCAAAGCCGAATTCAAAGATCTGCAGCCGGCAACGCGTTTCGGCCCCGAGTATCTAACATATGTCCTCTGGGCGATCACGCCGGAGGGACGGCCGGTCAATCTCGGTGAGGTTCTCCTCGATGGCAGCAACCGGGGAGTTCTCGATGTAACAACCGACTTGCAGGCATTCGGAATGATTGTCACCGCTGAACCCTATTTCGCGGTGACACAACCCAGTGATGTCGTCGTGCTGGAAAACTTCGTACGACCTGACACGAAGGGCATTGTCGAACAGGTCAACGCAAAATACGAATTGCTGAAGCGCGGCCAGTACACGGTTAACGTGCCACCTGCTGAACTCAAACCCATCCAACTGGAAAAGAACAAACCGCTCGATCTCTATGAAGCGCAGAACGCTATCCGAATTGCCCGCTGGGCCGGCGCCGACAAGGATGCGGCGGACTCTTTTGCAAAGGCGCAAGGTCTGTTGCAGCAGGCTGAGGGGTACCAGGCAAAGGATCCCGGCAGCAAACCGGTTTCAACAACCGCTCGGGGCGCCGCTCAGTCCGCGGAGGATGCGCGGCTGATCGCAATGCAGCGTCAGGAAGAGGCGCGACTGGCGAAGGAACGCGCTGATGCCGCAGAGCGTGAGGCTCAGGCAAAAGCTGCTGCCGATCAGGCAAAAGCCGCAGCGGATCAGGCAGCACGTCAAACGGCGGAGGCCGAACAGCAGCAACGGCTGGAAGCCGAGCGGCGCGCCCGTGCAGAGTCGGACCGGGCTCAGGCTGAAGCCGAGGCTCAACGCAATCGAGCCGAAGCCGAGCGAAACCGGGCTGAAGCAGAGAAAACACGCGCTGACGCAGAGGTTGCTGCTCAAAAGGCGGCTCAGGACCGGCAGACTGCCCAGGCAGAGGTCGACCGCGCGCGGCAACTGGCCGACCAGGCCCAACGCGATCAACAACAGTTGCGGCAGCAGTTGGTCGACCAGTTCAACAGGATTCTCGAAACGCGCGACACCGCACGCGGGCTCATTGTCAATATGCGCGACGTTCTGTTCGACACGGGCCAATTCACTCTGAAGCCAACGGCGCGTGAGCAGCTTGCGAAGATCGCGGGAATCATCCTGGCACATCCTGGCTTGAAGATCGAAGTTGAAGGTCATACTGACAGTGTGGGATCGGACAGTTTCAACCAGGTGCTGTCGGAGAAGCGCGCCAATGCAGTGCGTGATTTTATGGTTCAGCAGGGCATCAGCCCCGCAATTATCAGCTCGCAAGGTCTTGGCAAGGGCGACCCTGTTGCTTCGAACGACACGGCTGCAGGGAGGCAGATGAATCGGCGTGTGGAAATGATCGTTTCCGGTGACATCATCGGAACTCCGATCGCGCCTACGGGCGCGACTCGGCTGAAGCCGACGCGCTAGACCTGCTTAGTGTCTTCGTGTCTTTGTGTCTTCGTGTTTTTCACCACAAAGACACGAAGACACTAAGACACGAAGTACCGAGTGCTGGCCATGATCAATATCAAAAAAATTCTTTGTCCGGTGGACTTCTTCCCGGCATCCGACAAGGCAGTGCAATATGCAGCCGCGCTTGCAGAGGACTACGGCGCGAAGATTCATCTTCTTCACGTCGTGATACCTCTGCTTCCCGTCGTACAGGATTTTCCGACGGCCACCGTCAGCGTGATGAAGTCTGTCGAAGAAGCGGCGGCCGCGCAGATGAAGAAACTGGTGGAAAAGTTAAGAGAGCGCGGCGCCGACGTAACGAGCAAAATTCTCACGGGAGACGTTCACCTCCTGATTGAACGAACGATTGCGAGCGTGAAGCCGGATCTGATCGTGATGGGAAGCCATGCGCGCAGCGGCGTGGAGCGTCTGTTCATGGGCTCAGTCGCTGAGTGGCTAATGCGTAACAGCCCCGTCCCGGTGCTGGTGATATCGGAAAAACAAAAAATCACGACGCCCAGGTCCCGCCGAATAAGACGCGTAGCATAAAATGTGTCCATGGGGCTTCAACCCGGCGATGCGTTGCTGATTGTCGACGTTCAGAATGACTTTTGTCCCGGCGGAGCTCTTCCTGTGCCGGAAGGCGACGCAATCGTTCCGGTTCTGAATCGATGGATTGCCGAAGCTGAAGCGCACCGCATTCCGGTGTTCGCTTCGCGTGACTGGCATCCTCAAAATCACATCAGCTTCAAGCCCCGCGGCGGTATCTGGCCGCCTCATTGTGTGCAAGGCACCCATGGAGCGGCGTTCCACCCCGATCTGCGGCTCCCACCCGATGTAGGGATCGTCAGCAAGGCGGAAGATCCCAACAAAGACAGTTATTCCGCATTCGGCGGCACCAACCTGGCCGAACGGCTGCGCCGGGCCGGTGTAAGGAACCTTTGGATCGGCGGACTGGCGGAAGACTACTGCGTGCGCGCGACGGCGCTCGATGCCATCAAAGAAGGCTTCAACGTACACGTCATTCGCGATGCGACTCGCCCGGTCGACGTTCAGCCCGGCGACGGGGAACGAGCGCTCGACGAAATCCGGCGCGCCGGCGGTGTTCTGGAGGAAACTCCTTTCCGATGACCTCGCCCTGGGTGAACGATTCCAACGCTGCGCTTCTCACGGATCTCTACGAACTGACCATGCTGCAGTCGTATTTCGACCAAGGCATGAGCGACATCGCCGTGTTCGATCTTTTCATTCGACGCCTTCCAGATAATCGCAACTACTTCGTCGCCTGCGGACTCGAGCACGCGCTCGATTATCTCGAAACATTTTCGTTTTCGGCCGAATCCGTTGCGGGTTTGCGATCTGTTGACCGTTTCTCGGAAGCGTTTCTCAACAGTTTGCGCGATCTTCGTTTCAAGGGCGACGTCTATGCCGTCCCCGAAGGCACGGTGATTTTCCCCAACGAGCCCATTCTGGAAGTCGTTGCGCCATTGCCGCAGGCCCAGATTGTCGAAACGTTCCTGATGAACCACATTCAGCTTGCAATGCTCGCCGCGTCGAAAGCCAGTCGCGTTGTGCATGCGGCGCGAGGGCGGGCGGTCGTGGATTTCGGTGTCAGGCGAATGCATGGCGCCGATGCCGGTTTGAAAGAGCCCAGGGCCTTCTACATCGCCGGCGTTGACGCGACGTCCTGCGTGTTGGCCGGCGTCACATACGGCATTCCGCTGGCGGGAACCATGGCGCACAGTTACATCCAGGCTTTCGATGACGAAAGCGAAGCGTTCCGCCATTTCATTCGGACCTATCCGACAGCAATTCTCCTCGTCGATACCTATGACATCAGGAAAGGTGTCGAGCGGGTGATCGAGCTTGCGCGTGAGTTGGGGTCGGAGTTCCAGGTTTCCGGTGTGCGACTCGATTCGGGTGATCTCGAGAAGCAGGCTCGCGAAGTGCGCGCCATGCTGGATGGTGCAGGTTTGAGTCAGATGAAAATTTTTGTGAGCAGCAGTCTGGACGAATACTCCATCGAGCGATTGCTGGATGCCGGCGCTCCTATCGATGGATTCGGCGTGGGTGCGCACATGGCGACATCGTCCGATGCACCGGTTCTGGATACGGCATACAAACTTGCTGAGTATGCAGGGCGTCCCAGAATGAAGTTATCGGAATCGAAATCGACTCTGCCGGGTCGGAAGCAGGTGTATCGCGAAGCGGCTCGCGACGTCATCGGTCTTTGGGAAGAAAAACACGCGGGAAGGCCGTTACTGTTGCAGGTAATGAGGGACGGCAAAAGAACATCACCGCGCGAGACTCTGGAGAGTTGCCGTAATCGGTGCCGCGTCGAATTGAATAGCCTTCCTGAAGAACTGCTTAGCCTGGTGAAAGCGGATTCCTCTTATCCTGTCAGTCTAAGTGCGAGTATGATGCGCATGAGAGATAATTTATGACCAGCCTGGCGCTTATATTAATGATGCAATTCGTCGTATCCACCAGGGCAGGCCTTGTGAATTACGTCCAGGGCGCGGCCAATATCAAAGCCACTACCAGCGTGCCTGCGGGCGCTCCGATCGAAACGGGTCCAGGTGCCACGGTTGAGATTCTTTTGAACCCGGGCTCGTATCTGCGACTAGGTGAAAATTCCGGAGCCGTTCTCGACAAGACGGAGCTGACGGATATGGCGCTGCATGTAACGCACGGTTCCGCTGTCATAGAAGCAAAAGGATTCGACAAGAAGTCTCCGTTACGCCTAACGGCCGGCACTCGGAAGATGGAAATCATCAGTGATGGGGTGTACAGCATCTCCGATGACAAGGTGATTGTGATCGACGGAAAAATCCGCGATGCCGAGACCGGCGTCATCTATAAAAAAGGCTACGAGATCTCGGACGATGGCGCGCTCAAGACGAACCTTGCCGCCACGCCGCTCGAAATCTGGAGCCGCAACCGAAGCGAACAGATCGCGGCCGCGAACGTGAATATCGCAAACAGCCTTCGGAACAATCCAAATGTTCCGCTTAATGTTTGGCTCTGGGCGCCGGCCTTTGGCGCATTCGTGTATATGCCTCCGTGGGGATATCGCTCGCCTTACGGCTACGTCTATCGAAGCGTTGGTACTTATTACCGCACGATTCAACCGGTGCCGCCGAGGGCGTCTGGAGTCCGTAGTCCCGCGTCGGGCGCCGGCAGCGCGGGAGGCGGTGCCAGCCGTCCGGCTTCACCCCAAACATCCGCACCCCGAATGTCCCACCCTCCGGTTGGTGGCCGCTCGATACCATCGCGCCGTTAATTCGGGTAATTCCACGTCGGACGCACAATTACCGAATTAGCGAAACAGTACCTCTGAATGCTAATTCGGTAATTGTGCGTCCGACGTGGAATTACCCTAAACTTGAGTGAGGAGGTCGAGTCATGAGTGGTTATCGAGTTCCCCTTCCCGTAAACGAGCCTGTTCGGTCCTATGCGCCCGGAACCGCAGAGCGGCAGGTGCTGAAAAAGAAGCTTGCAGCGATGTCAGCCGAGAAGATCGAGATTCCACTGATCATCGGTGGAAAGGAAGTGCGTACGGGCGACACCGCAACGCAGGTGATGCCGCACCGTCACGGACACGTGCTGGCCACGTGGCACAAAGCTGGGGCCAGGGAAGTGGAACAGGCGATCAAGGCTTCTAACGAGGCCAGACGCGAATGGGGCTCATGGCCCTTCGAGGATCGCGCATCGGTGTTTCTGCGCGCTGCCGAACTGCTCGCGACAACATGGCGCGAAACGATCAATGCGTCGACGATGCTCAATCAGAGCAAGACGGCGCATCAATCGGAAATCGACGCGGTGAGCGAAACGATCGATTTCCTGCGTTTCAATGTTTACTTTGCCGAGCAGATCTACAGCAATCAACCGATGAACTCGGCGGGAATGTGGAACCGCCTGGATTATCGGCCGCTGGAAGGTTTCATTTACACGGTCACCCCGTTCAACTTCACGTCGATCGGCGGAAATCTTTCGTCGTCACCCGCGATCATGGGCAACGCCGTCATATGGAAACCCGCCAGCTCGACTGTTTTCAGCAACTACTACATCTTTAAACTATTCGAAGCGGCGGGCCTGCCGCCGGGAGTCATCAATTTTCTTCCCGGCAATGCTTCCACGATCAGCGATGGCCTGTTGAACCATCCCGAGCTGGCGGGCATTCACTTCACCGGATCAACGGAAGTTTTCCAGGGAATGTGGCGAACCGTTGGAGAAAACATCAAGAAATACAAAACCTATCCCCGGCTTGTTGGAGAGACGGGCGGAAAAGACTTCATTCTCGCCCATGCCAGCGCCGATCCCGATGCGTTGATCACGGCGATCGTGCGTGGTGGCTTCGAATATCAGGGGCAGAAGTGCAGCGCGGCATCGCGTGTTTACATTCCGGACAACCTTTGGAAGGTGACGGGAAGTCGGCTCGTAGAGACGACCAATGGATTGCGTATGGGCGATGTCGCGGATTTCAGAAACTTTCTCGGAGCAGTCATCGATCGCCCTTCATTCAAAAAATTGACAGGGTATCTGGACGAGGCGCGGCGATCGGATCAGGCCGAGATCATCGCGGGGGGTGAAGCCGACGATTCGACCGGCTATTTCATCCGGCCGACCTTGATCAAGGCGAAGCGGCCCGATTATCGCACCATGTGCGAAGAACTCTTCGGGCCGGTCGTGACCCTGTACGTTTACCCCGAAAAGCAATGGAATGAAATTCTGAGGATTGTGGACAGCACGTCGCCTTATGGATTGACAGGCGGCGTTTTTGCGACCGACCGAACGGCGATCGCCGACGCTGATCGTGTCCTTCGCTTCGCGGCCGGCAATTTCTACGTGAACGACAAGCCCACGGGAGCCGTCGTCGGGCAACAGCCCTTCGGTGGATCGCGCGCCAGCGGGACGAACGACAAGGCGGGCTCGATGATGAACCTGCTTCGCTGGGTGAGCGCCCGAACAATCAAGGAAAATTTTGTACCGCCGACCGACTATCGGTACCCGTTTATGGCCGAAGAGTAGAGTGGCATTCCGACTGCATATTCGTCCGCCGTAAAGGAGGACGAGTATGAAGTCGACCGATGAATGTACGACGAAGAGGACATTCCTGGACATTCCTAATGCGGCGGAACTCGCTGGGTTTTCCGTGCGGCATTTCCGCAGAATCATTGAGGAAGAGCGCATCCGGATTGTCCAAATCGGCCGAAAATTTTTCATTCTGGGTGCGGATTTCGAACGTTGGCAAGCAGGCAAAAAAGCGAAACTTTCTTGATACGCATCCACCAACTTTCTTGATGGGGAGTTGAACGACTCCCCATCTTGAACCCCACAAGAAGCCTCGCTACACTTTCTCCATGACAGCGAACACTGAAAGTTTCCAGTTTCAGGCGGAAGCTCGACAGGTCCTGGACCTGATGATTCATTCCCTGTACACCCAGAAAGAGATCTTTCTCAGGGAGCTGATCTCGAACGCCTCGGACGCTCTGGACCGGCTTCGATTCGAGGCGCTCAGCCGTCCTGAATTGATCGGCCCGGACGAAAAGCTCGAAATCTGGATTGAAAGCGACCCCAAAGCCCGAACGCTGACGATCAGCGACAACGGCATCGGCATGAGCCGCGACGAGGTCATAGCGAATATCGGAACCATCGCAAAATCGGGTACTCGGGAACTGCTGCAGAGCCTTCGCGACCAACCCTCAGAAACCCTCACCACGCTGATCGGCCAGTTCGGTGTCGGTTTTTATTCGGCATTCATGGTCGCCGACCGTGTGACTCTCGTCACGCGTCGCGCAGGCGAGGACAAGGCCACGCAATGGGAATCCGTCGGCGACGGAACGTTCACTGTTGCCGAAGCGTCGAAGTTCACGCGCGGAACCTCGATCACGCTGCATCTAAAAAAATTTGAAGAAGGCGCGGAAATCGACGATTTCGCGGACAAATGGGTTATCGAGCGGATTGTAAAGCGTTATTCGGATTTTGTTGCATACCCCATCATCTTCAAATCGCATGACGCAAAGGAAGCCGACAAAACGCTGAATTCGATGAAGCCCATCTGGACGCGCCCGCGTTCGGAAGTGAACGACGAAGAATACAAGGAATTCTACAAGCACATTTCTCACGACTGGAACGAGCCGATGTTTACATGGTCGTTCCGGGCGGAAGGACGCTCCGAATATCAGGCGTTGCTCTTCGTTCCTTCACAAGCGCCATTCGATCTGTTCTACGCGACCGGGAAGTTCGGGCTTCATCTTTACGTTCGCCGTGTTCTGATCATGGAACACTGTGAAGAACTGTTGCCGCCTTACCTGCGCTTCATGCGCGGCGTGGTCGATTCCGCCGACCTTCCTTTGAACGTTTCACGCCAGCGCCTGCAGGAAGACCGGCACATCGCGCAAATTCGAAAATGGCTGACGAAAAAGGTTCTCGATTCTCTTGAAGGCCTGCAGAAAAACGAGAACGAGAAATACATCGGACTGTGGAATGAATTTGGGCGGGTGCTGAAGGAAGGCATTACAGACTTTGACAACAAGGACAAGCTCACCGCGCTTTTTCTGTTCAATTCATCCAATGATGCGGAAAAACCCACGACCTTGAAAGATTACGTGGCGCGAATGAAGAGCGACCAGAACGCGATTTACTATCTGACGGGTCCCTCACGCCGCGCGGTCGAAAATTCGCCGCATCTCGAGGCGTTCAGAGATAAGGGCTATGAAGTTCTGTACATGGTCGATCCCGTCGACGAAATGTTGGTTCAGTGGCTCTCGGAGTATGAAGGGAAGGCACTGAAATCGATATCGAAGGGAGCAGCCGATCTTGGTGAGGACAAGAACCTCAAAGAGAAGGAAACCGAATTTTCGGAATTGACGGCGGCGCTCCAGAAAAAACTCGACGACCGTGTGAAGGAAGTGCGCCTGACGAGCCGGCTGACATCGTCGCCGGCGTGCCTGGTAGTCTCCGAAGGCGATGTGAGCCCGCATCTCGAGAAGCTGCTGAATCAGGTCAAAGGAGAAACAACCAAACAGAAACGGATTATGGAACTCAATCCGCACCACGAAATCGTTGCAAAGATGCGCGATCGCGCGAGCGATCCGATGCTCGATGATTTCGCTGAGGTTCTTTACGGATACGCGTTACTGGCCGAGGGCTCCGAGCTTCAAGATCCGCTAAAATTTAATCAGGCGGTGATACGCGTCCTGGCCAAGACTATTTAAGGAAATTCTCAGGGAACACTCCTCACCTTCATACACCGCTCCGTGGACAGCCTAGGTCCACGTCTGAAAAATTTCTCTTGTTTCCTCGGTGTCATGGCTGTTAGCCTCGATATCCAGAAAACAGGGCAAACACACGGAAGAAAGCCGGAAAAACCCTGTAAGTTAGGGGAAAACACAGGATAGAAAATGGAAAGAGTGAAGGAAGTAATGACCTTGCGCGAAGCGTCCCAGTACCTTGGGATATCTCCGGACACACTCTATAAATATCTCAGTGAGAATAGGATACCGGCTTTCAAGCTGGGTAACCGATGGCGTTTCAAAAAGGACTTGCTGGACCGCTGGATGGAAAAGAAAAGCGAACACACGGAAGTGGTCGTGGACTCGAGGGCGAGACGCCTTGTGAAAAGCACTGTAAAGGGTTAACGCAGGAATTATCGATATGGCTTTGTTTAGTAAAAGTAAACCGCTGGTCGGACTGGATATCGGCTCCAGTTCGCTGAAAGCGGTGGAACTCACAAAATCCAAAAAGGGCTATCAGCTCACGTCGCTGGCATACGAGCCGTTGGCGCCGGACTACGTCGTGGATGGCGCGATCATGGATGCGCCGGCTGTTGCCGAAACGATAAAGAAAACTTTTCTTGCAGCGAAATTCAAGCCGAAGGGTGTCGCCACGGGTGTTTCGGGACATTCGGTAATCGTGAAGCGCGTCGTGGTTCCGGCTGCGACGCCCGATGAAGTCGAAACCGCGATCCAGATGGATGCCGAGCAATACATCCCCTTTGATATTGCCGAGGTGAATCTCGATTACCAGGTTGTGGGGCCGGGAACAACATCCGCTGAAGAGGCTGGTATGGAAGTGGTCCTGGTCGCGGCAAAGAAAGACAAAATTCAGAATCACACCAATGTAATCAGTCTTGCCGGTCGAACACCAGAGATCGTTGACATTGATGCATTCGCACTGCAGAACGCTTTCGAAGCCAATTACACCACCGACCCCGATGCGCCGGTCGCTCTGCTCAACATTGGCGCATCGCTGATGAACATCAACATCACGAAGGGTGGCATGCCGCTCTTTATCCGCGATGTTTCCGTCGGCGGCAATCAGTACACCGATATTCTGCAGAAGGAGCTGCAGCTCAACTTTCAGGAAGCTGAAGATCTGAAACTCGGAAAGACCGGCGGGTCCGAGGTGGAGATGGTTCAACCGCTTCTGGAATCGATCACGGAAATGCTGGTCATGGAGGTCCAGAAGACCTTCGACTTCTTCCGCGAAACCTATCCGTCCGAAACCATCAGCCAGGTTCTGATCAGCGGAGGCACCGCACGCATGCTGGGCCTGCCGGAGAAAATTCAGGAGACGTTCGGTTATCCGACCGAGATCTTGGATCCATTCCGATCCATCCCGGCCGGGCCGAAAGTCGACGCACAACAACTAACATCCCTCGGACCGGCGCTCGCCGTGGCCGTAGGTTTGGCCTTGAGGGGGTTCGACCAATGATTAGAGTCAATCTGATTGGAGCAGGTCGCAAGAAAGCAAAAGGCGGCGCGAAGTTTGCGTTGCCCAAAAATTTCACGCCGATCCTCCTGATTATCATCGTTCTCGCATTTGCAGGCGGCGGTTACTGGTGGTACGCGAGGTTGAACAACGAGCTCGCCGACCTGGACCAGAAGATCAAACAGGCCGAGGCGCAGAAAGCGGCTCTTGAAAACGTGATCAAGCAGGATCAGATTTACGAGACGCGCAAAAAGGCGCTCGAGAATCGCGTGAAGGTGATCGAGGGTCTGCAAAAGAACCAGATCAGCCCCGTGGTCGCTCTCGATCAATTGAGTGAGGCGGTCGATCGCACCCAGTATGTCTGGCTTTCCAGCCTCAACCAGAACAACGCCATTCTTTCGATGAGCGGCACCGGCACCTCATTGAACGCAATTGCAGATTTCTACTCCAACCTGACAGCGACGGGATACTTCAAGAACATCGATGTTGCAAATGCAACCGACAATGCCGGCAATTTTACCTTCTCACTGAAATGCGAATTTTCACCGCCGCGCCCGGCGGCCGGCCAAGCAGCGGGAGGTAACTAATGGCTTTCGATTTTAAAGATATTACCAAGCTCAGGTGGTACTACCAGGCGTTGCTTGTGGCGGGTGTGTGCGGTGGCCTGCTGGCCCTCTTCTGGTATCAGTTTCTGACCCCGATCGATGCGGATATTCAAGCCAGAATGGCAACGATTGACGACCTGCAGAAGACGATCGCCAAGAGCCTACAGCAGCAGAAGCAACTCGCGCAGATCAAGAAGGACGCCATTGAGTTAGAGGCGAAGCTGGACATGCTGAAAACGGTCCTGCCGCTCGAAAGAGAGACGGACCTGCTCTTCCGCTCTGTGCAGCAACAGGCGACAACGTCGGCTTTGCGAATTATCCGCGTTGCGCCGCGCCCGACAATTGATCATGAAGTCTACACGGAATGGCCGATCGACATGGAAGTGGTCGGGACGTATCACAACGTCGGTTCGTTCCTCGACAAGATCCGGCAGTTGCCGCGTATCGTGAATATCACGAATTTGAATCTCGCTTCACGAGCGTCGGAAGGTGAGCAAGCGTTCACCTCGAGTGTCGGTGCGACTTATGTGGCGACAACGTTCGTGTACAAAGAGGAGGGAATCGCATCCACTGCGCCTCCGCCGAAACCTGTTAAGTGATGGTAAAGAACGTATTCATTTTTATTCTTGTTGCGTTTCTGGCTCTGGACTCGATGGCCTTCACCCAGGGTCAGGCACAGAAGCCTCCGGAAGAACCGCCGCCGGTTCTTTCTGTTCCCAAGGATTATCGCTATAACGGGCGCGGTCGACGCGATCCGTTCGTGAATCCCGTGCCCAGACGCGGACCCACGACCGCAGCAGGCACGCCGGCACCGCCTCCTCCCAATTGTCCGATGCCTGGATTGAAGGGTGTTCAAGTGGCGCAAGCTGCCGTTGCCGGCGTCGTGACATCAAGAGAGCCCTCGATGAACATCGCGGTCCTCGGAGCGCCGGGAGGTAAGACCTATTTTGCGCGAGTAGGCGACGCGCTCTGCGACGCAGTCGTAACTAGTATCAAACTGGACACCGTAACGTTTGCTGTGACCGGCCCCACGGGGAATGACCAGAAGGCCCCGCGTGAGATCGTGAGGAAGGTGCGACCAACGCCAGGAGATAACAAATGAGAGTTGATTCCGGAAAGTTCCTTTCGGTCGGGGTGCTTCTGCTGATCTCGACTCTGGCCGTCAGTGGAGCAGCTTCAAAAGAGGCCGCCATTGTGAAGGACGTTTCATTCAGCAATAGTGGCGAATCTCTTGAAGTTAAAATCAACGCGACCGATGAAGCAAAGTACACCTACTTCGAACTGCACAATCCGCATCGGCTTGTCGTGGACTTTCATGGAATCCAGAACACCATCAGTTTCAAAGAAAAGAAAATCGATGCCGCCGGTGTCGAACGTGTTCGTACAGCGATCTTCAGCGACAAAAACCGGACAGCGACGCGCATCGTGTTCGATCTTGCGAAAGATGCCGTGTATCGCCTCATCGATGATGGCGGTGGAAACGTTCGTCTCGTCTTTGGCCCGGAAGCGCACGCTCCGCTGAACCAGGTTGCAGGACCGCCGGTAGCTCGGGTTGATCCCCCGGTGACTCGCGAACCTGCTCAGCCACCACAAGTGGAGACGGCCGCCCTACCGTCACTGGTAACGGCGCCTGTGCCGGCTCTTCCACCGACGCCTGCACCTGCCCCCGCGCCACCCCCGGCTGTTCCTGCGGGAGCTGCTGTGCTGGCCAATTCGCCTGTGTTGGTCGCTGCCGAAGCCCCAGTGAATCAGCAGGTCGCGCCACGCGTGACCGTGGTACCTCCCACGCCGTCGCAGATACCGTCCACGACTCCTACGGCGACGCCACAGTACACGGGCGAAATCATCTCGCTCGATCTGAAGGACTATGACATCAAAGATTTTTTCAGATTGATTTCTGAAATCAGCGGTCTGAATGTGGTTCTTGATCCGAACGTCTCCGGCACCGTAACGCTGAAATTGACCGATGTACCGTGGGATCAGGCTCTCGACGTTGTGCTGAAAAACAGTCAGCTCGGCGGACAGCTTCAAGGCAACGTCTTGCGTATTGCGACCAATGCGACTCTGCAGACCGAACAAACCTCGCAAAAGGCGCTTCGCGACGCGCAGGAACAAGCCGCGCCAATCATCACTCGGACGTTCCTGCTGAATTACACGAAGGCGGACGCAGTGAGCGCCACTCTCAAAACCCTGCTGTCGCCGCGGGGAAACATCATTACTGACCCGCGCCGGAACGCGTTGATTGTCAGTGATATTCCCTCGCAGTTCACGAATCTCGAGTCGATGGTGAAGTTCTTGGACACGCCACAGCAGCAGGTGGAAATTGAAGCGCGGTTGCTCCAGGCGAACAAGTCTTTCTCGCGCGATTTGGGCAACCAGATTGGATTGCTGATCAACAATCGCAGCGGAAACATTCTTACGGGAGTGCCGGGAACGTCAAGTCCATTTCCTCGCAGCCCGGCCCCGCGTGTCGCCACTGGAGGTGGTCTGCCGCTTATATCCAACTTCGGCGCCGCTGCGACGGCCGGCCTGTCTTTTCTGATTCAGCCGGGCGGGGACATCCTTCTCGATGAAATCATCGGTGTTTCCGAAGCGCGAGGAACAGCGAAACTGATCTCGCGGCCGCGTGTGACGACGCAGAACAACGTCCCGGCGACAATCCAGCAAGGTACGCAGATTCCCGTTCAGACGAACGTGAACAACACAATCACCGTCCAGTTCACGAGCTTCACATTGAACCTGACCGTGACGCCCCAGATCACGGAGGCGGGAACGATCCTGCTGACTGCAAACATTACGAACAGCCAGCCGGATTTTGCGAAGGCAGTGAATGGCGTGCCGTCGGTATCGACTCAATCGGCGCAGACGCAAGTGCTCATACCTGACGGAGGCACGGCGGTAATCGGAGGAATTCTCATCGATATCGACCAGGTTAACGTAAGGCAGGTGCCGGGACTGGGCAACCTGCCGTTGATCGGAACGTTGTTCAAGGACACGAATACGATCAAATCGACGAGTGAACTTCTCTTCTTTATTACGCCGCGGATCAAGCAGTTGGACTCGATTTCGGTCCTGAAGCCGGGCGAAGAAACAACGCCGGCGCCGCCGCAGCAACGTTGAATTTTGGACAATTCACAACAGGCCAGGTTTCGGAAGACCCTGGAAAAGCTTAGAAAAAATGTCAGGGATATCCAGGCGGTGATCCTCGTCGGCCCTGACGGGGTCGTGGATCACATGGTGCAGGATTCGTCTCTCGACATTGAAACAATCGTCGGCGAATATACGACGCTGCTTCACATTGCCCGAAGCGCTTCACAGGATTCAGGATCCGGCAATCTTGTGGAGAATGTCGTCGTGTCGGAGCGATCCATCATGATCGCGCGCATCCTTTCCGAGGAACACTATTTGATTCTATTGTCAAGGTCACAGGATCAGATCGGCCGGGCCCGGTACGAACTCAAGCAGGCGGCCTGGCAAATTCAAAGGTCTTCCTGATCTGCTATACTGGTCCGATTGCCTGTATGAACCTCAAGGAACTGAAAGAAATCATCGATATTGTCATTGCCAGAGAGGCGATCGAAGAGCTGGAGTTGGAAAAATCCGGGGTTCGTCTACGGATAAAACGCTCATCTAATCATGCGGTTAGCCACGCACCGGCTCCGGCAGCAGTGGCGGCCATAGCGGGCACAGCCACTTCCACGCCGCCTCCGCCGGTACCTGCAGCCACGGAAGTCGAGGAAGAACTCTTCTACATCAAGTCTCCAATCGTGGGGACCTTTTATCAGGCACCTTCGCCGAATGTGGAGCCATTTGTCTCGGTCGGTGATTTCGTCGAAAAGGGCAGCGTGATCTGCATCATCGAGGCAATGAAGCTGATGAACGAAATTGAATCGGAAGTGGCCGGTGAGGTCGTCAGCATCCTCGTCGAGAACGGCCAGCCGGTCGAGTACGGCGAAAAGCTTTTCGCCATTCGTCCACGATGACCATGTTTAGAAAAATACTTGTCGCGAATCGTGGTGAGATTGCCCTCAGGATCATCCTTTCGTGCAAAGAACTCGGCATCAAAACAGTGGCGATCTTCTCGGAAGCAGATCGTCACGCGCTTCATGTGCGTTTCGCGGATGAGGCCATATGCATCGGCCCGCCGAAGAGCGCCGATAGTTATCTGAACATCCCGAGTGTGATCAGCGCCGCCGAACTTTCCAACGCGGATGCGATCCATCCCGGATATGGTTTTCTTTCCGAGAGCGCTTACTTCGCCGAAGTGTGTGAAGCGAGCCGAGTCAAATTCATCGGTCCGTCATCTGAGGCAATCCGCCTCATGGGCGATAAGGCGCGCGCCCGCAGCGAAATGAATCGTCTTGGATTGCCGGTGTTGCCCGGCAGCTCGGATGCGGTTCACACGGATAAGGAAGCTGTCGCGACGGCCGAAGCCATCGGTTATCCGGTGATCATCAAAGCGGTGGCGGGCGGTGGCGGCCGGGGAATGCGTGTTGTGCACAACCGCAGCGAACTGCTGGCAGCGCTAAAAACCGCGCAGGCGGAAGCGGCGAACGCGTTCGGCGTGCCGCATTGTTATATCGAAAAATTTATCGAGCGTGCGCGCCACATCGA
>Ga0070707_100000646_pt1 | contig 34825 bp, 35 predicted proteins | sample KBSK5502metaG_FD_65468 | JGI IMG/M metagenome (GOLD analysis project Ga0070707, IMG submission 65468) | Corn, switchgrass and miscanthus rhizosphere microbial communities from Kellogg Biological Station, Michigan, USA - KBS K5-50-2 metaG | ecosystem: Host-associated > Plants > Roots >... | reverse complement strand
CTGCCCTTCGAGCAGGGCCTCAACGAGTACGTCAACCTGGGCATCGAATTCCACTACTTCTTCGTGCGCAAGACGATGTTCGTCAAGTACGCGGAAGCCTTCGTCATCTTCCCGGGCGGCTTCGGCACGATGGATGAGCTGTTCGAGGCACTAACGCTGATTCAGACGGGGAAGATCGTGCATTTCCCGGTGATCATGTTCGGCTCCGCCTACTGGGCCGGACTGCGCCAGTGGATCCGCGAGCGGGTGCTGGCCGAGGGCAAGATCTCGCCCGAGGACCTGGACCTGATGGTCGTCACGGACGACATCGAGCACGCCGCCGACATCGTGCAGCAGTACTACCAGCGCAAGGTGCTGGAAGCCCAGCCCAGGGAGCGCGCACAGCCGAAGAAGAGCGACGCGCAGTGACGCCGTCGGTTGAGGTGACGTTTCTCCAGGACGGGGCGCAGCCGGCCGAACGGGTCGCGGGAGAACTGGCCGATTTCGTCGGCGCCGCACAGCGCAGTCTCGACATCGCCATCTACGACCTGAATCTGAAGGACGGGCCGGCTGACCAGCTGCGGGCCGCGATCAGGGCCGCCGCCGCCCGTGGTGTGGCCATCCGGCTGCTCTACAACGTCGATTTTCCCAACCCGATCCCGGTGCCGCCGCCGTCGCAGGCGGACACGGCGTTCATCGCCAGCCTGGGGGTGTCGACCAAACCGGTCTCCGGCGTTCCGGACCTGATGCACCACAAATACATCGTGCGGGACGCGGCGACCGATGCCGCAACCGTCTGGACCGGCTCGACGAATTGGACGAACGATTCTTGGACCCGAGAGGAGAACGTCATCATCAAGGTCCCGTCGACGGCGCTGGCCGCGGAGTACGCGAAGAACTTCGGCGAACTCTGGGAGAGCGGCCGAGTCGAGGGCAGCGGGAAGTACGACCTGGCGGGCGTCCCCATCGCCTACCAGGACAGCACTGCCAAGGCGCACGTGGTGTTCGCGCCGGGACGCGGACGTCAGATGGCTCATATGATCGCCGACCGGATTGGGCATGCCCGCCGCCGGATCCGGGTGTGTTCGCCGGTGATCACCGCAGGGGTGGTGCTGGGGACGCTCGGCGACCTGACCCACACCACCTATCCGGATTTCAAGGGGGTCTATGACCGAACGCAGATGGCTGAGGTGCTCGGCCAGTGGCGGGTCGACCCGCATGCCGGCTGGAAGGGGCCGGCCTTTCAGGCCGTGAGCGCGGCGCTGCCGTTCGCCTCCAAGGTCACCACGCCCTACACGCCGACCTCCGTCCACGACTTCATGCACGCCAAGGTCACCGTGGTCGACAACACCGTTTTTGCCGGCAGCTACAACCTGTCGCACGCCGGGGAGGACAATGCCGAGAACCTGCTGGCGCTGGACAGTGCGCCCCTGGCCGATCGGTTTGTCGCCTACATCGACGCGGTTTTTGCCCGCTACGCGGCGTCCCCCGTCCCTGCGCCAAAATAGGGACCATGGCGCCGCGTCATCGCGCAGCACTTTACGCCGGGTCGCTGCTGTTAACCGGCGCGCTCCTGCCGCCGGTCACCGCCGTGGCCGATCAGCGCCTCAGCCTCCGCATGCTGCTCGAGATGCTGCTGCTGGCCGTGGTCGTGCCACTCTTCGCCTACGGCACCGGCTCATTCGTGCGCAGCCCCCTGACTGGCGCCGTCTACCCCGTCATCGGGATCGCGACGCTCAACGCGGTGCTGTTTGGCTCGCAGCTTCCCGCGGTCGTGGACCTCGCGTCTCGCAACCTCTGGTTCCGGGAGGGCGCCCAAGCAGCCTTCATCGCGGGCGCTTTCTTGTTCTGGTGGCCGATCGTCCGTCCGGGCGGGTTGCCGGCGATCGCGAAGATTGGTTATTTGATGGTGGCGGGCGTGCCACCGACCATCCCCGGCATCACCCTCGCGCTCTCCCACCACCTCTTCTATCAGGCCTATCGCTCGATCGAGGACCAACAGGTCGCCGGACTGCTGCTGTTCGGAACGGCGAAGTTCGCGCTCGTCGCCGGGACCCTCGTGATCCTCTGGCGAATGCTCACGCCACAGCCCGAGCCGCCGGATGGTGACGACCGGCGTTGGCCGAGCGGCGATCTTCCGCCGGCCGCGCCAGCCTGGCTCGGGCGGCTCGACGAGGAGCTGCCGGCCGAGTCCGGCCGTCCGCGACTTCCGGTTCCCGTCGGGCGTTAACCGGGTTCTAGATCAGCGGCCAGGGATAGGCCCAGCGCGAGCTGGGTTCGGGGAATCGGCCGTCGTCGGCGAGGCGGCGCGCGCGCGCGGCCAGCGCGCGAATCTCCGCGTCCGAGATCAGGCGCTGCAGGCTGTTCACCCAACCGGCGCCGGCGACCAACTCGCCCGCCAACCGTTGGGCATCGCGCCGGAGATTTTCGGGCACTTGCTCGCCCGCGAATTCCCAGATCACGGTGCGCAGCTTCGGCAGCGCATGAAAGGTCAGCCCGTTGTCCACGCCCCAGATGTGGCCGTCGCGATCGAGCAGACAGTGGCCGCTCTTGCGATCCGCGTTATTGACGATCACGTCGAACGCCGCGATCGTCCGGAAGTCCGAGGCCCTGGCCGGCATCAGCGAGAAATAATGCTCACGGACGTCGGCGACGATGAATTGCTGCAGGGAGCCTGGTCCCAACGGACCATCGCTGCGGTAAACGGTGAGGGGAACGACCTGCCAACCGAGGGCGGCGCTGACCAGGTAGGCGGCGACTTCGCGCTGACCGAGCGTACCGTCCGGGAAATCGTCGAGCGGCGTCTCACCCTCGGCCGGTTTGTAGATACCGAGCGTCTGCGCCCCCTCCTCCGGGCCACGGACATGCGCCAGGTAGGTGTAGTTGGAACAGTCCGGCATCAGCCCGCGGGGCTTGATCCGCCCTTGACGCAGCAGGCGGTGCTGCGCCTCGGCATCCAGGAAGCGCGCGGCTTGCGCCATGCCTAGTGATGTCCGTTGAGCCGCGGGCACACGCCGCCATCATGATCGATGGGGCCGCCGCACATGGGGCAAGGCGGGCGGCCGGCGCTGATGAGGGCGGCCGCATGGGCGGCGAGCGCCTGCATCTGACCGACACTGGCCTGAAAATGTCCGGTAGCCGGCTGATCACCTTCGTCCACCAATTCCACCAGCGAGACTTCGAACGCCTTCTCATCCTGGCTGTAGGTCAGCGTCATGAAGCCGATTCGCCAGACCGGGGTAACCGGCTCCTCGAGAGCCATGTCGGGCAGCGGACCGGCCGGCGGCACCGGCACCTGGGAAAAGACCTCCTGCAGCCGCTCGGTCAGCGCTCGCAGCTGGTCCTTCTCGAGGGCGAGGCTTACCAGCTCGGCGGCGGTACGCAGCTGAAGGTAAAACTCCCGCTTGCCCGGCTCACCGATGGCCCCGGCGGTCACACGCGTGACCAGTTCGAAGTCAAAGCTTTCCGACGCCATCGCTTTATTCTCCCGCACCCCCTTTCGGTGCCGGAAGAAAGGATTAGAAAAGAATGCGGGCCGCTGGGGAAGCGGCCCGCTTAGAGGGGGAGGGAATTTATCTTTACCCAGTCTGCGGGCTGGTTAACTGTGCCGGGCATCAGGCGAAGACCTGAATGCACCGCGGCATCAACTGATTGCAAATCCCCTCGAAATCAGCCTCGAACCCATGCCTAGAATGAGGTGTGAGACTCTCGGTGGACCCTCGGTGGTGGCACCGAAACCTCACGACCTTTCAGAAGGTCGTGGTGGCCAACTGCGCGATCATCGCCGTCGGCGCCGTCAGTGGCCCGCTGATCACCCTGAATTTCTCCGGACGCACCCGGCTGCCCTTCTTGCTGGGTCTCCTCGCGATCGGGTTGGTCGCGATCCTGGTCGCTAATTTCCTGATTCTGCGGCTCGCCTTCAAGCCGATTCGGGAGCTGGAGTCCACCATGAGCGCCGTCCAGCCCGGGCTCGAGGAGCCGCGGCTCCTGGCAAACTTCTCCGACCCCGACCTGCGGCGGATCGCGACCGTCTTCAACTCCATGCTCGATCGGCTCGAGCACGAGCGGCATCTGAGCGCACAGCGCGTGCTGCAAGCGCAGGAGCGCGAGCGCCAGCGGGTCGCCCGCGAACTGCACGATCAAACCGGGCAGGCGCTCACCCACGAGATCATCAGCCTCGATCTGCTGCTGGAACGTACCGTGGACGCCAAGGCCCGCCAACAGCTGGAAGCGGTCAAGCGCACCCTCGAAGAAACGCTCGAAGAAGTGCACCGAATGTCCCAGGACCTTCGGCCGTCGGTGCTGGATGATCTCGGCCTCGTCCCGGCGCTCCGCACGCTGGCCAAGCAACCATCGGGCGCCCAGGTCTCGCTGCTGGTCGATGGGTTGCGCGATCGTCTTCCCTCGCCGATCGAGACGGCGCTCTACCGAATCGCACAGGAGGCGCTGACCAATGCCAACAAATACGCGAGGGCGTCGCACGTGAACATCGACCTGCGTTGCCTCAACGGCCATGTCCGGCTTCGCGTCCGCGACGACGGTGTCGGTTTCAACCCGGACAGCATCCCCGAACGGGAGGAGCCGGGGCGTGCCGGCCTGGGGATCTACGGGATGCGAGAGCGCGCCACCCTGCTGCGCGGAACGCTAGAAATCCATTCGGCGCCGCTCAAGGGTACCGAGGTCGTCGCGCAACTACCACTGGAGGACCGCCATGCAGGTTGAACGCCGCCCGATCCGGGTGATGCTGGTCGAAGACCATAACCTCGTCCGCGCCGGGATCCGCGCCGTGATCGACGGGCAGAGCGATATCCAGGTGATCGCCGAAGCCACCGAGGGCCGGGAGGCCATCCGTCTCGCGCGCGCCAACTGCCCCGACGTGGCGGTCGTCGACGTGGCGATGCCGGGCATGTCCGGGATCGAGGCGACCCGCGAGATTCGCCGCCTCTGCCCGCAGACGCAGGTCCTGGTCCTCACCGCGCACGACAACGAGGAGTATTTCTTTCAGACGCTCAAGGCAGGTGCGGTGGGCTACGTGCTCAAGAAAGCCGCTGCCTCCGACCTGATCGCCGCGATCGAGGCGGCCAGCAAGGGCGAGCCCTACCTCTATCCGTCGGTGGCGCGGCTGCTGGTCTCCGATTACCTGCAGCGAGCGCCCGAGAGGGACACCTTCGAGCCGCTGAGCGATCGCGAGCGCGAAGTCTTACGGCTGGTGGCGGAAGGCAAGACCAACCGGCAGATCGCCGACACCCTCTTCCTCAGCATCAAAACCGTCCAGACGCACCGTGACCACATCATGAAGAAGCTGCGCATGCACGATCGCACCGAGCTGGTGAAGTACGCCATCCGGAAGGGCTTGATCGAAGCCGATAGTTAACCGGCTCGGTCGCTGCGCGGCGCCTCGACATCGAGGTCACGGATGGCGGCGATCGCGCCGACGCGTCCACGCCGAGCGATCAGACTGTAGACCACCGGCACGACGACCAGGGTAAAGACGGTGGAGGTGATCAGGCCGCCTTCGACCACCACGGCCAGCGACTGAGAGATCAGTCCGCCGCCGCCGCTGGTGCTGATGCCGACCGCCACCGGGAGCAAGGCCACCACGGTGGCGACCGCCGTCATCAGGATCGGCCGCAGCCGGGTCGCCCCGGCGAGCAGCAGCGCCTCGCGCGTCGGCTGCGTCTCGCGGGCGCGCTCGGCGAAGTCGATCAACAGGATGGCGTTGCTCACCACGATGCCGAAGACCATCAGCACCCCGAGCAGGGCGGGCAAGCCGAGCGCGCTGCGCGTGACGAGAAGCGCGGCGATGCCCCCGATCAGGGCGAGCGGCATGCTCACCAGGATCACGAACGGCGTGATGACCGACCTGAAGAAGATCACCAGGATGATGAAGACGATGGCAATGGCGATGCCGATCGCCTCGAACATCGACTGGAACGACTGGTTGATCTCCTCGCTCGTCCCGCCGGTGTCGAGCTTGACCCCGGGCGGGAGCGGCACCGACTGAACCAGGGCGGTCGCTCGCTGTGAGATGCCGCTGGTGTCACTGCCATTGATGACGGCGCTGACCGCGACGAGCCGGGTTCCGTCACGCCGGTTGATGCTGTCGGGGGCCACCTGGTTTGTGATGGTGGCGACGTCCTTCAGCGCCGCCCCGGGTCCGACCGGCAGGCCGCCCAGCCGATCGACTGTCACCGAAGCCGGGTCGAGCACCAGACTCACCGGCGGCCCGCTGCCGCCCAGGTTGCCGAGCGGCATGGGGGAGAGGGCCTGGGCCACGATCTGCGCGACCAAACGCGGACTGAGGCCATGCGCCGACGCCTTCAGGGGGTCCACGTCGACCGAAAGCTGCGGCTTGGCCGTCGCCAGGTCGGACTGGACGTCGCTCAACTCCGAATCCCGCTGAAGCCTGGCCACGATCTGATCCGACGCCTGGCGGAGGGCCTGGTCATCCTGCCCGCTGGCGCGCGCTTCGAAGAGGTTGGAGCTCGGGCCGAAGGAGGCGACCTGCAGCTGCCCATTGCCCAAGCCATAGAGCTCGTTGAGCTTCTGCTGCAGCCGGCGGATCACTGCGGTAGCCTGGCGCTTGTCCCTCACCAACAGCAGCAGCCGCGCCTGGTTGGTCTCGAAGCCGGCGCTGAAGCCGCCGAAATCGCTGCTGGCGACCGTCACCTGGACCAGCTTGACGCCTGGATCGGCCGCTGCCACGATCTCGAAGCTCTTGAGCTCCTGGCTGGTCTCCTCGGTCGTCGTGCCCGGTGGCAGCGTCACCCCCCCGACGAGTTGCTCGCTGCTACCAAAATCGAAGAAGTTCTTCGCCACCAGGGGCGAAGCAATCACGCCGACGGCCAGGGCGAAGAGCAACCCAGCCGCGAGGACCACGACCGCCTTGGTCAACCGCGACGAGAGCGCCCACCCGAGGACGGGCTGGTAGACCTGGTGTGACCAGTCGCGCCGCCCCTCCGCCAGTGCGGCGCGCCGCTGCAAAAATAAGCTAACCAGTACCGGGATCAGCGTCAGCGCCACCAGCAGGGACGCCAGCAGCGAGATGGTGACCGTGATCGAGAATGGGAGGAAGAACTTGCTGATGATCCCGCCCACCAGCGCGATCGGCAGGAAGACGGCGACCGTGGTCAGGGTGCTCGAGATAACGGCTTTCGAAACTTCGCTGGCGCCGTTGAGGGCGGCCAGCCGAGGCGGTTCACCTTTTTGAAGATGCCGGTAGCTGTTCTCCAGCACCACGATGGCGTCGTCGATGATCCGGCCGACGGCGATCGTGAGGCCCGCCAGCGTCAACACGTTGAGCGAGAACCCGCCAACGGCGGTGCCCAGCAGGGCGACTAGCACGCTGGTGGGCAGGGACACGGCGGTGACCAGCGTCGCCCGGATGCTGCGCAAGAAGAGGAAGATCGCGAAAATCGCAAACAACGCCCCGAGCAGCCCTTCGAGCAGGAGATCGTTGAGGGACGCTCGGATCCCGGTTGCGCTGTCCTCGATCAACGACAGCCGGTCGTTCGGGTTGAGCTGCAGGCCGGCCACCCTTGAATGGATCTCGTTCGAAAGGCTGATGGCGTTGCCGTTCGGGTCGCGAATCACCTGGATGCTGAGGGAGGGCAGCCCATCCGTTCGCGCGATGCCGTTCACCGGCGCCGGAGCCTCTTGCACGGAGGCGACATCCCCCAATGTCACGATCGACGGCGGCGCGGCCCTGGAGAGCGGCGCAGCGCTGCCGACGGGCACCGCGCGAAGATCGGCCACGGTGTGCAGCGCGCTCAGCACCTCGACTGGCACCACGCGGCTCCCGTTGAGCGATTCGCCCGCCGGAAGATCGACCTGGACGGCCTGCAGGGCCTGAGCCACCTGGAAGGGCGCCAGCCCGCGAGCCGCGAGCCTCGCTGGATCCAGCGTGATGGCGATGGCATTCTGCTCGCCACCCACGACCTTGACCTCTGCGGCGCCCGGAGCCCCCCGCAGCGCCGGTGCGATCACAGTTCGCGCTTCCAGCGTGGCACGGCTCAGGTTGCCGTCGGCCGCCCCGAGCGAATAGATGATGCTGGGGGCGGCGCTGAAAGAGAAGGTTTGCACCAGTGGTTTGCCGGCGCCGGCCGCCAGCTGCACCTGGTTAAGACGCTGATTGACGGCATCGAGGTCGTCCTTGGTGTTCGAATCCACGGTGAACTGCACCTGGACCTCGGAGAAGCTCTGGCTTGACGATGCGAAGACGTGCAGCGCGTGCGGCAACCCGTTCAGCGCGTTTGATAGTGGAATGCTGATGTCTCGGTCGACCACGGCGGGGTTGGCGCCCGGGTCGCTGGTCACGATGAAGACGCTAGGAAAGTCGACGGGGGGAAGCAGTTCCTGGTTCAGCCGGAAAATGCTGATGATCCCGGCTCCCATGAAGAGGATGCCGAAGAGGATGACCACCGGCCGGTTACCCAGACACCAGGCGATGATGCGCCTCAAATCCGTCCTCCTCTTCTGAACTCCGGCGCGGGCACCAAGTCTAAATCAGGCGCCGGGCCGCGGCACGCATCCGCAGCACGCGGCTGCCGGAGAGAGCGCTAGCCGCCGACGGGTCCTGTGTCGATGCCGGGTTCCGTCATGCGCGAGGGATCCAGCAAGCGATCCAGCTCCTGCGGCGAGAGCTTTGTCCGCTCGCGGGCGACCTCTCGGATGGTCTTGCCAGTGGTCAGCGCTTCCTTGGCGATTTTGGCCGCCGCGTCGTAGCCGATCGCCGGAGCGAGCGCCGTGGCCAGCATCAGGCCTTGTTCGACCATCTGCGGACCGCGCTCGGTCGCCTTGATCCCCACGATGCATTGGCGGGCCAGGTTCTGCGCCGAGCCGGAGAGCAGGGCGATCGACTCGAGCAGGCAGAAGGCAGCCACCGGCATCATCAGGTTGAGCTCGAAGATGCTTCCTGACTGCGCCGCAATCGCAATCGTCTGATCGTTACCCAACACCTTTGCCACCACCATGGTCATCGACTCGATGATCACCGGGTTGACTTTCCCGGGCATGATCGAGCTTCCTGGCTGCACCTCAGGCAGTGTGATCTCGCCCAGCCCGGCCCGTGGGCCGGAGGCGAACCAGCGCAGATCGTTGCCGATCTTCCAGAGGCTCACGGCGACGGTGCGCAGGGCGCCCGCGGTCGACAGTACGGCGTCCAGCGTGGCCTGGGCCTGAAAATGATTGTCGGTTTCGTGTACCAGCACGCCCGCACGGCGGGTCACGTGCGATGACACCCGTTTGGCGAACTCCGGATGGGTGTTGATGCCGGTGCCGACCGCGGTGCCCCCGAGGGGCAGCTCGGCCAACTCCTCTGCGGCCCGCCGGACTCGATCGACCGATCGCTCGACCTGGCCGGCGTAGCCGAGGAACTCCTGCCCGAGGCGGATGGGGGTCGCGTCCTGGAGGTGCGTCCGTCCGGTTTTGACGACCGGCATGAACTCTTTGGCCTTCTTGTCGATCGCATCCTTCAAGTAGGTGAGCGCCGGCACAAGTTCTTCGTGGATTGCGACCAGCGCCGCCAGCTGCATCGCTGAGGGGATGACGTCGTTACTCGACTGACCTTTGTTGACGTGATCGTTGGGATGGACGGGCTGGTGGGAGCCGAGCGGATGACCGAGGATCTCGTTCGCGCGGTTGGCGATCACCTCGTTGGCGTTGGTGTTGGTCGACGTCCCGGAGCCGGTCTGGAAGACGTCGACGACGAAGTCCTTGTCGAACTTGCCTTCCTCGACTTCCTCGGCAGCCTGTTGAATCGGGTTGGCAAGGCGGGTTTCGAGCAGCCCCAGCTCAGCGTTGACCAGCGCCGCGGCGCCCTTGATCTGGGCCAGCGCCCGGATGAAGCGGCGGGGGAGCCGGAGGTTGCTGATCGAGAAGTTCTGTCGGGCGCGCTCGGTGCTCGCCCCGTAATAGGCTGACTCGGGTACGCGGACTTCGCCCATGGAGTCTCGCTCGACTCGCGCGCCTGCCTCCTCCGCCATGCCGGGTCATCGTAGCAAGGGCTTGCGGGTGGGGAACGGTCAGAAGTTAGGCGGCTTTCTTCTCGTCGACCAGCCTTGTGCCAAGCGCGCCATGCAGCAAGCCGAGGACCTGCCCGTAATCGTTCTCTCTTTTAGCCCAGGCGAACTTCCGGGTGGTGCCGTCGACCAGCGAGAGCGTCAGCTTGCCGTTCAGCAATCCAGAGCCAAGACGCGCATCGACAATGTCACGCACCACGATCTGGACACTCTTCGGATCGAGCGCCAGGAGTTGCTCGGCGGATTGCTGTCGCCGACGCTGCGCGGCCGCCTCACGCGACTTGCGGCCGAGGGCGTAGATCATCATCCCGATCAGGCCGAAATGCCGGCTGAGGGTTCGGCCAACCATATCGCCCGAGCTGACGACAACCAGGCGGTCCGCGAAGACGAGCATCTCCTGGTAGTCCAAGGCGGTTTGAATCCCCTTGATAACGCCCAGGGCGGGGGTTGCGGCCATCGTCACCGGGGATAACGGTTCGTGGCTCACGGTCTTGCGACCATCCACCGTTGAGGTTCGCGGGACTCTCCCCGCCGTGTAATCGGGGGTTCGCGGAGTTCTCCCCGCGTGTAATCTGTAGCGGTGCCGGCGCGCATCGTCTCCATCCAGCTCTGTCCTGGTCACCGGGAAGCGATGCAGCCGGTGACAAGCGCGAACCTGGTCGCCGACCTCGGGATCGAGGGCGACAAGCACGCCGCCGCCGCGTCCAGGCGGCAGGTCCTGCTGGCCGACAAGGAGGCGATCGATGCCGTCGGAGTCCTCCCTGGCACGATCAAGGAGAACGTCACCGTGGAAGGCGTGGATGTGATGCAACTCCCGGCCGGCAGCCGGGTCCGCCTCGGCCGGAGCGCCGTGCTGGAGATCACCGCGGTCTGCGAGCCATGCTTCCGGATGGACGAGATCCGCATGGGCCTGAAGGAGGAGCTCGTCGGCCGGCGGGGCATGGTCTCGCGTGTGGTCCAGGGTGGAAGGATCAGCGTCGGTGACTCGATCACCATCGAACGGTCAGAGTCGCTCGCCTCATAGCTTGATCCGCGCCATCGACCTGCACGTCCATCTGCCACTGAAGGAATGGCTGGATGGCAGCATGGGACCTTACCGCGAGGTGGCGGCTCGCTACTTTCGTAGCGAGGTGCACGAGCGCAGCGTTGACGAGTTCGCCGTCGAGTTTGCGCAGGAACAGATTTTTGGCATCCTGCTCGCCTGGGACGCGGAGACGGCGACCCACCGGCCGCCCCTCTCCAATGACGTCGTGGCGGCGATCGTCAAACGTCACCCGAAGCGCTTCGCGTTCTTCGCCTCGGTCGATCCCTGGAAGCCAGAGGCGGTCCAGGAGCTGGAGCGGGCCGTCGCCGAGCTCGGGGCGAAAGGCGCGAAGTTCCATCCCTCCATGCAGGATTTCTACCCGAGTGACGAGCGACACTTCAAGCTCTGGGAGAAGGCGTCGGAGCTGAAGATTCCGTGCCTCTTCCACACCGGAACCAGTGGCATCGGCGCCGGCCAGCCGGGTGGCCAGGGGATCAAGCTCGATCCGGCCCGTCCCATTCACCTGGACGTCGTGGCGGCGCGCTTCCCGGATCTGCCGATCATCGCCGCGCACTTTGGCTGGCCCTGGCACCTGGAGCTGATCGCCATGGCGCTGCACAAGACGAACCTCTTCATCGAGTTGTCGGGCTGGTCGCCACGTTACTACCCGGAGGAGCTCGTTCGCGAGATCGGTGGCCGGCTCCAGGATCGCACGCTGTTCGGCAGCGACTACCCGTTCATCAAGCCGGCCCGCGTGCTGGAGGAGCTCGACGCGCTTTCACTCAAGCCCGAGGCGAAGGTGAAGATTCTCCGCGAGAACGCCGCGCGCTTGCTCAAGCTCGAGCTGGCCTGACCTTCGCCTGGCCTTCCCAGCAAACCACGCCGTCCGGCCCGACCAAGGCTCCGTGCGGCGTTCCAGCGGGAAGGTCCATCCGGTCCCCGGCTCGCATCACGATTGGCGGTTTGCCCACGGGTGTGAACGTGATCGATCCTTCAGCGACGTAAAGGATCTTCCGGTAGGGATGGTCGTGGACGGCATACACGACGCCGGGCCCGTTGCCCCACCGGTAACAGAGCTCCGCCTCCGCCCGTAGCTTCGCTTCCACGCCGTTGTCCATCGCTTCATAATGCACGTCGATGCCACGCGGCTACGCGCGTTACGTGCTCGCCGTCATGGTCGGCATCAACTTCCTCAATTACCTCGACCGCTACATCCTGCCGGCGGTCGCCACCAGGATCCAGACCGAGTTCCACCTGACGGACAGCCAGGTCGGCCTGCTGGGCAGTGCCTTCCTCCTCGTCTATGCCGTGGCGACCATCCCGTTTGGTATCTGGGCCGATCGCGGCGTCCGTAAGACAGTCATCGGGATCGGCGTCACGATCTGGAGCCTGGCTACTCTCTTCACGGGACTCGCCCGTAACTACCTCCAGCTGTTCCTCGCGCGAGCGGTTCTCGGCATCGGCGAGGCGAGTTACTATCCCGCCGGTACGGCGCTGCTGGGGGATTACTTCAGGAAGGAAGGCCGGGGACGCGCCATGTCGATCTGGGCCGCGGGCACCGCGGTCGGGATCGCCATCGGTTTTGCCGGCGGTGGGATCGTGGCCAGCACACTGGGCTGGCGCGCCGCGTTCTACATGACCGCCGTCCCGGGGCTAGTCTTCGCGATCCTTGCTTTCCGGCTGCGCGAGCCGTTGCGCGGCGCCGCAGAGGCGCGAGGTCCACAGATCGGCAGGGCCGCGTCGATCACATGGATGACGTTCGTCCAGCTCCTCGAGATTCCGACCCTACGGGCCACCATCGCGGCGGAAACCGCCCTCTTCTTCGTCCTCGGCGGCGCCGCCTTCTGGCTGCCGACGTACTTGCAGCGGCATTTCGGCCTGGGAACAGGAAGCGCCGGAACGCTCGCCGGCGGCGTGCTCGTCGTCGGGCTTCTGGCCGGGTCGCTCCTGGGCGGGACGATTGCTGACCGGCTCACGATCCGCCGGCGCACCGCCAGTAACCTGCCTGTCGGGATCGCCGGCTTCATCCTGGGCGCGGTCTTCGTCGCCCTGGCGCTATTGATGCCCAGCCTGGTTCTCTTCGTGCCCATGTTCCTGCTGGGCGCGGCCTGTCTCTATCTCTACAACGGCCCCTACACGGCGATCAAGCAAAACGTCGTCCTGCCCACGGTTCGCGCCACCGCGGTCACCGTCGCCCTCCTGATCGAACACCTTCTCGGAGACTCCTATGCGCCCTTTGCGATCGGCAAGCTGTCCGACGCGTTGCACAACCTTCAGCTCGCCCTCCTGATCCTGCTGCCACCGCTGCTCGTCCTCGCGGCTGTCTTCGCCGCGCTGGGCCTCCGCCACGAGGAACGGGACGGCCACGGTATGGAGACGCGGTGGGCCGCCGGCGCGTCTCAGATGTCCTGAAACAGGTCGATTTCCAGGAAGCGGACCCCGAGCTCGGCAGCCACATGGCGAAGCTCGAGCCCCTGGCCGGTCGACCTCGGCTGCAGCCAACGATAATGACCGGGTGCCACGTCCACGACCGCCGGCCCGCGGCCGAAGAGAGGTATCCGCGGGCGGGGTCGTCTTCCGGCGGACGCCCGGCGGCCCGGAATTCGCGCTGATCAAAGCGAACGGCCGATGGGGGTTTCCTAAGGGCAACATCGAGAAGGACGAAACGCCCGAGGTAACCGCGCTCCGCGAGATCGCGGAGGAGACCGGCCTGCCCATCGAGCGGCTGGGGATCGTGAGCTCGTTGCCTCCGGTCCGGTATGCATTCCGATGGGAAGGGGTCCCGGTCTTCAAAACGGTGCACAACTATCTGGTGGAGCTCACTGGCCAGGCCGCCTTCAACCCACAGCTCTCCGAAATCGAGGAGGCGCGGTGGTTCACGCCCGCCGGCGCGCGGCGCGCGATCCGCTTCAAGAATTCGCTCGAAACGCTCGACGCCGCCATCGCCGGCGTCGACGCCTTGCCGGTGGCCTCTTGAACGTCCTCCTCTTCCTTCACAACGGCTTGTTCCGCGCCGGGCTGCTGGTCACCGTGATCGTTGGCATCTGGGGACTGGTAATGTACTTCCGCAAAATGCCATCCAGCGGCGGCTTCCGCTCCACGCTGGTGCTGACCGAAGGCCTGTTCATCGTGCAGGGACTGGTTGGGACGCTGATCTTTGCGGGGGGCCGACGTCCGCACGACAACCTCCATTGGCTCTACGGGATCCTGCTGGTGATCGTCCTGCCGATCGCGGCCACTTACACCTCGGGGCGCGATGCCCGTCGGGAATCGCTGGTCTACGGGATCGCCGGACTCTTCATGGCGGGGCTGACGATCCGCGCGCTGACGACCGGCGCCTGAAAACGAGAGGAGGGGCCCTTTCGGACCCCTCGCGTTACCGCTGTGTTAGCGGCTCTTACGGGTCGACTTCTTGGCCTTTTTCGTGGCCTTCTTCCTGGTCGCCATGCGTCACCTCCTTATCGCGTGAGCGGCGAACCGCGGCGCACCACACCGTGCGCTTACCGAGATAACGTTGAGTCCAAAACGATCTTGCAGATTGGCGAGCCGCACGCCTCAGAAGAGACGCAGCTGGTCGACGGCTGCCAGTGGTTTCGCGCGCAAGCCACGACGTCGGAGGTGCATGGCGAGCTCCTCATCAAAGCCGAGCACCGTGTAGGTCATCCTGGCGTTGACCTGCTCCGCGTAACAACAGAGTTCTTCGAAGTCGGCGTGGTCGGAAAGCGGGAAGACCGCGTCGACCTCGAGCCGATCCTTGAGGCTGCGGTCCATCGCCCAACCCGTCAGTGCCGCCGTTTTGAATTCACCAAGCTGGTCCGCGAGCCCGTGGCGACGTGCTGATGGTGGCGTGATCACGACCGTCGGCTGCCCGACGGTCGCGCCCAGCCGCTGGTAGGGCGGAAAGTCGCAGCCAAGCTCTCGATACACCTCCGTCACGCCGAATAACGACGGATGGAGGGCGATCAGCAGCCCTTCGGCCGCCAGCGCCGACAGGATCTCCTGCCCTTTGCCCAGCGAATAGCCGAGGAGCACCGGAGTCGCTCCGCCATCGAGCACGCCCCTGCACCAGGAGATCATGGCCGCGATTACCTCACCGGCGTCGGGAAAGCGATAGTGCGGCTTGCCAAAGGTGCTCTCGAGGACGAGCACCTCGGCTGGCACCGGCTCGGCGGGCGCGCTGGTAAACCCGCGCCGCGTCTTCAGATCGCCCGTATAGAGGATGCGTCCGAAGTCGGTCTCGACCAGTGTCTGCGCCGACCCCAGGACGTGCCCGGCGGGGTAGAGGGTCACCTCGCACCGGTCCAGCGCGATCGGATCACCGTAGGGAACGGCCTCGACGCTGCCAACCGCGGGCCGGCGGTGGGTAACGAGCCGGCGCGTTGCCGGCGTCGCATACGCCAGTGCATGGGCGGCGACATGGTCGCTGTGAGCGTGGCTGATGACGGCTCGCGGTCGGGGCTGCCGGGGATCGAGCCACAGCCGCTGTTCGGGGAGGTAGACGCCGCTGTCCCAGAGGATCGGATAGGCGATCAACGGTGGGATTTACTCGGTCGCGGCGGCGCTGCGTTCAAAAAGCTCGTCGCGAAGGGCGCAGTAGGTGCAGAAGCGCCGGCCCGGCGGCCCGGCGAAGACGCTCGTCCGGCCGCAGGTGGGGCAGGTCTCCTTTGCCTCGCCCTCAGATGTCGCAGGGGCGATGTCGAGCAGTGCCGGCTCCTCGACCGCTTGATCGACTATCTCCTCCTGGTCCGCAACCTCGGTAGGAGCATCGCTGTCGGTGGGCGGTGGAATCGCCAGCGGTGGTGCATCCGCCGCTGGTGGCACCACGGTGGGGGCAGCTTCAGCCTCCACCCGTTGCCGGAACAGCCGGGTCAGCCAGCCGAGCACTCGGCGCTACGGTAGAACACTCGCGCCGCGCTGTCAAATACCTGGCTAAACGGCCAGATCCAGCTGCACCGGTTCTGGCGGCGGTTCGATACGCCAGGAGCGTCGATCCGCGACACCGTGGCGACGCTTGAACTCCGCCACCGCGGCGGTCACTGGCGCTTTCACCGCATTCGGCGCATAGGCGCCGGGGAACAGTTCCCGGTAGCGGGGGAGGAGCCGTGGGTACTCGCGGCCGAGGAACTCCATGAAGTTCTTTCGTCCCGGGCTTCAAGTAGACGATGTTGGCCCAGACGAAGCAGGCGCCGGCTTCGGCCGCGGCGGTCACCGTCGCCTCGAGCTGACGCGGTGAATCGGAAAGCCCGGGAAGCACCGGCGCCATACCCACCCCGGCCTCGATCCCGGCGTCGACCAGCGCTTTGAGGACTTTCAGCCGTTTGACGGGCGGCGGCGTGCCGGGCTCGGTCTTTGCCCACACGGTCTCATCGATGGTGGGGACGCTGAAGCAGACGGTGGTCTTGGCCCGGCGGGAGAGCTCGACCAGGATGTCGATGTCACGGAGCACCATCGTCCCCTTGGTGATCAAGCCTATCGGCGTCCTGAAATCGCGGAACGCTTCGAGGCAGCGGCGAGTCAACTTGTAGGTTCCCTCGATCGGTTGGTAGGGATCGGTGGCCGTGCCGAAGGCCACCGTCTGGCGCTTCCAGTTCCGGCTCGACAGCTCGCGCCGAAGCAGCTCCGGCAGGTTGACCTTGACGCCGACCCGAGCCGAAAACCCGGCGCCCGGGTCCCGGTCGGCGAGCTTGGCGTGGGCGCGAGCGAAGCAGTACACACAGCTGTGGAAGCAGCCCTGGTAAGGATTGAGCGACCAGTTGAAGCCCATGTGCTGAACCCGGTTCAAGGCCGACTTGGCCACGATCTCGAAGTAGTCGGTGCGGGGCATCGGGTTTTCAATCATAGGACAAACATATGTTCGGGTGGGGCGAATTTCTCCATAATGGATGGAGCCACCTATGAACGTGCTCGTCTGCGTCAAGCAGATCCCCGACCCCAACGCGCCCGGCAAGCTCGACCCTCAGACCAGGCGCCTGGTCCGCGACGGGGTCGACCTGGTTCTCGATCCTGGTGACGAACACGCGGTCGAGGCCGGGCTGCAGCTGGTCGAGAAGGATGGGGGCGAGGCGACGATCATCTCCATGGGTCCACCCAGGGCTCTGGAGGCGATCCGGCGGGCACTCGCGATGGGCGCCCACCGCGGCATCCTGATCACGGACCCCGGGCTCGAGAATTCCGACGCCCTGAGCACTGCGCGGGCGATCGCCGCAGCCATCGAGGGGCAGGACTACGACCTGATCATCTGCGGCACCGAGAGCACCGACGGCTCCTCAGGAGCGGTCCCCGCTCAGCTTGCTGAACTCCTGGGCCTGCCGTTGCTCAGTTTCGCCAAGAAGCTGGAGGTGTCTGATGGCAAGGCCGTCATCGACCGACAAACCGATGATGGCTACGACGTCGTCGAGGCCCCGCTGCCGGTCGTGGTGACAGTGACCGGCGGCATCAATGAAGCCCGCTATCCGGCGCTGCGCGGCATCATGCAGGCGAAGAACAAGGAAGTGAAACAGGTGGGACTCGGTGACCTCGGGCTCGACGGCAAGGCGGGAAAGGCCGCGCTGACCCAGGAAGTCGTCGATCTAACACCCGCCGAGGCCCGCAAAGCCGGCGAGGTCGTCGAGGACAAGGGTGAGGGCGCCAAACGCGTCGCCGACTTCCTGCAAGAGCTGAAGGTCATCTGATGGCGGGCGTCTGGGTCTTTGCCGAAACCGTCGACGGGTCGCCCAAGCCGGTGGTGCTCGAGCTACTGACCAAAGCCCGCTCCCTTGGAGAAACCACCGCGATTGCGCTCGGTCCGGGGGCGTCGAAGTCCGTGGAAACACTTGGCAAGTACGGTGCGAAGAGGGTCTACGTCCACGAAGATCCCGCGTTCAGGGACACCCTCGCCACGCCGGCCGTCGACCTCCTTGCCCGGTTGATCGAGAAGGACCAGCCCGATCTCGTCATCTTTGGCATGACCTATGACGGTCGCGATGTGGCCTCGCGGTTGAGCGCCCGGCTCTCGACGGCGCTGATCGCAAACGCGACCGACGTCGTGAGCAAGAACGGCGGCTGGGCGATCGTCTCGCCGGTGTTCGGCGGCACTCTGCTGGTGACGACTGTCCCCCGGGCAAAGCCGCCGACCCTGGTCCTGATCCGGCCCAAAGCGGTTGCCGCAGCGCCGGCGGCATCCGCCGGCGCGCCACAGGTGCAGATGCTCACCGAGCCGGTCGAAAGCGCGAAGCCGGTGGCGCGCGTGCTGCGCCGCGAAAAGGAAAAGGCCAGCGGGCCCAAGCTCGAGGATGCGGCGGTCATCGTCAGCGGCGGGCGCGGGCTGGGCGCGCCGGAGAATTTCAAGATGCTCGATGAGCTCGCTGCCGAGCTGGGCGCCGCGGTCGGTGCCAGCCGCGCGGTTGTCGATGCCGGCTGGAAACCCTACTCCTTCCAGATCGGCCAGACCGGCAAGACGGTCAAGCCGGCGGTTTACATCGCCCTGGGCATCTCGGGTGCGATGCAGCATACCGTCGGGATGAAGGGTGCCAAGGCGATCATCGCCATCAACAAGGATCCGCAGGCGCCGATCTTCAAATTGGCCGACCTCGGCGTGGTCGGAGACGTCCACAAGATCGTGCCGCAGCTCATTCAGGAAGTCCGCTCGCGGAAGGGCAAGTGAGCGCTGCCTCTCCGACCCCGTCCCCGAAGCAGCAGGCGCTCAGTCTGCTGGCGGTGCAGCCGCACCCGGACGACGAATCAATCACCATGGGTGGGACGCTGGCGCGTTACAGCGCGGAGGGCGTGCGAACCACGCTGGTGACGGCGACCCGCGGCGAGGTGGGAGAGATCCTGGACAAGGAGCTGGATCCCAAGGAAGCGGCGCCCCGACTGGCGACCATCCGGGAGGCGGAGTTGCGCAACGCGGTCAAGATTCTCGGCGTCACCGAGCTGGTTTTCCTCGGCTACGAGGATTCGGGCATGGCCGGCCTGCCCCGCAACCGAGAGCGCGGCACGTTCTGGCAGGCCGACGAGGAAGAGGCGATCGGCCGGCTCATCCAGGTGGTGCGGCGGGTTCGCCCGCAGGTCATGGTGACGCAGAACGAGTTCGGCGGCTACGCCCACCCCGACCACATCAAAACGCACCGAGTGGCGATCGGCGCCTTCTACAACGCCGGGGACGTTGAGCGGTTTCCCGGCGGCGAGCCGTTCCGTCCCAGCAAGCTCTACTACTCGGCCTTTCCGAAATCCCTGTTGAAGCAAATGGCCGACGCGATGAAGCGGGCCGGCGTGGAAAACCGATTTTCCAGTGACGGTGAGCCGCCGCCGTTCGCCGTTTCCGACGACCGGGTGACGACCTGGCTCGACATCAGCCCGTTCCTGGATAAGAAGCTGGCGGCGATGCGCGCCCATCGGACCCAGATCCCGGAGGACAGCTGGTTCCTGAAGCTCAACCAGGCGCTCGGCCCGACGGCCTGGTCGCTGGAGACCTTCGAGCGGGTGCGCAGCTCCGTCGACGCACCCATCCCGGAGGACGACCTCTTCGCCGGACTCCGATGACGACGGCCACCGATACGGCGGTAGCCCAGGCCGCCGCGCTGCTGCTGCGGGCACGTTCTGGCATCGCCTTCACCGGGGCCGGTATCTCGGTGGAAAGCGGGATCCCGCACTTTCGCGGCGAAGGCGGGCTCTGGACCAAGTTCGACCCCTACAAGGTGGCCCACATCGACACCTTCCGCAAGGACCCGGCTCAGTACTGGACCTACAGCCTCAACCACCGCCGCACCGATGCCGAGCCGAACCCGGCGCACCGCGCACTCGTCGACCTCGAACGGCGTGGACAGCTGCGGGCAGTGATCACACAGAACACCGACGGTCTCCATCAGAAGGCCGGGAGCGGCCACGTGGTCGAGTTGCACGGCTCCTCACACGAAGTCGTGTGCCTCGACTGCGATGCGCGCTTCCCACGTGAGCAGGTGGACCAGATGAACCGCGAGCACTGCCCGCCGAGCTGCCCGGCATGCGGCGGCCGCTTTCTGAAGCCGACGGTCGTCCTCTTCGGCGAGGCCTTACCGGTTCGGGCGCTGCGAGACGCGCAGACGCTCGCGATGGCCGCCGACGTCGTCCTGATCGTGGGCAGCTCGCTGCAGGTCTATCCCGCGGCTGGAATCCCGCGCCTGGCTCGCGAGCATGGCGCCGAGCTGTGCATCATCAACGCCGAGCCCACCGCGTTCGACCACCTGGCTGCGGTCGCCATCCACGGCAAGGCGGGTGAGATCCTCCCGCAAGTCGTTCGCCGGATCACCCGGTCCTAAGGCGGTTCCGCGACCGGGAAGGTCTGGCCGCAGCTTGGGCAAACGATCAGAGTCTGATCCTTCGGTGCGCTGAAGAGTGCTTCGCAGCTCGGGCAGGCATATTCGCGAGGTGGATTCTGTAGCGCGCGATCGGCGGCCATCGCGCCGGGGACTTCGCCCAGGTCGACGGCTGGGCTGCCGCACTCGGTGCAGCGGTACAGGGGCGCGTCGACCACCTTGTAGTCGAGGTAGCGTCCCTGGCTGTCGACGAAGACGGACGCATTCCAGAGCTCGAACCGGTTCGTGCTGCACCGGTTCGGACACGCCAGGAACATTTGGTTAATTGACCCGCTGCAGTCTCTTGAGCCGGTCCGCCGCCTTGCGCAGCGTCTCCATCTTCTTGGGAAAGGAGAACCGGATCTGGCGCCGTCCGCGGGCCGGGTCCAGGTAGAAGCTGCTTCCGGGGACGGTCGCGAGCCCGATCTCCCGCACCATCCGGTGAGCGAGGGCGATGTCCTCCTCACCGAAAGCGCTGACGTCGGTCATCACGTAGTAGGCGCCGTCGGGTGGATAGGCCTTGAACCCCGCTCCGTCAAGGATCTCGAGCACGAAATCTCGCCGCTCGCGATAAGCATTGAGCAGATCGACGTAGTACTGGTCGGGAAACCGCAGGGCGGTTGCGGCCGCCACCTGCAGCGGATGCGGGGCGCCGACGGTGACGAAGTCGTGCACCTTTCGGATCGCGTTGGTCATGTCGGCAGGCGCGATTGCGTACGCCAGCCGCCAACCGGTGACGCTGTACGTCTTCGACAGACCGTTGATCGTCACAGTTCGCTCACGCATGCCGTCCAGGGTCGCGATGCTGATGTGCTCGCCTCGGTAGACGAGGTGTTCATAGATTTCGTCGGTGATCGCGATCGCGTCGAACTCCCGGCAGAGGCCGGCGATGAACGCCAGCTCGTCAGCGCTGTAGACCTTGCCGGTCGGGTTGTGCGGGGTGTTGATGATGATGGCGCGAGTCCTTGGATTGAAGGCCCTGCGCAGCTGATCCCGGTCGAAATGCCAGTCGGGAGGAACCAGCGGCACCACCACCGGGGTTGCGCCCGAGAGGATGCAATCGGGGCCGTAGTTCTCGTAGAACGGCTCGAAGATGATGACCTCGTCGCCCGGATCGACCAGCGCCAGGATGCTCGACAGCATCGCCTCGGTCACGCCGCAACACACCGTGATCTCGGTTTCAGGATCTACCGTCATCTGCCGGAAGTGCCGGGTCTTGGCGGCGATCGCGTCGCGCATCACCTTGGCGCCCCAGGTGGTCGCGTACTGGTTGAAATCGTTGCGGATGGCGTCGACGGCCGCCTCCTTCAGCTCGATCGGGGCGGCGAAGTCGGGGAATCCCTGGGCCAGGTTGAGGCACGCCTCGCCGTGCTCCGCCAGGCAGAGTCGGGTCATCTCTCGGATGACGGACTCAGTGAACAGGGTCGACTTGCGGGAGATCATCGCGCGCGGCACGACACTAGAATGCCAGAAGTGTCGCGCCAAACCGCCCAGGACAACGGCGTCGCTGCGTTTCGCAAACAGTTCCCCATCTTCGAGCAGAAGGTGTACCTGAGCAGCTGCTCGCAGGGAGCGCTCTCGACGCCGGTGGAGGCGAGCCTGCGGGAGTTCGTCGAGTCCTGGCACACCTATGGCAACCCGTGGGAGACCTGGGTGGCGCGGATGGAGGAGTTGCGGGTGGAATTTGCCCTGCTGATCAACGCCGAGCCGGATGAGGTCGCCGTCACGTTCTCGGTATCGACGGCGCTCAATTCCCTGGCCAGCGCCCTGGACTACAGCGAGCGCTCCCGCGTCGTCACCAGCGATTTCGACTTTCCGACCGTCGGGCATATCTGGCTGGCGCAACAGCGCCGTGGCGCGCGCGTCACCTTTGCCCGGGCGAACGGCGATCGGTTACCGCTCAGTTCGTTCGAGGAGGCGGTGGACCAGCAAACCGCGCTGGTGTCGACGACGCACGTCTGTTACAAGAACGGCTTCAAGAACAATGTCAGCGCCCTGGCTGAGCTCGCCCATGAACGGGGCGCCTTTCTGCTGATCGACGCGTACCAGAGTATGGGAACGCAGCCAATGGACGTCAAGGCGCTCGACCTGGATTTCCTCGTAACGGGCGCACTGAAATATCTGCTGGGCTCGCCGGGTGTGGCGTTCATGTATGTGCGGCGTGAGCTGATCGACCGTTTCGAGCCGGTCGACTCTGGATGGTTTGGGCAGGAAAACGTCTTCGCCTACGACGTCCACCACCTGCGCTACGCGGGCGCGGCGCGGCGGTTCGAGACCGGTTCCCCGCCGGTGCCCAACGTCTACGCCGCGCTGGCCGCGCTGCGACTGATCGCCGGCGTGGGTCTCGACACCATCGAGCAGCACGTCCGCGAGCTCATAAGCCGCTTCATCGCCGGGGCGCGGCAGCGGGGCCTGGTCCTGCTCACCCCCGAACAGCCGGCGGACCGCGGCCCGCTTGCCATGGTCAGGTCAACCGATGCCGCGAAACTGGTGGCGGCGCTGGCGGAAGACGGCATCCTCTGTTCGACTCGCGACGGAGCGCTTCGGGTGTCCCTGCACTACTACAACACCGCCGACGATGTGGACGCGGTCCTTAACGCCTTCGACCGCCACCCGGAGCTGCTCGTCACCGGCGCCGATTAGAAAGGGTTAGAGCCTGCCGCTCGGCGGTTGCTCTCCGTGGTCCAACCGTGTATAAAGAGCGCACGAATTTAGGTTTCCAACGAAGGCAGAGGAGGTCGACAGGGAGGATGGCTAAGCCGAAGATTCTTGTACTCGTTGCCATGGCCACTGTGGGGCTGACGGCATGCGGAAACACCGGCGGTGGACCGGCAGCGAACAAACCCGACAAGGTCCAGATCGCAGCCGAGGGACCGTTCACCGGCGACGAGGCGTCGATCGGCGCGGGGGCGCTGCAGGCGATCCAGCTCGCGGTTAAAGACTTCAACAAGGCCGGCGGGGTGCACGGCACCAATGTCAAGCTGCTCGTCTGGGACGACAACCACAGCCCGCAGACAGCTGCCACCCAGCAAGCGGCGGGGATCTCGGATTCGACCGTGCTCGGAATCGTGGGGCCGATGAATTCCGGGGTCGTCCTCGGCACGGTTCAGGGTCTGCAGGGCGCCAATCCGCCCCTTCCGTTCGTCACCGAGTCCGCGTCGAACGTGAAGGTTACTGAGCAGGGGAACAGTGTCGCCCACCGCGTCAACGCCCGCGACGATCAGCAGGGACCGGCGGACGCCAAATTCATGATCGACCAGGGAGCGCAGAAGGTCGAGGTCATGGATGCCAAGTCTGACTACTCAACAGCGCTCGCCGATATCGTGGCGAAGTACCTGGCCGACCACGCACCGAGCATCACGGTCCAGAGAGACAGCGCGCAACATGGACAGACTGACTTCCGCACAATCGTGCAACGGATCAAATCCTTCAAAGCCGACTGGGTCTTCTTTGCTGATGAGGGGCCCGAGGCAGCGCCGTTTGTGAAGCAACTTAAGGACGCTGGGCTGACGATTGGGCAGAACATCCAGTTCCTGGGCACGGATGGCGAAGATGATCCAACCATCATCACCAACTCTCAAGGCGCGTTCCTGGGTGCCTATGCCTCCAACATCACGCCAGACCCTACACTCGTTGCCACGGCTGCCGACATGATCACCCGCTTCAAGAACGAGTATGGAGCGGACTCGATCGGCAAGGCGGGGCCATTCTACGGCTCGGCGTACGCGGCCACCCAGGTCCTGCTGCAGGCGATCGCCAATTCGCCGGTCAACAATGGCAAGATATCGCGCGCGGACGTGATCAGTCACCTGGCCAGTGACACCTTCCAGACGGTCCTGGGCCCCGTCAAGTACGACTCCAAAGGCGATGTCGCGACCGTAGCGATTGGGCTCTTCCAGGCGAAGGGAACCGATATGGTGGCGGTGAAGTCGATAACCGGCTAGCGATCGAGACAGGAGACGGCGCGCGCCGTCTCCTGTCGCGCTAATGGACTATTTCCTTCAGAACTTTCCGCAGCAGCTGGTCAACGGGCTGGAGACGGGAAGCCTCTACGCTCTGATTGCGCTCGGATACACGCTTGTCTACGGCATACTCGAAATGCTCAACTTCGCCCACGGGGACGTGTACATGGTGGGCGGTTTCCTCGGGGCCGGGGTGGCGGGGCTCTTCGTCCACAACGGGGTGGCGGCAGTCCCGGCGGGCTTGATCGTGGCTCTCATGGCGCTCGCCTCCATGGGGGGGGCCGGATTGCTTGGCGTCGGGATTGAGCGGATCGCCTACCGTCCCCTCCGCGACGCTAACCGGCTGGCCCCCCTGATCACAGCCATTGGCGTCTCTCTCTTCCTCAGGAGCATCGTGGAAGTCCAGGTTAGCCCCGCGCCGGTACTGGTGCCGAGCAACGCGCTCGTTCCGCAGACAGTGATTCAAGTCGGCAACGTGACAACACCCTTCATGGCCCTCGCCCTATTCGTCGCATCAGTCGTCCTGATGTTGGCGCTTGACGTCTTTGTCTTTCGAACCCGATTTGGCACTGCGATGCGGGCCACTGCCCAGGATCGCGAAGCTGCGACCTTCATGGGCATCGACGTGGACCGAGTCATCGTGGCGACCTTTCTGATCGGTTCTGCGTTGGCCGGCATGGGGGGTCTTCTGTTTGGCCTGACCTTTGCCACCGTCAACTTCTTCATGGGATTCCTGATCGGCATCAAGGCCTTCGCGGCGGCGGTCATCGGCGGGATCGGCAACGTCCGGGGGGCCATGGTCGGCGGCCTCTTCCTTGGCGTCTTGGAAAGCATGGTCGGCGGATTTATCAGCACCGCCTTCCAGGACACCTTCGCGTTCTTGGCTCTAATCGTCGTTCTGCTCGTCCGTCCGCAAGGGCTCTTCGGCCAGCCCCTCCCTGATCGGGCATGAGCGCTCAGGCGCAGGCAGCGGAGGCGGACAAGCCGCGCCTCCAACGACTGTGGGAGTCTGGACCCGCTGGCTGGAATGCGGCCCTCGCGAAACCATACGTGATGATCCCGTTCTTCGCCGGGGCCGCCACGGCGCCATTTGTGACGCAGTTTTTCGTCGACAACTTCGGCTGGACGGGCGGCGAGTTCTGGGTGCGCATCCTGGCCACGTGTGCCATGTACGCCACGCTGGCTCTAAGCCTCAACCTCGTCGTCGGCTACGCCGGTCTCCTGAACCTCGGTTTCATCGCGTTCTTCGGGATCGGCTCATACGCCTATGCCCTGGTGGCAAGTGAGCAGTTGCACCAGCATTTCCCGTTCTGGCTGGCGCTGGTCACCGTTGTCTTTGTCGGTATTGCGTTTTCACTCATCATTGGCGTCCCCTCCCTGCGTCTCCGTGGCGATTATCTGGCCATCGTGACGCTCGGATTTGGACTGATCATGCAGGAGCTCACTCTGGACCTCGACCGGCCTCCGACGCTGATGGGACACCAATTCGGGCCAAATGGGCTGAATATCACAGGCGGAACGGAGGGGATCCACCAGGTCGATGCCTTTCGAATTCCAAAGGATCTCCCTTTGCTTGGTACGGCGCCCCACTCCTGGGTCTACTACTGGATATTCCTCGGTTTCCTGGCCCTCTGCGTTTTCCTGCTGATGCGCTGGCGCCATACGCGAACGGGCCGAGCGTGGATCGCCATCCGGGAGGACGAGCTTGCCGCCCGCACCATGGGCGTGAACACCTTCAAGTATCGATTGCTCGCCTTCACGACGAGCGCCGTAATTGCGGCGATCGTTGGCATGATCAACGCAGCCTGGCTCTTCAACGCCTATCCAGGCAACTACGATGTGCAGCAGACGGTGCTGGTCTTCATCATGGTCATCCTCGGGGGGCTGGGAAGCATCCCAGGCGCGATCATCGCCGCGACGCTCGTGACGATCTTGCCCTTTCTATTGCAGCCGCTCATTTTGTATCGCTACGTCGTGTTCAGCCTGATCCTGATCGTCATCATGATCTTTCGGCCGGAAGGATTGTTGGGGACGGTATCCATGCGGCCCCGGAAAACGCTGGGCGGGACGCTCGAGCTTCTGACCGCCGAGACGGCCATCGAGGCCTCCGAGCTGCCGGCGGTCACGGACACGGAGGTCGCCGATCTAGAGGCGGCGTCGGGCGCGATCGTCGAGGATCCGGAGTGGAAAGCGTGAGCGGACGGGCGAGCGTCCTGGAGATTTCTGGCCTGACCCGCCGCTTCGGCGGGTTGACCGCCGTCGACCGCTTCGATGTCGAGGTCAACGAGGGTGAGATCGTCAGCCTCGTGGGCCCGAATGGCGCCGGCAAGACCACCGTGTTCAACCTGATCTCGGGAGTGCTGAAGCCAACTGAAGGATCGATCCGATTAATGGGTCGCGAGCTGGTCGGCCGGCCGGCGCACCGGATCACCCACTACGGCGTCGCTCGCACCTTCCAGAACATCCGGGTGTTCCCACAACTGACGGTTCGAGAGAACATCTTGCTCGGCACCCACCACTGGACGCGCAGCGGCATGCTCGGGTCGGTGACCTTCTGGCCGGGGACCCTACGGGCTGAACAGGCTGCCCAGGCCGAAGTCCAGTCCGCCATTGACCTCTTCCGGGAGCGGCTCGAGGCGCGGCTGGAGGACCCGGCATTCACCCTCTCGTACGCGAATCGCCGACGAACCGAGATTGCTCGGGCGCTGGCGGCCCGGCCGAAGGTGCTACTGCTGGATGAGCCGGCGGCCGGGATGAACCCCTACGAGCGCATCGAGATGGCCGGCCTGATCCGCTCCATGCGCGACCGGGGCCTGACGATCTTCCTGATCGAGCACCACATGCCGTTGGTGATGGAGATCTCCGACCGCGTCATCGTGATGGATCACGGCGTGAAGATCGCCGAAGGCTTGCCCAAGGAGGTCCACAGCAATCCAAGAGTCGTCGAAGCTTACCTCGGCCGACGGGCAGCGTCCGCCTAGCCCGGCACCCCAAAACGAGACCGTCCTGCAGTTGCGGGACGTGGAAGTGCGCTATGGTCCGGTGCCGGCATTGCGGCAGGTCAGCATGGAGATCCGGCGCGGCGAGATCGTGTGCCTCTTGGGCGGCAACGCCTCGGGGAAATCGACCACGATGAAGACGGTCATCGGCTCGGTCCGCCCATCGATCGGGTCGGTCTGGTACGAGGGCCAGGACATCACGAACTGGAACACATCGCGGCGGGTGGCGGCCGGGATCGCGATCGTTCCCGAGGCGCGGCGGATTTTCCCCCGGCTGACGGTGCTCGAGAACCTGATGATGGGCGCCTTCATCCGAAATGACAAAGTCGAGATCGACGCCGACCTGGGTCGCGTCATGGAGATGTTTCCGCGGCTCAAGGAGCGACGTGCCCAGCGTGGCGGGACGATGTCGGGCGGCGAGCAGCAGATGCTGGCGATGGCGCGGGCCTTGATGTCGCGGCCGCGCTTCCTTTGCATGGACGAGCCGTCGATGGGACTGGCCCCGGTCCTGGTCGAGCAGCAGTTCGAGACGATCCAGCGCCTGAACGCCACCGGGATCACCATCTTCGTCGTCGAACAGAACGCCAGCATGGCGCTCGGGATTGCCAATCGCGGCTACGTCCTGCAAAGCGGCCGCGTGGTACTGGCGGGCACGGCCGCCTCCCTACTGGAGAATCCCCAGATGCAGCGCGCGTATCTCGGGATGTAAGCGGACTGAGCTAGTGCGCCGGTGGCAGCTTCGCTTCCGGCGAGCCGGCCGGTGAGAAGGCGCCCAGCACCTTCATGTCCTCCTGCCCGATGTTCTCCAGCGTGTGCCGGACGCCGATGGGAAAGAAGACCACCGAGCCCGACCGGAGGTCACCGACCGGTTGGTCCTCGATCCAGAGCCGCCCCTTCCCGGCCAGGATATAAACCGCCTCCTCGTGGGGGTGGGCATGAAGAGGCGCCCGGCCGGTGGGAATCACTCCTGTGAACTGCGTCATTTGCCGGCAGCCTACCGCCGGGCTGACCAGGACACGGAAACTACGCTCGCCCATCAGGGTGGGTGTCACCCGTTGCTCGTCCATCATCGTGGGCGTGACAGCCCGCTCGTTCAGACTGGCGGATTGCAGCCCGGAAAGGTCCAGGCGCGGCATCGCCGGGCGAATGTTGTCGAGATCGATGGGTGGCGCCATAGCGCCAACCATGATCAGCGGATTCGCGCCGGTGTTCACGTAACTGTGCTCGGCACCCTCCGGGATGAAGACCGCCTGTCCCGGAGCGACCTGGTGCGTGGCTCCTTCCACGCGGGCCTCGCCCGTCCCCTCGAGGACGTACAGGACCTCCTCCGCGCCAGCATGAACGTGGCTCAGCGCCGAGTCGGGATCGAGCGCCAGCCGGTACGCCATGACGTGCTCGGCTCCAAGATCGCGGTCGATCAGCCACTGCAAGACGCCGCCGTCCAGGGGAAGGCCGGCGATCTCAGTCTGGTGGCAAAGGCGTGCCCGTTGCTGTACGGACATCTAGTGTTGCCGATGATAACAACGGGACAAACCTTTAGCATCTTGACGAAAGGATGGAGTACCGCCTGTTCGGACGCACCGGGATGCATGTCTCGGCGCTCGGGCTGGGCTGCGGGGGGTTCGGTGGCGTGGGCTCAGCGCCGGAATTGTTCGGCAAGGGGGAAGACAAGCAGACCGCCTTCGCCTTGATGAACCGTGCCTGGGACGAGGGCATCAATTACTTCGACACGGCGGACAGCTACGGCGGCGGCGTTTCGGAGACGATCATCGGCGCCTGGCTCAAGGAGCGCAGGCTGCGCGACCAGTTGATCCTCTCGACCAAGGTCGGCTACGCCGTCGCCCAGGGCCCCAATGACCAGGGGCTTTCCCGCCGCCACATCATCCAGGCGGTCGATGGCAGCCTGCGCCGCCTGCAGACCGATTACATCGATCTCTACGTGACCATGGAGCCTGATCCGCAGACGCCTGTCGCGGAGACGCTGCAAACGATGAACGACCTGATGCATGCCGGCAAGGTGCGTCACATCGGCGCCAGCAACATCACGGCGCAGCAGCTGCGGGACTCGCTGGGTGAAAGCGACCGCCTCGGTGTTCACCGCTATCAGTCAGTGCAAAACGGCTACAGCCTGCTGGACCGCGTGATCGAAACCGAGGTCCTGCCTCTTGCCGCCGCCGAGCGGCTTGCGGTCACGCCCTTCGGTCCAACTTCGGGCGGCCTGTTGACCGGCAAATACCGTTTCGGCCAACCGCCCTCGACCGACTCAAGGTTGGCGCTGCGCCCGCAGCCGTATCAGCACCTGCTGACCGAGCGCACCTTCAGATCCATCGATGCCCTGCGGGCGGCCGCAACCGAGCGCGGTGTCGACATGGGGACGCTGGCGCTGGCATGGGTGCTCAATCAACCGGCGGTGACCTCGGCGCTGATCGGCCCGCGCCGGGTCGAGCACTTCGCCCGGTGGCTCGCGGCAGTTGCGATTCACCTGTCCGCGGATGAGCGCGAGGCGATCGCTTCCCGGATGGACGCGGTGGCCGCCTGATGGACGTGCTGGTGTTGAACGGGGCCGAGGTGACGCGCCTGCTGCCGATCCGCGATTGCATCCAGGTGATGCGGGACGCGCTGGCAGCGCTGGCCCGAGGCAAGGCGCTGGTCCCCTTGCGGATGGTGATGCGGATGCCTGATGCCAGCGGCTTCCTCGGTTTGATGCCGGGCCACATCGCGCCCGACGGCGGTCGCGAAGGAGCCCTGGGGATGAAGGCCGTCTCTGTTTTCCCGGGCAACGCAAGCCGCGGCATCGACACCCACCAGGGCGCCGTGCTGTTGTTCGAGGCGGACACCGGGCGGCTCTCGGCCGTGATGGACGGTGCGACGATCACGGCCATCCGCACGGCCGCGGTTTCGGGGGTGGCGACGGACTTGCTGGCCCGCCAGGACGCCACCGACCTGGCGATCCTCGGTGCCGGCGTCCAGGCCCGTACCCACCTCGAAGCGATTGCCGCCGTGCGGCCAGTCCGGCGGGTGCGGGTGTGGAGTCGCAATCCTGAACACGCCGCCAGCCTGGTTAGCGAGGCTGCCGGTCGCCACGACGCGTCGATCGAGGCGATGCCGACCGCTGAGGCCGCGGTCCGGAACGCGGACATCGTGGCGACCGTGACGGCCAGCCCGGAACCCGTTCTCCAGCGCTCCTGGCTGAAGGACGGCGCCCACATCAATGCCGTCGGGTCATCGATCCCGACCACCAGGGAGATTGATACCGCCACCATGGCGGCTGCGACTCTCTTCGTCGACCGCCGCGAGTCGGCGCTCAATGAGGCGGGCGATGTCTTGATTCCGATGCGAGAGGGCGCCTTTAGAGCGGACCATATCCAGGCGGAGCTCGGCGACGTCATCATCGGTAAGGACCGTGGACGCCAGTCTCCCGGCGAGCTGACGCTCTTCAAATCATTGGGGCTGGCCGTCGAGGACGTCGCATCCGCGGCCTTCATCGCCAGGCGGGCGCGGGAGACGGGCACCGGCCAGACCGTGAAGATGTGAAAGCGACCGGCCTTGGCATCGAGGAGATCCGCCGCGCCCAGCCGGTCGTCGCCCAGGCCGCGATCCGCACGCCGCTGGTGCGGCTCAACCTCTGGGAGGCGCCGGCTGAGATCTATCTCAAGCTCGAAAACCTGCAGCCGATCGGCTCCTTCAAGATCCGGGGCGCCGCCAACGCGATGAGCCTGATGTCACAAGCGGAGCTGGCCAGGGGAGTGCTGGTCGCGAGCGCCGGCAACATGGCCCAGGGCGCCGCCTGGAACGCGCGCCGGCTGGGGATTCCGTGCACCGTGATCGCCCCCGATTACGCGCCGGACACCAAGGTGCGCGCCATCGAACGCCTCGGAGGCCGCGTGATCAAGGTGCCGTTCGATCGCTGGTGGCAAACCTTCACGGATCGAAGCTATCCCGGCGTTGATGCCGCGTTCGTCCACTCATTCGATGACGATCGCGTGATGGCAGGCAACGGAACCATCGGCCTCGAACTGGTGGAGGATCTCCCCAACGTGGACACGGTGTTGATTCCATGGGGGGGCGGTGGGCTTGCGAGCGGGATCGCCACGGCATTGCGTGCGCTCAAGCCAGCGGTTCGGATCTACGCCGTGGAGGCGGAGACCGGCGCCCCGCTGAGCGCGTCCTTGAAGGCCAGCAGTCCTCAGGTCGTCGATTACCAGCCGTCCTTTGTCGACGGGATCGGCAGCAAGACGGTGTTCGCGAACATGCTGGTCCTCGCCCAGGAGCTGCTGGACGGATCGTTCACCGCCAGTCTCGAGGAGATCGCGGCCGCCATGCGGCTGATGGCGGAGCGAAACCGGGTGATCGCCGAGGGCGCCGGCGCGGTGGCCCTGGCCGTAGCGCTCTCCGGGAAGCCCGGGAAGGGACGGATTGCCTGCATCGTTTCCGGTGGGAACATCGACCTGCCGAAGCTGGTGAAGATCCTGGACGAGCACTGAGATGGCCGCGCTGACGGGGCGGGTCGCGCTCATCACTGGCGGCGGGCGTGGGATCGGCCGCGCGGTGGCGCTGTCTCTTGCCACGGCAGGCGCGGATGTTGCGGTCGCGGCCCGCTCCGCCGGCGAGCTCGAGGCAACCGTTGCCGCGGTTCGCGCCGCAGGTCGACGCGGGGAGGCGATCGTTTGTGACGTCGCTGAACGGGCGCAGGTGGACGCGATGGTCGCTCGCGTCAAAACCGCCCTGGGCGATCCGCTGATCCTGGTCAACAACGCCGGGATTGCCGCCAGCGCCAAGCTCGCCGATACAACGGACGAGATGTGGGATCGAATGCTGCGGGTCAACGCGACCGGTGCTTTCTACTGCATCCGGGCCGTGCTACCGATGATGCTCGCGGCGAAGTGGGGTCGGGTCGTCAACATGGCCTCGGTCGTGGCGAAGGCTGGAGCGCCATACATTGCCGCGTACACCGCGTCGAAGCACGCGCTGCTCGGTCTGACCCGCGCGGTGGCCGCCGAGGTTGCCAGCCGCGGCGTCACTGTGAACGCGCTGTGCCCGGGGTACGTCGATACCGAGATGACCGATGCCTCGACGGCAAACATCTCGAAACGGACCGGGCGTTCGGAAGCGGATGCGCGAAAAATCCTCGAAGGGTTCAGTCCACAGGGGCGGTTGATGACCGCCGAGGAGGTGGCGGCCTTGACCACCTTCCTCTGCACCGAGGCCGCCCGGGGCGTCAACGGCCAGGGCATCGTCCTCGACGGTGGTGCCGTCCAGTCATGACCGACCGGGACGGGCTCGCCAGTGAGGCGAAGGCCACCGCCCAGAAACTCGCGCCGGTCGCCGCCGCCGGTGAGGCGGGCCGCGTCAATCGTCGGCTGATCCGGGGGCTGGGCGAAGAGGGCTTGCTGCCGCGCCTGTTTCCGCGTCGAGCCGGCGGGACCCGCGACGGCGAGATTTCGGCCGTGGATCTCTGCGTGGTTCGAGAGGCACTTGGCCAGGAATCGACCCTGGCCGAAAATGCCGTGGCAATCCAGACACTGGGCGCGTATCCGATCGTCCTGGGTGGCACCGACGAGCAAGCCGGGCGCTACGCCGGAGCGGTCGCCCGCGGTGAGGCGGTCGCGGCCTTCGCCCTCACCGAGCCGGCGGCCGGCACCGATGCTGGGGCGCTCGCGTTGCGCGCCGACCGCGACGGCAAAGGGTTTCGCCTGTCGGGTACGAAGGTCTTCATCTCCAATGCGCCAGACGCGGACGTCTACACGCTGTTCGCGAGGACCACGCCCAACGCCGGAACGAAAGGGATCACTGCCTTTGTCGTCAACGGCGACGCCAAGGGCCTGAGCGGAACGGCGCTGCACCTGCTTTCGGCGCACCCGATTGGCCGGTTGGAGCTGGACGGTGTCGTCGTCTCGGACGACCAGGTGCTGGGCGAGATTGATCACGGCTTCCGCCTGGCGATGCGTACGTTAGATCTGTTTCGTCCAAGCGTCGGCGCGTCGGTCCTCGGAATGGCTCGCGCGGCCCTCGATGCCGCGATTGGACACGCCGCAAACCGGCAGGCGTTTGGTCGGCCGATAAAGGAATTCCAGGCGGTCTCCCACCAACTCGCCGACATGGCGACGAAGCTTGAAGCCGCCCGGGCGCTGGTCTACCTGGCGGCGGAAGCCTATGACCGCGGGGACAAGGATGTGGCGCGCCGTTCGGCGATGGCCAAGCTCTTTGCCACGGAGACCGCTCAGCAAGTGATTGATGTGGCGATCCAGGTGCATGGTGCGGTGGCGCTCGAGCGTGGCCACCTCCTGGAGCATCTCTACCGCGAGGTCCGAGCGCCGCGGATCTACGAAGGCACGTCGGAGATCCAGCGCGAGATCATCGCGCGCGACCTGTTTCGACAGCAAGGCGACCGCTGAGGCCGTTTCGAGAGAGCCGAGTCAGGGCGTAACTGCGATGCACATCAGTTCGACTTTCGCCGTGGGGTCGAACAGCCGGCGAACCTCGAGCAAGGCCATCGCCGGATAATGCCGTCCGAAGTGGCGGCGGTAGGCTTCACCGATTTTCCTGGCTGAGCCGAGATACTCGGCGATGTCCGTCACGAAGATCTGCATGCTGACGAGGTCCTGGGGATGGGCGCCGGCGGCCTCGAGCGCCAGCACCACGTTTCCGGCGGCGACCTCGAATTGCTCGGCCATCGTGCCGGCGACGATGGTGCCATCAGGCCGCTGCGACGTCTGACCCGCGAGGTAGACGGTGCGCCCAGCCTCCGCGATGATGGCATGGGAAAACCCCGATGGCCGCGGCAGGGTCTCGGGGTTGCGGATCTCGTGGGGACTGGCTAGCGGCCGCTCCATTTCGCCTCCCGCCCTTCGCGGAAGGCCGCGTAAAACTCGGCATGATCGGAACTCTTCATCAGCAGGGCCTGGGTCATGCTGTCTAGCTCGAGCGCGGCGCCGAGGTTCATGTCCATCTCTTTAGAGAGCAGCATTTTCGTGGCCGCGTAGGCGAGCGTCGGGCCTTCCGCTAGCCTGCGGGCGACTGCGCTCGTTTCCGTGCCAAGCTCACGATCCTCGACCACGGCATTGGCGAGGCCGATCGCCAGCGCCCGCTGCGCCGTGACGGGTTCACCGAGCAGCAGCAATTCGCTCGCTCGACCCATCCCGATCAAGCGGGGCAGCAGATACGCGGAGCCCATGTCACCGCCAGACAGGCCGACCTTCGTGAAGAGAAAGGAGAAGGTCGCTGACGCCGCCAGGATGCGCAGGTCCGCCGCCAAAGCAATGACCGCCCCAGCCCCGGCCGCCACGCCGTTGACCGAAGCAATGATCGGAAGCGGGCAGTCACGCATTCGCTGGGTGACCGTCCCCGTCATTCGGGTAAAGGCCAGCAGATCGCGGGGATCCATCTTCTGCAACTCACCGATGATCTCGGTGACGTCGCCCCCGGAGCTAAACCCGCGGCCGGTCCCCGTAATCACCAGCACCCGCACATCGTCGCGCTGGGGCAATTCCGTCAACAGATCGCGAAGATCCGCATAGACCTGGAAGGTCAG